>Ga0247727_10004586_pt1 | contig 29116 bp, 21 predicted proteins | sample WisWelCaveWW1625_FD_202498 | JGI IMG/M metagenome (GOLD analysis project Ga0247727, IMG submission 202498) | Biofilm microbial communities from Wishing Well Cave, Virginia, United States - WW16-25 | ecosystem: Environmental > Aquatic > Deep subsurface > Groundwater > Cave microbial mat | place...
AGGTGGTCGACCCGCGCACGCTGCGCCCGCTCGACGAGGACGTCATCTTCGAGTCGGTCCGCAAGACGAACCGCTGCGTCGTGGTCGAGGAAGGCTGGCGCTACGCCGGCTTCGGCGCCGAGATCGCGGACCGCGTGCAGCGCGAGTGCTTCGACGACCTCGACGCGCCCGTGATCCGCGTGACTGCGGCCGACGTGCCGATGCCCTACTCGAAGATGCTCGAAAAGGCCTTCCTGCCTCAGCCCGAGAAGGTGGTCGAGGCCGTGCACCAGGTGCTCTACCGGTGATCACGCGCGTCGTCCTCGCCAAGCTCTCCCCCACCATGGAGGAGGGCACCATCGTCAAGTGGGACAAGCAGGAGGGCGACAAGGTCAAGGTAGGCGACGTGCTCGCCGAGATCGAGACCGACAAGGCCAACATGGAGATGGAGGCGCTCGGCGCGGGTGTGCTCCGCAAGGTGCTGGTCCCCGCCGGGGGCAAGGCGCCGATTGGGACCCTGATCGGCGTGATCGCGGACGCGGGCGAGGACATCGCGGCGCTGCTCGCCGAAGCGGCCAAGGCCGCCGCGGCGCCTGCGGCCGCCGCCACCGCAGTGGCGAAGCCCGGAGCTGCCCCTGCGCTGGCTGGCGCACCCGGAGCCGCTGCCGCTCCGGCTTCCGCGGCCCAGCCAGCGGCCCTCGCCACGGCCACCGCTGCGGGCGGCCGGATCAAGTCCAGCCCCCTCGCGCGCGTGATTGCGGCGCAGCGGAACGTGCCGCTCGCCGCAGTCGCGGGCAGCGGCCCCGGCGGCCGGATCATCAAGCGCGACGTCGAGGGCTACGTCCAAGCGCCCGCAGCGACCCGGACCACCGCCGCGGTGGCGCGGCCGGCCGTTCCGCTTCCACAGGTCCCGCCCGGCACGGCGATCCCGCTCTCGGGCATGCGGCGCACGATCGCCAAGCGGCTCTCGGAGAGCGCCTTCAGCGCGCCGCATTTCTACGTCACGGTCGAGATCGACATGGACGCGGCGGTGTCGCTGCGCGAGCAGCTGCTGCGGGTCGAGGAAGTCAAGCTCTCGTTCAACGACCTCGTCGTCAAGGCTTGCGCGAAGGCGCTCACGCGCTTCCCCACCGTCAACGCGTCGTGGACCGGCGAGGCGATCCAGACCCACGCTCAGGTCCATGTCGGGGTCGCGGTCTCGATCCCCGACGGGCTGATCACCCCGGTGGTCAAGAACGCCGACCGCAAGCACGTGGTCGAGATCGCGGCCGAGATCAAGGACCTGGCCGCGCGCGCGCGCGACAGGAAGTTGAAGCCCGAGGAGTTCATGGGCTCGACCTTCACCACCTCGAACCTCGGCATGTTCGACGTCACGGAGTTCACCGCGATCATCAACCCGCCTGAGAGCTGCATCCTGGCGGTGGGCGCGGTCCGCAAGCAGCCGGTGGTGACGAACGACCAGGTGACGGTCGGCCACCGCATGAAGCTGACGCTCAGCTCCGACCACCGCGTGGTCGACGGTGCCCTCGCTGCCCAGTTCCTGGCCGAGGTCCGCAGGCTGCTCGAGAACCCCGTCAGCCTGCTGATCTAGTCCCCTGCCTGGCGCGCCAGGTAGTCCGCGACGATGTGCTCGATGCGGGAGCGCGCGTCGTCTTTGAGAGTGCGGAAGGCGACACCGAAGCCGGGCGGCAGGCTGTGGACCGGATGCTCCTGCTGCGGGTTGGTCCAGGCCACGACGCCGTCCGCCACCACCTCGCGCTCGCTGCCCGGAACCTGGAAGCGGAACACGACCTGGCGTCCCAGGGCTGGCATCGTCTCGTGCGCCACGTAGGCGCCGTGCGCGTTGATGTTCACGACGAAGGCCGAGTCCGTCTGCCCGCCACCGTAGTCGAGCTGGCAGCGCCTGACGAACGGGACGCGGATCGCTCCCCCGGCCCGTCGCTTTTCGTCGCCCTTCGCCGTCATCGCGCCTCGCATTCTACAGGTGCCGCCCCAAAGGACAAGCTCGCGTGGATCGTCGTCAGATCACGATGCGGTCGGCGCCGATTCGGCGCGTCACCCGCTCGCGGTCGAGGAACTCGAGTAGCGGGATCACGTGCTTGCGCGTCAGACCGGTCAGCTCCTTGAAGGCTCCGACCTCGATCGTCGACCCGGATGGCCAGCTGTCGCGCACGCGGGCCTTGAGCGCTTCGAGCTCCGCGCGATCGACCAGCAAGCCCTCCCCCACGCGAGCCAGGACCCTTTCCCTCACGAGCACGCGCGCCACGCGCTCGAGCAGGCCCGCGTCGGTCCGCTTCTGCTCCGCGAGCCGACCGAGCTCGATCCCGGCGAGGCCGGCATCGCGGGCCGCCCGGGTCAGCACGCCGCGCGCCTCCTGCTCGCCGGCGTCGAGCACCACCTCGTGGCGTGCCAGCGCGACCGCGTCGGGCGAGAGCCGTGCCTGCCCGCTGGCGTCGAGCTCGCCCGTCACGCGCTCGAACACGGCCGCGGGCCGAGCGCCGAAGACGCGCGCGCGCAGCTCCTCGCGCGGCATCGCTGGCCGCAGCGGGTGCTCGCCATGGAAGGTCGCGAGCGCCTCGAGCGCCGCCAGCCCCAGGCGATCGAGGGCGCTCTGGGCGAACACCAGCGCGGGGCTTGACCCCAGGCTGACGAGAGTGGGGCGAAGGGCGAGCGCCGCAGTGAGCTCCGAGGCCGGGACGGTCAGGCGAGCCGCGAGCCGCGGCGCCTCGATCCCGGCGGTTCCGGCCTCTTCGACGAGAGCCTGCACGGCCTCCGCGAGGCCACCCGCGTCACGCAGGCGCTCCACGGCGGGCCGGTCCTGTGCCCGGCGTCGCGGCGGCAGCGGGTCGACGACGACCGCGCCGCCGATAGTCGCCGACGGCGAGTAGCAGCGGATCACGAGCCGGTCGCCCCGTCCTGTCGCCACGCTCGCCTCGAGGCGCAGCTGGGCGAGGGCGCTTCGTCCAGGCTCGAGCGGTCCCGCTTCGAGCAGCCTCACGCGCGCGAGCACCTCGGCGCTCGCCACATGAACGCGAACGCGTGAGCCGCTGCGAAGCGCCTTGGCGCCGGGCAGCAGGCTGAGCTCGACGTCGATCATCGACGTGGCGAGGAGCGTCGCCGGCTGGACCAGCAAGTCGCCGCGCGCCAGATCGGAGGTCTCGACTCCGGCCAGGTTGACGGCCGTGCGCGTGCCGGCCGACGCTCGCTGCTGCGGCTCGCCGTGAACCTGTAGACCGCGCACGCGCGCGCGCCGTCCCTGGGGTAGCGCTTCGACGTCGTCACCGACCGAGAGCGTGCCGGCGACCAGGCTTCCGGTCACGACTGTGCCGAAGCCCTTCATTGTGAACACGCGATCGATCGGCAGCCGCAGCAGGCCCTCGGCCGGACGCGCGGGAGATGCCCGCGCCAGTGCCACGAGCGCCGCTCGCAGCTCGGGAAGCCCTTCGCCCGTGCGAGCGGAGACGCGCACGACATCCGCCCCGGCCAGGAACGAGCCGGCCACGAGCTCGGCCGTCTCCATCGCGGCGAGTGCCTGGCTGTCCCGGTCGGCGACGTCACACTTGGTGAGCGCCACGAGGCCGCGCGGCACGCCGAGCAGGCGGCAGATGTGGAAGTGCTCGCGCGTCTGGGGCATCACCGACTCGTCGGCCGCCACCACCAGCAGCACCGCGTCGATGCCGTGGGCGCCGGCCAGCATGTTGCGGACGAAGCGCTCGTGGCCCGGCACGTCGACGAAGGAGGCCACGATGCCCTGCCCGAGCTCCGTGTGGGCGAAGCCGAGGTCTATCGTGATCCCGCGGGCCTTCTCCTCCGGCAGCCGGTCGGGGTCGCTGCCGGTGAGCGCGCGCACGAGCGCGCTCTTGCCGTGGTCGATGTGGCCGGCCGTCCCGACGACCCAGGAGCGGGGGCGCGCGTCAGTCCTCGCGGGTGGTCACGCCGAACACCGACTCGGCGGTCTTGTGCAGCTTGGCCGCGAGCGCGAGCCGGGCCTCCTTCTCCGCGCGCGCGATGAACGAGTAGTTCTCACGCGCGACCTTGATCAGGAACAACAGCTCGTCGCGGCTCAGGTTCAGCACCACGCGGCCACGCTCCTGGTCGAAGGAGGCTTCCACCAGCTTGTCGCGCAGCTTCAGGCGCGCCTGTTGCTCGTCGTCGGTGATGAAGTGGTACTCCTGACGGGTCACCTTCTGAAGGAACACCAGCTCCTTCGCGGACAGGTTGAGCGCCACCATGCGGACGTCGGAACTGCGGGCGGGCGGCTTCTGGTCACCAGTGGTCACGATCGACTCCGTTTCCGCACAAGCGTCGGGTTCGGGGCGCCTATTCTAGACAGCCGCAGCCCCAAGTCCAACTGTCATTTCGTACGATGCCCGCGGGCACGCGAGGCTTGCCCGCGCCGCCCGGCCCCCGTCCCTCGCTTCCCCGGCCGTGGCGGCGGCTCGCGGCGGATTTTGGCCTCGGCTCCCCGTGGGAGCGCGCCACGCCCGGCGCCGGCCCGAGCGAGCACGTCCACGAGGGCGAAGTCGATCTGACGCCGCTCAAGATCGACGCGCACGACCTGCACCTCCACCCGGTCCCCGAGGCGGTAGCTCTTGCGCGTGTTCTCGCCTTTCAGCAAGTGCGCCTTCTCGTCGAAGCGGTAATAGTCGTCGGTCATCGAGGAGACGTGCACCAGCCCCTGCACGTAGACCTCCTCGAGCTCCACGAACAGCCCGAACGCCTGCACCCCGGTCACGTAGCCCGCGAACACCTCGCCGAGCTTGCCCGCCATGAAGCGGACCTTCTTCCACTCGACGAGCTCGCGCTCCGCCTCCGACGCCCGCCGCTCCATCTCCGAGAGGTGCAGCCCCATCTCGGGCAGCTTCTGCTCGAGCCATGCCTCGCGCTCCTCGTCCTTGCCCCGGCCGAGCGCGCGCAGCGCCCGGTGCACCACCAGGTCGGGGTAGCGCCGGATCGGGCTCGTGAAGTGCGCGTACATGTCGGTCGCGAGGCCGAAGTGCCCCAGGTTCTCCTGGTGGTAGCGCGCGAGCTTCATGGTTCGCAGCAGCAGGTAGGACACCAGCTTCTCCTCCGGCTTGCCCTCGATCTGGCGCAGGATCAGCTGGAAGTGCTCCGGTCCGACGGTCTCGACGTTCGTCGGCATGCGGTAGCCGAGCGACGCCACGAGTTCCACGAACTCCTCGATGCGCCCAGGGTCGGGCTGCTCGTGGATCCGATAGAGCGCGCCCGCGCCCGCGCGGTGGAGCGCCTCGGCCACGGCCTCGTTCGCGGCCAGCATGAACTCCTCGATCAGGCGCATGCTGAAGAGGCGCTGGTGGCGCACGATCCCCGTCATCTCGCCCGAGGCGTCGAGCACGAGCTTGGGCTCGGGCAGGTCGAAGTCGAGCGAGCCGCGCTCGCAGCGGCGGGCGCGCATCTTTTTCGCGAGCTCGCTCATCGCGAGCAGCGGCTCCACGAGCGGCGCATGGCGCTCGCGGGCCGCGGCGTCGCCGTCCACGATCGCCTGGGCCTGCTGGTAGGAGAGCCGCGCCGCGCTGTTGATCAGCCCGTCGTGGAAGGCGGTGCGCTCGACCCTGCCGTTCGCGTCGAGGTCGATCACGGCCGTCTGAGTGAGCCGGTCCTGCCCCTCGACCAGGCTGCACACGTCGCTCGAGAGCGCGTGCGGAAGCATCGGCACGACGCGGTCCGGGAAGTAGACCGACGTGCCCCTGAGGTAGGCCTCCTGGTCGAGCGCTCCGCCCTCGCGAACGTAGTGAGCCACGTCGGCGATGTGAACGGCGAGTCGGTAACCGCCGTCCGGACGGCGTTCGATGCCCACGGCGTCGTCGTGGTCGCGCGCGGCCTCGGGATCGATGGTCACAGTGAGCCAGCCGCGGAAGTCCTTCCGCGAGGCGGCCTCGGCGGCCGTCACGGGGCGCGCCACGCTCTCGGCCTCCGCCTCGACGTCCGGCGGAAAAGCGTCGGGCAGGCCGTATTTCGCGACGATCACCTTCAGGTCGACGCCGGGGTCGCTGAGCCGCCCGAGCACCCGTGTGACACGACCCGCCGGGTTGCGCGTGGCGGTCGGCGGTCGCGTGATCTCGGCCGCCACCATCTGGCCGGGGGCGGCGCCGCCCTCCTCGCCCGCCGGCACTAAGACCTCGTGCAGCACCCGGCGGTCGAAGGGCACGACGCGCCCGCCGAAGCGGCCATCGCTCTCATAGCGACCCACGATCTGCTGGTTGGCCCGCTCGAGAACGCGAATGATGTGCCCCTCCGCGCCCTTGGGGCCGTGGCGCTCGACGCGCGCCACCACGCGGTCGCCGTGGAGCGCCTCGCGGATGTTCGCGGCCGCGACGAAGAGGTCGGCCTGGCCTTCGCCGCGCGCTTCGGGGATCACGAAGCCAAACCCCGCGGGGCTGCAGGAGAGGCGGCCCACCACCAGATTCATCCGGTCCGGCAGCCCGACCCGCGCCCCACGAATCTTGACCAGGGCGCCCGTTTCTATCAGCCTGCGCAGGACCGTCTTGAGCTCCCGGCGGGCCTCTCCGTCGAGCTCGAGTCCGCGCACCAGCTCGCGCACGGAAACCGGCTTGCCGAGGCTCGACACGCTGTCGAGGACCCGGCGTTCGAGGTTGTCTGTGTGGTCTATTGGGGATTCCGTTATGAGGCTGGTGCCGGAGGTGGGACTTGAACCCACACTAGCCGAAGCCAACACGGCCCTGAACCGTGCGCGTCTGCCAATTCCGCCACTCCGGCAGCGGACGAAGCAAACATACTACAGGGGCGTGCGCGAGCGAGCAAGCTCGCGCACGACCGCCTGAGCCGCCCTGGCGCGCTTGCGCTGCGGACCTCGCGTCGCGCGGTCGCGGTGCGCGACGCCGATGCTCGACCGTCCGTTTCCTTCGGCTCGTTCGGGCTGCTCTCGGAGCAGGACGCCATGTGGCCTCGAAGCGGGACAGAGCCGGGGGAGCGGGCGTCGCCAACCTGCTCCACACAAGAGACTTGGCTCGGCCGCCCCGCGGCATGGTCCTTGCTCTCTCAAAGGTGGAGCGTATCCTTCCCAGGAGAAGACGCCATGCGGTCTCGAGCCCTCGTCGCCGCCGCCGGTCTCCTCGCCGCGTCCGGCACAACAGCCGTCTCGGCCGCCGAGGACGGCTATCGCCACGGCCGTGTTCGCTTCGTCGAGGCGGGCGTGACCCTGCATCGGGCCACCGAGGTGAGCGCCGAGGAGGCCCTCGCCAATCTCCCGTTCCTTCCGGGCGACCGCGTCTGGTCGGACGGCTACGGGCGGGCGGAGTTCCAGTTCCCCGACGGGACGCTGGTGCGGCTCGACAGCCGCAGCAAGCTCGACTACGCCGGGCACGAGGAGGGCCGCGAGGAGCGGATCGTGCTGCGGCTGTGGTCGGGCAGCCTGATCGTGCGGGTGCGCACTCGGGACGCCGCACGCTTCGAGATCGAGACGCCGGCCGGCACCGTGGAGCTGCTGGACCAGGCGATGGTCCGCGTCGACGTCGAGGCCGGAGAGGCCCGCGTGAGCGCCTACCGGGGCGAGGCGGTGCTCGACGACGGCCGGGCGCGCGTGCGCCTGGCTGCGGGCGAGCGCAGCCTCGCGCGCTGGGGCGAGGCGGCCGAGTCCCCCCAGCCGTTCGAGATCGGTTCCGAGGACGACTTCGCGCGCTGGGACGACGCGCGCGAGTCGGAGGAGCGCTGGGCGGCGCGCTCGTCGGAATATCTTCCGGCCGAGCTCGATCCTTACGCCGGCGAGTTCGAGAACAACGGGAGCTGGCGCTACGAGGCCGCGGCCGGCTACGTGTGGACGCCGCGCGTCAGCGCGGGCTGGAGCCCGTACACGAACGGGCACTGGAGCTGGACGCCCTACGGCTGGACTTGGGTCCCCTACGAGGCGTGGGGCTGGGCTCCCTCCCATTACGGGCGCTGGGGCTTCTCGGTTTCGTTTGGCTGGTACTGGGCGCCGGGTCGCGTCTGGGGCCCGGGCTGGGTGAGCTGGGGGGTGGGACGCGGCTACGTGGCCTGGTGCCCGCTCGGATGGCGCGACCGGCCCGTCTACCCGTGGGGCGGCCACAATCGCGGCCACGCGGTCCCGCGCCATGGCGGCCGCGGGGGATGGAACGTGGTCCGCGAGGGCGATATCGGACACCGCGATCTCGCGCGGCGGCGCGTTCCGCTCGCGGGGCTCGACCCGCAGGCGCTCCGCGTCGCGGACTCGCCGAACCTGCGGCCGACGCGGGACGCGCGCCAGCTGTTGACGTCGAGTGGGGGGCGCGCCCTGAGCCGGCGACCCACGCCCGGCGACTTCGTCCGCGAGCTGGCAACCGACAACAAAACCACGATCCCATCGCCCTGGCTGCGGCGAGGCCGGGCGCGCGCCGGGGAGGCTGGCGCGCTCGAGGCACGGGATCGGTCGACCGCAGCGCGGCCCCGTCGGGGTGCGATCGACGACGACGCCGCGCGACCTCTGCCGTGGTACGCGCCCCGGGGGCAGGCCAAGGCACCCCGCGCCGAGCTCAGAGCGCCGGAAGGACGCGAGCCGCGGCAGCGCGACACGCAGGCGCAGCGCAGAGACGAGGCTTTGCCCTTCGCTGGCCGCCGCGACGAGAGCCGGACGTATCGACCGCGAGCCGAACGGCCGGCGCCGTCCGCGCGCGAGGAGTCGGGCGGGCAGCCGAGCCCGCGCAGCTTCCGCCCCCGGCAGGAATCGGACCGGCCCTCGCCACCGCGACGAGACGACGCCGGTTCTCATCCGTCTCGGGCGGAGCGGGCCGAGCGGCCGTCCTCGGACTACTCGCGCGCCCAACCGCGAACGCCCCGCATGGAGTCGGACAGGCACCCGTCGCGCGGCGACTCGAGCGCGCGCTCGGGGGGCGGACAGCACCCTGGCGGACAGCGCTCGGGCGGCGGCGAGCGCTCGGGCGGCGGACAGCGCTCGAGCGGCGGCGAGCGCTCGGCCCCGCAGCCGCGCGAGCAACGTTAGAAGCCTATAATCGTTCGTGATGGCGTCCCCCGCGGCTCTGCCGCGCATCCTGACCCTGCGCCGCGTGGTCGTGACCGCGCTTTTCGCCGCCGCCATCATCGGCGGCGCGCTGCTGGGCGTCTTCTTCGCCTTCGAGAGCGACCTGCCGCAGGTCACGTCGCTCGAGGACTTCCAGCCGAACATCATCACGCAGGTCTTCGCGAGCGACGGCAGCGTGATCGGCGAGTTCGCGATCGAGAAGCGCGTGGTGGTGGCGTTCCGCGACATCCCGCCGGTGCTGCGCAACGCGATCGTGGCGGTCGAGGACGAGGACTTCTGGAAGCACATCGGCATCAACCCCTGGCGCGTGCCCGCCGCGGCGCTCGCCAACCTGCGCTCGGGCCGGCGCGGCCAGGGATTCTCGACGCTCACCATGCAGCTCACGCGGCTCTTGTTCCTGACCCCCGAGAAGACCTACGAGCGCAAGATCAAGGAGATCATCCTGGCGTTCCAGATCGAGAAGAATTTCACGAAGGAGGAGATCTTCACGCTCTACTGCAACCAGATCTACTTCGGGCACGGCAACTACGGGGTCGAAGCGGCGAGCCGCTTCCTGTTCGGCAAGCCGGTGAAGAACCTGACGCTGCCCGAGGCGGCGCTCGTGGCGGGCATCGCGCAGAGCCCGGTTCGCCAGAGCCCGATCGAGAACCCCGAGCGCGCGACCCAGCGCCGCAACCACGTGCTCGACCGGATGGCGGAGGAGAAGTACGTGAGCCGCGAAGAAGCGGAGGCCGCCAAGGCCGAGCCGATTGCGCTCCACTCGCGCCGCGAGCCGCCCTCGGTCGCGCCCCATTTCCTCGAGGAGGTCAGGAAGCACCTCGAGCGGGAGTACGGCAGCCAGCGCATCTACCAGGGCGGCCTGCGCGTCTACACGACGCTCGACCCCGGGGCGCAGCGGGCCGCCGTGCGCTCGCTGCGCGAGGGACTGCGCGCGGTCGACCGGCGCGCGCGCGGCTTCGTGAAGCCGGAGGCGAGCGTGCTGGGCCCGGACGGCCTGCTCCCGGAGCCGCTGCGCCTCGACGAGTGGGACTGGCCGTTCGCGGCGGGCGACGTGGTGCGCGGCGTGGTGGTCGCGTCGGACCGGCTGAGCGCCGTGGTGCAGCTCGGCGAGTATCGCGGGCGGCTGACGCCACAAGACGTCGCCTGGACGCGGCGCAGCAACATGGCCGACGTGCTGCCGCGCGGGGCGGTGGCTCCCTTCCGCATCGTGGCGCTCGCCGGCGGCGACGGGAGGCGCGAGCTTCGGCTGCTGCTCGAGCAGGAGCCAAAGGTCGAGGGGGCGCTCATCGCGCTCGACGTGCGCACGGGCGCCGTGCGCGCGATGGTCGGCGGCTACGACTTCGAGCGCAGCAAGTTCAACCGCGCCACCCAAGCGCTGCGCCAGGTGGGCTCGGCCTTCAAGCCGATCGTGTACGCCGCGGCGCTCGAGACGCTCGGCTACACCCCCGCCACGATCCTGGTCGATTCCCCGCTCAGCTTCCCGAACCCGTGGGACGGCTCGGTCTGGTCGCCGCAGAACTACGATGGAGCCTTCCTCGGGCCGATCCCGCTGCGGCGCGCGGTCGAGCAGAGCCGCAACATCCCGGCGGTGCGCACGCTGCAGGCGGTCGGCCTCGACAAGGGGCTCGAGTACGCGCGGCGGTTGGGGCTCGCGGGCGAGCTGCCGCCCTACCTGCCGATAGCCCTCGGCGCCGGCGAGGCGACGCTCATGGAAATGACCGCCGCATTCGCCACCTTCGCCAACCAGGGCCTGCGCATGAAGCCGCTGCTGATCGAGCGCATCACCGACCGCGACGGCAACGTGATCGAGCAGACGCTGCCGCGCGCCACGGACGCGCTGCGCGCGGACACCGCGTTCATCCTGACGTCGCTGCTGCGCGGGGTGGCCGAGCGCGGCACCGCCGCGCGGGCCCGCCGCCTGCGCCGGCCGATCGCGGGCAAGACCGGCACCACCAACGACTTCACCGACGCGTGGTTCATCGGCTACGAGCCCTCGCTCGCGGCCGGGGTGTGGGTGGGCTTCGACGAGAAGAAGGACTCGCTCGGTCCCCGGGCGGACGGCGGCGCCATAGCACTCCCGATCTGGATGGAATTCTGGGCTACTGTCATGGCCAACCATCCGATCGAGGAGTTCCCGATTCCCGGGAACGTGGTGTTCGTCCCGGTCGACGAGATGGGTCAGCCGGCCGCGCCTGGCGCGCCGGGCGTCCAGATGGAGGCCTTCGTCGCCGGCACTGAGCCGCGCGTTCAAGAGCTGGCAGCGGAGCCGGGCGGGCCCGCCGCCCCGGGCGCCGCGCCTACGATCAGTGCGCCGGGCGATAGTCGGGATGGCGAGCCCTGGCCCCGACCGAACCTGACGAGCCAGACCCGGCCGTCCGAGAGCCCCTGAAACCGAGGAGTACAAACACCCATGCTCGCTTCCCTTCTTCTCCTTCTTCTGCCCACGCCCGCTGTTCCCGAGTTCGTGCCCGGTGCTCGCTACGACTCCCGCATCCCCACCCTGAAGCAGGTGGCGGGCCACGACCCCGGGGAAGCGATCTCCAGCCACGAGCAGATCGGCGCCTACCTCGAGGCCCTCGCCCGCGCGGCCCCCGAGCGTACGCGGCTTTGGAAGTACGCCGAGACGTGGGAGGGGCGGCCGCTCTTCGTGCTGGCGGTGGGTGGAGCCCGTCGGATGGCGCGCCTCGACAGCGTGAAGACGGGCCTGCGGCAGCTGGGAGACCCGCGTGGGCTGAAGGCGGCGGACGGCGACCGGCTGGTCCAGGAGCTGCCCGCGGTCACCTGGCTCGTCCACGGCGTGCACGGCAACGAGATCTCGTCCTGTGACGCCGCCCTCTACCTGGCCTATCACCTGCTGGCGGCGCAGGGCGATCCCGAGGTCGAGCAGATCCTCGAGGAGTCGATCGTCCTCATCGACCCCACCGAGAACCCCGATGGCCGGGCACGCTTCCTGGCCTCGTTCCGGAGCAACCGCGCCGCCCTGCCCGATGCCGAGCCCGCGTCCGTCGAGCACGACGAGCCCTGGCCGGGCGGCCGCGGCAACCATTACCTGTTCGACCTGAACCGCGACTGGTTCGCCTTGAGCCAGCCGGAGAGCCGCGGTCGCGTGCGCACGTACCTCGAGTGGTACCCACACGTCGCGGTCGACCTCCACGAGATGGGCGGTGAGTCGAGCTATTTCTTCGCACCCCCCGCCGATCCGCTGAACCCTCAGATCACCGCCGCTCAGAAGGACTGGTGGGAGGAGATCGGCAAGGCCATCGCGGCGCGCTTCGACGCGCGCGGCTTTCCCTACTTCGTGCGCGAGATCTTCGACGCGTTCTATCCGGGCTACGGGGAGAGTTGGCCGCTCTACCAGGGCGCCATCGGCATGACCTTCGAGCAGGGCAGCGCCCGTGGCCTCGTCTACCGCCGGAGCGACGAGACGGAGCTCAGCTATCGCGACGGTGTCGTCAACCACTTCACGGCGGGCCTGGTCACCGCTTCGACGGCCGCGCGCCAGCGCGAGAAGCTGCTCCGCGATTTCCTCGCCTACAGGCGGAGCGGCTGGGTCGAGGCCGAGCGCGGCCATGCCTACCTGCTGCTGCCGGGAGCCGACCCCTCACGCGCCGTGCGCCTCGCGGACCTGCTCGTGGCCAACGGCATCGAGGTACGGCGCGCCGAGGAACCGCTCAGGGCGGGGGGACAGAGCGTTGCCGCTGGCACGTTCGTGGTTCCGGTGGCCCAGCCCTCGATCCGCATGCTCCGGAACCTGCTCGACTCGCACACGGCGATGGACGAGCCTTTCCTCGCGGAGCAGGACCGGCGGCGCAAGAAGCGCCTGCCCGACCAGATCTACGACATCACGGCCTGGAGCCTGCCCGCGGCCTTCGGCGTCGAGTGCCTGCCGGGAGCGAGCCCGGTGGGAAGGACCGTGGCCTACGCCGGGTCGGGCACCGTGTCCTCGGCGGCCCTGGGCCTGGAGCCCAAGACAGAGGCCTCGGCTCTCTCGCCGCTCCGCGCCGCGAAGGTGGCCTACCTCCTTCCGTGGGGCTCCGGCACCGCGGCCGCGGTGGCCGAGGGAGTGCGCTCCGGCCTGCGCATCCGCGTGGCGGAGGCACCCCTCACCCTCGGCGGTCGTGAGTTCCCGGCGGGAACCGCCGTGGTGCGCACGGCCGACCACGACGCGACGCTGCAAGAGACGCTCCGAGCGCTGGTGCGCCGTCACGGAGTCGAAGCGGTGGCCACCGACACGGGTTACGTCGAGAAGGGCATCTCGCTGGGCAGCAATCAGGTGCGGGCGCTGAAGCCGGCCCGCGTGCTCCTGGCCTGGGACGCACCCACCTCCAGCCTGTCCGCCGGGTGGGCCCGCTACGTCCTGGAGCGCCGGTTCGGCCACCCCGTCACCGTGGTCCGAACGGCCTCGCTGCGGCGGATCGACCTCGACCGCTACGACGTGCTCGTCCTGCCCTCCGGCGACTACTCGGACAGCCTGGGCGAGGAGGCCGTCAGGCGCCTCAAGGGCTGGACCTCCGAGGGCGGCACGCTGGTGCTGATCGCCGAGGCCGCGCGCTGGGCGGGGAAGGAGAAGGTGGGCCTCCTGGCCACGAGACCCGAGCTGCGCGACGGCCGCCCCGACGTCGAGCCCGCCGAGAAGGAGAAGGACGACAAGAAGGAGGCGCCCAAGCCCTTCGACTACGAGAAGGCCATAAAGCCGGATCGCGAGCGGCCCGAGGACAACTACGGTGCTTTCCTGCGCGTCGAGCTGGACCGCGAGCACTGGCTCTCCGCGGGCGCCGGGGGCGAGGTGGCCGCCATGGTCAGCGGTCAGCGCATCTTCACGCCGCTCAAGCTCGACCAGGGCCGCAACGTGGGCATCTACGCCGCCAAGGATCGCTTGGTGGCCGGCGGCTTCGTGTGGGAGGAAGCCAAGGAGCCCGTGTCCCGCAAGGCCTTCCTGATGCACCAACCCACGGGCCAGGGCCACGTCATCGCATTCGCCGAGGACCCGAACTTCCGGGCCCTCACCGAAGCGACCGAGCTCCTCTTCATGAACGCGGTCCTGCTCGGCCCCAGCTACTGACGGCGAGACTCAAGGCACCGGGCGGTAATCGGGATAGCGAGCCGGGCCCGCGCCGAACGTGACGCGCCAGGCCCGGCCGTCCGAGAGCCGCTGGCGGTAGACGGCGTACTCGCCGGTGATGTTCGACGCAAAGGCGAGCTCGCTTCCGTCGGGCGAGTACACCGGGTCGTAGTTGAGCGCCGGCCAGGACACGAGCGCGCGCTCCTGCCCGGTGCGAAGCTCGTGCTCGACCAGCCGGGAGTGGTCTCCGAGGTGACGCCGGCTGACGTAGACGAGCCGGCGTCCGTCGCGGCTGAAGCGCGGCTCGCAGCCGCCGCTCGTGAGCGGGGAGATGCGGCGCTCCTGCCCGGTCGCCACCTCGACCACGTAGATGTGGTGGCCGATCCGCCAGTTGGACGAATAGGTGATGAAGCGCCCGTCGGGGCTCCAGTGCGGGTTGCCGAAGATCGTGTCGCGGCCGTGGCGCACCAGCTCGCGCTGCTCGCCGCTCGCGAGGTCCTGCAGCAGCAGCCGCTCCGGGCCGTCGAGGTTCGAAAGGAACGCCAGCCACTTCGCGTCGGGTGAGACGTCCGCCTGCCACTCGGTGGCCGTGTTGGTTCGGATCCGGCGCGGCTCCCCGCCGGAGGCCTTGACCTCGAAGATCTGGAAGTTCGAGGCACGCGCCGAGGAGAACACGATCCGCTCCCCGCCGGGCGTGAAACGCGGGAGGCCGTCCTCGGCCGGATGGTCGGTGAGCCGACGCTCCTCGCCCCCGCCCGCGGGGATCAGGAACAGGTCGAGGTTGCCGGCGACCTCGCGCTCGAACACGAGCGCAGCACCTTCAGGTGCCGCCGCGGCCGAAACCAGGGCGGGCTGCGACCGGGCCTTGCGGTCCGAACAGCCCCAGGCCGCGGCGCCCGGAAGCAGCAGCAGGCGGCGGGCTGCCTCGCGCCGGCGCACCTCGCCGCTCCCGCTACTCCTCGGCCGCCGCCGGCTGGCCGAGCATGCCTTTCGCCTTGGCCGCGAGCGTTGCCTTGACGAAGTCGTCGATGTCGCCGTCGAGCACGCGGTCGGGGTTCCCGGTCTCGTGCTTGGTGCGGTGGTCCTTGACCATCCGATACGGGTGCAGCACGTAGGATCGGATCTGGCTGCCGAAGGCGATGTCCTTCTTGGCCGCCTCGACCGCGTCGAGCTTCTCGCGCCGCTTCTGGAGCTCGAGCTCGTAGAGCCGCGCCTTGAGGATCTTCATCCCCACCTCGCGGTTGCGGATCTGGCTGCGCTCGTTCTGGCACGCGACCACGATCCCGGAGGGCAGGTGCGTGATGCGCACCGCCGAGTCGGTCACGTTGACGTGCTGGCCGCCCGCCCCGCTCGAGCGGTAGGTGTCGATGCGCAGGTCCTTGTCCTGGACCTCGATCTCGATCGACTCGTCGATCTCGGGCCAGGCGAAGACCGAGGCGAACGAGGTCTGGCGCCGTGCGTTCGAGTCGAACGGGCTGATCCGCACCAGGCGGTGGACTCCGGCCTCGGCAGACAGGTACCCGAACGCGTACTCTCCCGCGATCATCACGGTGGCGCTCTTGATGCCCGCCTCCTCGCCCGCCTGGATCTCGGCGACCTCGCACTTGTACCCGCGCCGGTCGCACCAGCGCAGGTACATCCGCAGCAGCATCTCGGCCCAGTCCTGACTGTCCGTTCCGCCAGCGCCGGCATTGATCGTCAAGATGGCGTTGGCGCGGTCGTGGTCCCCGCCGAGCATCTTCTGGAGCTCGCAGGCGAGCGCGGTCGCCTCGAGCGCATCCAGCGCGGCGGTCAGGTCTTTCGCCACGTCCTCGCCTCCCGCGAGCCATTCCGCGAGAACCTGGGCGTCGTCCTCCTGGCCTTTGAGCCGCTTCAGCAGCCCGAGGTCGGCTTCCACGCGCTTGCTGCGCTGCAGCAGCTTCTGGGCGGCTTTCGGGTCGCTCCAGAGGCCGGGGTCCGCCATCCTCGGCTCGAGCGCCGCGAGCTCCTGGCGCAGCTTGTCTTCCTCAAAGGTAGCCGCGGATGTCCGCGGCCCTCGCTCGCAGCGATTCGAGCCGCTGCCTCAGGTCTGCGCTCAAGTTCTTCTCCCTGATCTCGTCGATTCTGATATGGGACGACCGGTCAAGTCTAATAAGCCCTGCCGTTGTTGTCCCCTACGCCGCATCCCCGAGCCCCCGCCGCTGCCTGGGAGGCCAGCCGAAGCTCGCCGCCACCAGCGCGAGCGCGACTGCGGCGCAGACGCGCGCGAACACGTCACCGTGGCGCGTGTAGAAGCTCGTCTCGGCCACGAACGGCACCTCGCGCACGAGCGCCGTCTGCTCGAAGAGGGCGCTGGGCTCGTGCACGCGGCCCCAGGGATCCACCACCGCGGTGATGCCGGTGTTCGCTGCGCGCGCCAGGTAGCGGCGGTTCTCGACGGCGCGGAAGGCTGCCATCGCGAGGTGCTGGTGGGGCGCCGAGGTCCGGCCGTACCAGGCGTCGTTCGTGATGTTCACGAGCAGCTCGGCCCCCTGCGCGGCGAAGCGCCGCACCAGGCCCGGGAAGATCGCCTCGTAGCAGATGAAGCCTCCGACACGGTGGCCCGCCACGTCGAACGTGACCGCCTCGGTCCCCGGGCTGAAGTCGGAGACCTCCTGCACCAGCTTGGCCGCGACCCGACCCCCGAGCGTGAAGAACGGTCGAAGCGGCACGTACTCCCCGAACGGCACGAGCTGCATCTTGCGGTAGCGGGCGGTGAGCTGGCCCTGCGGGTCGAGGAGCTTAGCGCCGGCGTAGACGCGGCGGACGCCTCCTTGACCCGGCTCGCGGTCGTCGTTGCCGAAGAAGAGGTAGATTCGTTCGCGCCGGACCGTCTCCTGGAGCAGCGCCGCGAGCGCCGGCTCGGCGTCGTAGAGGAACGGCACGGCCGACTCGGGCCAGACCACGAGGCGCGCCCCGCGAGCCGCCGCGTCCTGGGTCAGCTCGAGGTGCCGGCCCACGTTGGCCCAGGCGTTCTCCGGCAGCCACTTGTCCTCCTGGCGGATGCCGCCCTGCACCAGGCCCACCTGGATCCGCCCCGTCTCCGGCAGCGGCCGGCGGAGCGCCCAGCCGCCGAGACCGAAGCTGAGCGCCACGAGGCCACCGAGGGCGGCGAGCGAGACGCGACGCCTGTGCCGGTCGACGAGGGCGATGCTGAGGAGCGCGGAGCTCAGGACGAGCAGGAACGACACGCCGTATACGGACGTCAGCGAGGCGACCTGGATCACCGGCAGGAACGGCAACTGGCTGTAGCCCAGCAGGCACCAGGGGAACTCGAAGAAGGTGTGCACACGCAAGAGCTCCGTCGCCACCCACAGGAAGGGCGCGCCCAGGAGCCCAGCCGTCCCGAAGCGCGCCACCACGCGGCCCGTGGCCCAGCCGAAGAGCAGCGGGAAGACCGCGAACGCGAGGCACAGCGCAACCATGGCGAGGGCCCCGGCGACGAGCGGCAGGCCGCCGTACTGGACGACCACGAGCGAGGTCCAATAGAGCAGCCCGAGCGCAGAAACGGCCCCGGTCAGGTAGCCGAGGCGGGCCGCGCGCCAGCCGCTCGCCTCGTGGAGCGCGACCAGGAGCGGCACGAGCGCGATCCAGGCCACCGCCGCGTGCCCGAACCTGGGGAACGACAGCGCGATGAGCGCGCCCGACAGGACCGCGAGACCCTCGCGACGCAGGCCGTCCGTCAGCGCGCGCTCCCCGAGTCGAAGACCTCGAACGCGTTGTACGAGGAGCGCACGAACACGCCCGAGTAGACCGTCCTGAAGCCCAGCCCACGCGCCTCGTGCCCGAGGCGGGTGAAGTCCTCGGGCGGGACGTAGCGGTGGACCGGCTCGTGCTCCCGCGTCGGCTGCAGGTATTGGCCCAGCGTGACGATCAGGACGCCCGCCGCGCGCAGGTCTCGCAGCACGGCGAGTACCTCCGCGTCGGTCTCGCCGAGCCCGAGCATGATCCCGCTCTTCGTGGCCAGGCCGGGCCGGATGGCGCGCGCGGCCGCGAGCACGTCGAGGCTCAGGCGGTAGCTCCCCTGCCGACGCAGCTGCTGGAAGAGGCGCGGCACGGTCTCGATGTTGTGGTTGAACACCGTGGGCTCGGCCGCGAGCAGCGCCCGGAGCGCGCCGCGGTCGCCCTTGAAGTCGGGCGTCAGCACCTCGATCCCCGCGCCTGGCCGCGCGCGTCGCAGCGCGGCGATGGTGGCCGCGAAGTGCGCCGCCCCGCCGTCCTCGAGGTCGTCGCGGTTCACCGACGTCAGCACCACGTAGCGCAGCCCCAGGCGCAGGGCGGTTTGCGCCACACGTTCGGGCTCTCCCGGATCGGGCGGCAGCGGCCTCGCCGTCGCCACCGAGCAGTAGCCGCAGCGGCGGGTGCAGCGGTCGCCGAGCAGCATGAAGGTCGCGGTGCCACGGCTGAAGCACTCGCCGAGGTTCGGGCAGCGCGCCTCCTCGCACACGGTGTGGAGCGAGCTCTCGCGCAGCAGCACGCGCATGGCGCGCGCCCCCGGGGCGAGCGGGCCGCTCTTTCTGGCCCACGGCGGGAGTCGCGCCGCCATCGGCCCGGGAGGCGCGTCGGCCGCGGCCGCGCGGTGAGAGGGTGAGGCGTCTCCGGTCACGCTACTGCTTGATGATGTACGGCTTGAACTTGTCGTCGTTGAGCCGGCCCTGGACCGCCTCGGCGTCGGCCCGATCGCGGTAGACGCCGACGCGCACGGTGTAAAGCCCCCCGCCGCGACCCGCCGGCGCCACGGCGTAGGCCGGGAACTCGCGGCCCTTGAGGCTCCGCACCACGCTGTCGGCGCTCGCCTTGTCCTTGAACGCCCCGACCTGGATCGCGAATCCCGCCGCGGTCGATGGCTGTGCCCTGGGCAGCGGGCTCGTCCGGCGCACCGTGGCCGAAGTCGCCGCTCCGGGTGTCGGGGCCGGAAGCGCGCTCGTCGCCGCGCGGGGCGCCGGAACGGGCGGCAGCGTGGCCGGTGGCCGCGTGGCCGGCGGCTGCGTGGCCGGCGGCTGCGTGGCGGGCAGCGCGCCCTTGGCCCGCGGCCGCTCGAGGCCCTCGTCCGGCCGATCGGACTCGAGCCGCTGCGGATAGCTGAAGTCACCCGGCGCCGGCGTCTGTGCCGGGGCGGGCGACTGCTCGGCAACCAGCCGCTCCTCGCCCACCGGCCGGGACTCCACGGCGCCCATCGCGGGGCCCTCGACGCCGCGACCGACCATCACCCCCGACAGGAAGCTGAGCACGAGGCCCGCCGCGCCGGCCATGAAGTAGAACACGAGCTGCTTGTTGGTGAGCTGGATCTCGTAATAGTAATCGTCCTGCGCCACGTCGACCCTTCTCCCCTCCGGGCGCTTCCGCCGCCCGCGCTAGGCTACCCCGAGCCTGCGGTACGCATCCTTGATTATGCCCGAGACGACGGCGATCTCCTGCGTCCCCAGCCGCTCCCGGACTCCGAGCTGGATCGAGGTCACGAGCTCGTTGAGACCCGCCAGCATCAGGCGGCGACGCTCGTCCGGGGGCAGGTCCGCCACGTTCGCCAGCAGCTGATCGTAGTCGGCACGCCCGTACTGCTTCAGGTCGACCCCGTAGAACAAGAGCTCGTACTGCCCCGCGATGCGGGCGAGCGCCTCGTCCATGAACGCGTCGACGTCGTTGCCCACGCGTCCCTGCAGGAACGAGTGGATCCGGTTCAGCATCTGGTTGAAGCGCTCGACGATGCTCTCGAGATCGAGCTCCTGCTCTCGCTGCGAGGCTCTCTCCTCGCGGGCCGCTGCTTCGCCCGGCTGGCCGCGGCGCAGCACGCCGAGCACGAACATCGCCCACAGCAAGCGGCAGGTCTCGAGGTTCGAGAGGTAGGAGACCTGGCAGATCTGCTCGATCGTGGCCCGACCGTTGACCTGCGCGACGAGCTCCTGCTCCTCCTCGCTGAGCTCCAGCTTGAGCAGCGCCTCCTGGTTTCCGGTGGGCATCGGTATCGAGTCGATGTCGGAGCCGATGCCGCGGAAGATGGCACTCCAGGAGCACGTGCGCCGCATCCCCTCGAGGATCAGCGCCTCGGTCGGCAGGTTGAGCGCGATCACGTCGTCCTTGCCGGGCTCGGTCATCGTGAGCTCGTATTCGCCCCGCGACCAGGTAAAGACGTCGAGCAGGATCTCCTTCACGTGGTGCTCGATCGCGCCGATCAGGTCCTCGGGCTCGAGCGCCCCGAGCTCCACCAGGATCGTGCCGAGCCTGCGTCCCGGGGCGATCAGCCGGCTCGCCTCGAGGTACTGCCGCGCGCTGACCTTGCCGCGCAGCAGCAGGTCTTCGCCGAGCCGCTCGTCGGGGTTGCTGCTGCGGGCGTAGACGACGCGCCCCATGTGCAGGTGTACGTACTTGGTGACGTCGCCCTTGCGGAACGTGAGGACCCCGGTCTCCCCGCTGCCCAGCACCGACTTCAGCAGCTCAGGGACCGAAGTGTCCTCAAGGCTGCCTTGCAGCGTCAGGCCCTGATCGTCGAGCGGGTCCGGTCCGGCCTCGCCCATCTACGGCTTCCTCCCGTCCCCGCCCATGAGCGCCTTCAACCAGTCGATCGGGACGGGGAAGATGACCGTCGAGTTCTTCTCGGCCGCGATCTCGACGAGCGTCTGAAGGTAACGCAGGTGCAGCGAGACCGGCTCCGTGTTGAGCTGGTGGGCCGCCGCGGTGAGCTGCTGGCTGGCCTCGAGCTCGCCCGAGGCGTGGATGATCTTGGCCCGCTTCTCGCGCTCCGACTCGGCCTGCTTCGCCATCGCCCGCTGCATCTCCTGCGGCAGGTCGACCGCCTTCACCGCCACCTGGGTCACCTTGACGCCCCAGGGACCGGTGTGCTGATCGATCACCGCCTGCAGCATCTCCCCGAGCCGTTCGCGCTCGGAGAGCAGCTCGTCGAGGTGCGCCTGGCCGAGGATGCTGCGCAGCGTCGTCTGCGCCTCCTGGCTCGTGGCATACAGGAAGTTCTCGACCTGGATCACCGCCTGCAGCGGGTCCACGACGCGGAAGTAGACGACCGCGTTCACCTTGACGGTCACGTTGTCCTTCGTGATCACGTCCTGCGGCGGCACGTCGAGCACCACCGTGCGCAGGCTCACGCGCACCATGCGGTCGACCGGGAAGGCCACGATCACGAGCCCTGGCCCCTTCGGCTGCGGCAGCACCTTGCCGAGCCGGAACACGACGCCGCGCTCGTACTCGTTCAGCACTTTGACCGACAGCAGGATCCAGAACACCGCCAGACCGACAACGATCAACCCGGGCAGCATCACGCCCCCTTTCGGACCGTCAGCAGCAAGCCCTCGACGGCGTCGACCACCACTGGGTCGCCCTCCGCCACGCTCTCCTTCGCGCGCGCGCGCCAGCGCTCGCCCTGCACCATCACCCAGCCCTCGGGAGCGAGCTCGCTCGCCGCCTGGCCGTGCCGCCCGACGAGACCCTCGCCGCCCGTATTCGCCTGGCGGCGCTGCGCCTGGATCACGAGCCTCACGATGGCGATCGTGAACGCGGCGAAGGCCAGCATCACGGGCACGAGCGTCCCGAGCGAGACGCGCAGCTCCGGCCGGTCCGAGTCCACGAGCATCATCGCCCCGAGGGTCAGCGCCACGAGCCCGGCCACGGTCAGCAGACCGTACGAGGTGATCTTCACCTCGGCCACGAAGAGCGCGATCGCGAGCACGATCAGCAGCACGCCCGCCCAGCTCACGGGGATGATCTGGCTCGCGAACAGGAACAGGATCAGGCACAGCGCCCCGATCACCCCCGGGAAGATCGACCCGGGGTGGCTGATCTCGGCCCCGATTCCCGCGAGCGCGCCGAGCAGCAGCAGGAACAGGACCTCGGGCCGCGCGATCGCGGACAGGATTGCCTGGCGCCAGTCCATGCGCACTTCGGCGGTGCGCTCACCCTTGAGCCGCAGCGTCAACTTCGACCCGTCGAAGCGCCGGATCTCGCGCCCCTCGAGCTTCGCCAGCAGGTCGTCCACGTCGCGGGCGACGAGATCGATGAGGCGCAGCTCGAGCGCTTCCTTCTCCGTGAAGGACTTGCTCTCCACGACCGCCTTTTCGGCCATCTCGACGTTGCGCCCGCGCCGCTCGGCTTTGCCGCGGATGTAGGCGGCCGCGTCGGAGGTGACCTTCTTCGACATCACCTCGTCCATCTGGCCGAGGCCCGCGACCGGGTGCGCGGCGCCGATGTTGGTGCCGGGCGCCATCGCGGCGACGTCGGCCGCGACGGTGATGATGAAACCGGCCGAGGCCGCGCGCGCGCCGGAGGGGCCCACGAACACCGCGACCGGCGTGCGGCAGTTGAGCATCTTGTCGACGATCTGGCGCATCGAGCTGTCGAGGCCGCCCGGCGTGTCGATCCGGATCACCAAGAGCGGCGCCCCCTGCGCGTCCGCCCGCTCGATCGCCTGGACCACGTGCGCAGCGCTCACCGCGTGGACGACGCCGTCGAGCTCGACGACGGGCACCTCGGCTCGCGCCATGGCCGCGGCAAAGAAGAGGAGGGCGAGCGCTCTGGCCTTGGCGCCGGGCCAGCTCTCGGGCATACCGCAACTCTAGCACGCACGGTGGTAAGATCCGGGACGAAGCCATGTTTGGGACGCTGGGCGGGCCGGAGCTGTTCCTGATCTTCGTGGTGGCCCTGATCGTGTTCGGACCACGCAAGCTGCCCGAGATCGGCAAGAGCCTGGGCAAGATGATGGGCGAGTTCCGGCGCGCCTCGAACGACTTCCGCAGCACGATCGAGAGCGAGGTCGAGGCCGAGAAGATCCGCGACTCGCTCCGAATCGAGCCACCTTCGGTCGAGCCCGTTTCGCGAGATCGGGTGTTCCCCGCCGAGACGAGCTCCGCCTCTCCGGAGGCGCCGGGCGCGACTGCGCACGAGGGGGGGTCCGACGAGCCTCCACCTGCGGCCAAGCCCGTCGCCGAGGCCGTGAGCCGCGAGAGCGGGCCTTCCTCCACGGAACGCCCGTAAGTCGAAAAGCCGCCGCTCCATGGCGCGTCCCCATCCCGACAAGATGACGTTCCTCGAGCACCTCGAGGAGCTGCGCCAGCGGCTGGTGCGGGCGTGCGTGTACCTGGCGCTCGGCTTCGCCGCCTGCTGGGGCTTCCGCGAGCAGATCTTCCACTTCATGGTCCAGCCCATGCGCAAGGCCGGCTTCACCGAGAAGTTCATCTTCACCGGGCCGGCCGAGGCGCTGATGCTCTACATGAAGATGGCGTTCTTCGTCGGCATCTTCCTGGCGGCGCCGCTGATCCTGTGGGAGATCTGGGGCTTCATCTCGCCCGGACTCTACAAGGACGAGAAGGCCTGGGCGGTGCCGTTCATCGGCATGGGCACGCTGTTCTTCGTGGGCGGCGCGCTCTTCGGGCACTACTTCCTGTTTCCGCTGACGTTCCAGTTCCTCTACACGTTCGGCGGCAAGGACATGCAGTTCATGCCGCGGATCGGCGAGTACTGGTCGTTCTACTCCTGGTTCCTGTTCGGCCTCGGGCTCGTGTTCCAGATCCCGGTCGTGATCTTCGTGCTTTCGCGGCTCGGCCTGGTGAGCGCTCCATTCCTGCTGCGGATGTGGAAGTGGGCCGTGCTCGGCTCGTTCGTCCTGTCGGCGATCATCACCCCCACGCCTGACGCGGTCACGCAGACGGCGCTAGCCGGGCCGATGATCGGCCTCTACCTGCTCGGAGTGCTGGTGGCCTGGATCTTCGGGAAGGACCGCCGCAAGGACGACTGAGGCGGCCCCTTCGATTCAGGCTCGCGCGATCTCTCCGCCGGGGCTGCTGGCCCGGCGAGAAGCTCAGCGGCGGGGCTCCGGCAGCGTGAAGGCGAGATTGGCGCCCACTAACGCCTTCTCGCGGCGGGCCTGGCCGGCGTTCAGCTCGACGACGTAGGCCGCCTTGCGCAGCGGGTTGTAGACTGGGCAGGGCTCGGCCTTGCACGGCGGCACGGCTTCGGCCACGTGCACCACCTTTCGCTCCTCGTCGAGCCACAGGATGTCGATCGGGAAGCGGCAGTTCTTCATCCAGATGCCGTGGAAGTCCTGCCTTTCGAACACGAACAGCATTCCCCGGTCGCGCGGCAGCGACGGGCGGAACATCAGCCCCATTGCGCGATCCGTGTCCTTGATCATCACCTCGACCTGCAGCACCGTACCCGAGGGCAAGCTGAGCTGCACGACAGCCGGCGCCGCCGCCGCCGCAGCCCGGACCGCGAGCGCGACGAGGGCTGCGGAGCCGAGCGTGCGCGAGAGGCCCATTCCCTCGATCGTACCACTCGGCCCTCCCGCCTCCGGCGGTCCCCGCCAGCGAGCTCAGACCGTCTCGTTCTTCACGCGTGAGGCCAGCCGTTCACGGAAGCGCAGGTTGAGCCAGGCTCCCGCCAGCAGCAGCACACCGAGCGCCAGGAATGACAGCATCCGGTAGAGCGTGGGCAGCGTGGCGAGGTCGACGAGCACCAGCTTGCCCGCCGTCAGGGCGAAGAGCGCGTAGGAGGAGTAGAAGAGCGGCAGGCTGCGAAGCGCCAGCCCGGCCGCGAGCAGCCCGGTGGCGACCAGCGTCCACAGCACCGACACGGCGAGCCCGCCCTGTCGCTCCGCCCGCAGAGCTCCCGCTCGGTCGCCCAGGCTCGCGGCCGTGCGTGAGACGTGGTCGAAGAACGAGCCCGTCTCTGCCGTGAGCAGGCCAAAGAGGAGCGTGAGCGCGAGCGGGCCTAGCAGAAGGACCGCGGCGCCGTCGAGCCACGCGACCGCTTCCTCGCGCGGCAGGCGGCGGGCCAGCCGGCGCGCGAGCCCGAGCGCCACGATCACGAAGAGCCATGTCGCGAACTCCGGGTTGAAGACGGGCGTGAACGGCTCGGGGTGGAGCGGCAGCTGGCGCAGGAAGAGGCAGCCCACCGCGAGCAGCAGCACCCCATTCCCGAAGGCCCGCGCCAGCCGCGAGCGCTGCCTTTCGCCCAGCCACAGCAGCAGCACGCCCTCCGCGGCCCAGGCGAGCGTCGTCCCATGCAGGCCGAGCCACGCCGGGATCGCGAGCGTCAGGAACACGGCCGCCAGGCCCAACGTCACGCGAACCCGCAGGGGATCGCTGCCCCGGGCCTGCGCGGCGAGGCCCAGCGCGAGATGCACGAGGGCGAGCGCTAGGGTCGCGAGGAAGAACCGGTCGTCCGAGCGCGCGCCCTCCACCCGTTCCAGGATGGTGAACGCCAGCACCGAGGCCACGACGTGGGTGAACGCCCCCGGGACGCCCAGCGAGCGCGAGCGGAACCCGGAGAGGGCGAGCAGCCCGACGTACACGGCCGCAACGCCTATGCCCAGGGAAAGGGCGCCCGTCTCCCGCCCGGGGCCAAAGAAGCGATCGTGCCACGCGAGCACGGCCAACGCGGCGAGCGCGGCCCCGATCGGCTGCGTCCACGGCCACCGCTGCGCGGCGATCGTGGCGATGAGCGCCTGCGCCGCGAGGAGCAGCAGCAGCGCCACGGGCCGGTCGGCGTCCCCGGCCATCGCGAGGCCAAAGGACCCGCCGGCCGCGACGGCCAGCCCCGCGAGTGTGGACGAGAGCTCGGCGCCTCGCGCCTTCCCGAGCGCCGTCAGGGTCGAGAGCATCACGAGCCCGACCGCGGCCACGCCGAAGCGGGGGGCGATGAAGTGGCCGTCGTACCAGGCGGCATACAGGAACAGCGCGCCCAGCGCCGCGATCAGCAGCGTCTCGGGCCATGCCTTGCGCCTTTCGAGCCACGCGGCCCCCGCGCCCAGCAGCAGCAGGTAGCCGAACAGGCTCTCCGCGCGGTCCTCGCCGGTGGAGACGAGCACCGGCGCGAGGTAGCCGCCGAGCCAGGCGAGGCCGGCCAGCAGGCGCGCGTCGCGGCGCAGCGCAACGAGCACGGCGCACACGATCACGACCACGAGCAGCGCACCGCCCGTCCCGCGCGACACCAGGCCGTAGACCTCGTGCGCGGCCCAGGCCGTCACGTAGAGGCCCGAAAAGCCGGCGGCGGTCAGGCCCTGGCCGAGCGGCCGATAGCGGCGCGCCATGATCCGCAGGCCGCCCGCCACGAGGCCCAGGCTGAACGCCGCGGCGCTCAGCACGCGCCCGAGCGGACCCACCCAATCGTTCTCCCAGGCGTAGCGGACGAAGAGGCCGAGGAACACGACCACGGCGAGGCCACCCGCTCCCACGAGGATCTTCGGCCCGAGCTGGGTCGCGAAATCGGCCCCGGGCGCGGAGCGCGGCACGGCTGCAGGCCAGGACAGCGGTGCGACCGGCCGCGGCAGAGGCGCCGCGGCGACTGGCGCCTCCTGCCGGGGCGGCGGCGCTTCGACCGCCGCGGGTGGAGGTAAAGGCCCTGGCATCGTCGCCTCGCGCGGCGTAGCGCTGCCCTGGCGTACGAGCGCCTCCAGCCGGGTCTTGATCTCCGCGAGCTCCCGCACGGCCAGGTTCGCGCGAACCAGGGCCACGATCGCCACGATCGGGATGGCCAGCGACAGCCCGCTCACCACCAGGAGCGCGACCAGTCCCAGCAGCGCTTCCATTCGCGCTACTGCCGCACCTTCCCCGTCATCGGCACGAAGCGGACGGGCAGCACCCGCTTCTCCTCGAAGCGGGCGCCGCGGCGCGTGACGACCACGAGCTCCTGCCAGTCGTCGCCCACGGGCAGCACGAGGCGCCCGCCGTCCTTGAGCTGCTGCTTGAGCGGCTCGGGGATGCGGGGTGCAGCCGCCGTGACCAGGATCGCGTCGAAGGGAGCCGCCTCGGGCCAGCCCAGGTAGCCGTCCCCGGCGCGCACCGACACGTTCGCGTGGCCGAGCTGCTTCAAGAGCGCCGCCGACGCCTCCGCGAGGGGCACCACGATCTCGATCGAGTAGACGCGCGCGGCGATCTCGCCGAGCACGGCCGCCTGGTAGCCGGAGCCGGTGCCGATCTCCAGCACCGTCTCGCCCCCGCGCAGCCCGGCCACTTCCGTCATGAACGCGACGATGTACGGCTGCGAGATCGTCTGGCCGTGGCCGATCGGGAGCGGGTGATCGGCGTACGCCTGCGCGCGCGAGGCCTGCGGCACGAACAGGTGTCTTGGCACCTTGCGGAGCGCGCCGAGGGTCGCGGGATCTCGCACCCCCCGGGCTTCGATCTGGGACGTGACCATCTCCTCACGCGCCCGCGTCAGGGCGGCGTCGTCGGTGTCGCGCGGATTGCTGCAAGCGAGCGCGAAAAGAGCCATCAGCCGGGGCACTGGGAGCATGGGCTCACGCCGGCCTCATTGTAGTGCCGGAACGTCGGCCGGGCGCGCCCGACGTCAAGCCCCGAGCACGACCTCGAACTCCGTGCCGCCGCCGTAGAGGCGAACCGAACGGCGCAGCGTTACCTTTCGTTACTCGTTCCAGGACGAGTCGCGTGCTCTCTCGAGGCCGATGAAACAACCACGGAGCCCGAGGGTGGCTCTTCTCAGGATGGGTCTCGGGACAGGAGGCAAGCAGGAGAGGGGACGAGGCGGAGGACAAACGGCCCGGCTCAAGAGCGGCGGCAAACGGCCCGGCTCAAGAAGCGGGGCAAACGGCCTGGCTCAAGAAAGCGGGGCAAACGGCCCGGCTCAAGAGCGGGGCAAACGGCCCGGCTCAAGAAAGCGGGGCAAGCGGCCTGGCTCAAGAAAGCGGGGCAAACGGCCCGGCTCAAGAAGCGTCTCTTTTCGCGAACGCAACGGGCGGCGCGAAAAGAGACGCTAATAGGCCTGCGCAAACACCACTTCTCGGCCTTTCTCTCCCGTGACGACGCAGGCCGCTTCGACCGGCTCGCCGATCGGGATCACGCGGATCGTGGCCTTCGTCTCTTCTTTGATGCGGGCCTCGACCGCTGGGTCGCCGTTCCAGCCGGCCACGATGAAGCCGCGCTGGGCGGCCATCACCTGCTTGAACTCGTCGTAGCTCGCGACCCGCGTGGTGCTCGCCTCGACCCTGGCCCGCGCCTGCTCCAGCAGGTCCGTCTGGATGGTGTCGAGCAGGCTGGCCAGCCGGCTCGCGACGCCCGCGAGCGGGACGAACTCCTTGGCCCGGTTCTCGCGCCGCACCAGCACGCAGCTGTCCTTCTCGATGTCCTTCGGCCCGAGCTCGAGGCGCACCGGCACCCCGCGCATCTCCCAGTCGGCGTACTTGTAGCCGGGCTGGAACTGGTCGCGTTCGTCGAGTTGCACGCGCACGCCCGCGCCGCGCAGCATCGTTTGCAGCTCGCGGGCCTTCGGCAGCACCACCTCGTTCACATCGCCCTTCTTCGGCGGAATCGGGACGATCACCACCTGGTAGGGCGCGACCTTCGGCGGCAGGATCAGCCCGGCGTCGTCGCCGTGGCTCATAATCAACCCGCCGATCATGCGTGTGGAGGTGCCCCAGGACGTCGACCAGGGCTTGGCACGCTGCTGGGTACGGTCGAGGAACTCGATCCCGTAGGCTTCGGAGAAATGCTGGCCCAGGTTGTGGCTGGTGCCGGCCTGCAGTGCGCGGCCGTCGCCCATGAGCGCCTCGATCGCGTAGGTGCGCAAGGCACCCGCGAACTTCTCGCTCTCGCTCTTGCGCCCGTAGAGCACCGGCATCGCCAGCATCTCCTCCGAGAAGGCGCGGTACACCTCGAGCATCCGCAGCGTCTCTTCCTCGGCCTCGGCCTCGGTCTCGTGGAGCGTGTGGCCCTCCTGCCACAGGAACTCGGTCGTGCGCAGGAACGGGCGCGTGACCTTCTCCCAGCGCACCACGTTGGCCCACTGGTTGATCAGCACCGGCAGGTCGCGCCAGGAGCGCACCCACTTCGCGTAGGTCGAGCAGATGAGCGCCTCGGAGGTGGGCCGGATCGCGAGCGGCTCCTCGAGCTCGGCCCCGCCGCCGATCGTGACCCAGGCGCACTCGGGCGAGAAGCCCTCCACGTGCTCCTTCTCGCGCTCGAGCAGGCTCTTCGGGATGAACAGCGGGAAGTAGGCGTTGACGTGGCCGGTCTCCTTGATGCGCCGGTCCATGTCGCGCTGCATGTTCTCCCACACGGCGTAGCCGTAGGGCTTGATGATCA
>Ga0247727_10004587_pt1 | contig 29103 bp, 21 predicted proteins | sample WisWelCaveWW1625_FD_202498 | JGI IMG/M metagenome (GOLD analysis project Ga0247727, IMG submission 202498) | Biofilm microbial communities from Wishing Well Cave, Virginia, United States - WW16-25 | ecosystem: Environmental > Aquatic > Deep subsurface > Groundwater > Cave microbial mat | place...
AACGCGACGAACATTAAAAACGGCGGACGCACGCCGATTTCAGGAATCGTGCATGCGCTGACGCTTTTGTTGATCATGCTTTTCTTCGGACACTGGGCCTCGCTCATTCCCATGCCGGCGCTGGCGGCAATTTTGATTTACGTTGCTTACAACATGAGTGAGTGGCACAGTTTCGTCAATCTCTTACGCAGCCCCAAGAGTGACGTGACGGTGTTGATTGCGACGTTCCTGCTGACGGTGTTGATCGACTTGACCGTGGCGATTCAAGTGGGCGTGGTGCTCGCCGCGTTTCTCTTCATGCGCCGGATGTCCAGCGTGACGCAGGCGAATCTCATCACCAAAGAAATTCAAAAACCGGATGATGTAGAAGATGAAGCGGACGACCCCAAGGCGATTACCAAGCGCGAGGTGCCGCCGGGCGTCGAAGTTTTTGAAATTTACGGCCCGATGTTCTTCGGCGCCATCGACCAGTTCAAAGACGCCATCCGCCGGTTGGAGAAGCGGCCGAAAGTACTCATTCTGCGGCTGCGCCATGTGTTGGCAATAGATGCCACGGCGATTCGCGCGCTGGAAGTCGAGCTGAAAAGCGAGCGAAAGCATGGGATGATTCTCGTGCTCTCCGGAGTTCATGCGCAGCCGCTGGTCGCCATGCGGCAATCGGGATTTCTCGACAAGATCGGCGAACAGAATATTTGCGCAGACATCGACGAGGCCTTGGAGCGGGCGAGGGAGATCATTGTGACTTCAACAACGAAGATAAGCGTGGGCACATCGACGGCGAAGCAGACTGCGGTGAAGTGAAGAATTTGAAGTCCGACTTGGGCAGAGGAGTTGCAGACTTCGCCTAAGATACTTCGGCCTTCACGTGGCGATCATGAAATTGATCGTCAAAATCGATAGGTCGGCGGTGGTGTAACGAAATGGGGATTCTATCCATCGTCCCTACGGGACGATGGGGGTTGTTTTCGCGCTCTTTGTCCCAGCAATAAATTGCTGGGACTATTATCGGGCGTCCCTTCGGGAGGCGCCCGTTTGGCGATTTTTTTCATCACAATGAATTGTCCTGCGATGTCAGATGTCTCGCGGAGGCGAGAGTTTGAAAAAGTAAGCGTTCGGAATTTTTTTGCTTGCATTGTATTACTGATTCTTTAACATCAAGCCGACCGCGATTTCGTCCCGTAGGACCAGACGAAAATAGCCCACCAATTTATTGGTGGGAAATGTGAATCCCACCGCGATCCCAAAGTCCCGTAGGGACGAATGAAAAAATCATCATTAAATTAAGATTGGGAGGTCACGCCATGGCGCATTCCTATATCAGCGTTTATGTGCATTATGTTTTCAGCACCAAGAACCGCCAAAAGATGATCACCGTGGATTTGGAACCACGCTTGTGGGCGTACATGGGCGGCATCGCGCGAGAGAATAAGATGAAAGCTCTGGCCATCGGCGGCATCGAAGATCATGCTCATGTGTTTCTATCTCTGCCATCGACGCTTTCGATTGCCAAAGCCATTCAATTGATCAAAGGCGGCTCGTCACATTGGGTGCACGAGACATTTCCATCGCATCGAGATTTTGAGTGGCAGGAGGGCTACGGGGCTTTTAGCGCCAGCATTTCTCATATCGACGACACGATTGCATATATCAACAATCAACGCGAGCATCATCGTAAAACGACATTTCAGGAAGAATACCTGGCAATTCTCAAGAAGCATGGTATTGAATATGATGAAAAGTATGTGTGGGGATAGACTCTTTCATTCGTCCCTACGGGAGGATTTGGTTGGATGGCCTTTGTCCCAGCAATGAATTGCTGGGCAATTGTCGTGCGTCCCTACGGGACGAGAGATTGTTCGCATGCTCATTTATCCCAACAATGAAATACTGGGCTGTGGTCGAACGTCTTTTCGAGACGTGGGGCGACGATGAAATTGAAAGGCATAATCTTTTCCTGAAAACATGATTGCTTCCTTCGAATAATGTTTTATCTTCTCTTCTCATGGAACTGATCCTTCTTGTATCGCCTCTTCTCGGGCCGATTGTCGCAGTGTTCATTGCGCGCCGCTTGGGATGGCAATCGATTTGGTTGCAGCTTCTTGTGGCAGGAATTGCCGGGGCTGGCGCTGGAGCTTTCCTGGCGAGAGCGGCGTCTGCGATGGCAACGGCGGTTCAACCGCAGGCTGCCATGTTGCGCGGCGCCGGGGTCGGTTTTTTGATCGGTCTGGCTGTTGGAGGCCTCACCATCGGGGGCCGCTTCGTTGCGGCGCCGGCTCGCTCGAAAAGCTGATTGAACGCTGCGCCTCGAAAACAGAACAACTCTTCACCTCGATTACACGGGAGAATGTGGTGATGAAAACGGTGCATTCGGTTTTTCGCATGACGATGTTGGCGCTGTGCATGACGGTTGTGGCAGCTTCAAAAAGTTTTTCAAAGGATTGAGAGCAATCAATGCCATCAAGCCACTCGAATCAGTTGAATGAGATTGTGCGCTTGATTTGTCTCACCGACCCGCAAAGCCTTCTCGATATCGGAATTGGCTTCGGCAAATACGGCTTTCTCGCCCGTGAATATTTGGAGCTGTGGGATGGCAGAGAAAAGTACGGCGATTGGAAAAGGCGAATCGACGGCATCGAAGTGTTCCCGCAATACGTCACGCCGATGCACAAGATCATCTACAACAACGTCTACATTGGAAACGCGCTCGACATCCTGCCGGCGCTGAAAGAAAATTATGATCTTGTTTTGCTGATTGATGTCTTGGAGCATTTCGATTTTCAAGATGGCGTGCGGCTTTTGGAAGAATGCAAGCGCCGCTGCAGAAATATCATCGTCTCAACGCCGAGAAGGATGACCGCGCAAAAGGACGCGTTCGACAATCCATTTGAGACGCATCGGTTTCAGTGGCAGCGAAAGCATTTTGACCGGTTTGCTAATAAATTCTTTGTCGCACATGAGCTTTCCCTGATTTGTTACATTGGCGATGACGCTCAAAGAGTCAAACAAAAGCTGCCTTCCGAAATAAAGTCTCTCATCAAAAAATATTTCCTATCATGATCCGTCTCGCTCAAATCGGCATCGGGTACTGGGGAAAAAATCTGCTGCGCAATTTCTTGGCGACGAACGATGCGCAAGTTACGGCGGTGTGCGATCGTGATCCGTCGGTTCTTGAAAAAATTGCGGTACAGTATCCGCTCTTGCAGTTTTCCGAGCACGCCCAGGAGGTTTTTGGCGATGATCGAATCGATGCGGTGGCGATCGCGACGCCGTCGGAATCGCATTTCGAGCTGGCGAAAGCGGCGCTCGCCGCCGGCAAGCACGTGTTTGTAGAAAAACCCATGGCCAATTCTTCTGCGGCGTGCAAAGAGCTTATAGCGCTGGCGGAAAAGCACAAGCGCGTGCTGATGGTCGGCCACACGTTTCTTTACAACGCTGCTGTGCTCAAGGTTCGCGAGTTCGTGCAATCGGGCGAGCTGGGTGAGATTTATTATCTCTACTCACAGCGCCTCAATTTTGGCCGTGTGCGTCAGGACGTGGACGCCATGTGGAATTTCGCGCCGCATGATTTGTCGATTATTTTGTACTGGCTTGGAAAAATACCGCTGCGGGTGTCGGCGCGCGGCTCGGCTTATTTGCAAAAAAACATCGCCGATGTTGTTTTCCTGCAATTGGAATTTGACGGCGGGGTGACGGCGAGTATTCACGTCTCGTGGCTCGATCCGAATAAAGTGCGGCGGATGACGGTGGTTGGCTCTGCGAAAATGGTGGTGTATGACGATGTAGCGTCAGATTATAAAGTTAGAGTGTACGACCGAGGCATTACGCGCCAGAATCTTTCTGTCAGTCTTGGTGAGTTCGATTCGTTCGGCAATTTTCAACTCATCCAGCGCGCCGGCGACATGCTGATGCCCAAAGTGGATTTCGTCGAGCCGCTGAAAGTGCAGTGCCAACATTTCATCGATTGCATTGTGAAAGAGCAAAAGCCGTTAAGCGACGGCGAGAACGGATTGCAGATTGTACGCATTCTTGAAGCGGCGCAGCGGTCGATGGAAGCGGGGGGAGGGATGGTGGAGGTCGGGGAGTGATCGGGTGAGAGGGTGAAAGATGCTTGTTGCTTGATGATCGTAAGTTGTTTCTCTTACTCATACTCTTACTCCTACTCGCTGTTTAGAAATTCAAAAGCGAATAAGAGTATGAGTAGGTGTAAGAGTAAGGGAATTCTCATCGAGCATGAATGCAAATACCATCCAGAATGAAACGGCAGTAACATCTTATTCAAAACAAAAGCAGCACCTATGACGAAAATTCCTTTTCTCGACCTTCGCGCCCAATACCAAAGCATCAAAGTCGAAATACAACAGGCAATCAATAGCGTTCTGGAAAGTTGTGAATTCATCGGCGGTAGTGAAGTCAAGCAATTCGAAAAAGAGTTTGCAGCATTTTGCGGTGTAGAGCATTGCGTCGGTGTGTCGAATGCGACGGATGGAATTTATCTGGCGCTGCATGCGCTCGGCGTTGGTCCCGGCGATGAAGTCATCACCGTGTCGAATACGTTCATCGGCACCACCGAGGGCGTTTCGCGCTGCGGCGCGACATTGAAATTCGTCGATGTCAATCCGCACTCGATGACGATGGATGTGACTCAACTCGAATGCGCCATCACCCATCGCACGAAAGTCATCATGCCAGTGCATCTTTATGGCCAAAGCGCCGACATGGATACGATCAAAGACATCGCGCGCCGGCACGGGCTGAAAGTTCTGGAAGATGCGGCGCAAGCGCACGGGGCAGAGTGGAATGGCCGGCGCGCCGGCAGCATGGGCGACATTGCCGCGTTCAGTTTTTATCCCGGGAAAAATCTCGGCGCTTACGGCGACGCCGGCGCTGTGACCACGAATGACGCGACGCTTGCTGAGAGAGTCCGTATTCTCGCTAATCACGGTCGCCTCACGAAATATGAGCATCAGATAGAAGGCTGCAATCATCGCCTTGATGGACTGCAGGCGGCCGTATTACGCGTGAAACTGAGACATCTTCCGGCGTGGAATGAGCGACGGCGAAAATTAGCCGCGCTTTATGATCGCTATTTCTCAGAAAATGAAAAAATTGTTCCGGTGCGCGAGCTTCCGGGCGCGAAGGGCATCTTTCATCTCTATGTCGTGCAGGTTGAAAATCGTGATGAAGCTCGAAAGAAATTATCCGAAGCCGGCATAGATAGCGGCATTCATTATTCCGTGCCGCTGCATTTCCAACCAGCCTACCGCCATTTGCAAATCAAGCGTGGCAGTTTTCCAGTGACCGAGAAAGCTGCGGATCGCATAATCAGCCTGCCGATGTACGCTGAAATGAGCGAGGCGATGGTTGAATACGTCGCCGATACACTGAAGAAAATTGTCGCCTGAGATGACATCATGCGGGTATTAGCGCTGAGTGAATTTTATCCGCATGAAAGGAATCCGCATGAAGGTGTCTTTGTGCGCGATCAGCTTCTTCATCTCGCCAGGCATTGCGAAATTCGCGTGATGGCCCCGGCCATGCGACATGTTCCGTTGCCTCGTTACAAACTTCTGAGAGTGCAGGAATCTCCCGCCGGTGATTTCCCCAAGACATCACCTCCAGTAACCCGCTTTCCTGTTTGGAATTTTCCTATTGTCGCTGAATATATTGCGCCGGGAATGCACGTGCGCGCCGTCCGAAGAACTCTTGCAGAAAAGAAATTCTTACCGGAACTGATTCACGCCTTTTGGGCGTATCGCAGCGGTTTTGTTGGTGCGCAATTAAAACAAGAATTCAACTGCCCGCTGGTCATCAGCATCGAAGGCTCGGATGTTCACACGTGGCTCGATGAACCGAGGAAACGCGACAAAATATTATTCGCCTTGCAAAGCGCCAACGCGATCATTTGCTTGAGCCGCGCGCTGGCAAGCAGAATTGTTGCAGAGGGAATCTCGCCTGAAAAACTTTATCAGATTCCAAACGGGGCTGATCTTTCTTTCTTTGCCTATCGCCCTACAGCTTTGGCCGGTGAATTACGAAATCGTCTTTCGGCTGTCTCACTTTTTCTCTGCGTAGCTAATTTCCTACCAGTCAAGGGTCAGGATGTTCTCATCAGGGCAATGGCGCAACTTCCACAGAGCGCTGGTGCAGCAATTTTTGTTGGAGACGGGCCGGAGCGTCCGCGCTTGGAAAAACTTGTTGAAGAACTGCAACTTACGCCGCGCATTTTTTTCGCGGGAAAAAAATCGCACGCCGAAATTTCCGAATGGATGAGCGCCGTCGATGCCCTCGTGATACCAAGTCGCAATGAGGGTGGACCAACTGTAATTATCGAAGCGCTGGCCTGTGGTTTGCAAGTGGTCGGCACGGCGGTAGGCATGATACCCGAAGTCATTGACTCTGAGGACATTGGTTTTGTGGTACCACCGGAGGATCCGGCGGCGTTAGCTTCGGCATTATCCAAAATCGCGCAGCGCAAAGTCAACAAGGAAAAATTGCGCACCCGCGCCGAGATGTTCTCCTGGGAACGACTGAGTGAGCGCGTGTTGCAGGTTTATCAATCAGTCACGGGAGAGAGGCGCAGGTGAGTTTTCGGCGCGCAAGTTTTTTTATTTTTGGAAGCCGTACAGCGGCATTTGTGCTTCAAGCCAGCGGCGGATTGCTCGTCGCTCGCCTTTTGGGTCCCGCCGGGCGCGGTGAGTTGGCTCTCTTGTTTTTGTTGCCAACGATCATCGCCATGGTCCTCGGCCTCGGCATTGGAACTTCTAACGCCTACTTTGCCAGCCACGCGTCGAAACAGCGCGCCGCCTTTCTATCATCTTTCAGCAAACGATTTTCTTTCGAGCAGCTTTACTACAACTCTTTGTGGCTCGGCGCTCTCTTTGGACTCGCCGGAACAGTTATCATCATTACCGCCGAAGACTGGGTGATCGACACGTTCATGCGCGGGGTATCGCCGGAGAACATGCGGCTGGCAATGTTGACGGTTCCATTACTCTTGTTCTATAATTTTTTTCAAGGGCTGGCGCAGGGCGAACAGCGTTACCGGATTTATAATGGCGTGGTCGTTTTGCGCCCGTTCTTTTTCTTGTTCGCATTCATCCTGGTTTTTCTCTTGTTCGGTGACGGACTAAGAGCAGGTTTGTGGGCCTACAGCCTTTGTTATGTCCTGCCGGTGCTCTGGCTCATTATCGATCTGCGACCACGACACGCAGAGAGCCATCGCCTGAGCGGAGGTTTTTTGAAAGTGCAGATTCGCATCGGCTTGCCGTCTTACATTGCCGAGCTGCTTGGATATCTTTTTTTCAGAGTGAGCTTGCTGCTCATCGGTTATTACTTGGACGGTGAGCAAGCCGGTTATTTCGCGATCGTGATTTTGATCACCGAAAGCATGTGGTTCTTGTCGAACAGTGTCAGCGCGGCTTTGCTACCGGAAGCTGCCGGGCGCTCGATGAATGATCTGCGTCTGCTTGTTCCAAAAGTAGTCCGTCACGTCGTCTTTCTCACCGCCTGCGGCGCGGCCTTTTTATTTATCATCGACGGCTGGCTCATCGGCCTGGCGTTTGGAAAAGATTTTCTGCCCGCTGTGTCGCCCTTGCATTGGCTTTATCCGGGAATCATCGCAGCGAGCGCCGCAAAAGTTTTTGCCAGTTATTTGCTCAGTCAAGGCCGCCCGCACCTGACGGCGATGATTGGCGGCTCGGGAATGATCACCAATATTTTCCTGAGCGTATGGCTTATTCCGCTGTACGGCATCAGCGGCGCCGCTGCCGCTGCGAGTTGTAGCTACATTTTGATGACATTGTTGATGGGAATTCGATTTGTATGGGAAACACACGCGCCGGTGGGCCGACTGTTCTGGCTTTCGCGTGAAGATTTTCTTTTTTACCGAAATGCCATCGCGCTGCTCAAAACGCGCGCTCGTTTTTGAAAAAATAATTTGCCATTACGATTCGGATTTAATCAAAACTAAATACGACGCTGCCATGAAATTTCAAAACCAGTCAAGATTCGATATGCTGCAGATGCATGATGATGCCCCGACTATCGAAGCTCGCAGGACTTCTTCTCGCGCTCAGAGAAAAGCGTTGATGGTCGTTTATTATTTTCCGCCGCTCGGCGGCGGCGGCACGCAGCGCGCACTGAAATTTGCGCGCTATCTGCCGGATTACGGATGGCAGCCGCAGGTTCTCAGCGTGCGCAACAGCCATTATCTTGTTCATGATGAAAGCCTGCAACACGAGCTTCGGCGCGATGTGCGCATCACGCGGACGCCGGCTATTTTGCCGGGACGTTTTATGCGGAAGGTTACCAACTATCAAGTAAACGGGGAGACGAGCAACGCTAACATAAATGGGAACATCATCTCGCCGGCGCTGCGGTTTCTGAAAAATGCTTTTTATACGAGCGTCTATATTCCCGATGAGTACATCGGCTGGATGCCGTTTGCCGTTGCCGCGGGAAAGCGCCTCTGCAAACAAGATGGCATCGATTTGATTTTTTCCAGTGGCCCGCCCAACACGACGCACATGATCGCCCGGCGATTGAAAAAAGCTACCGGCCTGCCGTGGGTGGCAGACCTTCGCGATTTGTGGGATCAGTACCCCGACTCTTACAATCCTTTCCGGCTGAAGGCGAGAAAAAAGCTCGAAGAATATTTGGAAAGAAAAACGTTGCAGGACGCCGACGGCTTCCTCGTTGTCTCTGAGCAAATGCGGCAGGACTTGCAGGAAAAATTTCCGGAGATCAGCGCCGAGCGCATCAGCGTCATCACCAACGGTTTCGACACCGCAGATTTTGCCAATCTCGATTTGGAAAACGATCCTGATTACTTCACCGTCGTTCACGCCGGGTCTCTTTTTCCATGGCGAAGCTTGCGGCCGTTTTTGCAGGCAGTGAAAGAATTTTTCCGGCGCAGTTCCTCGGCGCAGCAGAGATTTCGGCTGAAGCTCTTGGGGATTATCCCCGATCAGGAACGAAGCGCCATTGCCAACGCCGGCCTGCAAGAGAATGTCATCATTCATGACTATCTGCCGTATCGCCAGGCATTGTCACACATCGTCAGCGCCGATGTCGCGCTTTTGCTACTCGGCGACTGCGGCCACCCGGCGAACATGCTCACCAGCAAATTATTCGACTACATGGGGGCGCGCCGTCCGATTCTCGCCATCGGCCCGAACGGCGATCTGCATCGATTGCTGCGCCAGGAGAATCTGGGCGCGGCGTTTTCCGATGAGCAGACCTCGCAAATCGCCGAGGCGTTGCATCGCTACTTTGAAAACTGGCAACAGGGCAAGCCGATGGTGCTGAATTCGCGCTATCGTCGATTCGACCGGCGAGTGTTGACCGAAAAGCTTTCCAACGTTTTTAATACCATCGTTGAATAAATCATGGACGTGGCCGTTCGCAACAGCTCGCCGTGGATCAAAATCCTCTGGGTGATCCCCGGCTTTGTTCTTCTGGCAATATTGCCTCTGCCAATCATTACAGGAATCGCAACGCTCGGCCTCGTTGGAATTATTTTTTTGTGGAAGCGGCAACGGCTCGCAATTTTTTGGGGTGATATAAAACCCATTTGGCCGTTGTTGGTGGTATTGTTCGCATATTTTTATTTCCCCTTCTCATCTGTAGATCCGAAGATAAGAACGAGCGGAGAGTACTTCTCCATTTATAGTCGCTTCGTTGCTGGCTTGAGCATTTGGGAGATGCTCCTCTTGTTCTGTTTCAGCGTATTGATGTGGCGCAAGTGGCGCAGCGGCGCGTTGAACCTTTCCTTCGGAAACTGGCGAGGTGTGCCGCTCTATTTATTTTTCTTTGCGCTGGCTATTGCCATTGGCCTGCTGCACGTCGATGGCTCGGTGTTGGGGTACGGGCCGACTGAGCTTCGATGGGTCATCGTCGCTACGATGCCGATTGCATACTTTCTTGCAATTTTTCTTTTGATCGTGAACATCGTGGAAACGCGGCAACAAACTGAACGAATGATCAAATGGCTTGATCGCTTTACATTCGGGTTGATCATCTATGGCGTTGTTCGTCTAATTCTCATCATGACAGGTTATGTTCAAACGCTAATTCCGTTTGGCCTGCCAATTGTACTTTATGATCAAATGAATTTGTTCTATGCACCAATTTTCATAATTACTGCGCGACTGGTTATGAAAGAAAAGCTCGGAACGCTACAATATATCAATCTTATTTTGATGCTATTTTTTATTTTATGCAGCACGAGGCGCTTTAATTATATCTTTCTTGTTTTAGGTGTTGTAACGGTTTTGGCGATTGGCGTTCTCAGCAACAGTTGGAGTGTGAAGCACTTTCTTGGCTTTCTATCCAAAGGCGTCGCTGCATTTGCTCTAGCGTTGATCGCATTAATGATCGCGGTTCCAAGTTTTGTCGATGGCGTCGCCAATAGCGTGAATTCGATAAACATGTTCAGCAAATTCGGGCAAAAGTATGGCGGCGATAGTCGCGTAGCACAGATAGAGAACATTTTTGCCAATCTTAAGCGCCGTCCCTATGCTTACCTCATCGGGTTCGGCCTTGGAACGAAATGGCAAGCTATTGAGCCGCAGCCCATGGATTCGATGGCCTTTCCGGAAGAATACATGCGCCAGAGCAAAGGTTGGTACCCAAAATTTCATTTGCCGTATGTTGCCTCGTTCTATCGATTTGGAATAATAGGCGCGACATGTTTGATAATGTGGATAGGATTTTATTTAAAAGCATATCTTCGAATACTTCGCATGAAAAATGTAACGAATAAATCTTTTTGTATGGGCACAATTGCGTTCCTTGCCATTTCCTTGCCGATGATCGGCGATTCTACCAGCCCGGTTTTGCCGATTCTCTGCGGCCTCTACATGGGGATTATGGAAAAATTAACTCTCGCCGCCAATTACCCTGCACCTGCACCAGTGGAAGATGAATCTCAGCATTATACTCCTTAACTGGAACAGTTTCGCTCACACCCGCGCTTGCTTGCACTCGCTTTTCAAATGCGCTCCGGCTCCGTGGACGACTCGTTTCTTCGTTGTTGATAACGGCTCGACCGATGGCTCATTGGAGAAGTTGCGCAGCGAGTTTGGCGGGTGCGTCGAATTTGTCGTCAGCGAGCGCAATCTTGGATATGCCGGTGGCAACAATCTCGGCATTCGCCGCGCTTTGGAAAAAGGCGCAGATTTGGTTTTGCTCTTGAACAACGACACCACTGTTGACGAAAATTTTTTGATGGCGCTTTTCGACGCGGCGATGCAGCAATCGAATCATCATCTTTTCGGCGCAAAAATTTTTTATCATCGCCGGCCGCATACCTTGTGGTACGCCGGCGGCGGCTACAATAGTTGGCTTGCAAAAGTCTGGCAACATGGCATGAACGAAGCCGACGGCCCGCCGTATCAGACCACGGGAGAAATTTCTTTCATCACCGGCTGCTGCCTGATGATTCGCCGCGAAGCCTTCGAGCGCATCGGCTTTTTGGATGATGCGCTGTATCTTTATTCTGAAGATTTGGATTTTTGCATGCGCGCCAAACGCGCCGGCCTGCGTCTGCTCTTTGTGCCGTCGGCGCGACTGTGGCATCACATCGGAGCCTTTCGTGACGGGGAGCTGTCGCCGCTCTATCTTTATTACCAAACCCGCAATCGATATGTCGTTTTTGGTCGCGAGCGCGGCGTGCTGTTTCGTTTGTGGCTTGGCGTATTGCAGCTTTCTTTGTACGCCGGCATACGCACCTTTTATTTTTTGTTCAGCCGCAATCGCCTCTGGCCGCAACAAATTCGCGCGCTCTGGCACGGCTGCCTTGACGGGTTTCTGCATCGGTTAGGCCCCTCACAATTTTATCAGTAGGCAATGAAAATCTTATTTTTGACGTCCCGCGTGCCCTGCCGCCCGGTTGGTGGGGTTCAACTTCGAGTTTTTAATTTTATCAGAGTGCTGTCACGCAAGCACGACATCACCCTTTTGGCCTTCGCGGATCAGCCGGTGCCTGCAGACGAGCTTCAATGGCTGCGGCGTTACGTTCGAAAGCTCGAGATCATCGTGCTGCCGCGCTTGTATTCCTACGTGAACTGTTTGCGTGGCTTGTTTTCTGACAAACCATTGCAGGTGCATTACTACGAGTCCGTTGAGCTGCGCCGGAGATTAATGGAAATCCTTCGCCGCGAAAAATTTGATCTCATCTACTTTCACTTAATTCGCATGGCGGAATATTCGGATGTGTTCAATGGCGAGCCGAAGATACTCGACCTGACCGATGCCATCAGCATGAACTATGAGCGGACGTGCAAAATCCATAAGGACCATCCGTTCAAATTTTTTCACACGGCGCAAAAAATAGAATCTCTCCGGCTGCGTCATTATGAAGCTGCCGCCGTCAAACGCTTCGACCGCAACTTGATCGTCTCGCGCTCAGACAAAAACTTCATCAGCCAATTTGCGGATGTAAGCAGGATGGATGTCGTAGGCCAAGGAGTGAATCTTGATTATTTCAATTTCTATGACGGCCCTTATGATGAGAGCCACATTGTTTTTTTGGGAACGATGAGCTTCCTGCCCAATCAAGATGCGGTAAAGTATTTTCACAAGGCAATCTGGCCGCACATCAAAAACAGAATGCCGCAGATGAGATGGCAGGTCGTCGGCGCAAATCCGTCGTCGGAGATATTGAAGCTGCAACGTCATCCTGATATTACCGTGACCGGTTCAGTGCCGGATATTCGCCCTTACATGCAGCGCGCCGTGGTGTCGATCTGCCCGATGCGTGTCGGCTCCGGAGTCAAAGGCAAAGTCTTTGAGTCGATGGCGCTCGGCACACCCGTGGTCTCCACGACTCTCGGCGTCGAAGGGCTGGACGTGCAACAAGGCGAGGAGATTTTTATTTCCGACGCGCCCGAAGAATTTGCGCGCTACGTTTGTTTGTTAGCGCAAGACGCGCAAAGGCGGGCGCAAATGGCCCAAAAAGCTCGAAAACTGATCGAACAAAAATATACGTGGGACCTGGCTGCGCAGCCGCTAGAGAGAATCGTTGAATCCTTCGAAAGAAAGAACGGCACGATGCACCGTCGAAATATCGCGCATGCCATGGCCGGCGCCGAGTAACGCGACCGGAGGATTTCGATTCTTTATGTCCAAACAACTCCACGCCGTCGAACCCCTCGTCGAAAAACTCTATCCTCGATTTTACGATCTGGATTTTCCCTACGCTGTTGCGCGGAACCGATACCGCAAGTGGATTCGCGATCTCTTCGAGAGCGGCGGCGCGACTCGTGTGCTCGATTGCGGCTGCGGCGATGGCTATCATTCGGTGACGGCGGAGTTGGTTCAGCATGATCGGATTCGATTGGTCGGTGTCGATGTCGAGTTTTCGGCGCTCTCCGGCAATATTTTGGTAAAACGCAAAGCCGTCGCCGACGCCGGAGCGCTGCCATTCGAGAACGCCAGCTTCGATCTCGTGGTTTGTGAAAGCGTCCTGGAACATCTCCTCACTCCCGATAAATTTCTTCAAGAAGCATATAGAATTTTGCAACCCGGTGGCAGGCTGATGATTTTGACTTCCGGCCGCTGGCATCCATTCATGATCATCAATCGCTGGTTGAGCGTCGCAAAGCTTGGCGCGGCGAAAATGCTGTTTCATCTTCTGCGCCGTCCTCTCACCAGCACATTTCCCGCATTCTATCGCTGCAACTGCAAAAGAGCTTTGACCAGGCAGGCAACTGCCGCGGGGTTTCGCATTGAATCGCTTCACGTTGCCTCGGGAACGTTTGGCTATTTGCGATTCTCGAAATGGCTTATTATGTTGGGTGTGCTTTTTGATCGCATGACCGACAACCGGCTGCTGGATTTTTCGAAAATCAGTTTACTGGCGATTCTTCGAAAACCTTAAACGGGTTTTCATGAAACAAACGAACAGACTATGTGAATATGTCATTCCGAACGGAGCGCAGCGGAGTGAGGACACTCTTGCTTCCTGTAAATCGGAAGCGCTTGAGATTCCTCGTTTCGCTCGGAATGACAAAACCAACCCCTTTTGTGCAACATCGAAGCGCTCTAAACTGGAGAGTTGGATAAACAAACTCTTTGCGAACCCTTTGCGTCTCTGCGTCTTTGCGGGTGGCTTTTTTCTGATTGGTTCTAGAGCAATCGGTTTAAGTAATTTGACGGAAACCTCAGAAGGGCCACGGTTACAGATTCTCGAAAACACCTCTCGTCGTCTTCGTTTTCAAATTCAGTTCCCCGCTCCGTATTTTTCCCAAGAAAAAATTGACGGTATCGACTACGACGTTCCTCGTTTGCCGGGATTTGATATAGTGCATAACGACGGGCAACAGGCGCTGCCCATGACATCTTGTTTGATTATTCTCCCGCCTGATGACATGCCGGTTATCACCGTCGAGAAAACTGCCGGCAAAAATTTTGGAGCAAAAAATCTACTGCCATCGCTCGTTCCGAATTTATTTCCTAACACTGATTCGCTTGTCTACTCTTTGTCGAATCTTTTTTCGCGACAAGTTTTTGATGCCGAGCCGGTTCGCCTCGTCGAGGCTGGCCGGTGGCGCGATTATCGCCTCGGGCGTTTGTCTATCATGCCGTTGCAAATCTCCGCCGAGGGTAGTGTGCAGTTCTATTCATCCTTCACTGTGAACGTTGAATTTCAAGAAACACTCGGCTCAACATTTTCTCCTCTAACGCTTGAAGAAAAACAAGTGTTGAAAACAGCGCTTAATTTTCCAAATGGAGCAAGATGGCGGAGAGATGATCATCAGAAGAGACGTGGCGCAATTGCTCAGGTTGATGAAGATTGGAAACTGCCGGAAAATCCAGACGCTTTCAAGATTGCGATCAACGAAGATGGCCTCCACGCTCTGAGCTACGAATATCTCGACAGCGCCGGAGTTCCAATCGACCAATGGCAACCGGCCTTCGTTCATCTGTGGCATCGCGGCGAGGAAGCGCCGCTGCATTTTGTAGGAGATGGCGACAGCCTTTTTGAAGCCGGTGAACGATTTGTTTTCTTTGGCGCTCGACGCCGCGGAGAGCATTCATATTATAATGACTATAGCAACGAGAATATTTATTGGTTGAATCACGATGCATCGCCTGGCTTGAGGATGGCAGAACGTCGCGTTATTGATGATCCAACCAAGCTGCCCAACACTTACTTTTTCGAAAAGAAGCATTTCGAAGAAGACGAGCTTTACTATCATGGCGACAACAGCGCCGAGCTTTTCAACACGCTACAACTCCCCGGCGAGGGATGGATTTGGCGCAGGTTGTTTGCAGGCGAGCAGTTTCAAACTTCCTTGCTTTTGCAAAATACCGTCACCGATGCGCCGATGTGCAGCTTGACAGTGCGGCTGCGCGGCATCACTTTCGATCCGGTGAAACCGAATCATCGGATTCAATTTTTGTTAAATGGAAATTCCATCGGCGAGACGACTTTTTCCGACAATCAAGAAATCATCTATCGCGCTGAGTTTCTATCTGCTTTTGCGAGGGTGGGGAATAATGGCTTTGCAATAAAATCGGTGGGTGGAACCGGCGCGGCCATCGATCAAATTTATTTCGATTGGGTGGAGATCGGCTACTGGCGCTCGTATGTGGCGTCGGATAATTTCGTGCCTTTTCGCGCGGGCCTGAGTGCTGCATCCACCAGCCCCAAAGATCGTTTTGTTCTTTTCAATCTTCACAACGCCAACATTGAAATTTACGATCGCACGCGCCAGCAGGTGCTCTCCGGTTTTTCCGTTAACCAGTACAATTCGGCGCAATGGCAAGCTTCCTTTATCGATTCGGTTGCCAATGATTTCAAGAGTGATTACCTGGCGCTCACGCCGGAAGCTTTGAAAACTCCCGCTGGAATTTCACGGAACATGCTTTCTTCGTTGCGCACGTCAACCGACGCTGCAGATTATATTATTCTCGCGCATCGAGATTTTCGAGAGGCCGCCGAGCGATTGGCAAATCATCGACGCGCTGCAGGAGAAAAATATCGCGTCGCCCTCGCCGATGTTGAAGATGTTTATGATGAATTCAATTTCGGTATGCCAGCTCCTGAGGCCATCCGAGATTTTTTTCGCTATGCGTATGAGAACTGGCCTCCATCTGCGCCGCGTTATGCACTGCTTATCGGCGATGCGAGCTGGGATCCGAAGTTCAACAACTCCGCCAGTAACAAGCAGAATTTTATTTTGCCGTTCGGCAATCCGGTGAGCGACAATCGCTTCGTCTGTTTCGACGGCGTGAATGATTTTATTCCTGAGATGTTCATCGGCAGGCTGCCGGTTGAAACTTCTGAACAGGCGGAGGCTATCGTTGATAAAATCATCGCCTATGAAAACGATCCGCCGCAGTCATGGCACAAGAATTTTACTTTTCTCAATGGCGGCATCGACAGTTTTGAACAGCAGCTTTTTTTGAGTCAAACCGAGGGTCTGATCAACCGCTACGTTCTTCCTGCGCCCGTTGGCGGAAAGCCAGTGCGAATTTACAAAAACACTCCGGGCCGTTTTATCGGCGAGTTGCGAGAGGAGATTCTTTCGTCGGTCGACCACGGCACTTTGATGCTGAATTTTCTCGGCCATGCCGGCAGCCAGACCTGGGAGTTGATGTTGATCAACAACGACATCTTCGATCTGCAAAATAACGGACGCCTGCCATTTATCACGAGCATGAGTTGTCACACGGCTCGCTATGCGAATCCCGATCAGGATAGTTTCGGTGAAGCTTTTGTGAGTTTGCCGGAGCGCGGCGCAGTCGCGTTTTGGGGAACCTCGGGCTGGGGATTTGTTTTTCAAGACGGCGTCTTGCTCGACAAGATGTTCGGTGCGTTGGTGCAAGACAGTTTGCGAACTCTTGGAATGCTTACGACGCTGGCGAAGATCGGCCTATTGCAGCAATGGGGGACCGGCATTACCAACGTCAGCACGGTCGATCATTACTCGCTGCTCGGCGATCCGGCGCTGACGCTCGCCTTGCCGCGTCAGCCTGAACTGGTGATGCAACCGTCGCAGATTTCTTTTACACCAACAACGCCGACGGATCAAACACCGCAGGTTGATGTGAAAGTCGTCGTCCGGAATTTTGGCTTGGCGACAACTGACAGCGTGGCGCTTGCAATAGATGCTGTAGCTCCGGATAATCTCAACGAAAAATTATTTGCTGGAAGTTTGCGCCCAATCGATTTCAGTGACAGCGTCCAGGTGAGGTGGCCGACGCTCGGCAATCGCGGCGGATACCGGATTCGCGCCAGCGTTGATCATCAAGGAGTGATCGCTGAAACGGATGAAAATAATAACGACGCTGAAAGCCCGATCTATTTTTTCACGAACACGATCACGCCGGCATCACCCGCGCGGTTTGCAAAATTAAGCGCGCCGCGCCCGGCTCTCACGGTGCACAATCCGGCGAGTACAAATCCACGGAGCCTGGCGCGCACATATTTTTTTGAGGTGGATACCACGACGGATTTTTCGAGCGGTTTTCATCTCGTCTCGCCGGCCATTCCCGAAGGTGTCTTGCGCACCTCGTGGCAGATAACGCAGTCGCTGCCGGACGGTTTATACTTCTGGGGGAGTCGAATTTCGGAAAACGGTGTGGAAAGCCCGTGGCAAACTTCGTCATTTCGGATTGCTTTGAATGAAGAAAACGGCTTTGCACAAGCAGGCGTTACGCAATTGACCGACGTGATTTTTTCTCAAACAAAAATCGACAGTTCGATCTCAGCGATTACCCTTGCGCCGGATCTGAGTCGCGCCTTGCCGCTGGAAGTTCAATCCGCCGGTTATGAAGATGCGACACGCTGCTATTTGATTGTGAATTTTCAATTGACCAATGCAGCGGTGCAGAGTCGTGGCCATCAAATTCTCGCGCTTGATCCGGTGACGTACGAGATCATCGCCGGGCCGCGCTATTTCGATACCGCGGCTTCAACAGAACAATCGGATAGCCTGGCGATGTTCATCGAAGCCTTGCCCCCGCGCACGCTGGTGCTGACCGGTATTCGCGATGACGGAAGTTTTCGAATGACTGAGCGCGCATATCAAGCGCTTGAATCTTTGGGTAGCGCTATGACCCGGCAAGTCGGCTTCCGCGACGGCTGGGCGATGATCGGACAAAAAGGGTGGAGCATCGGTCAGGCAGTTGAGACGATTGGCCGGCGCGGCGAAGGCACAGCAGCGGCGCGATACACGCATCAGCCTTTTTTTCAAAATGGAGAAGCACACTCGCCGGTTATTGGCCCGGCGAGCCTTTTGAAGAGCTTGCGATGGAAGAGCAATGCTGGAGCCAATGGAACAACACTGGCAGTCGATGTCTATGGCCGCAATCAAAATGAATCATCGTGGAGTTTGGTGCGCAGCAGTGTTGTCAGCGAACAGCCGCTCAACGATGTTGATGCGCAACGCTATCCATTCTTGCAACTCGTTGCGCGCCTCGCCGATGATGATGGCCTCGATACGCCGCGCTTGATGAGTTGGGAGATTGATTACAACGGCGGCGCTGATCTCGCAATCGGAGCTGCAACAGTTGAGATTTCACCGGACACTGTGTTTGCGGGAGAGGAGGTGACCGTCCGCGCCGAGGTTTACAACTTTGGAGAGAGTGAAATCTCCGCGCCGGTGAAATTTTCTTTCAATCATCCCGACAGCGGACGGAAAGTTTTTGCGACAAAGGTGCTCGCCATTCCCGCTGCACGTTCTTCGATCACTCAAGCGATCTGGTATTCTATCGATGCGCATGAGCGTGTCGATCTGTTTGTAGAAATCGACCCTGAAAATAAAATCGCCGAGTCCTACGAGCTGAATAATCTCGCCACATTCCCAGTGCACATCATCGCCGATTCTGCCGCGCCGGAATTGCGCGTGAGCATTGATGGCAAGATTGTGATGTCGGGAGATTTTGTGTCCGCAGAACCGCTGATTACTTGCGAGGTTTTTGATGACGGTGTATTGTCCATCGATGACACTTCGCGCCTCAACATTTTGCTCGATGGGGTGAGAGTATCGCATCAAGCTGCGGGTCAAGCATTGACCATCGAATCGTTGAGTCTGGGAAGACTCAAGGCGCGCATTCTTTATCGTCCGAACCTGGATGACGGCAATCATCTCATAGAATTCTTTGTGCGCGATGCGAGCCGCAACACCGGCTATATCCGCGCTGTGCTTCTTGTAGAAACTGATTTTCAACTTTCCAATGTGATGAATTACCCGAATCCGTTTGCCAGAGAAACCGAATTCACCTACTATCTCACACAATCGGCAGAACGCGTGAGCATCAAAGTATTTACCCTGTCCGGCAAACTCATTCGCACATTCGACGACGCGCCGCTGGCCGCGGGTTTTAATCGCCTCTCATGGGATGGCCGCGACGCCGATGGCGATGAATTGGCCAACGGCGTTTATCTTTACAAAATCTCCGCGCGAAGGGAGGGAAGGGTGAGCGAAGAGATTCAGAAGTGTGTGGCGATGAGGTGAAGGTGTTAGTACGAACTTCAACAGAAACAATCGCAACATGAATGAGAAAAGCTCCGGCAAGGTTGTTGCCATTATTTGCTCTTGACTTTTCAAGAAATACTTCGCATATAATGCCGTGCACATGATAATTGATTTACCAGTGCCGCAAGCGATACCGAGGGTCTACCATGACTTTAAAAGTAAGTGATTTAGTCGAAAACCTTTACCGCGTGCCGGATAAAGGCAAAGCTGAAATCGTCAATGGGGAAATGACCATTATGCCACCCACCGGAGGAATGCCGGGACGCACCGGCGGCGAAATCTATGCGAGTCTTCGCGAGTACGAGCGCCGGACAAAACGAGGCTATGCTTTTCCTGACAACGTCGGCTTCATCGTCGATCTGCCCAATCGCAAGTCCTTCAGCCCGGACGCGGCATTCTACACCGGGGCATCGGTGGATGAAAATTTTCTCGAAGGCGCGCCGGTGTTTGCCGCCGAAGTAAGAAGCAAACACGACTACGGCGATGAGGCAGAGAAGAAGATCGCAGAAAAAATCGCCGATTATTTCCGGGCCGGAACTTTGGTCGTGTGGAATGTAGATCTTTTGCGAGAACGCTTGGTGCGAGTGTATCGCGCCAGCGACACACAAGCTCCGACGATCTATCGCCGCGGCGAAATTGCCGAAGCCGAGCCGGCCGTTCCCGGCTGGAGAATTCCGGTGGATGATTTATTTGTGTAAGCGCAGAAGGGTATCTTTACACAACAGGCCTCTTCCATGCCATATTTTCCCGATTCGGCAGCGACTGTCTCTCCTCGAAAATAATATTTGCTTTTTGAAAATAGTTTTGAATATACTTGTCAACAACCCATCTCCAACCTAAACACCTCTCGTACAACTCGCGCCTCTCGTGATGGCGACATCTTCCAGAGGGGATGGGGCATCAAGGCTTCGTTTTTCCGCAACAGTACGGAAGCTCATGAAAATCTCGACCGCGTTCATCAAATTGCACGAACGGCGTTGAGGCTAACCTCAAGCTATTTTACGACGAGCGCTTGCCGGTTTATACGACAACAACCTGTCGTATAAGAAAACCAGCGTAGATTAGATTTCAATGAAGTAGGTGGAGTTTATTAAGAGCCTTGGAAGTATCAATCTACGATTCTGCAAAACGGTTTATGCGACAGAATCGTCGCGTTTTCCAATTCTTTTTAGGACGCCTATTGTCATTAATACCGTGTTGGGCATCATGGCTACTCGCATTCGTCGCTTATAGCGACACCAGTCGGAGATTTGCACATGAGTGAAATTCTGGAACACAATAGACAGAACGCGATGCAAATGGCTTAACATGTCGCATATGCAAGATACTGCAAATAGATGCAGAGAAAAAAAGTGAAACCGTTTACTACCCCTGAAACGGCAGCCGAAAGTTTGGTGGACCTTTTTGTCATGCTCCGCGCGGAGGAGCGTGAGGGCCGCTATGCCTATCGCGGTCAGACGCGCGAGTATCCAGGTCCGCTGCTGCCCACCACCTTTCGCCCTTTCTTTTCCAGCGAGGATGTCCCCGTCGATACTTCTCATTCCTTAGCAAGATATTCCCTGCGGAAATGTGGCGCGCGGTTCTACGGTGATCACAATTTCAAGATCATGCAAAGCGTTCAGTGGCTGTTCTTGCATCTGCCTGCTGACGAGCGTGAAAGGGTCAAGACGGTTTACGACAAGGCAATGAATGGCAGCCCAGTCGCCGCGATGCAGTTTAACAACCGTGCTCAGGGTAGACTGCTCTCGTGGGACGAGGCATTGAGCCAGGTGCTAACGCCCGCCGAACAGCAAGTACTGAGCCAGAACGCCAAAAGCTGGCAACCATTCATTGACCGTTATCACCGCCGCATCATCCGCATGTTCTTTTTTTATTTCATCTTTGGTTACCTCATCGGCACGGCCTTCTCACAGCAGTATGGGCTTTCTTCTGAATGTCTTGACGCGACCACGGACTTGGATGTCGCGCTGTTTTTTGCAACGCACGACCATCAGGACGATTATGTGTCGCCCATCCAGCAGGGGACTGGGATTATCTATCGCTTTCCGTTTGACGCGGGCGCATCCGAGACGCCACGCGATGCCTATTCCGATTACTCTACGCTTCCGCCGATGATTGATGCCATCCACGCGCTGAAACAGTGCGCTACACCGAATGGGAATGATGCGGATCTGTTTAAAGCCTTCTATCGGCACTGCGCGTCGGTCTATAACGAGGTCGAGGCGAACGCGCTCAAATGGCGGTTTCCCGAATTCGCGTTCGAGCGCACGCGGGTCTGGCATCAAAAAGCAGTGGTTATTCTGCCGGACGAATTACGTAAGGATGTGCCGGGCAAGCGCGCGGGTGTCGCGGGCATCACGATCCCTGCATTTCAGTACGTCGAGGATATTGCTTTCAGAGCGGGGACCGAGAAATTCTATTTCAAGCAGACCGGTCGACTGCCCGCCGGGTTCGCGCTGAACAGAGAATATCTCTGGCCGCGCGATGACCCGCTCGTTCCTCTGATTGCGAGCGGCATGACCTGCCTCTACCCGGCTCAACGGTTTTCGCCGCATTACGTTCCCTATCGACTTGCCCTGATTGACGCGGGGTATGAAAAGGACAGTTTTCGCGCAATGTGCGAGGCGTATGCCTACGACCACCCGCTGATATTCTGGGATGACGACAGCATGCTGGCTTCGGCATCTGGGGTCATCGTGATTTAGAGCAAAAGGAGTTGACCCTATGAGCGCACAACCAAACCCGGGACTGTATAAATCGATTAAAAAGAATTTCGTCTCGCCGCTCTATGTACCCTCGATTGTGTGGGAGACCTTTCGCGTGAGCGCGGACCTGCGCCACATCGCCTTTGTGTCACGGGCGGATGGGCGGCAGTGCGTCATCGTGGACGGCATTGAGGGCGAGCAGTTCGACGGCATCGGGATGGGCACCATCACCTTTAGCCCCGACGGCAAACGCGTCGCGTATGTGGCGGGAGAGGATGGCAGACAGCTGGTCGTCGTCGACGAGCAACAGGGGCAGCGCTATGACCTGACCCTCAAGGGAAGTCTAGTATTCAGCCCGGATAGCCAGCACATTGCCTATGGCGCACGAAAAGGGAATCAGTGGTGCGTGGTGCTCGACAGCAAGGAAGGGGAGCTTTACGATGAGGTCTACGACCTGACCTTTAGTCCGGACAGCAAGCACTTGGCCTACTGCGCCGCGAGGGACGAACGCGCTTGGCTCATTGTCGATGGACAGCGCGCGAGCGAATTCGAGTATGTAGTGCTGCCCGTTTACAGCCCGAATAGTCAGCGGCTCGCGTGTGTCGCTTACCAGGGAGACAAGTCAGTGGTTGTCGTCGATGGCAAAGCGGGTAATAAGTGCGATGGCATCCTCCATGGGACAATGACCTTTAGCCCGGATAGTCGGCAATTTGCCTATGCGGCGCAAATTGATAACGACCAGTTTGTCGTTAGGAATGGCTTTGCGGACAAACGATATCAGGGTGTCCTGGGCGAGCTCGTGTTTAGCCCGGACAGCCAGCACCTCCTGTATGCGGCGAACGATGGTCGGAACCAGTTCATGGTCCTTGACGGCAAGCCCTGCCGCCTGTTCGATTATATTGTGAGCGGCCAGAACGAGCTTTTTAGCCCGGACAGTCGTCGTTTTGCCTATGTCGTCAAGCAAGGCAATTCGCAGTACGTCGTGTTCGACGAACAGACGGGAAACCCTTTTGACGGAGTCGGAGGAGAAACCGTTGCCTTTAGCCCGGACAGCAGGCGGACCGCGTTTGTAGCGCGAATCGCGCAGACATGGTTTGTCGTGGTGGACCGAAAAATCGAGAGGAAATCACCCGAACCGCTGGTCAAAGCGTCGTTCAGCCCGGACAGCCAGCATTTTGTATATGCCACCAGGGCAGAGCGCAGCAGCATCGTGATTCTAGACGAGACCCCGATTTTCAAAGCGGAGAATATCGTCAACGCCAGCAGGGCAGGCTTCCTCTTTGATTCGACCAGCACATTTCATTTTCTCGCGCTGGTCAGCGGAGCGGTCCATTCAATTGACATTGAATTATAGAGAGGCACGCTGCGCTGAATGCCAATAACTAGCAGCGGAAGTCACTTTTTTTTCAGCCGGGCATTGATCATGCGCGAAGACCTGTGGCCCAGCGAGGATGATCTCCTCGATATGGTTGCCCACTCGCGCATGCTTAGGCCTGCGAGGGGAGTTGCAACGAAATCGGAGGTCACCTTCGGACCTCGTTCTTGCAGGAATCGAAATGATATGGTCTATCAACACGTTCTTGCTCACGCCAGCAGATTTGGGTTCAACGTAGGCTAATAATTTAAGGAGAAGACAATGGCACTCTTTGGCAAAAAAAAGAAGACAGAGGCAACGCCTTCCACGATTGATGAGCAACAGAAGCTTGTGAACGAGCTTATAGGTCCGACGCACCCATTCAAGTATCGGTGTCCGATAGGATGCCAGACGATATATCGAGACGCTCCGAGTAGTGGTACCCTGAAGTGCCCGTTGTGTGGCAGGACAATGCAACGGGCTTAAGAGGAATGCCCAAAACTGTTTAGTGCGGATTCGGGGGGTGTGGCATAAATTCCGTTCGATGGTGACTTCAACGCTTCTTCTTCAATCAAACACCGGCAGCCCCCCGAACCGCACACGCTGGTGTTAGACTTATTAAAGGCGTTGTTTTCAGAAAAGGAAAAGTATGAACTTATACAGTCACATCCCCAAAATCAGTATTCTTTTATTTAACCTGATCACAGGATTATTGGCGTCGGGTGCGGTTTCCGGACAAAATGTTAGTCTTCATGATAGTCTTTATATTAATGTGGAAAAAAATACGTACTGGTGGGCAGGTGTCATCAATCATGGCAATAAAATGCCCCTGATAGCGCCATATCAAGCGAACTTCAACAGTAATTATGGAAATCAGGTGCAGCCGTTGATGCTCTCCAGCACGGGTGAAGTGATTTGGTCGGATCATCCTTACCAGATCGATTTTTCACCGGGACAATTAAAGATAAAGGGCACGGTTCAGTATTATAAAGGGAGTGGCACACTCAGAGAAGCCTATCAGTATGCCAGCCAGGCCTACTTCCCGCCTTCCGGTAAAATGCCCGACTCGCTGTTATTTACCCATCCCCAGTATAATACCTGGATTGAACTGATGTATGATCAAAACCAGAAAGATGTTTTAGCCTATGCGGGAAATATCATCGCAAATGGTTTTCCACCGGGAGTGCTCATGATTGATGATAACTGGCAGGAAGATTATGGCAAATGGAATTTTCACCCGGGACGTTTCCCTCATCCCGGGAAGATGATCGATCAGTTGCACGATATGGGATTCAAAGTGATGGTCTGGGTTTGTCCTTTTATCAGCCCCGACTGCGATGTTTACCGGGACATGTTAAACAAAAAATATCTGGTCACCGACAATAATGGGGAGCCGGCGATTGTCCGTTGGTGGAACGGTGCCAGTGCGCTGCTGGATCTGACCAATCCGGAAGCATTTAACTGGTTTAAATCACAACTGGACCGATTGATAGATGAATATGAGGTCGATGGTTTTAAACTTGATGCCGGAGATTTTGAATATTATGAAGGTGTAAATTCCTTTAAACAGGATTCCAAGCCGGAGGAACATTCGGAGTTATTCGGCAAGATTGGTCTTTTTTATCCGCTGAATGAATACCGGGCCATGTGGAAAATGGGTGGCCAGCCACTGGCAGAGCGTTTGCGTGATAAGGGTCATGGTTTTGACGATTTGCAATTGTTGATCCCAAATATGTTAACCGCCGGACTTATGGGTTATTACTTTTCATGTCCGGATATGATTGGGGGCGGCGAGTTTACATCATTTTTGGATGATGCGGTTCTTGATCAGGAATCAATCGTCCGCTCTGCACAATGTCATGCGCTGATGCCCATGATGCAATTCTCGGTAGCACCTTGGCGGGTTCTGGATGACAGGCATTTTGCAGCCGTCAAAAAATCGGTGGCGATCCGTGAAAGATATAAGGATTATATACTGGAATTAGCGGTCAAGGCGGCCAAAACAGGTGAACCGATAATGAGACCACTGGAATTTGTTTATCCTGATCAGGGCTATGCGGGCATTATTGACCAGTTTCTATTGGGTGACCGATTACTGGTGGCGCCGGTTTTGGAAAAAGGGGCCGCGAGGAGAAAGGTGGTTATTCCTAAGGGACGATGGAAAAGTTTCGATGGACAAATAATCTCCGGGCCAAAGACGGTTGACGCAAAAATTAGCCTGGATGATTTGCCTTTTTTTGAATTAATAAAATAGATTCTAAAGCATGACATTTTTATGCACCTGAACGCAAACGCGTGTTGGTTTCCCCAAATATCTTTAAACCGGAAACGGTTGTTCGCAATTTGACAAGCCTTGCCGCAGTGCGTCGTGTCAGGTGATAAAAACCGTTGACCGGCAGATAAACTAGAAAACTCACATCCGCCAAGAAATTTGTGATATTACCAGCGACACGAATTGACCGGAGTATGTCACTTCTCAAACAGGAGCCTGCCATGAAAAGACTCGCCGCTCACCGGCTTGTAGTCCTCACGTTTCTCTTGCTTTCGCTTGATCTTCCACTCGCCAGCTCGCAACCTTCTCTCCCAAAAGGCTTGGATGCCTACATTGCAAAAGTTCAAAAAGAATTCGAAGTGCCTGGCCTTGCACTCACCATTGTCAAAGACGGCAAGGTGGTGTTGGCAAAGGGTTACGGCGTGCGCAAGCTTGGCGACCCAACGCCGGTGAATGCGCAGACGCTTTTCGGAATCGCTTCCAACACCAAGGCGTTTACGGCAACGGCACTGGGCCTGCTCGTCGAAGAAGGAAAAATCGAATGGGACAAACCGGTGGTGAACTATCTCCCCTGGTTCCAACTTTCTGATCCGTATGTCACGCGCGAGCTGACCGTCCGCGATCTCTTGGTGCATCGCAGCGGCCTGGGTTTAGGCGCGGGTGATTTGCTCTGGTGGCCGCCTTCTACTTATGATCGCAAAGAAATCGCGCGCCGGCTCAAATACATTCCGCTCGTCACCAGCTTCCGCAGCGCTTACGCCTACGACAATGTGCTTTACTTGATCGCCGGCGAAGTGATCGAAATCATCAGCGGGCAGAGTTGGGAAGATTTTGTCGCGGCACGAATTCTTGCCAAAGTTGGAATGAGCGGCAGCAATGTGCGCCATGCAGAGGCCGGTCAAGGACGGAATGTTGCGACACCGCACGCAGAGATTGAAGGCGTGGTTCGACCGGTTGCGCCGTTTGCGAGCGACAACACGAATCCGGCTGGAGGCATCAACTCGAACGCCGAAGACATGGCCAAGTGGATGATCGTGCAACTCGACTCTGGTCGCGTCGCCGATGGTTCGCGATTATTTTCCCTGCGCACGACCCGGCAGCTTTGGGCGCCGGTGACTCCGATTTCCATCGGCGATGGAGCTCCGGAATTGGCTGCGTTGCGCGCCAATTTTCAAGGCTACGCGCTTGGCTTCGGTGTGCGCGAAGAAGCTCGTCACTCACACTGGCGGGCTTCCCGGTTATGTCTCGAAGGTGGCGATGGTACCGGAAGTAAAGCTTGGTGTCAGCGTTCTAACAAATCAGGAATCGGGCGCGGCGTTCGAGTCGATCACTTACTGGATTCTCGATCATTATCTCGGCGCGCCTAAAACCGATTGGACCGACGCTTACCAAAAAGTTCGGGCGCGGTTCGAAGCGCGCATCGCCGAAGAGGAAAAAAGCGCCGCGGCGGTGCGCGACACAACTTCGCGGCCTTCGCTGCCGCTCGAAAAGTATGCCGGCACTTACACGGACGCCTGGTATGGGAATGTGATCATCTCCCATGAAAACGGCAAGCTGATGATTCGTTTCGCGCACACGCCGTCGCTGGTCGGCGATCTGTTGTTCTGGCAGTACGACACGTTCATCGCCCGCTGGCATGATCGGGAATTGCGCGCCGATGCTTACGTGACGTTCGCTCTCAACCCCGATGGGAGCATCGACCAGGTGAAGATGCGAGCCGTCTCGGATGCGACGGACTTCAGTTTTGATTTTCACGATTTGCTGTTGAAGCCCGTGCCAGAGAAAAAGCAGTAACATCGTCCACTTGATCAAAAACACCAGCGGCAGCATCGGATACTTGCGCTTGACTTTTCGCACATATTTTTGCAAATCCTTTTCAAGGAAATGAACGCTCAACAACGCAGGATTCAGGAGGGAGAACATCATGCTCTATATTCTCGTGGCGGGTGGCTATGATGATGCGGATCCGAAAGTGAAAGAGATTGAGAACTTTACTAAGGTTTTGGGAGAGGAGATTATTGCGCAGGGACATATTCTGCTTACAGGCTGCCAGACTAATCTCGACAAGATTGCGGCAAAGGCGGCTCATGAAAAGTTAAAGGAGATGAAAGACCCTGATCCGGACCGCCGTGTCATAAGCTACATTCTCTTGGGCCGGCAACCCGCGCATAATTATGGAAAAATAATTCGATCACAGCTCGACAATTGGGAGATCGAGACGGAACGCCTTTACGTTCCGGAGCAAATACATTTGGCGGACGTCGTCATCCTCATTGGAGGATTTGATGGAACTTATAGAGCCGCAAATTGGGCGAGGATTGAAAAAAAACCAATTCTCGCCGTTGCGTTTTGCGGGGGCTCCGCGACGAAAGTGTACGAAATGGAGTTCGGTGAGTTTGACAAGAAGTATGCCGGACGAATCGACAAAATCGAATATCAGGAATTGAACAGCATTAATGACAACATGCAGGCAAAAGCCCAAAAAATTGTGTCATTGGCGGAAAAGATCGTGACTTCGAAATCCGTGGTCGTCATCATGTCGTATTCCAAGCGCCCCGATCTTGACGATATTTACGAGTCTTTCGAGGCCGTCTGCAAGGATTTCGGTTATGTTTGTAAAAGGGTACAAAACGCAAATGCTGTTGACCGGATCGTGCCTCGCATTCTGGAAGAAATCAGGCAGGCCGCTTTCGTTATTGCCGATCTTACGGAATTAAAGCAAAATGTTTTTTATGAGCTTGGTTATGCGGAGGGACTTGGGCGACCGGTTGTTGTGACTGCCAAGGATGGGACAGATCTCCCATTCGACGTCAAAGAAATTCCGACGATCTTTTGGGACGGGCAAAAAAAGCTGAAAGAAGATTTGCGCACGAAGATAAGAATGATCGCCGACAAACAAGGCCGTTAAGATCAGACAATTTGATTTCCGGCGCTTCGATGGTCATGTATCACCGAGAAAATACAAAACCCCATTGCACTTGCACAGACAACGGGTTACGATTTTCTATTACCCGAACAATCAATTGATTTCTCTCACACCCCCGGCCCCGCCGCCTTCACCTTCTCATCCACCGCATCCACAAACTGCTCGAAGTTTTTTTTGAACAACGCGGCGACCTCTTTCGCCTTCTCATCATAGGCCTTCGGATCCTTCCACATGCTGCGCGGATTCAAAATCTCCGCGGGAACATTCGGACAAGAAGCTGGCACCAATACCTTGAAAATCGGATCGGGACGAGTTTCGACTTTTTCAAGAGAACCATCCAGCGCCGCATGCACCATCGC
>Ga0247727_10004588_pt1 | contig 29100 bp, 36 predicted proteins | sample WisWelCaveWW1625_FD_202498 | JGI IMG/M metagenome (GOLD analysis project Ga0247727, IMG submission 202498) | Biofilm microbial communities from Wishing Well Cave, Virginia, United States - WW16-25 | ecosystem: Environmental > Aquatic > Deep subsurface > Groundwater > Cave microbial mat | place...
CGGAAGCATTTCGAAGAAAGTGTGACGCTCATCAGCGAAACGATTTCTGCATATCTCGATGAAGAGCAGGAAAGCGCGCAAGCGATGTTCCCGCATTATTTTGAGAAACACAAAAGCGACGGGGTCGATCACGGCATTTACGTCGGCGCGTCGTTGGTGGAGAACGGCGGATTCGATTTGCTCTATCTGAAGAACCTCCGCTTGTGGCAGTTGCTGGTGTTGTGCGGCTCGGCGCGAAAAGCCGAAGAACTCAAACCCCGGTTGAAAGTGCCATTGGAAGCCACACATCTGATTCTCGTGCAGCATATGCCCTTGTCAATTCGCTTTCGCTACGACGAGAAACATTTCGACGTTGATGGCGCTTACAACATTCGTTATGAAATCATGAAAAAAAGAATCGACAAAGCCATCATCAAGGGCCGGTCGGAGCGGTTGACGCAGTCCGGCAAAATCGCGATCGTTTACTCACAGCCGCGAGAGGCAACAGAGTATCGCCGCTACATCGAGTATCTTCAGCATTACGAATATCTGACCGACGACGTCGAAGAGTTTGAATTGGAAGAACTGCAAGGCATCCAGGGATTGCGCGCTTTGCGAGTGACGGTTGAGGTTACGTCATCCGAAAAAAAGACGAGTTTTACTCCGGCGGAAATTGCCGAGGCTGTACAAGCGGTGAATTGAGCCAGACCGGTCGTGTATATTCGTCCACAAAGCTAAAACTCTAAAAAAAATTAAGCAAAATGATTGTACGGCAAAATCATTTCAAATCATTTTGCCATCAAACTTTCAGGGTTTTATTCTGAGTTTGATTCGGTAAGTCGTCTATCCCATGATTTTCTTATCGCCTCTCCGAAAAAATATTTCATGTCACCTCAACGTTTTTATCTTCACCGAACATGGGACGCAATCATCACCCTATGCGCCACGCTGTCGGCGTTGCTCATTCCGGTAAAGCTGGTGTTTAATCTGCACGACCATGCATGGGCGGTTTCTTTCAGCGTCATCGTCACGGTGGTTTTTACAATCGATATTCTCGTGCATCTTTTCCGAGCGCGGTATGCTCGAATGGATGATGCGACGATCACCACGGAACGCCAGGGCATTTATCGTAAGCGGTGGCTCATCGTTGACGTGGTTGCGGCGCTGCCAGTCGGTGTGCTCATCGACGCCCCGCTTTTTCATCTTTTCCGATTGATAAAGCTCGCGCGCGTCGCCCAATTCATGCGTCACTGGCGCCGGCGCGCCCTCCAAAAAGGCAACATTTTCCGGTTGATCTTCTTCGGCTACTGGCTCATCCTGTCGACGCATTGGATTGCCTGCGGGTGGCTGTCGCTGCGCGGAATTTTCTCCACCACCGACAACTTTTCAAATTATTTCAGCGCGCTGTATTGGACGATTCAAACGCTATCAACCGTCGGCTATGGCGACGTGACGCCTTCTACAACGGCGCAACGCATTTATGCGATGACGGTGATGATTTTTGGCGTCGGCGTTTACGGTTACATCATCGGTAATGTCGCGAATATTCTCACCACCATCGATCCAGCGAAGGCGAATTATCTACAGAACATGGAACGCCTCAGCTCATTCATGAATTATCGCAGCATCCCACCGGCGCTGCAAAACCGCATCAGAGATTATTACACCTACCTTTGGGAGAAACGCCTCAGCTACGACGAATCGACTTTGATCTCGGCGTTGCCGCCGAGCTTGCAGACCGACGTGTCGCTTTTTCTCAAGCGCGACATCATCGAGAAGGTGCCGCTCTTTCGCGGCGCGAGTGATGAATTCATTCGCGAGATTGCGCTGCAGATGCGGCCTGTCGTGTTCACGCCCGGCGATTTTGTTTATAAAGCCGGCGAGCAGGGAAACGACATGTACTTTATCACGCGCGGCACGATAGAAGTGATTACCAATGGCGCGGTGCAGAACACGTTGCAAGAGGGCGACTTTTTTGGCGAGATTGCGCTGGTGCTCAGCCAGCCGCGCACCGCCAGCATTCGCGCTGTGACGTTCTGCGATCTCTATCGCCTTGATCGAGAAATGTTCAATCGCGTGCTTTCGCATTATCCGGATATTGCAGCGCAGATTGAATCGACGGCGAAAGCGAGGCAGGAGAGAGGGTAGGGGGAATGCGAAGGCTGGGCATGAGCAGCAGCACGAGAAATTTTGTCCCGTGTCTTAAATAGCAAACGGTTGCTTGACTTTTCTGATTGAGTTGTTTATGTTTTAGTCAAGAATTCTTATGGAGCAAGAAGACGATTTCTGAAAAAATTATATGCCGCTCTCAGGACAAATCATCTCACCGTTAAACTGGTGAGCGACAACCGATGAGGAAGAGAGATGGAAACCATCACACTTAAAAGTTTACCGAGCAAAGAAGAGCGAGCAAAAATTGGCAAGGCGGCGCGAGAGATTTACGAATCTTTGCGTGAAGAGCTTGAAAAATCTCACTGGGGGAATTATGTGGCAATCAACGTCGAAAACGGCGATTACATTGTAGCAGCCGACCATAATGGGGCAGTGCAGGAAATACAGAATAAGTATCCTGGTGTATTGCCTTTTGTCATTCGTATTGGCTATCGAGCGGTTTACCATTTCGGTGGGAGTGGGCTTAATGATGGGAAGCGCGCATGATTCAAGGTGGAATAGAAGACGGTTTATATCCCCGCTTAACGATAACTCTTAACTCACAATCTGAACCACTTAAGATCAAGGCGCTCCTTGATAGCGGCTTCGACGGACAAGTGGCGCTTCCCTATGTTGCAGCAGATCGTTTTCAATTGGAGGCAGTCCGCCTTGCAGATGTTACTTACGCCAATGGCGAGAAGACCGAAGAAATCATCTGCCACGGAGAAATCCTTTGGCACGATGAGCCGCGCGCAATCGAGATCGTCCTTTCCGATGATGAAGAACCAGCCATTGGCACAGGGATGCTCGAAGGTTGCATCGTGACTATGGATTTCATTAGCGATATTTTGACCATCTCAAAACCGGCATAATAGCTACTGCCAATCTCAAAACTTCTTCTTTAATTGGGTATGTAAAATTTTATGGCAATCGTACCATTTGGTATGGTGCCAATTGGTACGCCAGCATACTGGTGTTGATCAAAGAGTATTTTAAAAAGCAAAGGCCCTCTTCAAGAGGGCCTTGCTGTTTTAAAACTTGTGCGCCGCGAAATTAGAAAGTCGGCTGCACGTTGCCCGGAATGCGACGACCCAACAACGCGCCGCCGAAAATTTCATAATGCTCTTCGTCGGTCAGATTCAGCGCGTTTACGCCGACGCGGAAATTTTGGTTAAGTTGATAACCCAGCGTTGCTTTGATGACCTGATAAAAATCGTCTCAATACTCATCTTGGCCTTCAAGTTGACGAAAAACTCTTCCTGTCTACAAATCTTGTGCCATCGAACAGTATTATACCTTGACAAAGAGCGTGACTTGATTTATATTAGCGCGTTTGAAAACATGATTGTGCTTGATACCAAACTTAATAGGGTTAAGCAATGGCATTAACAATCGATGACGTCAAAAAAATTGCTGCGCTGGCCAAACTATCGTTTTCCGAAAATGAGCTGGCGAAGATGGCGAAAGAGCTTGATGCCATCGTCGGATACGTTGAACAACTCAAAGAGTTGAACGTCGACGCCGTCGAGCCGACCTCGCATGTTTTGGAACTTGTGGATGTGATGCGCGAGGATATAACCGAGCCGTGGCTCACGCCGGAAGAGGCGTTGAAAAATGCGCCGGCGCAGAAGCTGGATTATTTTAGCGTGCCAAAAGTTGTTCAGCAGTGAAGCATAATGCGTAATCCGTAACGCGTGATTCGTTCATGGCATTTGTGTTTGAGCGCGTTATGTTTTTACGCATTACGTTTTACGTATCATCCATAGTATTCAAACTTGATACAACGTGAAACGGAGTCTTCCCTCAAAGCGGTCGGCGTTATTCCCGCGCGCTATGCTTCCACACGATTTCCGGGCAAACCTCTTGCCGTGCTGGCCAACAAACCGCTCGTGCAATGGGTTTACGAGCGCGCGAAGAAAGCCAAGCTGCTCAGCGACGTCATCGTCGCCACGGATGATCAACGAATCTTCGATTGCGTGAAGCGTTTTGGCGGCCAAGTGCGAATGACGCGGCCCGATCATCCCTCGGGCAGCGACCGTGTAGCAGAGGTGGCGCGGCATACCGATGCTGAAATTATCGTCAACATTCAGGGCGATGAACCGCTCATCGCGCCGGCCGCGATAGACCTGAGTGTGGAGTTGTTGACAAAGCGCCCCGCCGATGTGGTCGGCACGTTGGTGCGCCGGCTCACCAGGCCGGAAGAGCTTGGCGATCCCAATGTGGTCAAAGTAGTTCTTTCTGACGACGGTCACGCTTTGTACTTTTCGCGATCACCCATCCCTCATGTGCGTGGGGAAAGTGATCCCGCCCGTTGGCCTCAAAAGTACTCCTTTTATTATAAGCACATCGGCCTTTATGTATTTCGCCGTGAATTTCTTTTTCAATTTGTTGAATGGTCACCTGGCAAGTTGGAGCGTGCAGAAAGCTTGGAGCAACTACGGATTTTGGAGCGCGGCGTAAGGATCGCGGCGGCGATCACCGATTACGAAGCGCGCGGCATCGATACTCCCGAGGATTTGCAGCGACTCATCAATGACTTGGAGGCAGGCAAACTTGACAAGCACAACTAAAACCAAGTACATCTTTGTGACCGGTGGCGTGGTCTCTTCGTTGGGAAAAGGCATCGCCTCGGCGTCCATCGGCGTTTTGCTGAAAGCCCGCGGCCTGCGCGTGACCATGCTTAAATTCGATCCGTATATTAACATCGATCCGGGCACGCTCAGTCCATACCAACACGGCGAAGTCTTCGTCACCGATGACGGCGCAGAAACCGATCTCGATCTCGGCCATTACGAGCGCTTTCTCGACATGAACATGTCGCGGCGCAACAACGCGACCACCGGCCAGATTTATTATGAAGTGATCACCAAAGAACGCCGCGGCGACTATCTCGGCAAAACCGTGCAAGTCATTCCGCACATTACCGATGAGATCAAACGCCGGATCGATCTCGCCGCCACCAATGGCGCTGACTACGACGTGCTGATCACCGAAGTCGGCGGCACCATCGGCGACATCGAAAGCCTGCCATTTCTTGAAGCCATCCGTCAGTTTTGCCTGGAGCATGGCGCGGAAAATTGCGTCAACATCCATCTCACACTCGTGCCATATATCAAAGCTGCAGGGGAATTAAAAACCAAACCGACGCAGCACTCGGTGATGAAGCTGCGCGAAATCGGAATTCAAGCGGAGATTCTCTTGTGCCGCGCCGAGACTAAGTTGTCCCGCGAATTGCGAGAAAAAATCGGCCTGTTCTGCAATCTGCCGGCCGACGCCGTCATCGAAGCCCGCGATGTGAAATCAATCTATGAAGTGCCGCTGGTTTTTGAAGAAGACTCTCTCGGCGATATTTTGGTAAAGCGCCTTGGCTTGCAGACTGCCGCGCCGCAGCTCAATGAGTGGCGGAACTTGGTGAAGCGCGCCAAGAATCCTTCGCGAACAATTGACATTGGCGTCTGCGGAAAATATGTGGGCCTGAAGGATTCATACAAGAGCATCATCGAGGCGTTTACCCACGCCGGCGTTGCCAACGATGCGAAGGTAAATTTGCACTGGATCGATTCCGAAAAAATCGAGACCGACGGCCTGCCGCCGGAAATGCAAAAGATCAGCGGCCTTCTCGTGTGTCCGGGTTTTGGGAGTCGCGGCATCGAAGGAAAAATCCAAGCGATTCAGTTTGTTCGGGAAAACAAAATCCCGTTTTTCGGGATTTGCCTCGGCTTGCAATGCGCGGTGATCGAGTTTGCCAGAAATATTTGCAATTTGAATTGCGCCAACAGCACCGAGTTCAACGAGCAAACCGAGAACCCCGTCATCGACAAAATGGAAACGCAGGTCAGCGTTAAAGAGCTTGGCGGCACTATGCGGCTCGGCGCTTATGCCTGCGATTTAGTCAGCGGCTCCAAAACCCGCCAAGCCTATGGCAGCGACAAAATCTCCGAGCGCCATCGCCACCGCTGGGAAGTAAATAATAAGTATGTTTCGACTCTTGAAAAAAGTGGCTTGCAGGTGAGCGGACGCAATCTCGAGACCGGCCTGGTGGAAATCATGGAATTGAAAAATCATCCATGGTTCATCGGCGTGCAATTTCATCCGGAGCTAAAATCGCGCGCGCTGCGGGCGCATCCGCTGTTTCGGGAGTTCGTGAAAGCGGCGGTGGAGTATTCTCAAGACAAAAAGTAAACGGATTGAGCTGATTGAACGGATAAGCTTTCTAACACGAAGACACGAAGAAACACAAAGCACCACAAAGAAAAAGCAAATCGGTCAACGGAACATTTATTAGCCATAGAAAAAACTTCGTCTTTCTTTGTGTAACTTTGAGCCTTTGTGTTGAAGATTTTTCGGATTAAAGTTTCTACCCGCTTAATCCGTTCAATCCGATTACAGATTTTTGGAAGATCATCAATGCAGACAAAGACAGTAGAAGTAGGAAAAATCAAAATCGGCGGCGGGAATCCGCTCGTTTTGATCGCCGGGCCGTGCGTCGTTGAAGACGAGAAAACCATGATGGCGGCGGCGGAGGGAATTAGTAGCATTGCTGCGAAATTGAAACTGCCGCTCATTTTCAAATCATCCTATTTGAAAGACAATCGTTCATCCGAGAAGACTTATCAAGGCCCGGGCCTCAAAGACGGCTTGAAAATGTTGCAGCGCCTGAAAGAGCAATTCGGCTTTCCCGTGCTCTCCGACATTCACGACGCGCACGATGCACAGGCTTGCGCTGAGGTGTTGGATGTCATCCAGATTCCCGCCTATCTCTCGATGCAAACGACGCTGACGTTGGCGGTAGCGAAAACCGGCAAGCCGGTGAACGTGAAGAAGGGCCAATTTCTCGATCCGGCAGACATGAAGAACGTCGTCAAGAAAATTGAAAACTGCGGCAATGAAAAAATCATCCTCTCGGAGCGCGGCACGGCGTTTGGGTATCACAATCTCGTCGTCGATATGCGCTCGCTGGTGACCATGCGCGACCTCGGCTATCCGGTGATGTTCGATCCCACGCATTCGATTCGCGTCTATGGCCTGCCGTCATCAGATCCGCGCGGCGGCAAACCGCAGTTTGTGCCTGCGCTCACTCGCGCCGCCGTCGCTGTTGGCGTCGATGCGCTGTTCATCGAGTCTCATCCTGATCCATCGAAGGCCTTATGTGATGCCGCCAGCCAATGGCCTTTGGCAAAATTGGAAGAGTTGTTGGTGCAAGCATTGGAAGTCGATCGCGTGACGCGACGATTTGTGTAACCCAAAAGTGTTCTCCCAACGGCTTGGCCATTGGATGAAAAGCTTGATGCTTGGAATGAGCCGACCTGCTAAGACCTCGGCCAAGCCGAGGGTGGAACTCTTTACCTGAGCATTTCTTGAAGGCGTTATAGTTCGATAATTGAAGCGGCGATTCGGAGGCAATATTCTTTGGCATTTAGCTTGGAAAAAGCGCGCGAAGTCATCCGCATCGAAGCCGAGGCCGTAGCGGCGCTGGAAAATCGGATTGATGAAAATTTCATGCGCGCGGTGGAGTTGCTGCACAAATGCAAAGGCCGAGTGATCGTCTCCGGCATGGGCAAGAGCGGCATCATCGCGCAAAAGATTGCCTCTACTTTGTCGAGCACCGGCACCGCAGCGATGTTCATGCATCCTGCTGAAGCTGCGCACGGCGACCTGGGCATGGTGATGCCCGAGGATGTCGTCATCTGCATTTCGAAGAGCGGACGTACTGAAGAGTTTTACGTGCTCATTCCTCTCTTCAAGCGTCTCGGTCTTCCGGTGATTGCCATCACCGGCAATCTTCATTCGCCGTTGGCTGATCATGCCGACGTGGTTTTAGATACGAGCGTGAAGCAGGAAGCTTGTCCGCATGATCTTGCTCCGACCGCGAGCACTACTGCGGCGTTGGTGATGGGCGACGCATTGGCAATTGCATTGTTGGAGACGCGCGAATTTACCAAAGAAGATTTTGCGCTGCGCCATCCCAGCGGCAGCTTGGGGAAAAAACTTCTGCTGCGCATCGATGATGTGATGTATGCCGGTGAAAAAATCGCGCGCGTCGGCGAAAGCACTGGCCTTGATGAAATCATTCTCGAAATAACCAGCAAGCGCTTTGGCGCAACCTGTGTGCTGGATGGAAAAAGCCAGCTCACCGGCATCATCACCGACGGCGACTTGCGCCGCCTATTAACAAAGAGGACGCCGTTGGCTAGTATCAGCGCTCGTGATATGATGACTCGCAATCCCAAGACCGTACACACCGGTACTCTCGCCTCGCAGGTTTTGGAGATGATGGAAGATTTGAACATCATGCAGATGATCGTGGTTGATGCAGAGCATCGACCTGTAGGCATGGCGCATTTGCATGATTTATTGAAGGCGGGTGTGGCTTAAGTAGAATTACTAAGGCTTGAAATATGCCAACCATTCTAATAAGCGGACCATATCGAATATACTTCTACAGCCATGAATTGAATGAACCACCGCATATGCACGTTGACCGAGACGACCAATCTGCCAAATTCTGGCTAGACTCTGTGGCGCTGGCTCGTAATCTCGGTTTCAGCCCAACAGAGCTGCGTAAGATCGAGCGAATACTAACTGAGCATGAGCAAGAACTTTTGGAGGCATGGAATGGTTACTTCCGACGTCAAACCTGGTGAGCGCGTGAAAGATGTCCATTTCACTGAAGACGCGCTCAGCGTTGATCTTTTTGACGGCCGCACAATTACAGTTCCGCTGGCATGGTATCCACGACTCTTGCACGCGACAGCCGAGCAATTGGCAAACTGGAAAATCTGTGGCGGCGGCTACGGTATTCACTGGCCGGATGTTAATGAAGATCTAAGCACTGAAGGATTATTACGCGGCGCTCCAGCTCCTCGTGGCGCCATGATGGTGAATGCATAAAACTATCAACATTGTGCATCGACGGGTGCGCTTCGCGTATTTATATGACTTGTTGAAGCCAGACGCTGTGTAGATTAGAAAAACAAAAACTCTGGAGCTCTGGCCATGAAATACAAAGTCGTTTTACAGAAATCAGATGAAGGTTATAGTGTTTCTTGTCCTGGCCTTCCGGGATGCTGGTCACAAGGCGCAGCGGAACAAGAGGCCATAGAGAATATTCAAGACGCGATTACTGAATACTTAGCCGCAGTGGCAGAGTCTATCCGGAATCAAGACGTTCGAGAAATTGAAGTTCCTGTTTGACTATGCAAAAACTGTTTGGAGAAAGAATATGCACAACGAATTTACCGCGATTTTCGAAAGAGACAGCGAATGGTTTATCGCCTATTGCCCCGAGGTTCCCGGGGCGAATGGACAAGGCCGTACACTTGAAGAATGCCGAAAAAGTCTCGCAGATGCAATCGTTCTTATTCTTGAAGATCGCAACTTGAGGAGAAATTAGCTTATGGAAAAGACAATTTCCTTTGATGAGGTATTGGAAGCCGCAGATCAATTATCTCTTGACGAGCAAGAGACATTGTTAGATATTCTTCATCGGCGTACGATAGAGCATCGACGAGCAGCCTTAGCTAAGGATATCGAGTCGGCGCAGGAAGAGTTTAGACTAGGCAACGCTCGGCCTGTCGCTCCGGAACAATTGATGAAGGAAATACTATCGTGAAGCGCCAGCTCTTGCGATCAACTGCGTTTATTAGGGCTGCAAGAAAGTTTATCAAGAAAAATCCTCAACTGTCGGAAGACTTTCAAAGTACTTTGAAGCTCTTATCGGAGGATGCGTTTGATCCTCAATTGAAAACCCACAAATTGAAAGGCAAGCTCGAAGGCTCGTGTGCTTGCAGTGTTGGTTACGATTTGAGAATCATTTTTCGTTTTGTCCAGCATGAAAATGCCGACGCAATTTTATTGGAGTCTATTGGAACTCATGAGGAAGTTTACTAATAAAAGTTTTTACTGTCTTGTGTTTGCATTTACAATCGCCTGCAAATCCGACAACCAGCAAGCCGTCGCGCCGCCGGGTGAAGTGCCGGATCAGCAAGGCTGGAATTCCAAAATGACTGCGACCATCAACGGCCGGGTGAGCGCGATCATTCAATACGGCCACATGGAACGATACGCCAATCAGCGCGTGGTCAGATTCGACGGCGGCGTGGAAGTCGATTTTTACAACGCCGAGGGCAAGCATAGCTCGAATGTAAAATCCAAGCGCGGCACGTTGTACGAGCCAAATAATGACGTCGAGGCGATAGAAAATGTCATCGTGGTTTCAGATAGCGGAATGACTTTGCGGAGTGAGCGTTTGCGCTGGGATCAGCAGCGGCAGAAAATTCTCACCAATGATTTTGTGGTGATCACCACTGCCGAGCGCGATACACTCTGGGGCCACGGCTTCGAGTCGGATCAATCGCTGAAGAACTGGTCGATTCTCCGGCCCACCGGCGTTACCGAAAAGAAGCTGGCGCTCGACGTGATGGAAGATGACAAAGAGCCGTTGAATGCTAATAAAGAATCGGGCGAGGAACGGAGATCGCCTACTGATTCTATTTTGAAGAAACCATGAAAATTGGATTTTTCTTTGTGTTATCTCGGCAGCTCTGCGTCTTTGCGTGCGCTTTTGTTTTTACCACGCCAGTCGTAGCGCAGAACGAAGATAATCGCCTTCACCTTCTTTCTGCCGATGTTGCGCGCAGTCTCGAACAGAATGGCCAGGTCGTTCGCCAGCTTGAAGGCAATGTCAAATTCCAACAAGGCGCGATGCGCATGTCGTGCCAGCGCGCGATTCAATATGTCGATGGCGGGCGAACCGAATTCATCGGCAAGGTCGAAATTGATGACGACGACCGCAAGCTATTGGCCGAGCGGGTGATTTATTACGAGAAAACAAAAATGCAAGAGGCTTTTGACAACGTGCGCATTCGCCGCGGTCCGAACTCTTTGCGTGCCGAGAAGGTCACCTATTTTCGCGAATCGCGGCGCGCGATTGCCGAGAACAAAGTCGAGCTTTACAACAGCGAGCGCCGCATTCGCGTGAACGGCGGACACGCCGATTATGAACGCGAAACTGAATACTCGCGCATAGTTGATAATCCGATCTTGGTGGAATTGGATTCTCTCGGCGCGGAGATCATGCGCGTCGTCGGTGATACGATGGAAGTTTTCGAAGGCGGGGCGCGCGCGAAGGTCAAAGGCAATGTCAAGATCACCCGCAACAAAACCCGCGCGGAGTGCGGCGAGGCAGAATACTTTTCCGATGATGAACGCTTGGAATTGCGCATGAAGCCAGTGGCTTGGCAAGCCCAAGATGAAATTCGCGGCAAGATCATTTCACTTTTTTTTATTGAAGAAAAATTAATCCGCGCACATGTTGACGAGCAGGCAAACGTGATTTCCAAAGTTGACACGGTTGCGAACGACGATCGCGTGAACACCTTGAGCGGCGGCGAGATCACCATGTTTTTTGAAAACGACCGGGTGAAGAGAATGCTCGTCGAGCGCACCGCCACAAGTTTTTATCACGTCATCGAAGAGGGCAAAGACAAAGGCAGAAACCGCGCGCAAGGCGACCGCATCACGTTGCATTTTGACGATAACAAAATCGCGCGTGTCCTCGTCGAAAGCAATCCCGGCGTTTCCACCGGCAAGTTTGTGCCGCCGGGAATGCCGATTGATGGAACGCCGCAAGCCGCCGCTGCCGATAGCGCCAGCACACGGGATGAATGATGATTCTGCGATCCGAAGAGCTGGTGAAAATTTACGGCAAGCGGCGCGTGGTCAATCGCGTTTCCATCGAGGTGCAGCAGGGCGAGATCGTCGGGCTGCTCGGACCGAATGGCGCGGGCAAGACCACGACGTTTTACATGATCACCGGCATGGTTCGACCCACTGCCGGAAAAATTTTTCTCGACGATCTCAATTTGACGCGCGAGCCGATGTATCGCCGTGCGCGTCTTGGACTTGGCTATTTGTCGCAAGAGCCGAGCATATTTCGCCGCCTCAGCGTCGAAGAGAACGTCATGGCGATTCTTGAGACCATGCCGCTTTCTGCGGAGGCGAGAAAGCAACGCCTCGATCAATTGCTGGAAGAACTGTCGGTGGCGCATTTGGCGCGCAACAAGGCTTACACGCTTTCGGGCGGAGAGCGCCGTCGCGTGGAAATCACCCGCGCGTTGGTGACGAATCCAAAATTCATTTTGCTCGACGAGCCGTTTGCCGGCGTCGATCCGATCGCTGTCGAAGACATTCAAACCATCGTGCGCGATCTCAAGCAGCGCAACATCGGCGTGCTCATCACCGATCACAACGTGCACGAGACGCTGTCGATCACTGATCGCGCTTATCTGCTTTACGAGGGCACGGTGCTCAAAAGCGGCAGCGCCGAAATGTTGGCCAATGATCCCGAGGCCCGCAAACTCTATTTGGGAGATAAATTCAAACTCGATCGCTAGGATTATTTAATTTTGATTTTGTGAGGACAGTTTTATCATGGTAAATATCAGTCAACGGCTCAGCCAACAACTTCGCCAGTCACCGCAACAAGTCTTGCTTTCGTCTCTGTTGCAATTGCCGGTGATCAGCCTCGAGCAGAAAATTAGATTGGAGCTTGAGGTGAATCCACTGCTCGAACAAGTCGACGAAATGGAGATGGAACAAGACCAGGAGACCGAGGACGATACCGATCTCGAAACCGAGCTGGAGAAAAAAGAAGAAAAGGAAAAAGCAGAAAAGGAAGCCGAAGTCACCGAGCCTCCCGAAGAGCCTGAAGGCGAAAAAGACGAAGTTGATTGGGACACCATTCTCGGCGACGAAGACAACTACGAGCATCGCGCTCCGCGCGACAAAAGCTCCGAAGAGTTCGAGCGTCCCGAAGTGGCCTCGACAACGCTGCCGGAGCATTTGCTGACGCAGCTCCACATGACCAAGCTCGACGAGCGCCAGTTTATGATCGGCGAGTATCTGATCTGGAACATCAACGAGGACGGATATTTGTCGTGTACGGTTGAAGTCGTTGTGCAGAATTTGCAAGTCGAGCCGGAAGAAGTGGAGGAAGTGCTGCACGTCATTCAACATTTCGATCCGGTGGGCATCGGCGCGCGCAATTTGCAGGAGTGCCTGCTCATCCAGATCGAAGAAAAAATGCCGCACGAAAGGGTGGCGTTGGAAATTCTCCGCAACCATTTCGATGACTTCACCAACAAACGTTTCGAGAAAATCGTCAAGAAGCTCAACATCTCGCTCGACGACATCAAGCATGTCATCGATATCGTCGTCAAGCTCAACCCGAAGCCAGGCGAAGGCTACGTTTCTTTTCAAGACACCATGATCGTGCCCGATATTCTCGTGAAACGCGATGAAAACGAGTTTCAAGTCATCCTCAACGATTCGAACGTTCCGCACTTGCGCATCAATAACGCCTACAAAAAACTTTTGCTTGATAAAAAAACCAGCGATCGCGAGACCAAAGAATTCGTAAAGAAGCGCCTGGAGTCGGCGCGCTGGTTGATCAACTCGATTCATCAGCGCCGCATGACGATTCAGCGCGTCATGCAGGCGATCATTCAAAAGCAGTACGAGTTCTTCGACAAAGGGCCGGCGTTCATCAAGCCGATGATCTTGAAAGACATTGCCGACGAGATCGGCATGGACATCTCGACGATCTCTCGCGTGACCAACGGCAAATACCTACAATGCGAGCACGGCGTGTTTGAGTTAAAATATTTCTTCAGCGAAGCGATCAAGAGCGACGTTGGCGAGGACGTCTCGAATCGCATCATCAAGCAGCGCATCAAAGAAATCATCGACGCCGAGGATCCGAACGATCCATACAACGACCAGAAAATTGCCGAGATGCTGAAGAAAGATGGCTCCAACGTCGCCCGCCGCACCGTGGCGAAGTATCGCGAGCAGATGATGCTGCCGGTGTCGAGGTTGCGGAGGAAGATTTGAACATTGAACATGGTTGAAATCAAACCTGATAAGCCGAAACTTATCGGGAAAAGTTAGCAACGGATTTCGCGGATTACACTGATTGCTTTTATCCAATCCGCAAAATCCGAGTAATCAGTTGCAAAATATTTTTACCGAGAAGTGCAAAGATTTCACTTGTGAGCGATGGATAATGAGGAGTTTTATCGATGCGCCACAAGTGGCGGAGATGGTGATGTTTCAATGTCATGTCTGTGGCTCAACAGAAGCAAAAGAAACCGTAGTTGACGAAGTATTTCATGTTGATCACAAACATCTTCTCGTTGAACACATTCCAGCAACTGTCTGTGAACGGTGCGGTGAGAAAATTTTCAGCCGCGAAACGACAGAAAGAATTCGGCGCATGATTCACGGCGAGACAAAGTCGGTGAAATCCGTTTCGATGGATGTGTTTGCTTATGCGTAAGTTTATTGCGGGGCAATGACAGTGATCCAATGATGATTTATGAAAAACGAGCTTATACAATCTCATCCGAATATCATGATGGGTAAGCCTGTCGTGGCGGGGACGCGGATCACTGTTGAGTTGATATTGGAAAAATTAGCGGCGGGTGAGACGATAAAGCAAATTTTGAAAGCTCATCCACGCTTGTCGAAGCAGGCGATACTTGCGGCTATCGAGTTTGCCGCGCAGCAGAGATGAATGTTTTGCTGAACTGGGAAAGGTAGACGTTGATTCACATTATTCGCACCAAAGCAACACGCGAGCAGATCGATCAGATGCTCGAAGAATTAAATCCGATCATCAAGCTTGCGGTGGATACTCGCCGCCGGATTCTCGCCGGAGGCGGTCAGATGCACGCAGATTGCGAGTCCGAGCTTATTGAGGACGGCAGCAGTCAAGAAGATATTTGGGGGACAAATTGGATTCCTTCGACACAAACGGTAGAATATGAAGCGCTCATAAATATCCGGCCGCATCAACAGAATTTTGCTATGGCGATACAAGACCCAGCCATCAAACAACAAGTCGAAAGCATTACAAGGCAATTGTTGGAAGGTGTATGAGCAAGCTCGAAAAACTTCGCTTTCGATATTTACAGGATTCGATTCCAGTTCGGCTTGGCGGACTGGCGGCTAATCTGGCGCGTGTAGCCAGTTTCTCAAAACATGACGGCCATCGCCAGGCAGTCTCGGCTACTTTACAAGAAAGCAAATGGTTTATCGAATGGACCGCTGCTGAACTGGAAACAAAAGACACCGCCGAGCTGGCACGATTGCAGACACAAATGGCGCTATGGCAGTTGCAATCTCATAAAAGATGGAATGACAATAACTGGCGGTCGGAATTAACCGGTCAAGCTCAGCACTGGTCGCAACGTATTCTTCAAATGTCGGGTTTGCTTAGAACATGAGACGTCTGTTTCTGAAACTGCGCGAGCCGGTAAACGGCCTTACGCATTTTGGCGCTGCTGTCGCCGCAGCCGGTGGGTTGGTTGTGCTGCTGATCGTGAGTCACGACGATGTGCGCAAACTGGTTTCGCTGCTCATTTACGGACTCAGCTTGCTTCTCATGTTTTCGGCCAGCGCGATTTATCATTCGATCAAAGCCAATCCAAGAACGATTCAAGCGTTGCGCAAACTTGATCATGCGGCGATCTATCTGTTGATCGCCGGAAGCTACACGCCTTTTTGTTTGAATCTCTTTACCGGCTTTTGGAAGTGGGGATTGCTGGCCATCGTTTGGTCGCTCGCCATTGCCGGAATCGTCGTGAAGCTGTTCACGATCAATGCGCCACGCTGGGTGAGCGCCGCCGTGTATGTCGGGATGAGCTGGCTATCATTGGCGGCGATCAACGAGATGCTGGCGGTGTTATCGGTGAGCGCTTTGGTGTGGTTGTTTGTGGGCGGGCTGATCTTCACACTTGGCGCAATCGTGTACGCGACCAAAACCATGAACTTTGTTCCTGGCGTGTTTGGGTTTCATGAGGTTTGGCATATCTTTGTCATACTGGGTTGTCTGTGTCACTATGTTGCGATACTGATTTCCGTCACTTAAGTCGCTGAATATGATCAGAGGATTGCGGCGTATGAATTCCCGCTACCAGGATTTGACAGCAGGTGAAAATTATGTTGTGATCGGGATTAAAGCCGATACTCTCCAGATATTGAACGATCAAGTACTGAGGTCAGCACATGCGTGCGACGTGACCGCTACAGAAGCGGCGCAAAGTATCGGGATAAAATGATGATAGCGGTGTAAATGTCGATTTAGCTCGTAATAAATTTCTTCACACTCACATTTGCTATGAACAGCAAGACAAAATCACGGGATTCTGGACAACGAATCAAAGCTATAACAAAAATCATCGCATCAGTACTAATGGCGAGTGCCTTAATCATTGTTGGTTATTGGCAATATAAGCCTAAACCGAACGATGATACTCAAAAATCATTTGTTGGTTTTGTTTTAGATGCAAACACAGATGCACCGATAAGAAACGCCAAGGTGACGCTTGAGATTAGAGACGTACCACCTGTTACTTATACAGATTCTGAAGGCCACTTTTCATTTCCCGTTAGCGTGCATACTCCCGAGTTGCAGATTAGAATTCAGGCAGAAGGGTACGAAAACTACAATCGTCGCATAGTTCCCTTTTCAAACAGCGGAATTGAGTATTTTCGCATCGAACCATTAAACTCGCCAGCAAAAAACGAAGGAACTCAAGAAAAACAAATTTCTTCTCAAAATGCTGATGCAAGACAAGCCACTCGGCATAATTCCTCAAGCAAGGATTCGCAGGACAATCAAATCCTTAGCTTTCGAGTTGTAGACGCCACAGATCGTAAAATAGAAATAGAGGTTTGGTATTTTTATAACGGTACTCATGGTAATGAATACATTACTATCGGCGCTGAACCGCTTGATATCGACGGGAAACCACTTACTGCAGGTTCTAGCGGGTCTCTTGGAGAGGTACGTCTTATAGGGAATGGAATGACTAGAGGCGAATACACCCATCGTGCTTTGAAACCAGGCGAAAGTGAGATTTCTACGAAACTCAGACTGTGTATGTCTTATGGAATGGATGTATTTGAATGCCAAGAGTTTTCATACAGGAAGATATGGAAGTAAAAATTGATCAATATGTACTTTTTCGTTTTTCCATAGTGTATCTGAATCTATTGCTTATTGCAAATGTCAGGATGTTTTTCATGATCTGTTCACGTACGCTACTTCGATCAGATTTGTATTTGTCTACTTAATATCGCTAAACAAGAGTGCTCCCTTATTTCTTCTACAAACTTCAAGAAAGACAAAAATGAGACTTCGTTCAACCACCATCCTCGGCGTTCGTCACAAAGGCAAAATCGCTCTCGCGGGCGATGGCCAAGTGACCTATGGCGAGGCAGTTTTGAAAATGAATGCCCGCAAGGTGCGCAAGCTGTACAAAGACACCGTGCTCGTCGGCTTTGCCGGCGCCAGCGCCGATGCGATTACGCTCTTTGAAAAATTCGAGCAGCGCCTCGAACAGTATCGCGGCAACTTCAGCCGCGCTTCCGTCGAGCTGGCGAAAGAGTGGCGCACTGACCGTTATCTTCGCCGTCTCGAAGCGCAAATCATCGTCATGGACAACGAGAAAACTTTTTTGATTTCCGGCACCGGCGATGTCGTCGAGCCGGATGACGGCATCATCGCTATCGGCTCCGGCGGTGGCTTTGCAATGGCTGCGGCGCGCGCGCTGGTGCAGCATTCCAATCTTACGTCGCGGCAAATCGCCGAAGAGGCGATGGCCATTGCCGCAGACATTTGCATTTATACTAACAAGAATCTTGTGATCGAGGAGTTATAATCTCAATGATAGACCTGCAAAAACTGACGCCGCGACAAATCGTCGTCGAACTGGATAAACACATCATCGGCCAGAAGAAGGCCAAAAAATCCGTGGCGATTGCGCTGCGCAACCGCTGGCGACGCCAACAAGCGCCGCCGGAGCTGCGCGAAGAAATCATGCCGAACAACATCATCATGATCGGCCCGACGGGCGTCGGCAAAACTGAAATCGCTCGCCGCCTGTCGCGGCTCGCCAATGCGCCGTTCATCAAAGTGGAGGCTTCGAAGTTCACCGAGGTCGGCTACGTTGGCCGCGACGTGGAATCGATCATCCGCGATCTCACCGATCTCTCCGTGTCGATGGTGCGCAGCGAAAAGACCGCGACCGTACAAAAGCAGGCAGAACAGAATGCCAACGAGCGGCTTCTGGATTTATTGTATCCGGCGCCGCATCGCAAGCGCCGCGGCGCTGCCGCCGGAGAACCTGAAAACGGCGGCGACAGCGAAGACGCGGAAGAACGCATGCGCCGAACCCGCGAGAAGCTGCGCGCGAAACTCGCCGAAGGCCAGATGGAAGATAAGCACGTTGAGCTTGACGTTAGCTCCGATCCGATCCCAATGATGCAAATCATTTCACCGGCTGGCATCGAAGAGTTGGGGGTCAACCTGCAGGACATGCTAGGCGGCATGCTGCCGAAGAAAATCAAGCGCCGCAAAATGACCGTGGCCGAGGCGCGCAAGCATATCGCGCAGGAAGAGGCGCATAAGTTGATCGACATGGATCACGTGATTCGCGAGGCGGTGAGCCGCGTGGAAAATTCCGGCATCGTTTTTCTCGATGAGATCGACAAAGTCGCCGGAGAGAAGAGCACCAGCGGCCCGGACGTTTCGCGCGAAGGCGTGCAGCGCGATCTGCTGCCGGTGGTAGAAGGAACCAACGTGCTCACCAAGTATGGCATGGTGAAAACTGATCACGTGTTGTTCATTGCCTCCGGCGCGTTTCACGTCTCGAAGCCGTCGGATTTGATTCCGGAGCTGCAAGGACGTTTTCCCATTCGCGTTGAATTGACCAGTTTGACCGCCGAAGATTTCGTGCGCATTCTCACCGAGCCGGAGAATGCTTTGATCAAGCAATACATCGCGCTGCTGGAGACCGAGGGCGTGCAGTTAAATTTCAAAAAAGACGCGATCGAAGAAATCGCCCGCATCGCCTCGGAAGTCAACGAGCGCACCGAGAACATCGGCGCGCGGCGCTTGCACACGGTGATGACGGCGCTGCTCGAAGACATTCTCTTTGACGCGCCGGATAGCAAAATCAAAAAAATCGAAATCACCGGCGTGCGTGTGCGCGACACGTTGAAGGACATTGTCGCGGATGAGGATTTGAGCAGGTACATTCTTTAATCAGTGAATAGTAACCAGTGAACAGTGATCAGTAAACTGAAAGCTGATTATTGAACACTGATGACTGATCACTGAATACTGTTTACTGAATCTAAGAAGGAGTAAATTGTGCAGAAGGATTTTCTCAGCATTGCCGATCTCACCACCGATGACGTCTGGTCTCTTTTCGAATTAGCCAAAGAACTCAAAGCCAAACAAAAACGCCGCGAGCCGCATGAAGTGCTCAAGGGAAAAACTTTGGGCATGGTGTTTATGAAGCCGTCGACACGCACGCGTATTTCTTTCGAAGTGGGCATGTATCAACTCGGCGGACATGCGCTGTATCTCTCGCCCGCAGAGATCGGACTCGGCACTCGCGAAACTGCCGCCGATGTGGCGCGTGTGCTGTCGCGATACGTCGATGGCATCATGGCGCGTTTGTTCGCGCATGATCTCATCATCGATCTTGCGAAGTATGCGAGCGTGCCGGTGATCAACGGTTTGACCGATTTGCTGCATCCTTGCCAAATTCTTGGCGACATGATGACGATTCAAGAGCATCGCGGGAACTTTGATAAGCTGATCGTTACCTACATCGGCGACGGCAACAACGTGGTGAATTCGTGGATCAACATGACGACGAAGATTCCGTTTACGTTCCGCGTCGCGTGCCCCGCGGGATATGAACCCAACAAAAAAATTACTGAGCGCGCGCAGAAGAGCGGCGTCGGCAGAGTTGAAATTCTTCGCGACCCGAAAGAAGCCGCTCGCGGCGCGCACGTGCTTTATTCTGACGTTTGGGCGAGCATGGGGCAGGAGGCCGAAGCTGCCGCGCGCCGGAAAGTTTTCAAAGGCTATCAAATCGATGAGGCGCTGATGAAGGTTGCGGCCCCGGATGCGAAATTCATGCACTGCCTGCCGGCGCATCGCGGCGAAGAAGTGACCGACGGCGTGATGGAATCGCCGGCGTCGATCATTTTCGATCAGGCGGAGAATCGTCTGCATATTCAGAAAGCTATTTTAGTAAAATTGATGGCAGGGCGTTGAGCGTGCAAGTTGCTGAAAAGAATCTGGAGATTTTTCCTTTCGACGAAGAAAACGCGGAAGCATGGGATGCTTTTGTGAACGCCACGACCAACGGCACGCTCTTTCATACCCGCGCCTTCCTGAGATATCATCCCGCCGGCCGTTTTCATGATGACTCTCTGATCTTTCTGAAAGGTGGCAAGGTGCTCGCGGTGTTTCCGGCGGCAGTTCGCAGCGATGATAAGACAAATATTCTGCGTTCGCATCCCGGCGCGTCCTATGGCGGATTGGTTGTGCGATCCACGCTCTCGCTTCGCGATGCGATGCGCCTTGTGCAGCAACTTGTGGAGTATGCGAAGCAGTGCGGTTATGCTGGTGTCGAAATGACCCTGCCGCCCCAGGTTTATTACTTTCGCCCAAGCAACTATCTTGATTTCGCGCTTTATCAAAACGGGTTTGTCTATCGCAAGCGCGAAGTGTCGAGCGTGATCCCGTTGGATGTTCCGCCGCCGCTGATGATCGAGTTGTTCTCCGCGGAGTCGAGGCGGGCGGTACGCCGCGCTGAAAAACTCGGCGTGCAAGTTGGCGAGAGCGATGATTATGCCGAGTTCTACAAAATTCTCAAAAGGAATCTGAGCCTGCGCCACAACGTGAAACCGGCGCACACGCTGGAAGAATTAATCACGCTGAAAAAATTATTTCCCGAAAAAATCCGGCTGTTTGCTTCGTTCGTCGATGAGCAAATGATCGCCGGTATCGTGGTGTTCTCCTGTAACGATCGCGTTGCCCTTGCTTTTTATGTCAGCCACGATGAGGCATATCAAAAATACCGCGGCGTCAATTTAGTGTTCAATGAAGTCATTCGTTGGAGCGCCGAGCAGCATTTCCGTTTTCTCGACTTCGGCATTTTCACGGTGAACATGGAGCCGAACTGGGGCCTGTGCCGGTTCAAGGAAAGCTTCGGCGCTTCCGGCATTTTTCGGGATACTTTGATACGTCAGTTTTAAATCGAGTCTAAAAGAATTCACGCAAAGTCGCAGAGACGCAGAGAATTCGCAAAGGATTTATTGAAGCTTCCAGAGTGATTGGGTTGTTGAAAATACAACCCACAGAAAAAGAATTCCCACTAAAACACAAAGTTTTTTCTGTGACAGTTCAAATTCTGTGCGCCTGGCTTTTGGGGGTTTCTTTGCGTTGTTTTTGCGTCTCTGCGTCTTTGCGTGTAGGTTTTTTTGATGACCACAGCAATTCGCCGCATTCTGCACGTGGCGCCGTTCAACATAGCCAACGTGCCGATGGGCTTCGTGCGCGCTGAGCGCGAGCTGGGATTTGAAAGCCGACTGCTGACGCTTGGACGCAACTCGCGCGGGTATGAAGAAGATATTTGTCTCGATTTACCCCTTCTTGATTTTGCCATAACGCGATGGACGAAAAAACTATTCTCGAATCCGCAGCGACTGCGTGTAACCAATCGGAAGCCGCAGTTCAAAGAAATTCCGCCGGTCTGGTCGCCGCATTCGTTCTTTGAAGACGTTCTCGTTCGTGGTAGAGAATTTCTCTGGACGCCCCAAATTCGCGCGACGCTCGAAGAAATCGACTTCTGGAATTTTGATTTTTATCAATTCGACGGCGGCTTGGAGTTTTATCGTGATGGCCGGACTGTTCGCGAGTTAAAAAAACGCGGCAAGAAAATCGTCGTTTGCTATACCGGCTCGGATTTACGAACGCGCGGGGTCATCAAGCCGGTCGATGATGCGGCGGATGTGCGCGTGACCGTCGAGTACGATCATCTGAAATTGCATCCGAACATTCATCATGTGTTCTTTCCATTTGATGCGCGAACGTTTCGCTTGCAACCGATGCGCGAGCGAAGAGATGGCGGCTTGGTGATCGGCCACGCGCCGACCAACCGTGCTGCCAAGGGGAGTGACATTATCATCGATGTCGTCAATCGACTCGTTGCTGAAATTGGCGGACGATTGTTGTTGATCGAAGGCATGCCGCATCAGGATGCTCTGAAAGCCAAAGCCGAATGTGATATTTTCATCGATCAGATCGGCGATTTGGGGTACGGCATCAACTCGCTTGAATCTTTAGCGATGGGAATTCCGACCTGCACGTGTTTGGTTGAAGGATTTGCGCAGCAATATCCGGAACATCCATTCATCGAAGTGACGGCGGAGAATTTGTTTGAGCGATTGCGCGAGCTTTGTTTGAATTTTGAGTTGCGACGACTTTATGCAGAACAGAGCCGTGAATGGGTAGAGAGGGTGCATGATGGAAGGATATGCGCAAAGAGAATTCAAAATTTCTTGCATGAACGAACCAAAAACGAATCTCAAAATGACAAAGATAAAAATTCCAACTTATGATTCTCTCATGAACCCGCTCGTTCAGGCTATTAAAAGCCTTGGCGGCTCGGGCACAATCGAGGAGATCAACAATAAGGTTGCTGAAATCGCCGGATTAACTGATGAGCAGCTTGCTGTTTTGCACAATCCTGAGAAAAGCACTGCGACCGAAATAGAATACAAATTGGGTTGGTCGAGAACTTATCTCAGAAAATTTGGCATCCTTGAAAACTCAAGTCGAGGGGTTTGGGCTTTAACTCCACTTGGCAGCAAAACCGATCGCATTGATGAAAAAGAAATAGTTCGAGTTGTTCGTGAGCAATTAAAAAAAACCCAAGAAGGTTTTGAAAGCAAATTGGACGAAAAGCCGGACGAACAAACATGGCGTGATACCCTTTTGGATGTGCTTCTGAAAATGCCCGCGGCTGCTTTCGAGAGGCTGACGCAAAGAGTTTTGCGCGAATCTGGTTTTATACAAGTTGAAGTTACAAGACGAAGCGGTGATGGGGGGATTGATGGCAAGGGGATTTTGCGCTTAAATGGGCTCCTTAGTTTTCATGTGATATTTCAATGTAAAAAATGGCAAGGTGCAGTGAGTGCCGCTCAGGTAAGAGACTTCAGGGGAGCAATGGTTGGACGCGCCGACAAAGGATTGCTGATTACGACCGGAACTTTTACCAAAGATGCTGTGAAAGAAGCTACGCGAGATGGCGCGCCTGCGATTGATTTGGTTGATGGAGAGCAATTCGTAAACAAACTCAAGGAACTCGGACTAGGGGTAAACACTCGAAAAGTTGAAGTCGAAGAAATATCAATTGACAGGGAGTGGTTTGAAGGTATATGACATGCTTCAATTTTCTACATCAGTCGCAGCCAGGTTGTCTCTAAGCCAATCGACGAAAGCTTCAAAAGTCATTTCTTCCGTCAAAGATAAGCGTGTCTTATTTTCCAGATGAAGATGAGGAATATATTCCCCCGCATGCTCTTCACCAATCTGGCCGTACCTTTCGCGAAGCGCGCGAGGATCGGGACTATTGTCAAAACCGGCTTCGACCCAATCATCTCTCAGGATATAATAGCGATATTTTCGTATTTGCTCGTTGAATAACTCAGTGATGAAAATTCGGTATGGGCCGTACTGAGCTTTAAGCCGTAAAATAGCTCGCTCTGGCGTGCTGTCCATCTCAGCTTCGACGTGATCAAAAACATCTCGCGCAAGGTTGATTACATCAATAAAATGCTCTCTAATTTTTTTGTCCAATCTTTTATTCCTTCATTACAGAATTCCCAATCTGCCAAGTCGGCCTCCCACATTTTCTCGGTTTTGATTTCTATTTGATTGACAAATGCCTCATCCCGAGCGACGCGTTGCGCGAACTCTGAATAATTCTGGTCGTATTTTGCCTGATACTTCGCGTCTCGTTGTCGAAGCTCGGCAATCTTGGTGGTGATTTGCTCTATGGCGAAACGCTGTAAAGCGAGATCGATGGCCTGATCTAAATTCCCAAAGAAACTTAACGCTTCCGCATATTTTTCATTGATTGCAACCGTGGTCATAATTCAGCCTCTGTGTTGATACGATCATTTTTGCATCTACAAATTATACATTTTAATTCAAATGTCAAGCATGCTGTTTTGGTTGTGTCCTCACCATACTGCAATGCCTGATGTTTTATGAATCGAATCGCCACAGCAAACACGAGGAATCCTGGGAATCGATGCTTGCGTTTTTTGTGGAAATGGTTTACTTTGGCGTAACAATATCGGCGTTTTTTGTGAACCAGCGGGGCACGATCTCAGCATAAGTTTGGAATCGCGTTCTGCAATGTCATTCTTTTGCTGTTAAGTTGTATCAATATTCAATAGAATCAGAGCAACAAAAGCATGCGCATCCTCTTCATCAACAGCATCCAAATGTTCGCCGGCGGCGAGGTGTGGATGTTGAACACTCTTCGAGCGTTGCAGCAGCGCGGCCATCATGTCTGGCTGTGCTGTCGTCCTGGTGTAGAGGTCGGCGACCGCGCCGCAGAGATGGGCATTCGAGTCAAACTCATTCCCTTTGGTAGCGACTTTGGCTTGTTCAATATTTTGCGGCTGTGGTTCTTTATGCGGCGGCATCGAATCGATGTGGTATTGACCAACATGGACAAAGAGCTGCGCATCGGCGGCGTCGCAGCGCGCTTGGCCAACGTGCCGGCGATCATTCCGCGCCGCGGCATCGATTATCCTCTCAAGGATTTGTGGCGCTATCGATTTGCTTACAATATTTTGGCAACGAACATCATCGCGAATTCGCAAGCCACCAAGCGAACGCTGCTGCGTCGAGCGCCGTGGCTGAACCCGGATCGTGTTGAAGTAATTTACAACGGCATCGATCCTTCACGATTTACCACGCCAACCGGCCGCGATTTGCGGCGCGAATGGGGCATCGATGGCGGCACACCGCTGTTGGGTTTCGTCGGCCAGCTCGACGAGCGCAAAGGCATCGGTGTGCTGCTCACGGCGTTTCGCGGCATCATGCAAGCCATGCCGAACGCGCGCATGGTGATGGTTGGCCGCGGCCCGCTGGAGGAGATGGTCGAGAGTGAAATTAAAATGTACGCCTGGCAGGATTCGATTATCCTCACGGGTTTTGAGGATGACATTGCCAGCGTCATGCAAGCGATCGACGTGTTGTTGCTGCCATCTTACTGGGAGGGATTCGGCATCGTGCTCATCGAGGCCATGGCCGCCGGCAAGCCGGCGATCAGCACGCTCACGAGCAGCATGCCGGAAATCGTCGCCGACGGCGAGACTGGATTTTTGATCGAGCCGGGAGACGCCGAAGCCCTGGCCCAGCGTTCAGTGGAGCTGCTGAAAGACGGCGCATTGCGAAAGCGATTCGGCGCAGCCGCTCAACAACGCGTCAAAGACATGTTCACGCTGGACAACATGATTTCCCGTCTCGAAAAATATTTTGCCGAACAGATAGCGCGCCGTCGTCGCGTTGCAGTGGAGACCATCGGATGAGACTGACGCGCTGGGCCGAAAGGGTAGTCAAGAGGAACGCGCTGCCGCTTCTCGAAAGATTCCTAAAACGGCCACTCACCCATCCGTCGCTGATCAATTTTAAAACCATCGAGCGCATTCTGGCCATTCGTACGCACGATCATCTTTCTGATTACCTTCTTTCCACTCCGGTGTTGCGCGCCCTGCGGGAGCACTTTCCCAAGGCGCATATCGCGCTGGCGGTACGTCCCCGGCCCGGCGAGGCGGCGCGACATTGTGAATTCATCAATGAACTGCTGGTTTTTCCGGAACGAGGTGGAGAGGCGACGCCCACCTGGAGGGCTTTTCTCCGCCAACTGCGACAGGGTTTTGATTTGGCGGTCGTGCTCAATACAGTGTCTCATTCATTGACGAGTGACCTCTTGGCGCATTATTCGCGAAGCAAGCTCGTGCTCGGCTCCGCGGCACTTCGTTTTCCACGTTGCTCGCGAAATTTTTTCTACGACTTGATCGCGCCGCATTGGGATGGCGTCAAGCATCACACCGATCGCAATCTCGACCTTATGCGCCACATCGGCGTTGACACGAAAAATCGCCGGTCGACGATGACCCTGCTGCCCGACGAACGCGCCGCCGGGAAAAAATTCCTCACCGATGCCGGCGTCACGGATGAAAATTTGGTGGTGGCAATGCACATCGGCGCCGGCAAAGTTCGCAACCGTTGGCATCCGGAGAATTTTGCCGCGGTGGCCAGCCATTTGCAAAAAGAATACGACGTCAGGGTAGTTGCCATTTGGGCCGCACACGAACAGAACCTCGGGTTTCATTTTTTGTCGTCTCTTGATTTCCGGCCGATTCTCGCCAAGGGATTGTCCGTGCGGCAAATCGCCGCCATTCTTGCGAATTGTCGCTTTTTCATCGGCAACGATTCCGGCACCATGCAGATTGCGGCCGCGGTCAATACGCCGCTCATTGCCATTTTCGGAGCAAATGATCCGGAGGAATGGAAGCCGGTTGGCGATGAGTTTGTCGCGATTCGCGCCGCGAGCCGGCAATGCGCGGATGTCAGCGCGGAGCAGGTCATGGAGTTGTTGAAAACCATGCTGGCGAAGGACATGGCTGCGCGCCGCAACGACGGTTTTGATATCTCCGACAAAGTGTTTCGACAATATGTCAAGGCTTTGAAGAAGTCGGAAAAATAATTCACGCGATTCTGGCAAATTCCTCACTCTCTCCTGCAAAAAACATGAAAGCCCCGGACGCAAATATTCTATCCAGCAGTTTTGAAATTCTTAAGGACGAACGATTGTGGCGTCCTGCGGTTGCGGTTGGGCTCCTCGCGCTAACGCTGCTATGGCTCTGTATTTTACGGAAGCCAGATTCGCCCCCGTCCAAGTGGACGATGGCAGTTGCCGGGCCCTATCGTTTTGAACTTGCATACGACGATACGCTTGCGCCGATCAAATCTACAACAACGCCGGAGGGGGATTTATTGTCGGTGAACGTCAAGGCCGACACTGCCGCTGTTTTTGCCATGCGGAAATTTTTGTGGCACGGCCCCATCGAAATAATCGCCGATAATTTTCCCGATAGAATATTTCTGGGCAGTTTGAACTTTTATGAGCATGCCGTGGCGACGGAAAAGAATAAAAAGGATACGGCGATTCATGCCGTCATTCGGATAATGAATCCGGAAAAACTTTTGAATGTTGGAATGAGAGTGCGCTCGGCGGTTTTGTTGGATACTTCTTCGCACGCAGTTTTTTTGCCCGACAGCGCGGTTTTTGAAATGGATGGTGAAGCGATAGTTTTTCCACGATCAGATTGGCCGCAACCGCGCCTCGTGCAAGTCGGTCCGAAGAACGGGATCAACATCATGATCGCCGAAGGAATAAAAGCCGAGGAGAAAGTTGCGTTGGCGCCTCCGCAAAATTTGATGCATGTGCAGCGCTTGAGTCCGAACACATACGGAAAATTGTTGTCTGAATCGCGTCAAAGGGCGATGCAACTTTTCGTCGAACGATTAAATCGCGACGAGTATCAGGGCAGATCAGATTCTTTTGTTGCCGCAAGCAAAGAGGCACGCGCAAGCAGCAAGAATTTTGAGGTGAGCACAGCCCTTGCCGATTGTACAGCAGCGATTGATCAAATGTTATCGGAAGATTCGAGTAGAGCTATTACAATCGGTAGAGTGAGAATTGGTCCGGGAGAAGGTGGGGAGCTTGCGCCGGTGCCGCCGGAGATGCTCAAAGAGATGAAGCCCGGGGAAAAAATTTCTGTTTCTATTCCTGCACAGAGTGACACAAGCGCCGACACGCTGCACGCAAGGAGTCGGCAAATAGAGAACGACAGCTCGAAGGCATCTCAAGAACCGCCGGACGAGCATTAAAGCGATGCCTCGCTAAGCAGGATTCGTGGCAAGATAAACTTTTGTCGCCCACAGCCAACGGCTTCCTTTTTTCTTTACTTCGATGATGCCCCGGCTCATGAGGTTTTCAATCAAATCAAGATGCGGCAATAAATCCTCTCCAAACGGATACCATTGTTCGGCGAGCAAATCGACTTTTGAAAAATGCTTTTGGGCGGTGTTCAATATCTTCGTTTGATCGGATAGGGTAAGCACGGGCAAAAAAAACTGGCCATGTGGGGTAAGATATTCTCTTGCTTGCGAGAGAATCCTGACGATCCAGCGGGCGCCGTCTTCTTCGGCGTCGCTGTGAATATGCGGCGGGTACCAGCGGGAATATCGTGCGAGCGGCTCCGCCATGCCCGCTACGTCATCGACGATGACATCGAACTTCTTCCCGTTCCACGGCTGAAAGAGGCTTCCGCAGCGGCAATCGATCGCGAGCCGGTGTTGCGCGGCATTCTGGCCGGCTAATTTTACAGCCTCCTCGCTGATATCCGAAGCATGGATCGCCGCATGCGGCAGAATCAATTTTGCCAACACCACGGCGACGATGCCGCAGCCGCACCCCAAATCCAAAACACTGGTCGCGCCAGGATTGACAAATTTACGAACGCCGCTCAAGAGTAAAGTCGTTGTGGTGGTCGGATAAAAAACTTTCGGCCCGGTCGTGACGACGATGGAAGTCGCATCGCCGAAGTTTTTGTCTTTGTATTCAAAAGTTTCCGGTTGAGCGCTGTTCATCTCTCTGGTCCTCCACTTCGGTTGTAAATTGTCAGAGGCTATGCATCGATTTTAGCAAACGGAAAGAAAAAAGCCCCTGTGGGGGGCTTGAGGTTTTGTGCAGTGTTCACTTAGATCGCGGCAACTTGTTGCGTTGCTCCTGCCGGCATGCTCTCCTCAACTTGCATAACCGGCGGCGCAGTTTTGATTCTGATTCTCTCTTTGTGCGGCGCCTTGGCTACCTTGCCGGCCTTGATGCACTTGGTGCAGACGATGATGTTCGTTACCCGCCCGTTCACCAGGGCGCGAACGTGCCGCAAATTCGGCAGCCACTTTCTTTTGGTCAAATTATGCGCATGGCTGATGGCATTGCCAACGCCCGCTTT
>Ga0247727_10004589_pt1 | contig 29099 bp, 24 predicted proteins | sample WisWelCaveWW1625_FD_202498 | JGI IMG/M metagenome (GOLD analysis project Ga0247727, IMG submission 202498) | Biofilm microbial communities from Wishing Well Cave, Virginia, United States - WW16-25 | ecosystem: Environmental > Aquatic > Deep subsurface > Groundwater > Cave microbial mat | place...
TGGCGCAGGCCAAATCACTCATGGCAGTCAAGCTGGGCCGTGAATTCTGGGTGGCTATCGTAGTTAGATGCATTCTCGAATGCTTCTGTCAGACCTCTTGTCTGTTTCTCGCTGATAGGGGATGAACAGAGGCGGCTCAACTCTTCACGGCGATCCGGGTCGTTGACGAAGTTCGGGGCGGGAGTCAGGTTGGCTGATTCGGTGACGCCGTCAATTAGAAAGATGAGCGCTTGTTTTGCAAATTGGCGTTTGCCCGTGAACCACGAGTCGCGCAGGAGCCAGCAAGCTAATAACACCAGGCGCAAACGGTTGCGGTCGCGCTTGGACTCTTTCGACTGAAAGAGAGCGGCCTGTTGCGGCGACAGCGGCTCGCCGCCAAGCTCGCGGAGCAGGTCGGAGACAACGGCGTCCACGTGGACAAGGCCCGATTTACCGAGGCGCGGCTCGGCCAGGAAGTCGGCGGGGCATTCGGCCAGGCGGCGGGTGAGGGTTTCGAGGAGAGGGCCTTCGGCGTTCATAGCTTTATCGCTGGCTCAAACTTTCCGAACACTTGCGTGCTTGGGCAATCGAAGCACGGCGCCGACATTTTAGCTCGTTTGCGCTCTGCGAGGCGCGCGGGCAGTTGAGCCAGGTCGCGCGGCGCGCGAATCTCGCTCAGGTGAACGCCGTAATCATGCAAGGTGAAACTGCATGGCGCAACAAGGCCGCGTTCGTCAATGAAAAGAAACTGTTGGCCGGGATGACAGTCGGAGATTGGAGATTGGAGATTGAGTGACCAGTTGTGTATTCGATCCAGATAGCGCTCACTGCCGAGAATTTTCAACCCGGATTGCGCCGCACGGGCGCGAATGTCGGGCAGTGTTTCACGAAACCACTCGACCTGCTCTGGCAATAACCGATGATCAGGAAAAAACTCGGGGCGGTCGCGCCCGCCGAGCGCGTTGAAGGTTAGCTCCTCCACGCCCCACTCGGCCAGCGTACGGCACAACTCTTCAAAGGCGTGGATGTTGTCGCGCATCAAAACGGTGTTGACGCGAAAAAGAGGACCACGCCCCAGGCTGTTTTTCATTTCGCGCAAACTGAGGAGGCTGAGGCGCAGTTGCTCGAACAGCCCGGGCGCATCCCGGCACTGGTCGTGAAACGCGCCGAAGCCGTCAACGCTGATTGTAAGCTGATCAAAATCTTCGACAAGATGCCGTCGAATCGACCCGGATTTGAGCGCCGTGCCGTTGGTGGTGACCCCGAGCCGCAAATTGAACTTGTGCTTGAAGGCGCGCGAAATTTCAAACAGCGGCGGCCAGCGCAACGGCTCGCCGCCGAGCCAACTGACGAGAACATTGCGCCGATAAGTCGCGGCGTGATCTTTGAGTAAAGCGCCGAAGGCCAGGACTTGATCAGGGTTGGCCGAGGGTCGGGCGCGGCGGAGATGGCGGCTGTAGGCGCAGAAACCACAGCCGAGGTCACAGTGTTCGGTGATTCGCCAGACGACGACCAATTCCGGGTCAGACACGATCTCTATGATACAATATCCGCCTCCAGTTGTTGTGTTTTGTGTGCCTCTTGCCGCCGGACCCGCTTGTGGACTGGCGGCAGTTTTTTTGCCCAACCTGCCTGGAAAGGCGGGCTGGGCCATTAGTAGTAAGGATACCCGGTTATGAATTTTGACTCATTTGATTTTGACCCGCGCATCAAGGCAGGCATTCGGGCGCTTGGCTATGCCGAGCCAACGCCGATTCAAGAGCAGGCCATCCCGCCCGTTCTCGAAGGCCGCGATGTGATGGGCCTGGCCCAAACCGGCACCGGTAAAACCGCCGCTTTCGCCCTGCCCATTCTGCAACGCCTGCTCACCGGCCCGCGCGGCCGGGTGCGCGCGCTCATTATCGCCCCCACTCGCGAGTTAGCCGAACAGACTCACGCAGTCATCACCCAACTTGGTCAGCACACGCGCATTCGCAGCCTTACCGTGTACGGCGGCGTGAGCATGAGCGCCCAGAGCGACAAACTGCGGGGCGGCGTCGAGATTGTCGTCGCCTGCCCGGGCCGCTTGCTCGATCATCTCAAACAGGGCCAGATCAACCTGGCCCAGGTGGAAGTGCTGGTGATCGACGAGGCTGACCGGATGTTTGACATGGGCTTCCTGCCCGAAGTGCGCAAGATCATCAAACACGTTCCGGCCAAACGACAAACTTTGTTTTTCTCGGCCACCATGCCCGACGATGTGCGTCAACTGGCGCATGATGTGTTGGGCAATCCGACCCGGGTACAAATTGGCGAGGCCGCCCCGGCCACGACTGTTTCTCACGCGCTGTACCCTGTCGCGTCGCATCTCAAGACCGCTTTTCTGCTCGAACTCTTGCGCCACACCGACACAGACTCGGTGCTGGTCTTCACCCGCACCAAGCACCGGGCCAAGCGCCTGGGTGACCAGTTGAAGAAAGCCGGTTACAACGCCACTTCTTTACAGGGCAACCTCTCGCAAAATAAGCGTGAGGCTTCGCTCGACGGTTTCCGTTCCGGCCAGTTTCAAATCATGGTCGCTACCGACATCGCCGCGCGCGGTATTGACGTGTCGAGCATCTCGCACGTCATCAACTACGACATGCCCGACACTGCCGAAGCCTATACGCACCGCATTGGCCGCACCGGCCGCGCCGCCAAAACCGGCGACGCCTTCACCTTGGTGACTCAAGAAGACGCCGACATGGTGAAGACGATTGAGCGCATTTTGGGAGCCAAGCTGGAACGGCGCTACCTGCCTAAATTCGATTACAAACAGCCAACGCCTGCCCGTGAGGCTGAGTTCAATTCCCGATCTGTTGTCCCGCCCGCGCAAGCGCAACGCCACCGCTCCGAACCCGCCCGGCCTCACGCACAACCCGCTCCCGCGTCCCGGCCGTTGTCGAGCATTCGCAGCAACGACAATGCCCGGCCATATGTCTCGCGTCTGGCGGTCGATCTTCCCTCGCACCAGGCGGCCAGACCCCGGCCTAAACCGGCTAGGTCACCCAACCGGCGGCGGCGCTACTCGACGCGCTAAAATAAAGTTGTAGAGCGAGTTGTCAACTCGCTCTACATTTTTAAGCCAGATCACGAAAGCTCGGCGGGAGCATTTCGTGAAGTGCTCCAGTGTAATACGCCTGCACGGATGGCGGCATAAAACCCCAACACGCCACTGGATTATTGCGGACGGCAGTGCCAGAGACCGGGAACTTCTTCCGCCCCAAATCCACACAGACGTGCCGCGCGCCCAGAATCTCGGCCAGTTTGTCGCCAGCAATCTCGGATGTAAACACCAAGTCCAGTTTTGCCGGAACAAAACGGCGAATGGTGCGCAACCAAATATCCCAGAAGTCGGGGTACTCGTGCGGATATTGCGGAATCTCGTCGTTGCAATGTTGCACATTCAGGTCCGGGTAAAGCTCTTTGACCCACCAGTGCCGGAGTTCGCCAGGGATAGGCTGGTTCTTGATCGAGCAGACAAGCACGGTCAGGTGATCAACGCGCTCTCTGGCGTAGTCAATGAGATACATGTGCCCCCGATGAAGAGGCATGAACTTGCCCCAGATGAAGCCGGTTCGCATATCGCTTATGGCAAATCGCTTACTGCATCACTCGTGTATTGAATTACTTTCTCGCCCAGCGACTCAACTTCTTCGATGGCCAGTATTTGATCGGGGCCGAAGAGGGCAAGCAGGGCGGCGCGGATTTGAGACAAGTCCACGTGAGAGCGGCGCACTTTCATCTGAAGTGAGCCGTCGGCGGTCTGGTGCAGGGTGAATTGAGGCAAGGCAAGATGTTTGAGCGCCCCGGTCACGTCAAGATTGTTGATGAGTTGGCCGTTTGCGCCGCGATAAAGCACCGGCGGCCTGCCCTCCAATCCGGTTAACACGGGGTGGTCGTCTCGCCACTCCAGGCTGGCGTAATCATTGGTGCGATAGCGCAGTAATGGCAAAAAGAAGTTCAGGCCGCCGGTCAACGCGACCTCGCCGCGAGTACCGGACGGGCAGGGCGCGCCGTCATCGTCGAGAATCTCGACGTAGAGGCGGTGTTGCAGGAGGACGTAGCTGGCTAGACTTCCGAAGCGCCAAACACCGGCGAGACTTCGGAAGTTTGAAGCAACGGCGATTGGCCCGGACTCGTTCGTCGAATATACGTCCAGCACCGGGCAGTCGAAGTGCGACTCGAGTTGTCTGCGCAGGCCGGGTGTTAGCATCATGGCGGTGGAGATCAGGGCGCGAGGCCGAGTCTTCAACGGCAACCGCATCAGTTCGGCAAAAGCCAGCGGGTCGCCGGTGTAAAGCTCCGGGTTGCAATCGTCGAGGAAACGGGCGCGGTCATCGGGATCGCGCCAGTCGTCGGGGTGCAGGTTGAGCTTGAGGTGGCCCGCTTCGTCTTGGTGCGGCGTCACCGACGGATATGTGTACGCACGTTTTTGGTAACCCACGAGGACACAGCCAACCTGCCCACGCCCACTCTTCAATTCGATTCCCTTCATCGCCAACGCCGTTTTGAGCAGTGGCGTGTAGCATGCGCCCACCACCGGATGCGAAGGGATGGTGAGCGGGTGGCCTGTCGTGCCGGAGGTGGCATAGATGATGAGGTCGTCGAGAGGTAACGAGTCAGGCACGAACGACCAAATCTCACGGCTGAGGTCAGCGCGGCTTGTCGTGGGAATATCATGGAAATCGGCGGGTTGCGCGCCATAACGCCGATAGAACGGCACATCGCGGAAACGCATCTCGGCAAAGCCGGGGAGCCACGTCGGCAGGCCGTCTTGCGGCCAACCCTTTGGGGCCGAGTTCAGCTCGGCTTCGTATTCATGCACGCGGCGCAAATACTCGGCGGTCAGCCGGTTGCCGCAAACCGCCGTGTAACGCGGCGCGTGCGGGTGCTCGCGCAACCGCCTCAACAGCTTGCGGCCTTCATCGGTGATGAGCGGAAAACGTTCGGCGTCGGTGAGAGTTTCAGGCATGGCTGATCATTTGGTACGCGGATAAACGCGGACGAACACGGATTTTTTATTTTTGGGTTGTAGGCCAGTTTGTCCAACCGAGAGAACCTTTGCGGGCGTTGTCGAAGACTTTGCGGCTGTGTTCGGGTTTAGGGCCAAAGTTGAGCAGGAACCCAACCTCAATAGGCGTAGATTTGAGGTAATTCAGCAATTGGGCTTCGTGTTCGGGGAGCAATTTGTGAACTGATTTGAGTTCAACGATGACCAGTCCGTTGGCTAACAGATCGGCGGCGTATTTACCGACCACAACGCCATCGTAGTAGACGAGAATCTCTTTTTGCGGCTCGACATCGAGTCCCAATTTCCGTCCCTCATGCGCAGTTGCATTTTCATACACCTTCTCCGAAAAGCCATAGCCCAATTGATTGTAAACCGTATAAAACGCTTTGAGGATCTTGTCGGTTATGTCGGCGTGTTTCCCTTCAAATGGCATTGACATTTTTCCTCCTGAATTGGGGCACACGGACGTACGCGGATAAACGCGGATTCCTGGCTGATGTTTGATCCGTGTTCATCCGTGAAAATCCGTGTACCAATTTTATTCCCTCGACCATTTGTCCGCCGCTTCCTCTGCCGCCTGTTTCGCCATCGCTTCGCGGACTTGGCGGGCGCGTTCTTCGGCGGCGCGGGCGGCGGCGACCACGCGCTGGCGCTCGGCGGTGTTGAGGGTGGTGAGGCGGTCTTGGGCCTGGGCGGCGGTTTCCCCGGCAGGGCGCAGGTTCAAGGCCCTCAAACAGAGGCGGCTCAACTCTTCGCGCCGGTCGGGGTCAGAAATCAGTTGCGGAGCCTTGATCAGTTCAGCCAGTTCGTCGAGTTCGGCTAAGAGAAGTTGGCGGACAGCATCCGCAAACTGCCCGCGCTCGCGGAACCATGAATCGTGCAGGAGCCAGCAGGCGATCAACACGATGGCGTAAAGATTGCGATTCTTCTTGGCATCTGTTCGTTGAAAGAGGGCGGCTTCTTCTTTGCTCAAGGGCTGGCCGCCCAGACTCACCAGCAAATCGGAGACCACCGCCGCCACGTGCACCTTGCCGCGGTTGCCAACGTGCGGCTCGGCCAAAAACTCGGCGGGGCACTCCGCCAGCCGGCGGGTGAGTGTTTCAAGCAAAGGGCCTTCGTAATTCACTATTTTGGTACACGGATTTTCACGGACACTTGCACCGGAACGCAAGTGCAGGTGTAAACACGGATAAAAAGAAAAAAATCCGTGTTCATCCGCGTTTATCCGCGTCCCCATACTTTGCCGCGCTGAACGCTTTCGCAAACGCGATTAACTCTTCCCACGACCACACCACGCTGATCTGCCAGCCTTCGCCGTGAGCGCGAGAGAGGTCGGCATTCTTCTCCCAGGCCTGCCACAGGTTCAACACCATCGAGCCGCCGCCGCGCGCCTTCTCCAGTGCTATGCGCGAAATATCCCAGCCACTGTTCCCCTGTTCGTCTTTATCAAACATCGTCGTGATGCCGTCGTCGGAGATGTTGAGAATGTGCACGGCGCGATCCGTCGGCTTTCGGCCTTGATACGTCTCGCGCAGGATGTGAATCGGGAACGCCGTCGCCCCGCCAAGATAGCCGGTGAGGATTCCCAAAATCTGGTGCGCGTCGGTGATAAAGCTATTCGTTGTTTCAAATTGCCGCGCTCCGCTCCACAAAGTCACCTGCACTCTCGCGCCCACCCGCAGAGCCGACAGCGCAATGATCGCCCCGGCCAGCGTGAGATACGACACGTTCACCTGCGGGTTGGGCATTGAGCCGGAACAGTCCACGTACAAATCCAAATCCAGCGGCTCCTTCTTGGGCAAAGAGCCTTCCGTCGTTCCCCACACTCTTTGCATTGTCGTCATGCCCGGCACAATGTGCGGGCTGACGAGCACACTCTCCGTCCAGTCGGCGGCCTCCAGCGGCGAGCCGATGTCCCACGGCTCCAATCCTTCAGGCAGGGGCTCAGTGGATTCTGGCATCGTCCGCGTCGGGAAGCGAATCAAATACGGCAGGGCGCGCTCTTTGTAATAGCGAATGGCAATTTCGTGATCGCTGAGATTCAGCCCCAACGCTTTGAGGATTTGACCATACTCGAACGGCTCACGATGTTGACCACGACTGCCGGCGGGTGAGCCGCCGCCTTCGGCGGGAGCTTTCTTCTGCCCCTCCCCCTGGCCGCCTTCAACACCCGATAGCGCCTCGTCCAGCGCCGGGTGAAGTGCGCCCTCAATCTCGCCCTCTTCAATCTCTGTCAACCCGCTTGGCGAGCCGCCGATCCCGGCCCCTTCCATGTCGCGCCAGCCGCGCAGAATCTGTTGAATCTCCTGCCCCTCATTTTCGAGCAGATACGGCAGGCACAGGGCCGCGAACCGGCCCGACCCGTCCAGCCAGTCGTTGGCATACGAGCGAATGACCCGCGACCCTAAATAAGCATCGCCTTCAAGTTCGTCGGCGATCCGTCCTGTTGCCAGCGTGCCCTTTGGCAAGCTCCACAAAATTTCGTAGATGCGCATGTACAGCGTCCACAGCTTGTCCCGCGAATTGCTTCCGAGTGTCTCGTATACCTTCGCCATGCTCAAGTTAGCACTTCTTTGCAGGCGATCGTTGATCAGCAAGTCGGTGTACAGGTTGGCGATGAAACCGGCGAGATGTTCTTTGGTCGGCAGTGCCCGCCGCATCCGGGCGATCATCCGCCCGTTATCGGTGAGATCGGCAGGAGTGTAAACGTGGTGGCCGATCTCGTGAGCCAGAATTTCGAGCGCGAACGGCTCCAGCTTCTGCCCGGCGATCAAATGCAGGCCGATGACGACGGCCTGATTGTCGAGACGGATCATGGCGAAACTGCCGGTCAGCCCTTCGCGCTTGGCCTCCTCGGGCGTGAAGCACCAGCGCGGGTCGCCAAGGCGGGTGAACCGGCTCCACAAAGCCAGCGCAGGCGGCCATTGGGCCGCCCACCGATCTCGCAATACGGTGAGAGTGCCGGCCTTTTGTTGAGCGGGCGTTTTGCCGGTCATTGCTACTCCACCAGGGCAATCAGGCACACAGCGTGTGAGAGAGGCGTTGTCACCGCCAGAGTCGTTTGCGTCGCGGCGAAACTGTTCGCGTTCGCCAGTTCCGGAAACGCGCGCGCGGCTTTGCCCAGCGCCACATTGCCGGCTTTGGTGATCGTGAACGGCGAACCGGCCTTCGCGGGCGGCGCTTTGAGGTCGGCGCGATGAAACGTGGCCCCAAAAACATCCGCCGTCAACAGCCATGCGCCTTCGCCATCGCTCACCACAAAATGGTCGTCGGCGGCCCACACGACGGGCGGCTCGATGAACAGGCCGCCGAAGCCGCGAAACGCGCCGACGCGGGCGACAATTTGTAATTGGTTATTAGTAATTGGTAATTGAAGAGTGGAGGCTGTATTTAGCCATGGATTGGCTTGCAGATGATCAAGGAGCGTCGCAATGGGCGACGTGTTTGTGTCGGGCGCGCCTAGCACAGCGCGAACAACTTTCGAGTCAAGTGTTCGGCAAATGTCTAGCGCGCCTTGCCGGTAGTGGGCCAGGCCGGAGCGCCACGCGGCCACTTGCCCGACCTTCAATAGCGAGTCCACGTCGAGGCAGAGTGGTGCAAGCTCCAGCATCAGCTTCATCCACTCGCCCGGTCGGGCCGAAGGTTCGAGTGAGAGGTTGTAGAGCGCGTTGGTAACAGCGCTGATCACGGTTCGGGGCGCAGACGCCAGGTGATGGGGCAGAGACGGCAGGACGGTCTTCCAGCCGTCGGCGATGGCCGGGTAAGGCGACGCCGGGCCAAGAAACTCTTCGGCGATCAAATCGAGCGACAAGTCATACAACGTTTCAACCGTCTCTGTTGTGGCCGCCGGGTTCTCGCGGGCAACGGCCTCGACGATTGGAGCAACCACCGACCGCAAGTGCTCAGCGAACGCTTCAGCACTCAACTTCGGCTTGAAGTGCCGCGCTTCGGCGAACTTGGCGTTGAAGCGAGAGCGGTTGGCGGCGAGGGCTTGGGTGAAAGGGCCAGTGATCATATCCGCAGATTTACACAGATTTTCGCAGATAGGTTAGTGATGGGTGAAGACCAGGCGTTTGTACTGCAAGCTTGGAGCGCCGAAGTTAAGCAACAAGGCGCGACTCAGTCCTGTGGCCTTGAGATAGTTGAGCACTTGTGCTTCTTCAATAGATGTGAGTCGGGCGAGTGCTTTGATTTCGACGAGCACCTCGCCGAAACAAATCAAATCAGCTCTGTAATAGCTCGGGAGAATCTTCTGCTTGTATTTGATGATGAGTTTGACCTCACTTTCATGAGGGACTTGCCGTTCAATCAATTCTATGATCGTCGCGTCACGGTACACCGCTTCCAAGAATCCATGGCCTAACACTCGATGCACTTCCATCGCCGCGCCGATGATGGCGTAAGTCTGCGGGTCTCTCTGTTCGATAGGCGTCATATAAGCCTCCAACAAATCTATCCGCAGATTTACACAGATTTTCGCAGATTGATTCAAAAATCTGTGTAAATCTGTGTTAATCTGCGGATTACCTTGTCAGCAACCAGCGGAGATAGTTGGTGTACCGCTGATGCAAATACTTCAACTTCAGCACATCATCAAATACATGGCCGTACAGCTTGCGGCCTTTGCTCCATTCACCCAGCAGGCGCTCAATTTTCACCAGCCGCGCCCGCGCTTCGGCCTCGGTCACGCCCTCCAACCCGGCTTCAAATTCAGTTTCGAGTTGCGCCAGCGGATCGTCTTTGTCGAGATTGAGGCGGTCATACTCGGCGCAAGCCAGATCGAAGAGCTTGCGAATCCACCCGACGCGATCAATGCGATACACCGCGTTGCCCGGCGCTTCGAAGAATGGCGACTCGGGGTTGGGCTGGAGTTTGTCGTGAAGCACAAAGGGCATGATCTGGCGGACGTCCTCCAGCGCCACTTCGCGCTCCCCCCGAAAGTAGGCCATGGCCTTGACAAACGTCAGGGCCGTCATCAGCGCCCGCACCGAGAAGCCGTTGCGCGTCTGGCTCCCCAAGTCCTTCACCCGGTCTTTGCCGGTTTCGCTGGCCGAGAGCAAATTGAAGTCGGCGCCCGCCAGCTTGGCCGTGTCCTTCGTCTTGTATTCCAACTGCTCGGCGGCCGGCTCCAGGAACTCGAACTGGCTGGCGAAAAATTCCAAACGTCGGCGAATCTCCGACGGTAGAGCCACCTCCAGCACCTCTTGATCCATCCGGTCAATCTCGGCCTCGGTGAAGATGATTTGCCTCGGTACGACCTCAGCCGGCTCGATGCCTTCCTCGATTCGCGTCAGTAGTTCGCTGAGGAAGCGATTGTTGAAGTGCAGAGTCTTCACCACCACGTCAATCCGGTCACGCAAGGCTTCGATGACTTGATAGGTTCCGCCGCCGGCGTCGTCGTTGGCGGTGAGATACCAGGCCGACTCCGGGCACTCGAAAATCTGATCCAGAATCTCGGCGTAGTTGTCGCCCATCACCGTGAGCAGGGCGCTCTGGGTGCGAGTGGGGATGCGGTTATACTCGTCTATGATTTTGATACGCATGCTCAACCACTTGCGCCACGAGATGCGAATGTCGTCCATGCTTTTGGCGTTGACCAGGTCGGCGGGCAGGGGGTTGCCGAGCAGGTCGGAGATGGTCATCTGCGGCTGGCCGTGCTGGATGCCGCGCTTCACGTCTTTGAGGTTGTAGCCTGCCAGCACACCCATTAAAATTGCGCTCGACGTTTTGCCGCGCCCCGGCCCGCCCACCAGCAGGCACCGCCGCCGCACGGCAAAGTTCAGCAGAGGCAGAAGCACAAAGCTCGAATAGCTCTGGCCCGACGGCAGGTTGACTTTCGCTTTCGTGTCGCCAAAGGTGAACGTCTGGTGTGGCCCGTCGTTGTACTCGATGTCGTAGTGCGGGCTGATGATGGCGTGGTTGACGATCCAAAAATACGCCTGCCGCAGTTTCTCGGAGAGGTCCAGGGGCTGGCCGCCGCCGTCGGTGAGGGCCGCGTCGGTGGCCGGCCCTTTGTACAAATCGGCCACGTCAAACGGTTTGGCCCGGCCACCCTTCGGGTGCGGGCGGGGGTTGGTGGGGGCGGCGGAAACTTGTTGGAAGGTGTTGACTTTGGACATGGTCGGAGTGTAAGCGAGTGAGAAAGAAGCGTCAAGCGGCTCACAATCAAAAGGGAGTATCATACGACTATCTGAACGAGCCGCCATTATCAGCAGATCACGAAATCGCTCGTAATAGCGACTTCGGTCGCCTTTTGCCGGACGACTGACGCGCAAGCGGTCACTACGAAACCGCGATCTACTGATTATTCAAAAGGGATGCTATGCCAGAAGCCGATTATCGTCGCATACAGCCGCCACTATCGCCGCCACCTGCCTCTCGCTTCGTTTCGGCCTTGCGGTCCTCGCTGATCGCCCTCGGTTACCTGATCATCTTTGTGACGCTCGATAAGGCTTCCGCATTCGTGGGAACCTTGCCCGGTATTGCGGCCTGGTATTCACCGGCCGGTTTGCACTGGCCTCTGCTGTTGTTCTTTGGCCTGGCGTATACGCCTGTGGTGTGGGTGGCAGAATTGATCAGCGCCGTGTGGGTCTGGTCTCTGCCGATGCCGTTCTGGCTCTCGGCCCTGGTGACGCTCGGCGTGGCGTTGGGATATGGCCTGGGGGCGGCCTGGCTCAAACATGACCTAAAGATTGATCTCCGTTTGCAGCGACTGCGGGATGTGGCCGGTTTTTTGCTGGTGGCGCTGGCGACAACGTTGGGCATCGCCCTGGTGAGTGCGGGAGAACTGGCGGCGGGCGGGGCGATCCCGCTGGCCGAATATCCAAGCACAGTGTTCAATTGGTGGGTGGGCGATGCGATTGGCGTGGTCATCGTCACCACATATTTGTTGGTCCATGGCCCGGCATTGACAAACAGGCGAAAGCAGTGGAAGTCCAGGATGATGGCGGCGGTGAAGGAAGCCGCGCTCCAGGCTTTGCCCGTCCTTCTTACGCTGTGGATCATTTTTGGCCTGCACCTCACTCGCGGTTTTCATACCTTCTACCTTTGCTTCCTGCCCGTTATCTGGGCGGCCTTGCGGCGCGGCCTGCCAGGAGTGACAACTTGCATTCTGTTGACCAATATGGGCGCGGCCGTCGCGGTGCGCATCTTCGATTACGAATTGATTAGCCCGATTGACATTCAGCTTTTTATGCTGGTCATTTCGGTGGCGGGTCTGCTTTTAGGGGCGGTTGTTACCGAACGCAAAGAGGCCGAGATTGCGCTGACCCGGCAGGCCGCCGAGACTGCCGCGCTCTATCGCGCCTCGGCCCGACTGCTTAATTCCGGCGGCGACTTGCCGGGCCTGGCCTTGCAAATTGTTCAAGCCGTGACAGAAGAGTTTGCCTCCGCTCACTGCGCGGTGCTAATGCCGATCCACGAGTCTGAAGCCGGATTGAAGGCTCTGGCCCAAGCTGGCGAATTGCCGGCACCTGGCGACATCACTTTGCCTTTGAACGGCCCAGGTTTGACAGTGGCCGCCTTCCACAGCCGGAAAGCAATTTATGTGCCTGATGTCAGCGCCGCTCCGAACTATGTTTGCGGCAATGCGCTCACCCGGTCGGAATTGGCGGTTCCGCTTGAATTGGCTGGCCGGGTGATAGGGGTGTTGGACCTGCAAAGCCCCGAACCCGATGCGTTTGACGAACAGGCGCGGCGCATCGTGTCGGCATTTGCCGAACATGCCAGCCTGGCCCTGGAGAATGCCCGACTGCTGGAAGATGTTCGTGTTGCCCGCCGGATTGCCGAGGAAGCCAACCGGCTCAAGAGTCAGTTCTTCGCCAACGCCTCCCACGAACTCCGCACGCCGCTTACCTCGATCATTGGCTCGTTGAGCATGATTGCCGATGACCGGTGCGACACTCTCGACGAAGCTAGCAATTTTGCTCAGATTGCTTATGCCTCGGCTAACGCCTTGCTTGACACGATCAATGAGTTGCTGGATTCAGCCAAGATTGAAGCCGGGAGGATGGAAATTGATATTCGGGATGTGCCCCTGGCGCCGATTTTGTCTCACGTTCATGCCCTCACCCGGTTTCAGGCCGAGGAGAAGAAGATCCGTTTTGACCTTCATCTGCCGGCCAATCCTGGGATTGTTGTCCGGGCGGACATGAGCGGCCTACAGCGGATTCTGCTCAACCTGGTGAACAACGCGATCAAGTTCACCGAGCAGGGAAGCGTCACGGTGAGCGTCGAACTTTTCCCCGAAGAGGGCGTGGCAAGAGTTGTGGTGGAGGATACAGGCATTGGCATTGCGCCTGAAGTGCAGGCTCAGCTCTTTCGGCCCTTTGTGCAGGCCGATGGAAGCCTGACGCGCAAGTATGGCGGCGCGGGTCTGGGCCTGTCCATTTCGCGGCAATTGGCGCAGTTGATGGGCGGCACGCTGACTCTATACAGCGTGGGCGAGGGGCAGGGCAGTACGTTCACCCTTTGCCTCCCGCTTTCAGGGCAATCTTAGATATTCGTGAGAGCGCCTGATTGGCGGCGACTGGATGGTAGAATACCCGCTCACCCGCGGACATGCGGCGCAACCAAAAAGGAGCTATTTGTGATCCCTTCGATTAACACAGAGACATTCAAAAAGGCGCAAGTGTCGTGGCAGGCGCTTGTCGCCAGGTATCAATCCCCGCATTTAGGAAGAAGCATCTGGCAGATCGTCAACACCTTCGGACTTTACTTGCTGGTGTGGGGCCTGATGTACTGGAGCCTGTCGGCGTCATACTGGCTCACTCTGGCGCTGGCTGTGCCTGCCGCCGGCCTGCTCGTCCGCATCTTCATCATCCTGCACGACTGCGGGCACGGCTCGTTCTTCAAGTCGAACAAAGCGAACGACATGGTTGGGACGATTGCCGGGGTTCTCACCTTCACGCCGTACTTGCAGTGGCGGCGTGAGCACGCCATTCACCATGCCTCGTCGGGCGACCTGGATCGGCGCGGGGTGGGTGACGTGTACACGATGACGGTGGAGGAATATCGGCGGTCGCCGTGGTGGAAGCGGTTTGGCTACCGCCTCTATCGCAGTTCGTTGGTGATGTTCGGACTGGGGCCGCTGTTTGTGTTCCTCGTCTCGCACCGGTTTGCGCCTCCGCATTCGGGCAAGCGCGAGAAGGTCAACCTGCACCTCACCAACCTGGGGATACTGGCGATCCTGCTTGTCCTGAGCGCGGCGTTTGGCTTCAAAGAGTACCTGATGATTCAACTGCCGATCATCTGGCTGGCTTCGACGGCGGGGGTGTGGATGTTTTACATCCAACACCAGTTCGAGGACACTTATTGGAAGGAGCACCCTGAGTGGCAGTACGTCGCCGCCGCTTTGGAGGGCAGTTCCTACTACAAACTCCCCAAACTGCTCCAGTGGTTTACCGGCAACATCGGCTTCCACCACATTCACCACCTCAGCCCGCGCATTCCCAACTACAACCTTGAGAAGTGCTACAAAGAGAATCCGCTCTTCCAGCACGTCACCGTCGTCACCTTCTGGGAAAGCCTGAAGGCTGTTTCGTTGAAGTTGTGGGACGAGCAAGGGCAGAAGCTGGTGGGTTTCAAGTATCTCAAGACTTTGCGCTCGCGCTAAACCGAGGCTCGACAGACAGCGCCTTCCCTTGGGAAGGCGCTTTTTCTTGGCGGCCAAAACCGGATTAATACTTCTGTAAGTTTTATTGCCTACACTGAGGAGAAGCTTCTTCAGGAAAGGTCAGCGAGATTTATGCATGTAGCAAAATTTGGATTGATAGGCTTGATAACGGTGTTGGCCGCTTGCGGCTCAGCTACTCAACAAGCGGCTCCCACTCTGCCTGCTCCAACGGTTACGACCCAGATTCCGCCGACTTTTGCCCCAACCGTTTCGGCGGTTGCCACCGATGCGCCGCCCCCTCAAACGATAGCTTCCCCGGAGCCGCCCACTGCCGCTCCAACAGAATCAACGCCGCTGTTGTCTGATATGTTCTTCAAACAGGAAGTGGCTGTCACCGGATCCTATACGCTTGATCCGGCGACGGGTGTGTTGCGCTTCAGCGACGACTTCAACCTTAGCCAGGGGCCGGACTTGTTCGTCATCCTGTCCGGCGCGAGTGAGGTGACGCTGGACTACATCAGCTTCAGCAAGATTGTGAACAACTCGCCAATCCTTTATCTTGGAGAGTTGGCAAGCACGTCGGGCGGGCAGGAGTACACCTTGCCTGCCGGAACCGACTTGTCACCATATAAATCTGTAGTAGTCTGGTGCCGGCAGTACAGCGTTGCATTTGCGGCGGCGCTGTTGAGCCCGTGAGGGAGAGTGTGAGGAATGGCCGGAACAACCGTGCTGGTCGTCGAAGATGAGCCAAGCATCAGCGAAGTGGTGAGCTTGTATCTCAAGCGCGCCGGCTATCAGGTGATGATTGCCAACGATGGGCTGGCGGCGAAGGCCATGCTCGAGCGCGATTTGCCAGACCTGGTTGTGCTCGACCTGATGTTGCCAAAACTTGGGGGGCTGGAATTGGCGCGTTGGTTGCGCGCCCAGGGCGACATTCCCATCATCATGCTGACGGCGCGGCGCGAGGAAACCGACCGCATCGCCGGGCTGGAAATGGGGGCCGACGATTACGTGGTGAAGCCGTTCAGTCCGCAGGAACTGGTGAGCCGGGTGCGGGCAGTTCTGCGGCGCACGCGGCCTCCAACCGTGGGCGCTCAGGAACAGGCGTTGGCCTTCGACGACATTCGCATTGATCCGCAGACACGGCTGGTGGAAACGGATGGCGAGGAGAAGATGCTCACCGCCAAAGAATTCGATTTGCTGTGGGTACTGGCCCGCCACCCGCGCCAGGTGTTCAGCCGCGATCAACTGCTGGAGCGTGTGTGGGGCCTCTCGGAATACATTGACCCCAGCACGGTCACCGTTCACATGCGCCGCCTGCGCGAGAAGATCGAACCTGACCCCTCCAGCCCGAAACACATTTTGACGGTGTGGGGAGTCGGGTACAAGTTTGAGCCGTAAGTATGAACACTTCTCTTTCAGATCGCCAATCGCTTCGCCCGCCATTGATGTTGCGCTCGGCAGGCGGCGTGGCTCTGGCCGTCATCCTTTCGTTGGGTATTTTCTACTTGCTCATGAGTCCGCCGGTGAACGAGATCGGACTCATGGCCTTGTTTCTCACGGTCACGGCCATGATCTCGGCGGCGGCGGGCTGGGGGGCGTACCGCCTCGGCTGGATCAGCCGCTCGCCGCGCATCCGCCTCACCGTGCTGGGCGGCTATGCCCTCTCCAGCCTGTTGACGTTTGTGAACGTATGGCTGACGGCGCGCTTGATGTTCGCCAGCGAGCACGATTTGCTATTGGCGACGGTTCTGCTGGTATTCGCCGGGGGCATCGCCATTTCGTTGGGCTACTTTCTTTCCGAAGCCCTGACCGACCGGATCGTCATTCTGAGCCGGGCGGCGAACCACATCGCCGAAGGCAACTTGGGAACTCGCGTGCCGGTGACGGGCAGTGACGAAATGGCCGATCTGGCCCGGACGTTCAACGCCATGGCCGCCCAGCTCGAAGCGGCGGCGAAAAAACAAGTCGAGCTGGACACCCTGCGGCGCGACCTGATCGCCTGGGTGGGCCACGACTTGCGCACCCCGTTGGCCTCCATCCGGGCGATGGTCGAAGCCCTGGCCGACGGCATGGTAGACGAACCGGATACCGTTCAGCGTTACCTGAACACCATGCAAAAAGACATTCGCTCGCTGTCGTTGTTGATTGACGACCTGTTTCAGATGGCGCAGATTGACGCTGGCGGCTTGCAGTTGAGCCGCCATCCCAGCTCGCTCTCCGACTTGATTTCGGATACGATTGAAAGCTTCTCGGAACTGGCGGCGCGTCAGGGTGTGACGCTGGAGGGTAGCGCCGCGCCGGGCATTGATCTGGTGGACATGGACACGCGGCGGATCGGGCAGGCGCTGGCAAATTTGGTGAGCAATGCTCTGCGGCACACGCCTGCCGGGGGCCGGGTGCAGGTGCGGGCTTCAAAATCAACCGACAGGGTGCTGGTGGAAGTTCAAGATACCGGCGAGGGCATTCGCGCCGACGATTTGCCGTTCATCTTCCAGCAGTTCTATCGCGGTGAGAAGTCGCGGAGCCGGGCCACCGGCGGCGCGGGGCTGGGGCTGGCGATTGCCAGGGGCATCGTCGAGGCGCATGGCGGCCACATCGGCGTCGAGAGCGCGGCGGAGCAGGGGGCGAAGTTCTTTTTTACTCTACCGCTTGGAAGCCACACCTGACAGGCCTGGAACGCAAAGAGCCAGACCTGTCAAGTGTGATTTGGGGCTACGGCTTTACATACTCATTGGTCACCGCTTCGTTCAAATCAATAAAGTCGGTGATCAAGCCCATTTGAAGCAGAGTGTTTTGGGTCTGTTCCCACTGGCCCAGGTCGGCCACCCCAAGCTCCGGCGCTTGCCACAATTCAATGGAGGCGGCTAACACCTCGCGAGCGGTGGCGGCGGTCGCTTCGTCGGCAGTTGCCAGAGTCTCCACGTATTTCTTGGAAATTTCAAAGGCCTCATCCGGGTTGGCAATGGTGCCGGCCAACCCTTTGAGCAAAGCCGTCACCATGCCCTGCACCAATTCAGGGTGCTCGGTCAACGTTTGCTCGTTGGTTACCAATCCGTTGCCGGCCAGTTGAGCGTAGTCGGACACGTTGATCACATTGATCTCCTGGCCGGTCGCCCTGAGTCTGACCGGCTCGTTGCTGGCGTAGCCCACCACGGCCTCCACCTGATCCGCCGTCAACGCTTCCACCTGGGTGAAGCCAATCGCCTCCAACTGCAAGTCGCTTTCGGCGATGCCTTGCGCGTTGAGCAGGGCGCGCAGGCCGATGTACGACGCGCCGAACAATCCGGGCAGGCCCACCTTGCGGCCTCGCAGGTTCTCGGGGGTCACGATCCCTGCCGAAGCTTTGGACGCAATCACAATTGGAAACTTCTGATACCAGGCGAAGACGTAGGTAACAGGCAGGCCCTGAGCGCGCGCTTGCAACACCTGCTCGGCGCTGACGTTAGCGAACTGTAGTTCGTTCGTGCCGATGAGCGGCACCGAGTCGTTCTCGAACATCGTGACGAACTCGATCTCGATATCCTGCTCTTCAAAATAACCTTTCTCGGCGGCCACGTAGTACGGCGCGAACTGAACATCGGGGATGAAGCCCATCGCCAGCTTAACGTGCGTGATCGGAGTCTCGGTTGGCGGCGCTTCGGTGGGAATCGGAGTCGGGGTGACCGCCTCGGCGGGTGCAACTGTGTCTGCCGGGGCGGCGGTTGGGGCAGTGCCGCACGCGGCGAGAGCGGACACGAGAAGTAGCAAGAGTAGTTTTTTCATATCGGGTTTCTTCCTTGATCGCGTTTGGAGGTATGGGAGTCTGGGAGTGAACAGTCTCCCAGACTCCCATGCTCCCACACTGAATTATTCTTTCCAGGCAAGCAATACTTTTTCGAGCATCGCCATACAGCCATAGAGGGTCATGGCAATGGCGACGAGGGCGAAGACGGCTACGAAGACCAGAGCCGTGTCGAACTGGCCGCGGGCGGCGCTGATGAGGAAGCCCAGCCCGCGATCCGCGCCCACAAACTCGCCGACGACGGCCCCGATCACCGAGAGCGTCGCCCCAATCTTCAACCCGCCGAGCAACATCGGCAGGGCGGCTGGCAGTTCGAGGTGCACAAACGTCTGCCAGCGGCTGGCGCGCAGAGAGCGCATCAAGTCGCGCAAATCCTGTTCGACCGAGCGCACGCCGACGATGATGTTGATCAGCACCGGGAAAAACACGATCAGGGCGCAGATTAGCACTTTGGAGGTGAGGCCGGAGCCAAACCAGATGATGAGCAATGGGGCAATGGCGACGATGGGGACCGACTGAGAAGCGACGAGGTAAGGAGCAAGCAGGCGCTCAATCGTTCGTGATTGGGCCAGCAAGTAGCCAAGCACGGCGGCGACAGTGAGGCCGAGCGCCAGTCCGCTCAAGCTTTCGCCGAGCGTGATCGCAGTATGCCGAATCAACGTGCCGTCGGCCAGCGCCTGCAAGAACCGCGCCCACACTCGGGCCGGAGGCGGCAGGATAAAGGCCGGGTAGCCCTTGAACCAGATCAAGCTTTGCCAGGCGATCAACAGTCCGGCCAATGAGATGGGCAGAAGCCCGGCCTGCTGGAGTCGCAGGGCGCGCGCCGAACGCGGCTTGAGCGGCGCCTCGGCAGGGAGGATAGTGTTGAGCGGGTTTGCGATAGCCATAAAAATACCCCACAGCAAATTTCACCTGCGGGGTAATGGCAAACCAAACAAGCCAATCTGACAGATTGGTTGTTAGTCTGATGCGCTCAAAGAGTGTCTGAAACGCAGTCTGGTCCCTTGTGGGCGGGCCGCTTGCGCGAGGCCCCCAGGCTACACTTCAGACGCGCTCTCAAACAAAATCCCCGATTCCGGCAGGCATGAATTGCCTGCGGCCCCGGGGACGCGCATATAGCAAAAGCCGCGCCACTGCGGCGTTTTGCCCCTTCTTTCATCCAGACTGATCGCGTTTCCAGACTTCCGAAGTCTGATAGACTTCGGAAGTCTCGGCTGGCGAATCACTGTCGGCTCCGGAATCTAACCGGATCGTGCCTCCGGGCAACCACGATTGCTTGTTCCTCGCAATCGGGTTGCCCCTACGGCTCGCGGGCTTGTCGTGGCGCTGTTCTGGGTGTGGCAAAGAACATCATGTGGCCGACTTACCGCCGATCGGGAGTTGGGAGTGCACATGATTTATGCAACTTCCGCACCCTGCCCCGAAGGTGTGTATTTAGTTGGTCTGATTATAGCGCCTGGCCTTACACAGCGTCAACGTGCAAAAGATCAGGTGTGAGGCCTGTCTAATTTACTGAGCTTGCAAGGAGGCAAATCCATGAGACGAGCTAGTTTGTTCTGGGGCGGCATCCTCATTATTCTGGGTGTCCTACTCAACTTGAAAACCGGGGCCAGCGCGAATCAATTCGACTTCACCGATCTGCGCCTGACCGATTTGAAATTAGAGACGGGCGCAAGCTCCACTGATTTGACTCTGCCTGCTAATGCCGGGCAGACAAAAGTTGACATTGAAGCCGGGGCGGCATCAGTGGTGATCCGGATTCCCCCAACGGCGGCGGCGCGCATTCGAATCAGAAGCGGCATCTCTGGCATTGACGTGGGTTCACGCTTCCAACGGATAGGCGACTATTATCAGTCGCCCGATTACGACTCGGCGCAGAACAAAGCCGACATTTACCTTCAAATGGGCGCCGGGTCGGTGGACATTCGCTAGACCTGCGGGGTCTCTGCCCTTCACTACATTCCGGGGTGCTTCGCAAGACCCCGCAGGTCTAAAGTCGGCGCGCCGGGTGTAGCGCCCACACCATCCACAACTGCCGGCGGAGCCTGAACCACGTTTGCACGGCGCGGGCGCGCTCGACGGCGGAGGGCGGATGCGGGCTGTAGCTGGCCTGGGTGTGTAAAGCGATCAGCCAGCGGGCCTCTTGCGCGGCGGTAGTCAGCGACTCGGCCCAGCGGGGGTTGACGGCCAGGTCAGCCAGGCGGTCGGTGAACGAGTTGGCAAACTCGTCGGGCGTATCGCCCGCCTGGGCTGGCACAGCCAGCCGCCAGCCATGACGGCGCAGACGCCGATAAATTTCTGCCGCCGCCGCCCCCGGTGAGAGGCGGTTCAGCCGCAGCCCCTCGGTGGCGGCCCACCCAACCCCGACCACGATCAATGAGCCAACGCCGATCAACACGACCAGCCATCCCTGTGGTGTCGGCCTGACCTGTTGAGCCAGTTCCGGCTGAGGAGTGGACTCCAGTTGCTCGGCGAAGGCGGCGACGGTGGCCTGCGAGGGGCGATCAATTTCAGCCCGGCCCCCGGTCGGCTCGAATTCGATCCAGCCGTAGCCGGGAAAGTACACTTCCACCCACGAGTGCGCGTCGGCTTCGACGACGATGTAGCGTCTGTTGGCAGTGTCGTAGGCTCCGCTGACGTAGCCGATCACCAGGCGGGCGGGCAGGCCGGCGGCCCGGGCCAGCACGACCATCGAGGTGGCGTAATAGTCGCAATAGCCGCGCTTGAGGTCGAAGAGAAAGTAATCCACTACGTCCCGCCTGGGGGGCGGCGCGGCGATGTCGAGGGTGTAAGGGTAGGTGCGGAGATATTTCTCGATGGCGCGGGCGCGGTCGTAAGGCGTTGGCTCGGTGGCGGTGAGGTTGCGGGCCAGGTCGAGCACGCGCGGCGGAATGTCGGCGGGCAGAGCCAGGTAGCGGTCAAGCACCCACCCCGGGTAATCGCTTCCGGCGGTTCGCAGTTGGTCTTCGCTGTAGACCGGCGCCGTCGAGATGGCACGATACCTGTCGCCTTCGATGTTGGCCCCGAAGTAATCTTCGTTGGCGCGCCAGGCCACGCTATACTCCTGGTTGGCCGTGACGAGCGTGCCCGCCGCATAAAGCAAGCCGCCCTGATCGCTCATAATCCGCACCTCCTGTTCCACCACGCGCTGGCCCGCGCCGGGGGCGGTGGACGCTTCGTTGGCCCGATACTCTATCGTCTGGGTTCCACTGGTGAGCCAGCCTCGCCCGGTGTAGCGGTCGTAAGTCACACTGCGCCAGTAGTAGCGCGGCGGCGGTTCGCCGGGCGGCAGACCGCGCAGGGTGACGAGCAGCGCCACTTCGTGCTCCAGTTCCGGCCCGCCAGTGAGGAGATGACTACGCGGCAGGCCGGGAGCGCGAACGTAGTCGAACGACGAGACCTGGCCGGTTTGCCGGTTCAAGCCAAGCGAGTCGGGGATGGGGTTAACGTCGCCGTCCGTCGTTGACTGGCGGAAGAGTTTCTGGAACGATTCGACGGCGTCGCGAATGGAAATGGACGGCAAGACCCAGGCGCTGGTGATCAAGACGAACGCCAGCGGGATGGCCGCCTTGGCCGCGTCCAGCCAGAGTTCGTCGGGGAGGTCAATGTTTGAGGCCTGCCAGCGGGTGAGGTGGGCGTTGTAGCTCACCAGCGCGGCCAGCAGTAGCGCCGCGCCCAGCGGCACGAGCATGGGGTTGGGGCTGGCGCGGGCGGCAAAACGGATGAATGCCAGCAGGGCCAGGGCCGGGATCACCCCTTGAAGTGGTTGCTCATGGCGGCGCACCGCCCAACCGGCCCACCCCGCCACCAGCCAGATCGCCAGACTCCAAAGCAGGGCCGCCCCCACCGGGTCGAACGCGGCTTGCTGATTGGCAATCGCCAACAGCCATTCGGCCAGCCGAGCCAGCAGAGTGCCGAGGCCGATCAATAACTCGATCAGCGCCACGAGTAAAGGGGTGATGTCGGGCGGGCCGTCGGCCCGCCAGCGGAACAGGCCGGCCAGGAGGGGCGGCGCGGTTGAAACGATGGCCAGCAGTTCGTCGCCGAGTTGCCCCACGCGGACGGTGATGGCGGCGATGCCGATGACGACAATGGCTAACCCGGCCAACCAGCCGCGCACCCGCCCCTCATAGGCGAGTTTGCCTAACACCCAGGCCAACAACATTCCCCCGATGGCGGCGGTCGTCGCCAGGCTGGCATCCAGCCCGCGAGCCACTTCGACCAACCCCAACGCCACACCGCGCAGAGCAACATAGAGCAAGAACAGCGAGAGCAGGGTGCGCAATCCAATCCTGCTGATCAGCCAGCGAAAGAAGCGGCCGAGATAGGCGATCACGAGAGCGCCTTCCAGGTCAGATCGCGGCGCGGGCCTCTGGGAATAGCCTTGCCGTGCGGCGACGTTAGCCAGTCCCACCCTCCCTGGGGACCGGGGCGAACTTCGGGCCGGTCAAGCAGGTCGCGGGTGATGACGTAGTGGGTGACGCCCAACTCGGTCAGCATTCCAGTTGTTGCCTTCAGGTGATCGGGAGGCGTGCGCTTGCCGAAAGATATCGTGTCCATCAACAGCACGGTGGGGATCACGCCACGTTGCAGAAGCGGCAAGGTGGCTTCGATCCAACTACCGTCCACCGCCGGGGTGATGATGATGACGCTGGCAAGCTGGCGGAACGAAGGCCGCGCCCGGGCCAGCAATTCCGAGAGCGGGCGCGCCCCACGCGCCACCAGCGCCAGCGCGCGCAAAATTTCCCAGCGCTGGCCCTGGCCCGCTTGCGGCGGCAACCACAGTAGTTGATCGCTGTGAGCGACCAGCCCCACTGCCTTGCCGGCGGCCAGCCCCCGGTCGGCGAGTGAGGCGGCAATAATTACCCCATGCTCATCCGTCGAGTCCGGCCCGTGCCCGGCCTGCGCTTTCCAGTCCATGTCCAAAAAAATCCACCAGTCGCCGGCCGGGGTGCTGTCGAAAAGGCGGACGAAGAGCGAGTCGCGCCGGGCCGAGGTGGGCCAGTGAATCGAGTGCAGACTGTCGCCGGGGAAGTAGTCGCGCACGCCGGCCGCGCTCACCGTGCGTTCGAGGGCGTTGGCGCGCGGGCGGCCCTCTCCGGCGCGGCCACCGGGCGAGACTTCGATGGCGGGCAGAGGGACGATGGGCGGCATGACCATGAGGGTGCTGGTGGCCGGGTCTTGCAGGGTGACGGTGTAGATGCCAAAGGGGTCGCCGGTTCTTAGACTGGTGGGGCCGAGGGTGAACACCCCCCGCCGACTGCACACGGATTCAACGTACCATCGTAGGGAGTCTCTGCCGCCCGCGCTTGTCACCCGGCTGGCGTGCGCGCCGGGCAGGGTGGCGTGGTCGGTGATCTCGATCCAGGGAGCGGGGGCGGGACTGTCGTTGGTCAAGGTAAAACGCTCTTCGAGCCGGTCGCCCACTTGCGCCCAGCCGAAGCGCATCTCGCGGGTGAACGCCAGGCCGCGCGCCAGCGAGAGCGCCCACAGCCAGCAGCTCAGCCATGCGCCGCCCAACGCCACCAGCAGAATCACCCAGCCCTTGTAAGGCATGATTAACTGCAACACGATGAGGAGCACGGCGAGAATTGGAAGCAGGCGGTTGTTGAGGCGTAGTTCATGTTTCATTGTTGGGAATGGGGCAAGACCCTAAAGGTCTCCAAGACCTTTAGGGTCTATCTGGAGTCTCCGCCCGGCACAGGCAGTTGTTTGAGAATGTCCTGCACGATGGCTTCGGCGGTCACTTCTTTCAAACGTGCGCTGGGGCCGAGGATGACGCGATGGGCGAGCGCAGACAGGGCCAGGGCTTTGACGTCGTCGGGCAGGACGTAGTCGCGGCCCAGCATGGCCGCCCGCGCCTGCCCGCCCCGGTGCAGAGTCAGACTTCCCCGCGGGCTGGCGCCCAGATACACCGACGGGTGTTTCCGCGTCTGGTTGGTGATCTCGACGATGTACCGCTTCACTGCCGGGGAGACGTGAACCGTCCGCGCCGCCTCCTGGGCTTGCAGTAGCTCTTCCGCGCTGGCGACTTGCTCCAGCGTTTGCAGTGGATGCTTGAGTTGTTGCCGCTCCAGGATGTTGATCTCGTCCTCCATTCGCGAGTAGCCAAGCCGGATGCGAAGGAAAAAACGATCCAACTGCGCTTCGGGGAGCGGGAACGTGCCTTCGTGTTCGATGGGGTTTTGCGTTGCCAGCACCATAAACGGCTGGGGCAGAGGGTGGGTCACGCCGTCCACCGAAATTTGTTGTTCTTCCATCGCTTCCAGCAGAGCGGATTGGGTCTTGGGGGTGGCGCGGTTGATCTCGTCGGCCAGCACGATCTGGGCTGTCACCGGGCCGGGGCGGAACTCGAACTGGCGCGACACCTGGTTGAAGATCGAGACGCCGGTCACGTCGCTGGGCAGCATGTCGGGCGTGAACTGGATGCGGCTGAACGAGCAACCGAGCGAACGGGCCAGACTGCGGGCCAGCATGGTCTTGCCCACGCCCGGCACGTCTTCGATGAGCAAGTGCCCCTGTGAGAGCAAGCTGACGACGGCCAACTCCACCGCCTCCCGCTTGCCGATGATAACTCGTTCGATGTTGGAAACTATTTTTTCAGCAAAAGGTTGGATTTGAAACATGAAGGCTCCGGATGAGACTGATTTGACAAGGGTCAATCATATTATAAATTAGAGAACTTAAGCGGCGAAAAGCTTCATCGCCTATAATTAGGCCGCCTGCCCTGCTAGCGTCAAACCAAAATTTCCAAAGAAACTCAGATGGATCCGTTTGTTTACGTTCTTGTGATTCTGGCCCTTGTCTTCAGCGCCCTGTCTTTGGCAGGTTGGAGAAGAACCCGGCGCGAGATTGCCGAACGCAAACAAGCCGAAACGCGCATCCGCCTCGCGGCGGCCCAGGCCGAAACGCTGGCCCGCGTTGCCGCGCGCTTGAACGCGCAACTCGACCTCGATACTTTGCTGGCGGCCGCCGCCGAAGAAACCGCCCGCGCCTTGAACACTCCCGCCTCGGCGGTGAGCCTGTACGACGATAAACAACGGGCGCTCGTCTACGCCGCCGTCTTCGGCCTGCCGCCGGGGTCGTTTAGGGGCGCGCAACCTTTGCCGCGCCCGCTCTACGATCAACTTGTCCAGCGGCGTGAAACATTTCTCCTCCTGCCCGACGCGCAAGCGCACGCTAACATGTCTGAGAACGGGATGTATAAAGCGCTGGACGTACGCACCATCCTGGCCGCCGCGATGATGAGAGGCGGGCAGTTGATTGGCAGCCTGGATGCGTTGACCCTGGGCCAGACGCGGTACTTCTCCTCAGATGAAATATCTCTTCTACAAGGCATCGCCGGCCAGGCGGCGCAAGCCGTCGCCAATGCTCGCTTGTTTTCAGAAAGCTTGCGCCGGATGGAAAATCTGGTGGCCCTCTATTCAAGCGCGCAAAAACTGACGCAGGGCCTCAACTTGCAAGAACTGGCCGAGGATGTCGTGCGCACCTCGGTCAACGCCTTTAATGTGCAGTTAGCCTGGCTGGGCCGCGCCGAGCCGGGCGGCCGGGTGCGCTCACTCGCCCACTTCCCCGCGCACGTCCGCCACCCAAGCCAGATCAATGTGCGCTGGGATGACACGCCTCAGGGGCAAGGGCCGAGTGGCCGGGCGATCCGGAGCGGATTCCCGGTGGTCATCGCCAATTTGAATGAGGAGGCGGAAACGATGTTGTGGCGCACGGCGCTGGTCCAGGGGTTTCAGACCAGCGCCGCCTTTCCACTAATCAGCCGCGGCCGGCCTTTTGGGGTGTTGAACCTATACAGCGATCAGACAGGTTTCTTTACGCCGGAGCGGGTGCAGTTTTTGCAAAGTTTCGTCAACCAGGCCGCCGCGGCGCTGGAGAATGCGCGTTTGCTGGAAGAAGCCGAGCGCAGCGTCGGCGAGTTCAGCGTGCTGTATGAAACGGCTAACGATCTGGCCCTGGAACGCGACTTGCCCAAGCTGTTGCAAGCCATCGTCGAACGCGCCAGACAACTGCTCAACGCCTCCAGCAGCTCCATTTTTCTCTACAACCCGGCGCGGAATGATCTGGAGCTTGTCGTCGAAAAGAATTTGGGGCTTCAAGTTGGCGCACGGATGCAGATCGGCGAAGGGTTTGTGGGGCGGGTGGCAAAGACCGGCCAGCCATTGATCGTCGAAAACCATCGCGCCTGGCCGGGCCGCGCGGCGCAGTTTGCGAATCTGGGGCTCTCGGCAGTGGCGGGTGTGCCGATGCTCCACAGCGGCCAGTTAATTGGCGTTCTGGCGGTGGCCGAACATGGCGACTCCAAACGCAAATTCGCCGAAGCCGACTCTCGCCTGCTGACTCTGTTCGCCGCCCAGGCCGCCAGCGCCGTGCACAACGCCCAACTGCTCAACGACCTGCAACGCTCGAACGCCGAACTGGCTCTGGCCTACGACTTGACCCTGGAAGGCTGGTCGAACTTTCTCGATCTGAAAGATCGGGAGACGGAAGGCCACAGCCGCCGCGTCACCGAAATGACTCTGCGCCTGGCCCAGGCCATGGGCATTCACGACGCGAACGCGCTCCTTCACGTTCGCCGGGGCGCGCTCCTGCACGATATTGGCAAGATGGGCATTCCCGACAGTATCTTGCTCAAGACGGAGGAGCTGACGGACGAGGAGTGGGCGGTGATGCGCCTGCACCCGGTTTATGCTTACAACATGTTGTCGCCCATCACATTTTTGCGCCCGGCGCTCGATATTCCTTACTGTCACCACGAGCGCTGGGATGGCATGGGCTACCCGCGCCGGCTCAAGGGCGAACAGATTCCGCTCGCGGCCCGCATCTTCGCCGTGATGGATGTGTGGGACGCTCTACGCTTCGACCGCCCGTATCGCCAGGGTTGGCCGGAAGAAAAAGTCCGCGCCCACCTCAGCGCTGCCGCCGGGACACAGTTTGATCCGCAAGTAGTGGAAGCGTTTTTGAAGCTTCAGACTTCCGAAGCCTGAGAGACTTCGGAAGTCTTGTAAAATAGCGTTGCTATGGCCGACACTCTCTCCTCCCTCCCGCCGCGCCTGAAAGAGATCGTCGAAGACTTCAGCATTTGCGAAGGCCGCGAAAAGCTCGATTTGCTTTTCGACTATTCGCAACGTATGCCGTCCCTGCCCGACTGGTTGAAAGACGACCGCGGGCAGTTGGAACAGGTGCACGAGTGCATGACGCCCGTCTTCGTCCATGCCGAGATGACGGATAACCAGATGAAGTTCTACTTCGACGTGCCTGAAGAGTCGCCCTCGGTGCGCGGCTACGCCGCCCTGCTCAGCGAAGGTGTGGACGGCTCGGCGCCCGAACAAATCCTTGCCATCCCCGGCGACTTTTACTATGCGATGGGCTTGCAGAGTGTGCTGAGCGGCCAGCGGCTGAATGGGATGCGGGCGATATTGGCTTATATCAAGCGGTTGGCGCAGAGGGAAATTAGGGGCGGGTCGTGAAGGGCTTGCTTCAAATGCTAATCGCCAGTTACCTCAGCGCTGGCCCACCAGAGCGCAGGTGCGGAAGAGGCTTGAGACGTTCTTTTCTCATCCGGAGCAGATCGATCATGCTGTGAACTTATCTGGCGGGCTGAGTTCACAATCACTGACTCGCCGTGTTTCTGCACGACCCGAATAAAAGCCGAGACAACTTCCGGATCGAACTGAGAACCGGCCTTGTCTTGAATTTCAGCCAGAATAGCCTGGTGCGGTATTGCCCGGCGATAAGGCCGATCAGAGGCCATTGCTTCGATGGTGTCGGCTACACTCAAGATGCGCGATTCCAGGGGAATGGTCGAGTTGCGCAAACCGTCGGGGTAGCCCCGCCCGTCATGCCGCTCGTGGTGATGGCGGATGAAAGTCGCCAGCACGTTCAGCGAGCGGATGTCCTGCACGATCTCTGCGCCCAGCGCCGAATGTTGTTTGATGGCATCGTACTCGGTCGCTGTCAGGCGGCCCGGCTTGAAGAGAATGGTTTCGGAAATGCCAAGTTTGCCAATGTCGTGCAGTAAGCCGGCCTTGCGCACCAACTCTATCCGCTCCGGCGGCAGGCCAAGCTCTTCGGCGATAAGTTTCGCGTAGCGCGACACGTAAATCGAATGCCCCTGCACGAAGGGATCGCGCAGATCGATGACGTGCGACAAAGCCAGAATCAATCCGTCGTTGAGGGCCGAGACTTCTTCGGCCCGCTTGGATAACTCGGCGTTGGCCGCCCGCAGTTGAGTAACATTGGCCTTGGTATGATCAAGATACTGGGTCTGGCTAAAGCGAAGCATCAACAAGGGCGTCAGGATAACGATCACGCCGAGCGCGCCACTGCTCCGGTAGCCTCCGATCAGAGCATAGGCCACCACCCCCAGCGCCAGGTAGTAGGGCCACAGCCAGCCAAATCGTTCCGGCCACACTTGCCGAAACGGCTGGCCGCTATCCAGGTCTATGGCCAGCGCCAGCAAGCTGGTGCTGCTCAAATAGACCAGGCCGGCGGCGATCAGCACGACCAGAAGCTGGAGGAGCACAGGCACCGTTTGAAACGGCGCGCCGCCGAGCCGGATCAAGCCGATGCAAATGGAAGTGGAAATAAGGTGATTGCTGGCATTGAAGATGAAGCGGCTGAGGGGACTGCGATGCCGGATCATCGCCGCGCCGGCCAGGGTGAGGCTGAGAATCACGGCCCCC
>Ga0247727_10004590_pt1 | contig 29089 bp, 40 predicted proteins | sample WisWelCaveWW1625_FD_202498 | JGI IMG/M metagenome (GOLD analysis project Ga0247727, IMG submission 202498) | Biofilm microbial communities from Wishing Well Cave, Virginia, United States - WW16-25 | ecosystem: Environmental > Aquatic > Deep subsurface > Groundwater > Cave microbial mat | place...
GCGAATCGCCAGCTCCGCTACGCTTCGCCGGCGATTCGCATCAAAGATTCAACTGCAGTAGCAGGACATGGAATTCTGTTACCCATGTCCCCCGACGTTTTTGTTACCTATCTCCCCGGCCGCTCATACGCGAGTCAATGTAATGCTGAAGCTCATCGACGACGTCGAGGACACGGATGAATCTTTGCCCGAATTCCGTGAGTTTGTATTCAACGTGGTATGGCCATTCCTGGAATACCGACTTCTCAAATATCCCGAACGTCAGAAAGCGGCGAAGTCGCTGGTTGAGCACCTTGGTGGAAATGCCGGGAATGGAATGTTCCATTGCACCAGGACGCATGACGCCGCTGCGCACACAACCTATGACGCTGATGGACCACTTGCAGCCTATGACCTCTTCGACCACCTGCGCGACCTGCACTGACGGCGCGCAAAGCTTTTTCCGAGATATTTGCATGACTTATACCAATAAGTAAGTGTGGCACCCAAAAGTAACCTCTTGAAGCCGATTCTCCGTCCGCGTAGATTACCGCCGGGTCGAATCAAACGGCAAGCTCGTTCGATCGCCGCCCCCGCCGATTTACACGCAACTTACCGGATAGGAGTGTGCTATGCGCAAATATATGTGTCTATGGATGCTGCTGATCGTTCCCGCTGCCTGGGCAGGCGACGCCCCACAAGTGGATTATCCGAATGGTTTTCGGGACTGGAAGCATATTAAGTCCGGGGTGATCCTGAAGGACCACGGGGATTTCGGGCTTATCGGAGGCATTCGTCACGTCTATGCCAACCCCAAGGCAGTACAAGGTTACAAGTCGGGCAAATTTGCGGACGGGTCCTTTGTTGTCATGGATATTCTCGAAGCAAAGGCGGGAGACAAGGCTGTGGATGAGGGAGGTCGGCAACACGTGATCGTAATGCAACGAAACAGCAAGAAGTTCGCAGCGACAGGCGGTTGGGGATACGAAGTGTTTAAGGGCGCGAGCAAGACCGAGCGCGCGCTGACAAATATTCCGCGGAACGCTTGCTTTGCCTGCCACGAGGCACGCCGTGATCAGAACTTCATTTTTAGCACCCTGCGGGATTAACAAGCTCGGCTTGCTCTTGCGCCTAGGATGCCTCGGTCTGCCCAGAGTTGCCGGCTAAACGTCCGCGGCGAGGCGCGCTGTGCGAAGGCGCGGTGAGCGCCGGGCGAAAAGCGTCGCTCTCCGCCGCGTTGTTAGAGCGCATATCAGTGAACCACAATCAGCGGTCCCCGCCGTGGAGGCTGCGGCACACCAAAGAGGTCGAGAGCCACTTCGCGAGGATAGCGCCCATTGGTGAGTGAATACAGATGCTTGCTCAACCAGTCCTCAACCTGCGCGATTGAAGGGGACGGGGCTTCTGACAACCTGAAGGAGAGCGCAAAGGCGGCCTCGTTTAGACACCCCAGGACACGGCGATTCGATGTGGGCCCAAACCGAACCTCGGCCATGGCTAGAGCCTCTGCGTGGATGGAGCCGGAGCGAAGGCCCAAGCGACTCAGAAGCGCGACAGTTGCTTCACGAAAACGCTCGCCCAGAGACCTGCCTTCGCGCGCTGAAATGAGCACCGCTAGCAGAGAGCGCTCGTTGAGGCACAACACGAGTTGATGCGGCCGCGAGTAAACCAAGTTTGCATACCAATCCCCGAGCACATTCGTCGGCGGCGCGGTCTCGATTTTTGGCGGAACCCCAAGCCGTCGCAGGAGCTTCTGAGTGCATCGGAGCGTGACCATTTTATGCGCTCTAACTTGATATAGGCGGCAAAATTGCCGCCGGGGAAGCATATACCTCTGGGTATTTGTCTACAAAGATCGATATGTGCATGTACTGCTACATATCTGGTGCTGGATGGTTTCCTACAGCGAGATGTTTCCGGTATTGGATACCACGCGGTGCTCGATGCCGAGCGCGCGCGCCGCGCCCCAGGGCAGCTCCCACAGCTTGTGCCGCGGGCGCCAGAGGGCGCCGAGGGTTTTCAGCTTGGCGCGCAAGGCAGCGTCGTTGTACGCGATGCGCACGTAGACCATTTCTTCGGGTGAACGCGGTGCTTGACGCGAGCGCGGGCGTGGGGTCCACGGCCCTTGCGCGACGATCAGCTCGACGGTGGTGAAGCGCCGCTGCCGCGCCTCGTCGTAGCGGTAGCGCACGCAGACCAGCCGCTCGCCGAAGCGGGCGAGCAGCTTCTTGGTGCCGTTCTGGCCGGGCTTGAGCTTGAGCCGCGCCTGCACGCCGGTTCAACGCTGTGGCGGCGAGGCGCGTTGACCGGGATCAGACCGCGATCGGCGCCTTGATGGCGGGATGCGGGTCGTAGGCTTCGAGGGTGAAGTCCTCGTAGCGGAAGTCGAGCAGCTCCTTCACCGCCGGGTTGAGCCGCAGGCGCGGGAAAGCCCGTGGCGGGCGGGCGATCTGGGCGCGCGCCTGCTCGAGATGGTTGAGGTAGAGATGAGCGTCGCCCAGGGTCAGCACGAAATCTGCGGGCTTCAGGCCCGTGACCTGCGCCACCATCAGCGTGAGCGCGGCGTAGGAAGCGATGTTGAACGGGACCCCCAGAAAGAGGTCGGCGCTCCTCTGGTACATCTGGCAGGAGAGCTTTCCGCCTGCGACGTAGAACTGGAACAGCAGGTGGCAGGGCGGCAGCGCCATGCGGTCGACGTCGCCCGGGTTCCAGGCGGTGACAATGTGGCGGCGCGAGTCCGGCTTGCTCCGCAAAGTCTTTATTACATCGGAAATCTGGTCGATCTCGCGCCCATCCGGCGTGCGCCAGTGGCGCCACTGGTAGCCGTAGACCGGGCCGAGCTCGCCGCTGGCGTCGGCCCACTCGTCCCAGATCGTCACGCCGCGCTCCTGCAGCCAGCGCACGTTGGTGTCGCCGCGCAGGAACCACAACAGCTCGGTGAGGATCGACTTGAGGTGCAGCTTCTTCGTGGTGAGGAGCGGGAAGCTGCCGGCGAGGCCGAAGCGCAGCTGGCGCCCGAACACCGAGAGCGTGCCGGTGCCGGTTCGGTCGGTCTTGGGCGCGCCGTGCGCCAGCACCTCGGCCACGAGGTCGAGGTACTGCCGCTCGCCCGGGTTGCTCATGCGTCCACGGCCGCGATCACCTCGGCGGCGCTCTGGAAGCGGTTGTCGGGCGACTTGGCGAGCAGGCGGTCGAGGATCGGCTGGTACGCGGACAGCAGCTCCGCGAGCTGCGGCGGCGGCGCGTTGATGTGCATGTTGATCACCTCAGCCGAGCTCGTGCCATCATAGATCTTTTTCCCGGTGATCATCTCGTACAGGATCGCGCCCAGGCTGTAGAGGTCGGAGCGCGCGTCCACCGGGAGGCCGAGGCACTGCTCCGGGCTCATGTAGCGCGGGGTGGCGATGAACTGGCCGGCGACGGTGAGCGTGGAATTCATGCGCAGGTCGCGCGCCAGGCCGAAATCGACCAGCACCGGCCGGCCGTCGGCGCGGAACAGGATGTTCGCGGGCTTGAGGTCGCGGTGCACGATGCCGCGCGCGTGGATCGCGTCGAGCGCCTGGCCGATCTGCGAGACGATGCGCAGCGCGGCGCGCGTGGTGAGGCCCTCGCGGATGCGCGCGGCGAGCGTGCCGGAAGGCAGGAACTCCATCGCGATGTAGGGATAGTCGCCGGTGAAGCCCTGGTCGTAGATGCGCGCGACGAAGGCGCTGTCGAGGCTCGCCACCAGCTTGTACTCGCGCACGAAGCGCTCGAGGAACACCGGGTCGTTGCGCAGCGCCTGGTTGAGCACCTTCAGCGCCACGCGCAGCCCGTCGTGCTCGCGCTCGGCGAGGTAGACCTGGGCCTGCCCGCCCTGGCCGATGATGTGCACGACGATGTAGCCGGGGACCAGCTGCGGCTTGGCCATCGGCCTATTCTGCCACTGCCTCATGGTACGATCAGTACAAGGGGATAAATCAAGATGAAGCTCTTTGGCGGGGCCAAGCCGGATCATCCCATGGCCGATCGCAAGGAGGCGCGCCGCCTTCTCGACGCGCTCCCGGCCCAGGACCTGAAGGCCGCCGAGGAGCTCGCCCACTGGCACGAATCGGCCAGCACGGCGCAGGGCTTAAAGCCCGAGGAGCGCGCCCAGCGCATCGCCATGATCGACGAGACCGGGCAGCAGCGGCTGAAAAAGCTCGAGCGCGACTACCTCACAGCGGCGCGCGGCGCGCGCGCCTCGCGCGCGCAGGAAAACCTGGTCTGGACGCGGATCCACGAGTACTGGCGCCAGGCCGCGCAGGCGTACGTGCGCTGCATCGACGCGAAATCGCCGCCCGAGGTGATCCTCGGCGGCCTGCGCGCGCTCGCGGAGCAGCTCAAGTGGCAGCAGCGGCGCTACGGGCCGATCGACCCGGCGGTGTGGGGAATGATGAACCGGGTCTACGCGCTCGCCGAGGCGCGGCCGATCGCCGAGGCCAGGCCCGAGTTCCTGAAGGCGGCGATGTTCGCCGCGAGCTCTCCCGACAGCCTGCTCGCGCACGAGCTCGAGCTCGCCGAGCGCCTGATCGCCGCGCTCGCGCCCGGCTTCGCGCTTGCGAAGGCGGCCACGCCCGAGCTGCCCTACTGGATCGACCTCGCCCAGGCGATGGCGCCGGCGCGCGCGCTGCGCCCGCCCCAGGCCGCGCCCGGCCTGCGCTGCTTCGGGCCCGGCACTGCGGCGGCGGCGGTGCGCGGCATGATCGAGCGCATCGAGTCCGGCCGCGGCATCGCGTCGGAGCTCAAGCTCGGCGCCGGGGCCGACGCCGAGCTCGTGCTCGGCGTGCTGCGCCACTTTGCCCTGTACTGGGCGGCCGAGCCGCCCGGGCGCAAGCACGCGCGCCACAGCATGAAGTCGAGCCTCACGGTCACGCACGGCTTCGACGGCGTGGTGCAGGCGCTCGGCGGCGCGGGCGAGTCGCTGGATTTTGGCAAGGGCGCGGGCGAGAGCTGGACCGTGGAGAACGTGAGCGCGGGAGGCTTCGGCGCGCTCGTGCCGCAGGCGAAAAGCGACTGGCTCAAGGTCGGCGCGCTGCTCGCGGTGCAGCCCGACGGCGGCAAGAACTGGCTGGTCGGCACGGTGCGCCGGCTGAGCAAGCTCCAGAACCGGGAGACGCGGGTGGGCGTGCGCACCCTGTCGCGCGCGCCGACGCTGTCGCGCTTCGCGCTGCGCAGCACCGAGGCGCAGGGCGTGCTCCTGCCCGGCCAGGACGCCGGCGAGGCGGCGATCGCATTGCGCGCCGGCATCTACGCGCCGGGCGAGAACCTCGAGGCGAGCATCGGCGGCAAGCAGCACGTCTACCTGCCGCAGGGCGTCGCCGAGCGCGGCGAGGACTACGAGATCGTGAAGTTCAAGGAGATGGTCAGAGAATCCTGACCAGGAAGCCGGCGATGTCGCGGATTTCCTCGGCGCACACCGAGTGCGGCATCGGGTAGTCGTGCCATTCGATGTTGTAGTTCAGTCCTTTCAGAAAATCTCGTGACTTGCGTGCCCGGTCGACCGGGATCAGGTCGTCGAACTTGCCATGTCCCATGAAGATGGGGATGTCCCGGTTCGCCTCGCTGCGCTCTCTCTCCAGCGTTCCCGCCAACGGTAGATACGTCGAAAGCGCCATGACGCCTGCCAGGCGCGCGGGGTAGCGGAGCGCTGTCTGCAACACGATCGCGCCGCCCTGAGAGAAACCGGCGAGCACCACACGGTGTGGGGGTAGGGTTTGTTGCTTCACTAATCGTTCAACTGATTCCTGTGAAGCGCGGATTCCCGCCTCGTCCTCGCGCCCGCCGCCGAACTGGAAGATGTCGTACCAGGCGCGCATGCGCATGCCCTGGTTGATGGTCACCGGCCGCACCGGCGCGTGGGGAAAGACGAAGCGCACCGGCTGCGGCAGGCGCAGCTCGGGCACGATCGGCTCGAAGTCGTGGCCGTCGGCGCCGAGGCCGTGCAGCCAGATCACCGCCGCGCCGGGCCCCGGCCCGGTCTCGGTCTCAACGGTTTCCATGCGCGGAGTCTAACCGCCAGAAATAGACCGGGCGCTCGCGGCCGTCGCTGCGGATGCGCAGCGCGCGGTCGGGCTGCCAGTCGCCCATGTCGTGCCAGTGCGAGACCACGCGCGCGCCGGGCGCGAGCTCGCGCCGCAGCTTGGGGCGAAGCTGCAGGTTGAGGTCCGGCGAGAGGAACAGCATCACGACCGTGACGCCGCGCAGGTCGGTCGCGAGCAGGTCCTGGTTCAGGAAGCGGATGCGCTCGGCGACGCCGGCGCGGCGCGCGTTCGCGGTCGCTTCGGCGATGCGCCGGGGATCGATGTCGACGCACAAGCCGCGCGCGCCGTAGCGCTGCACGGCTTCGATGACGATGCGGCCGTCGCCGCAGCCGAGGTCGGCCACCAGGTCGTCGGCGCGCGGCGCGGCGAGCTCGAGCATCGCGCCGACCACGTCGAACGGCGTGGGCTCGTAGCGCACGTCCGGCGGGCGCAGCGTGCCGCCGGCGGCGCAACCGGCCACCAGCAGGACGCAAAGGAAAATCAGCCTGGCTGCCATTTGCAGGAGGGCGGGAACTACTTCCCGCGCAGCGCGGACTTCGGGCGGAAAGCCTTGACCACCGCCTCGCGGGTCTCGATGTAGGGGCCGCCGATCAGATCGACGCAGTAGGGCACGGCGGCGAACACGCCGTCGAGCGTCTCGCGGATCGCCTTGGGCTGCCCGGGCAGGTTGATGATGAGCGCGCTTCCGCGCACCACCGCCACCTGCCGCGACAGGATCGCGGTCGGCACGTACTTGAGGCTCACCGCGCGCATCTGCTCGCCGAAGCCCGGCATGATTCTGTCGGCCACCGCGAGCGTCGCTTCGGGGGTGACGTCGCGCGGCGCCGGGCCGGTGCCGCCGGTCGTCAGCACCAGGCTGCAGCCTTTCAGGTCTACGAGCTCCTTCAGCGTCGCTTCGATCACCGGCCGCTCGTCGGCGATCAGCCGCGTCTCGTCACGCCAGGCGGGCGAGGCGATGGCCGCGGCGAGCCATTCCTTGAGCGCGGGGATGCCCTCGTCCTTGTACACCCCCGCCGACGCGCGGTCGCTGATGGAGACCAAACCGACGACGAGCTCTTCTTTCATTTCACCTCAAAGACTTTTCAGAACCCTGAAGAGCTCGCGGTAGGCGCGCGGCGGCTTGCCCGCCCCGGCCTCCTTGCGCGCGTTGCGGATCAGCGTGCGCAGCACCTGGAGGTCGGCGCCCGGGTGCTCGGCGGCGAACGCGGTCAGGGCCGCGTCGTCCTCGAGCAGCCGCTCGCGCCAGGCTTCGAGGCGCCGGTGGCGCGCGTTCGCCTGTGCCGAGCCGCCTTCGACCTCGGCGAGCACGCTGCGGATCGGCGCCGGGTCGAGCTCGCGCATCAGTCGGCCGATGTACTGCATCTGGCGGCGCTTCGCTTCGTGGCTCCTGATGCGCTTCGCTTCGAACAGCGCCTCGCGCAGGTTCTGCGGAATCTCGATCGTTTCGAGCCGTGAATCGGGCAGCCGCGCGAGCGCCATGCCGAGCGCCTGCAGCTCGAGCATTTCGCGCTTGCGGCGCGTCTTGCTGACAATTTCCTGATCCACGCGATTATCATAGCGCCCCCATGCCGAAGCGCCACGGTTTCAGTTGTCCGCGCGGCGAGCTCGAGGGCCTCGCGCAGGCGGTGCTCAGCCGCGCGCGGCGCGCCGGCGCGAGCGGCTGCGACTGCGACGTGTCGGAGGGCTACGGCCTGAGCGTCACGGTGCGCCTGGGCCGCCCCGACACGGTCGAGCACAACCGCGACCGCTCGCTCGGCGTCACGGTGTACCTCGGCGAGCGGCCGCGAGCGCGCCGCGGGCACGCCAGCACCTCGGATTTCTCGCGCGCGGCGCTCGAGCAGACGGTCGACGCCGCGGCCGCCATCGCGCGCCATACCGCCGAGGACGACTGCGCCGGGCTGCCCGAGCCCGAGCTGCTCGCGCGCGAGCAGCCCGACCTCGACCTCTATCACCCGTGGGAGCTCGCCACCGAGGACGCGGTCGAGCTCACGCGGCGCTGCGAGGCGGCGGCTTTCGCGGTGTCGAAGAAGATCCGCAACTCCGAGGGCGCGACGGTGTCGGCGCAGCAGACGCGGTTCGCGTTCGCCAACAGCCTCGGCTTCAGCGGCGGCTTCGCCGGCTCGCGGCACTGGCTGTCGTGCGCGGTGATCGCCGAGGACAAGGGCCTGATGCAGCGCGACGACTGGTACAGCGCCTCGCGCCTGCCGGCGCGCATCGCCGACCCGAAGGCGCTCGGCCGCTACGCCGGCCAGCGCGCCGCGGCGCGCCTCGGCGCGCGCAAGATCGCCACCTGCCAGGCGCCGGTGCTGTTCGAGGCGCCGGTGGCGCTCGGGCTGATCGGCCACTTCCTGTCGGCGGTGAACGGCGGCAACCTCTACCGCAAGACCTCCTTCCTGGTCGACAGCCTGGGCAAGCGGGTGTTCGCGCCGCTGGTAAGCATCGACGAGCGCCCGCTCGAGCCGCAGGGCATGGCGAGCGGCGCATTCGACGCGGAAGGAGTGGCGACGCGCGAACGCCCGATCGTGCGCGGCGGCGTGGTGGAGGGCTACTTCCTCGACAGCTACTCGGCGCGCAAGCTCGGCATGCAATCGACGGGTAGCGCGGGGGGTCATCACAATCTCGTCGTTCGATCGGAAGGGCCGGACCTGGTGGGGATGCTTAAGACCATGGGCCGCGGGCTGCTGGTCACCGAGCTGCTCGGGCAGGGCGTGAATCTCGTCACCGGCGACTATTCGCGCGGCGCCGCCGGCTACTGGGTCGAGGGCGGCGAGATCGCGTTTCCGGTGGAGGAAATCACCATCGCCGGCAACCTCGGGGAAATGTTCAAGCGAATCGCGGCGATAGGCGACGACGTGGTGGTGCGCGGCGGCCGCTCCTCGGGCTCGATCCTGGTCGAAAACATGACGATCGCGGGGGAGTAGCAACGAACCCGGCTGCAGGAGTAACGTCTAACCTGCATGGGCCACGCATGGACGCACCACGACGGTGGAGATCCTCACGAGCACCCGGTCGTCGCGGTGATCGCGGTCATCACCATCGTCGCGGCCATGTTGTTGATTGCATGGGCGCGGCTCGCGATCCACGGCACCGATGAGATCGAGGCCGCGTTCGAGGCGCCGGCGCAGGGCGACCTGCCGGCGCCGCCGCGGCACGACGCGAAACCCGACCACGAGCGCGAGCTCGACGCCGCCGTCACCTCGAGCCGTTTCGCAACCGGGTTTTCCCCCTAAGGCATAATTCCCGGCATGCGAACCCTGATCGTAGTCGCCGCGGCGCTGCTCGCGGCGGTGCCGGCCGCTGCCTACCCGCAAGCGCAGCTCCGCAAGGCCACCCAGCAGCCCGACGTGATCTTCGTGCCCACGCCGCACGAGGTGGTCGACGACATGCTGCGGCTCGCCAACGTGCGCAAGGGCGACATCCTCTACGACCTCGGCTCGGGCGACGGGCGCATCGCCATCGCCGCGGCGAAGAAGTACGGCATCCGCGCGGTGGGCATCGAGATCGACCCGGAGCGCATCCGCGAGGCGAACGAGAACGCGAAGAAGGCGGGCGTCGCCAGCCTGGTCGAGTTCCGGCAGGAGGACCTGTTCAAGGCCGACTTCAAGGAAGCGACCGTGATCACGCTCTACCTGCTGCCCGATCTCAACGTCAAGCTGCGCCCGCGGCTGTGGGAGGAGCTCAGGCCCGGCACGCGCATCGTGTCGCACCAGTTCGACATGGGCACCTGGAAGCCCGAGAAGCGCCTGGAGTCGAGCAACCGCACGGTCTACTTCTGGACCATCCCGCCGAAGAAGTAATGAAGCCGGTAGTGAGGCAACTGAGCGTCGAGGTCGCCTCGGACGTCGTCTGTCCGTGGTGCTACATCGGCAAACGCCGCCTCGAAAAGGCCTTGAACCTGGTCAGCGGGGAATTCGACGCAAAAATCCGCTGGCTGCCCTTCCAGCTGAATCCCGGCATGCCGAAAGAGGGCATTGCGCGCGCCGAGTACCGCATGGCCAAGTTCGGCTCGCTCGAGCGCTCGAAGCAGCTCGACGCGCGCGTCATCGCGGAAGGCAGGGGCGAGGGCATCGAGTTCGCCTTCGACCGCATCCAGCGCACGCCGAACACGGTTGCGGCGCACCGGCTGATCGATCTTTCGCAGAAAAGCAATCTGGGCGATTCGGTTGTCGATGCCCTGTTCCGCACCTACTTCGAAGACGCGAAGGACATCGGCGATGCCGCGGTCCTGGCGGAGATCGCGACACGGTGCGGCGTGCAGGGCTGGCCCGAAGCGGCGCGCGACGTGAGCGCGCTGGAAGAGGAAGTGCGCGGCCTGGGAATATCGGCGGTGCCGACTTTCATCTTCGGCCGCAAGACCGGCATCGCCGGCGCATATCCGCCCGAGCAGCTCGCGGCGGCGATCCGGCAAGCCGCCGCCTGACCCGCCGTGGACCTGGCGCGCATCGGGGCACTGATCCTGTGCGCGGCAGGCGTGGCGACCCTGGCCGGCGCGGCGTGGAGCTTCCTGCGGATACGCGCCTTCCTCGAGCGCGCCACCACGACCGTGGGGGTCGTGGTCGCGCTCCAGGAAGAAACGGAGGACGAGCACGAGGGCGGACGCGTGACCAGCGTCACCTACTTCTATCCCGTGGTGCGCTTTCAAACCGCCGCGGGAGCGCAGGTCGAGTTCCGCTCCAGCGTCGGCAGCAACCGGCCGGGATACCGCAGCGGCCAGCAGGTGGCCGTGGTCTACGAGGCCGCCCGGCCGGAAGCGGCGCGCATCCGCTCTTTCTTCCAGCTGTGGACGCTGCCGCTCGCCCTGGCGTCGATCGGCGCCATCGTGTCGATCGTCGCTGCGGGCTTCGCGTTCAGGTGAAATCGAGGCGCGACTCGAGCAGCATGCCGTAGATCGGCAGCGGCGGGCGCTTGCCGCCGAGCTCGAGCGGCGGCAGCTCCTCGGCGCCGAGGGTCCCGACCGCCGCGCCGAGCGCCTTCATCACGTCGAGAGAAACGACGATTTCGCCGGCGCGCGCGCGGTGCACCAGCCGCTCGGCAACGCTGACGCAGTCGCCGAAGGCGACGAACTGCTGCGCGCCCTGCGGCCCGGCCATGCCGAACACCGCCTCCCCGGTGTGCAGCCCGAGCGCGACCGCGGCGGCGAGGCCGTAGTCCTTCTGCCAGCGCTCGCCGATCGGCCCGAACTCGCCCTGGATCGCCTGCGCCGCCTTCAGCGCCGAGTCGTTGAACTGCTTGGCGTCGCCGGCGACGAACGCGGCGAGCTGCGAGTCGTTGTGCAACGAGACCACCTTGCCGGTGCTGCCGTGGATGGCGCGCGCGGCGAGCGTGAAGAACTCGTTGGCGAGCTCGAGCACCTTGTCGGGCTGCAGCATCTCGGAGAGCCGCGTGAAGTTGCGCAGCTCCGCGTACAGCACCGCGGCAGCCCTGCGTTCCGGTTTATTGACCACGGGCGTCACCTCCGGCGGCTATGCCATTCAGGTAATGCTGCCACACATGCAGGTTACGCTCGCAGGCGGCGACCGCGGCGTCCTCCATGCGCAGTTTCTTGGCGAATTTCTCCACCGCGCGCCACCCCGTGTCCGAGTGCTCGATGTCGGCTTCGGTGTGCAGTTCGAAAAACTCCAATTCCCGGTCTTCCAGGTGAAACAGCTTCCGCCACCTGCGCCGCTCGAGCCCGAACCAGCCGTGCCTGCGGAACTCGCCCTTGCCGTAGCCCGGCACGTTGACGCGCTCGGCGCAGGTGTTGGCGACGATGCCTTCGAGCCAGTGCCGGTTCGCCATCAGGCCTTCCCACGCCGCCCACGCAAGCTCGGTGCTGGGAAGCGGCGCCGCGCGCTGCAGCGCGCTCCGCTTCAACCCGATGCGCACCCCCAGATCCTCGAGGATGCGCCAGTGCGGCCGGCCGCCGCCGTGGCTGTGGTCGGCGATCACCTCCTCGCTGCACGCCTGGATGATGCGCATGCGCGTGTCCCAGTCGCTGCAGTTGGCCGCCACCTTGAGCTTGAGCACCGAGTTGCGCTGCCGGGTGTTCAGCCGGTGCTGGAGCGCGAACATGCGCGCGCGCCCCCGGGTGAGCGGCTCGTGGAACCAGCGGCAGCGCGCGACGAAGTCGTTCACCGCCCGGTCCATCCGTGAGACGACGCTCATGCGAACGTAAGGGTTACCCGCTTGTTGCGCTTGCCTTCCGAGCGGATCCGGGCGACCGCGAGCCGCCCGATCTCGGCCGTGTTCCTGACGTGCGTGCCGCCGCACGCCTGCAGGTCCACACCGGGGATCTCGAGCAGGCGCACGCGCCCCTCGCCGCGCGGCGGCGCCACCGACATCGTTTTCACCAGCTCCGGGCGAGCGTCGAGCTCGGAATCGCTGATCCATCTTGCCTTCGTCTCGTGAGAAGAAGAAGTCAATTCATTCAGGCGGGCCTCGATTTCCTCCTTCACCAGCTTCTCCATCTCGATGTCGAAGTCGAGGTGCGCCTTGTCGTCGCCGATGCGCCCGCCGGTCACCGGCGCCTTCACCACCGCGCCGAGCAGGTGCAGCGCGGTGTGCAGGCGCATCAGGCGATGGCGCCGCTCCCAGTCGATCTCGATCTGCAGCCTGGCGCCGGATTCGGGAGTCGCGCCGGGTTCCAGGACGTGAAACACCGAGTCTCCGGATTTCCGCGTATCGATGACCCGCCACCGCCCGAGCCGGCCGGTGTCGCCGGCCTGCCCGCCGCCGAGCGGGTAGAACACCGTGCGGTCGAGCTCGACCGCTTCGCCGTGCACCGCGGCCACGGTGGCCTCGCAGGATTTGAGATACGGATCCTCGCGAAACAGAAGCTCAGTCATGCCCGTCTTGGTTCATCAGCCAAACAAGGCGACCAGGGCGACGATGAACACCACCAGCGCGCCGGCGGCGAAGAAGACGAGCGTGGTGTTGGAGATCTCCGGCAGCGCCACGGCGGCGGGGGCGTGGGCGCCGTGCGCGTGCATGACGACGGTCTCGTCCTCCGTGGCGGACATGCGCTTGTTGAAGTTCTGGAAGAACTCGTCGGCGACCTTCTTCGCCGCGGCGTCGACCAGGCGCGAGCCGATCTGCGCCAGCTTGCCGCCCACGTTCGCCTTCACGTCGTAGGAAAGCCGGGTTTCGCGCTCGCCCTTGGGCTCGAGCTTCACCTGCGCCGCGCCCTTCGCGAATCCGGCGGCGCCGCCCTGGCCCTCGAAGGCGAGCGAGTAGGACTGTGGCGGCTTGATGTCGGAGAGCGACATGCGGCCGCGGAATTTCGCGCTCACCGGCCCGACCCTGGCGGTCATCTGCACCTGGTACTCGTTGTCGTGGACGCGGGTGATCGACTCGCAGCCGGGCACGCAGGCCTTGAGGACGTCGGGGTCGTTGAGCGCCTTCCAGGTGTCCTGCTGCGACGCCGGGATCAGCTGCTCGCCGGTCATTTCCACTGGGGCTTTTCCTTGCTCATGGGATTGCTCAGGGTTCTCGCCAGGTCCACCAGGCTCTTCAGATTATGCACCGGCAGGAAGAGATCCACGTGCGGCAGCATGGCGCGCACGCCGGCGGGGCGCGCCTCGAATTTCTCGTAGCGCAGCAGCGGGTTGAGCCACACCAGGCTGCGGCAGGACTTGGCGAGGCGCTCCATCTCCTCGCCCAGGCCCTCGCCCGCCTCGCGGTCGAGGCCGTCGGACACCAGCAGCACGCAGGCGTTCTGCGCCAGCGTGCGCCGGCCCCAGCGCCAGTTGAACTCGCGCAAACTGGCGCCGATGCGCGTGCCGCCCGACCAGTCCTTGATCGCGTCGGCGACCTTGGCCATGGCGACGTCGACGTCGCGGTGGCGCAGCTGGCGCGTGATGTTGGTGAGCCGGGTGCCGAACACGAACACCGAGACGCGGTCGCGGTCGTTGGTGATGGCGTGCAGGAAGTGCAGGAACATGCGCGAGTACGGGTTCATCGAGCCCGAGATGTCGCACAGCACGACCAGCGGCGGGTGCAGCACGGTGGGCGCGGCGCGCACCAGCGGAATGATGTCGCCGCCCTCGCGCAGGCTCTCGCGCAGAGTGGCGCGCAGATCGATGGTCTTCCCGTTCCTGGATATTTTCTTTCTTCGGGTGCGGATCAGCGGCAAGGGCAGCCGCAGCCGGGAGAGCATTTTCTTCGCCTCCACCAGCTCCGCCGCCGACATGGTGTCGAAATCCATGCGCGACAGGATCTCGCGCGAGGAGAAGGTGAGCCGCGCCTCGAGCTCGAGTTTCTGGCTTTCAGCCTCCTCGGTCTTCTGACTAAAGAGGGCATCCGTCAACCTCTGGCTCTGCTGCTGCTCGGGCTTGGCCGCGCGCCCGTACGCCTGCGGCAGCATCAGGCTCATCATGCGCTCGGCGAGCTTCGGGTCGCGCCAGAAGATGCGGAACGCCTGGTCGAAGATCGGGCGCTGCTCCTGGCGCGACAGCAGCACCGCCGACATGGTCCAGTACCAGTCTTCGCGCCGCAGCGGGAGCTCGCGCGCGCCGGCGATCTCGAGCGCGCGCACGCAGTCGATGACGCGGTCGGAGCCGAGGCGCACGCCGGCGGCGCGCAGCAGCCGCGCGAAGTGCATTACGTTTTCCGGCAGCCTGCCTTGGCCCTGGATCAAGCGGCGGCCGCGGTTTTCGCTTCCGCGACCAGCCGCCCGGCTTCCTCGCCGGCGATGCGCTCGAGGTCGTCGCGGTACTTGAGGAGCACGCCGAGGGTGTTGTTTACCGTCTCGGGGTCGAGCACCACGCGGTCGAGCGCGGCGAGGCAGTTCGCCCAGTCGATGGTCTCGGCGACGCCGGGCAGCTTGAACAGATCCACCTTGCGCAGCTGCTGCACGAACGCCACCACCTCGCGCGACAGCGCCTCGGCCGCCTGCGGCGCCTTGCGCCGCAGGATCTCGAGCTCGCGCCTCGCGTCGGGGTAGTCGACCCAGTGGTAGAAGCAGCGGCGCTTCACCGCGTCGTGGATCTCGCGCGTGCGGTTCGAGGTGATCACCACCACCGGCGGCTCCTTCGCGCGCAGCGTGCCGATCTCCGGGATGGTGATCTGCCAGTCGGACAGCACCTCGAGCAGGTAGGCCTCGAACGGCTCGTCGGTGCGGTCGAGCTCGTCGATCAGCAGCACCGGCGCGTCTCCTTCCAGCGCCCGGGCCAGGGGCCGCTTGACCAGGAACCGCTCGGAGTAGATCTGCGAGCCCAGCCTGCCCTTGTCCTTCTCGCCGGCGGCTTCCGCCAGGCGGATCTCGATCATCTGCGCCGAATAGTTCCACTCGTACGCCGCCTGCGAGATGTCGAGCCCCTCGTAGCACTGCAGGCGGATCAGCTCGCGCCCCAGCGCCTGCGCCACCACCTTGCCGATCTCGGTCTTGCCCACCCCGGCCTCGCCCTCGAGGAACAGCGGCCGCTGCATCGCGAGCGACAGGAACAGCGACGTCGCCAGGCTGCGGTCGGCCACGTACTCGCCCTGGGCGAGCAGCGCCTGCGTCTCGTCGATCGATTTCGGCAGCGGTCTGGCCATGAAACCGCGTATTTTAGGTTTTTCCGCGCCTGGGCGCGGGCCGCTTGCGCAGCATTTCGACCATGACGGCGACATCCTGGCGGTCCTGCGGCCGGCCGGCTGCCTTCTTTGAACGCACGATGTCGCGCAGCGCGGCGGCATGGAGTTCCACGCCGAAGACCTCGTAGCGCAACGCGGAGGCCTTGATGTCGTCGTAGCCCTTCGTGCCGGAGGGCTTGAAGACGACGTCCAATCGGCCGGCGGCGGTAGTCAGGTTCCACAGCTCTGCGCGGGCCAGCGCCGGCGCGCTTATGTCGAAAGCGAGTCCCTCCGGGACTTCCTCGGTGTAAACGCGCGCCTTGAGCTCGAGCAACGCCGCGGCGAGCTTCTCGAGATTCGCGGCGTCGCGCGCGGGCGTGATGTCCGCGTCCGCCGTCAGCCGCGGGAATCCCTGCAGGCGGGCGGCGAGCGCGCCGATCAGCACGTAGCGCACGCCGTGCCGCGCCAGCACACCGACAATCCGCTCCGGGTCGAACGGCGCCGGGCGGTGCCCGGGATCAGGCACGGCGCGCCGCGGCAACAAACCGGGAAGCATTCGCCACTTCCCTCAAGCGCTCCTCCGGCGTCAGGCGCAGGATGCGCGCAACGTCCGCCAGCATGTGGTTCGCCGCAGGGCGGCGCGGACGCAAAACCACGCGCAGCTCGAAACCGGCCTCGCCGAGCAAGCGCTCCAGCGTCCCTGCGCCGGGGCTGGTCTGCCCCCGCTCGATGCGCGCCACCACCGACTGCGACGTCCCGGCGCGCTGCGCCAGCTCCCGCTGCGACAGCCCCGCGCGACTGCGCGCCTGCGCCACCAGCCGGCCTGCCTCGAATGCCGCTCGCATGGCCTATGATAGCTGATCAGCTATCATAGGTGAATCGGAATCTCCGCACCACAACGACATGCGACGAGAGCAGACTAGCGCCCGGGGAGGGGTCTCATGCACGCACGCAGGCAACTGCTGGTACTGGCAGCGCTTGGCGTCACCCAAGCATGGTCGTTGCTCGCGAACGCCCAGCGCCAAGCAAAGGTATGGCGCCTCCGTTACCTCGGTGTGCTGTCAAGGAACGTTTACTACGAAGCGTTCGTACAAGGGATGCGTGACCTGGGTTACGTCGAAGGCAAGAACCTTTTCATCGAGTTGCGCTTCGCGGAAGGGAACTACGAACGGCTACCGGGGCTGGCTGCTGAACTCGTGAACCTCAAAGTCGATGCGATCCTCGCGTCATCGACGCCCGCGGTAAGTGCTGCCAAACGCGCCACCGCATCCATTCCTATCGTGATGGGAGTTAGCGGCGATCCGTTGGGCGCGGGGTTCGTAAAGTCCCTGGCCCGGCCTGGAGGCAACATTACCGGCACGGCGACCCCGATGACGGACTTCGTGCCGAAGCAGATCGAGCTGCTGCGGCGCATGGTTCGGAAGCTCTCCCGCCTTGGCGTGCTGCTTAACCCCGGGAATGCCTCAAATAGGGCGATCTCGAAGAGTGTCGAAACGGCCGCCCAGAGAGCCGGCGTAAAGGTCTTTGCTGATGAAGTACGTACTCCAGGAGAAATCGCATCCGCCTTGCAGGCACAGAGACAGCAAGGTGTCGAGGCCGTGATCGTCCTTCCTGATGGCCTGCTCTTGCAGCAGCGAGGTCAGATCGCGGAGTTGGCGGCAAAGTACCGCCTGCCTACCATGTATCAGCTCCGGGAACATGTGGAGGCAGGCGGACTCATGAGCTACGGCCAGGACCTTCTTTACAACCACCGCCTGGCGGCGACGTACGTCGACAGGATTTTTCGAGGGGCAAATCCCGGCGAGCTCCCTGTCGAGCAATCCAGCAGGTTGGAACTCGTGATCAACGGAAAGACAGCGAAGGCGCTGGGGCTGACCATTCCAGCGGATGTAAAGGTGCTCGCCGACCGGGTGATCGAATGAAGCCGTTAGCCGGGCAGGCGCACGGGCGGAGTGACGGCCATCCTGCGTGCCTTGCCGATGAAGCGTCGGGTGTCGAAGGTCAGGAACGCATCGCAGTCACGGCTCGATGCGTGGTGCAGCGCATCCGCGAAGTCGAGCCCTCGGCGCAGGTTCCCAAGGGCGCGCTCGACGGCCACGCGGTCCTCGATTTCAACGTGGGTGAGCGCGAGAATGTGATCGAACACGCGGCACACGTCCTTGCGCGACTGCGCGTACACGCCGCGCAGCACCCACTCGAACTCCAGCATCACGCTCTTGGCGATGAACAGCTTCGCGCCGCTCTCCATGACGCGCCGCGCCGCCCCGTGCTGCGCGCGCGTGGGCGCCGCGCCTTCCTCGCGCACGTAATAGCGGGCGAGCACGTTGGTGTCGAGCGCGAGCATCAGCGCCTGCGGCCGCGCTTTGGCGCGAGCAGGCCGGCGGGATCGAAGTCGGCAGGCAGGTGCCGGCCGCGCGAGCTGAGCATGCCGTATCCGGATTCGATGCGTGCGGGCGCCCGGTGCACCACCTGCAGTTCCGCCTTGCCGCGCTTGAGCGCGAAGGCCACCCGGCTGCCCTGGCGGATGCCAAGCTCGCGCCGGACCCGCTTGGGGATCGTGACCTGGCCCTTGCTCGTCACCGTCGACTCATCCATGCCGTTTTCCGTAAAGTATTACGACGTAAGAATTATAGCACCGCGCGGCGCCGAGCGGGTGATCGAATGAAGCGGCGCCGCACGCTCGGTGCAATGCTGGCGCTGTCGGGCGCGCCGCCCGGGTGATCGAATAGGCTCTGCGCATGTCGACCCCGGAGTTGCGCGCGTTGCAGGATCTGTGCGCGAGACTCGACCGCGCGGGAATTGCCTACATGCTCACCGGCTCGCTGGCGATGAGCTACTACGCCCGGCCCCGCATGACGCGCGACATCGACGTCGTAGTCAGGCTCGACGAGGCGGCGGCGGGGACGCTGGCCGATGTGCTCGGCAAGGACTACCACGCCGATACGGCGCTGATCGTCGAGGGATTCCGGCTGCGGCGGCCGTGCAACGTCATTCATTTGCCCACCGTCGTGAAGATCGACCTGATCCCGCGCAAGGACAGCGACTATCGGCGCTCGGAGTTCGAGCGGCGCCGCAAGGTGAGCTTCGCCGGCGTCGAGCTTTGGATCGTAAGCCCGGAGGACCTGGTGCTCTCGAAGCTAGAATGGGCGCGGGAATCGGGATCTGAGCTGCAAATGAGGGACGTCCGCCACCTGCTCGAAGCGCCGCTCGACAGGGCATATCTGGTCCTGTGGGCGGACCGGTTGGGCATCGCGGAGCTGCTCAAGGAGGCGAATGCCGACTGACACCGCGCCGGCAATCGACGATCTGCTGCGTGAGCGCTATGCGGCGATGAGCGGCTCCGAGCGCGCGCTGATCGCCTTGCAGATGTTCGAGAGCGCACAACGCATCGTGCTGTCGTCCCTTCCGGCCGGGCTGGGCGAGCGGGAACGCCGGCGCGAGCTCTGCCGCCGATTCTATGGCGATGAGCTCGCGCGCGAGGCGTTTCCCTGAGAATGACGACGCGTCGCGAACTGCTCGGACTGTTGTGCCTGGCGCCGCTCCTCGCGCGTGCCCAGCAGCGCAAGGTGTACCGCATCGGCGTGCTCGAGACCACGTCGCTCAGGCTGAACGCGGAGAACTTCGACCACTTCCGCACCGGCCTGAGGGAGCGCGGCTATGTCGAGGGGCCGACGCTGGTCATCGCGTACCGCTCGGCCGAGGGCCGGACGGAACGCTTCGCCGAGCTGGCGGCGGAGCTGGTGAAGAGCAAGGTGGACCTGATCCTCGCGCGCGGCACACCGGCGACGCTTGCCGCCCGGAAGGCGACGGCGACGATCCCGATCGTGATGGCGGCGGTGGGCGACCCGGTGGAGAGCGGCCTCGCCGCGAGCCTGGCGCGGCCGGGCGGCAACGTCACCGGCCTCACCAGTGCCGCCGTCGAGCTGGTGCCCAAACGGCTCGAGCTGCTCAAGGCGCTCGTTCCCAGGATGACGCGCGTCGCGGCGTACAGCAATCTCGCCAACACCGCCGCGGCCAGCACCTGGAAGGAAATCCAGGCCGCCGCGCGCGCGATGGGCGTGCAGGCACAGCTCCTCGACGTGCGCAGCGAGCAGCAGATCGCGCCGGCGTTCGACACGGCGGTGCGCGACGGCGCGCAGGCGCTGATCGTCGGCATCGAGACGCTCGCGGCGTCCAACCGCAAGCTGATTGTCGAGCTCGCGGCGAAGCACCGGCTGCCGGCGATGTACTCGGCCCGGGAATTCGTCGGGGACGGCGGCCTGATGTCCTACGGCGTGAGCTATCCCGACCTCTACTACCGCGCCGCGGGCTTCGTCGACCGCATCCTCAAGGGCGCCACCCCGGCCGAGCTGCCGATCGAGCGGCCGGCGAAGTTCTCGCTGTACATCAATCGCCGCACCGCACGCAGCCTCGACCTGGTGATTCCGCCGGATCTCTTCCTGCGCGCCGACCGGGTGCTCGACTAGCTATTTCGTTGCGGCCTCCACGGCGCGCTTCGCCATGACGGTGATCAGGTGCGCGCGGTACTCGGGCGAGGCGTGCAGGTCGTTGTTCAGGCCGTCAGCCTTCACCTTGATGTTCGCCACGGACTCGGGGGCGAATTTCGCGGCGAGCGCCTTTTCCATCTCGGCCTGGCGAAAAACGCAGGGGCCGGCGCCGGTGACGGCGACGCGCACCTGGCCGCCGAAGTCGGCGACGAACACGCCGACGAGCGCGAAGCGCGACGCCGGGTTCTTGAACTTCATGTAGGCGGCGCGCTTCGGCACCGGGAACGACACCGAGGTGATCAGCTCGCCCGCCTCGAGCGCGGTCTCGAACAGGCCCTTGAAGTACTTGTCGGCCTCGATCTTCCTCTTGTGGGTGACGATGGTGGCGCCCAGGCCGAGCGCCGCGGCGGGGTAGTCGGCCGCCGGATCGCTGTTCGCAAGCGCGCCGCCGATGGTGCCCATGTGGCGCACCTGCCGGTCGCCGATGATGCCGGCGAGCGCGGCGAGCGCCGGGATCGCCTTCTGCACCTCCTTCGAGCCGGCGACGTCGGCGTGGCGCGTCATCGCGCCGATCTCGACCGTGCCGCCCGAGGCCTTGATGCCGCTCAATTCCTTGATCGAACCTAAATCTATCAAGTCTGACGGCGAAGACAGCCGCAGCTTCATCGCCTGCACCAGGCTTTGCCCGCCGGCGAGGTAGCGACCCTCTGAATTTTTCGAACTCAAAGAAAGGGCTTCTTTGGTGCTGGCGGGCCGATGGTATTCGAATGCATGCATCGCGATCTCCCTAACGAAGATGTTTCCAGACGGTTTGCGCCGTGGCCGGCATCGGCACGTCCTTCACGCCGAGCGCGTCGGTGACCGCGTTCATCACCGCCGCCGGCGCGCCGATCGCGCCGGCCTCGCCGCAGCCCTTCACGCCGAGCGGGTTGTGCGTGCACGGCGTCTCGCGCGTGTCGACCTTGAACAGCGGCACATCCGACGAGCGCGGGATGCAGTAGTCCATGAACGAGCCGGTGACCAGCTGCCCCGACGATTCATAGCGGCAGCCCTCGGTGAGCGCCTGGCCGATGCCTTGCGCGAGCCCGCCGTGCACCTGGCCCTCGACGATCATCGGGTTGATGATCCTGCCGAAGTCGTCGACCGCGGTGAACGCCGCGATCTGCGTCGCGCCCGTGTCCTTGTCGACCTCGACCTCGCAGACGTAGCTGCCCGCGGGGAAGGTGAAGTTGGTCGGGTCGTAGAACGCGTTCTCGTTCAGGCCGGGCTCGAGCTTGTCGAGGGGATAGTTGTGCGGCACGTAGGCGGCGAACGCCACCTCGCCGAACATCTTCTTGCGGTCGGTGCCCGCGACCTTGAACTGGCCGCGGTCGTACTCGATGTCGGACTCGGACGCCTCCAGCAGGTGCGCGGCGATCTTCCTGCCTTTCGCTACGATTTTGTCCAACGCCTTGACGATCGCCGTGCCGCCGACCGCGATCGAGCGCGAGCCGTAGGTGCCCATGCCGAACAGGATCTTCGAGGTGTCGCCGTGCACCACCTCGACTTGCTCGATCGTAAGACCGAGCCTGTCGGCCACCACTTGCGCGAAGCTGGTCTCGTGGCCCTGGCCGTGCGAGTGCGAGCCCGTAAATACCGTCACGGTGCCGGTCGGATGGACGCGGATCTCGCCCGCCTCGAACAGGCCCGCCCTCGCGCCCAGGCTGCCGGCGACGTTCGAGGGCGCGATGCCGCAGGCCTCGATGTAGCAGGCGTAGCCGATGCCGCGCAGCTTGCCTCTCCGGGCGGATTCGTCCTTTCGCTTGCCAAAGTTTTTTACGTCCGCCAACTGCAAGGCGGCGTCCAGCGTCGCTTCGTAGTTGCCGGTGTCGTAGCACAGCGCGACCGGCGTCTGGTAGGGGAACTGGCGGATGAAGTTGCGCCGGCGCATCTCCACCGGGTCGAGCTTCATCTCGCGCGCCGCGGTCTCGACCAGCCGCTCGACCACGTAGGTCGCTTCCGGGCGGCCGGCGCCGCGGTAGGCGTCCACCGGCGTGGTGTTGGTGAACACCGCGGTCACCTCGCAGTAGATCAGCGGCGTGGTGTACTGCCCGGCGAGCAGCGTCGCGTACAGGATGGTCGGGATGCACGAGGCGAAGGTCGAGAGGTACGCGCCCATGTTCGCCGTGGTCTTCACGCGCATCGCGAGGAACTTGCCGTCCTTGTCGAGCGCGAGCTCGGCGGTGGTGAGGTGGTCGCGCCCGTGCGCGTCGGAGACATACGACTCCGACCGGTCGGCGGTCCACTTCACCGGCCGGTTGAGCTGCTTCGCCGCCCAGGTGACCACCACGTCCTCGCCGTAGAGGTAAATCTTCGAGCCGAAGCCGCCGCCGACGTCGGGCGCCACCACGCGCACCTTGCTCTCGGGCAGTCCAAGAACGAAGGCCGTCATCAGGAGGCGTTCGACGTGCGGATTCTGGCTCGCGACGTAGAGCGTGTAGCTGTCGTCGGCGCGTGAATAAGTCGCGTTTGCCGCGCGCGGCTCGATCGCGTTCGGCACCAGGCGGTTGTTGACGAAATCGAGCTTGGTGACGTGCGCCGCCTTGGCGAACGCGGCGTCGATCGCCGCCTTGTCGCCCAGCGCCCACACGTAGCAGGTGTTATCCGGCGCGATGTCGTGGATGGGCTTGCTGGAAGAAGCCTTCCTGAGATCAACCACGGCCGGCAGCTCTTCGTAGTCGACCTTGACCTTCTCGGCGGCGTCGCGCGCCTGCTCGAGCGTCTCGGCGATCACCACCGCGACGCGATCGCCGACGTGGCACGCCTTGCCCCGCGCGAGCGGCGGATAGGGCGGCTCCTTCATCGGCTTGCCGTTGACGTCGGTGATCAGCCAGCCGCAGGGCAGGCCGCCGACTTTTGCCGCGGCGAGGTCTTCACCGGTATAGACCGCCAGGACGCCCGGCGCTTTCTGCGCCTTGTCGGTCTTTATGCTCTTGATGCGCGCATGAGCGTGGGGTGAGCGAACAAAGGCCGCGTAGGACTGCCGCGGCAGCGACACATCGTCGGTGTACTGGCCGCTGCCGGTAAGGAAGCGGTAGTCCTCCTTGCGCAGAACACGCGCGCCGATGAGTGAGGCGTTCGTGGCGGAGTTCACAATTTACCTCCCATCGCCTTCGCGCCGGCCATGATGCTCTTCACGATGTTGTGGTAGCCGGTGCAGCGGCACAGGTTGCCTTCGAGGCTCTCGCGCACCTCCTGCTCGGTCGGGTCGGGATGGCTCTTCGCGAAGTCGAGCGCGTTCATCACCATGCCGGGGGTGCAGAAGCCGCACTGCAGCCCGTGGTTCTCCTTGAACGCGGCCTGCATCGGGTGCAGCGTGCCGTCGGGCTGCGCCACGCCCTCGATGGTCAGCAGCTCGGCGCCCTCGGCCTGCATCGCGACGATCGAGCAGCTCTTGATCGCGCGGCCGTTCATCAGCACGGTGCAGGCGCCGCACTGCGCGGTGTCGCAGCCGACGTGGGTGCCGGTGAGCCTGAGGTTCTCGCGGATGAGGGTGACGAGCAGGGTGCGCGCCTCGACCTCCGCGGAAACAGGCTTGCCATTGACTCTCATGGATACCTTGATGGTCATGCGGACCTCCTCCGGGGAAAAATATCCTAGCGCGGCGGTATCATTTGCGCCATACATATTCCACTGCCATGCGATTGCTGATTGTTGAGGACGACGCGCCGCTCGCGTCGGGGCTGCGGCGCATCCTCGAGGCCGAGGGGCACGCGGTCGACGTGACCGCGCGCGGCGAGGAGGCGGTGCTCGCCGCCACGCACGAGAAGTTCGACCTGGTGATCCTCGACATCGGACTGCCGCAGATGGACGGCTTCGAGGTGCTGCGGCGCCTGCGCTCGGGCGGCGCCGACCGCGGCGGGCCGACCCCGGTGCTGGTGCTGACGGCGCGCGACGCGGTCGAGGACCGGGTGCGCGGCCTCGACCTGGGCGCCGACGACTACATGGTGAAGCCCTTCGCCATGCCCGAGCTGACCGCGCGGGTGCGCGCGCTGCTGCGCCGCTCGCAGGCGCACGGCGGGCCGCGCATCGCCCACGGCCCGCTGACGCTCGATACGGTGGCAAGAAGGGCTTTTTTGAGGAGTGAACCCCTGGAGCTCGCGGCGCGGGAGTGGGCGGTGCTCGAAGTGCTGCTCGCCAGGGTGGAGAAGATCGTCTCCAAGGAGGCGATCATCCAGGCGGTCGCGGGCTGGGGCGAGGAGCTGTCGCCGAACGCGATCGAGGTGTACGTCTCGCGGCTTCGTTCCAAGCTGGAGCCGGCCGGCATCAAGATCCGGACAGTCCGCGGCTTTGGCTACATGTTGGAAGAATACAAATAGCAGCGCGCAGCCTTCGCGCGCACCTGCTGCGCATGCTCCTTCCGCCGCTCGCCGCGCTGCTGGCGGTGGGCGCGGTGGTCGCGTACTTCCCGACGGTCGAGCCCGCGACCCAGGCCTACGATCAGGCGCTGGTCGATATCGGCCTCGCCCTCGGCAACCATGTGCGCGTCACCCCGACCGAATACCGCTTCGACCTGCCGCCCGCGGTGGAGCAGGTGCTGCGCACCGATCGCTTCGACCATATCTACTACCGCGTCATGAGCCCATCGGGGCTGGAGATCGCGGGCGACGTGGAGCTGCCTGCGCCCCCGGGCGACGCGGTGGCGCACAACACCGTTTTCAACGGCGAGAAGGTGCGCGTGGTTTCGGTGCAGTCGCCCTGCGGCAGGTCGGCCTGCACCGTGCTCGTGGGCGAGACCATGGTCAAGCGCGACCGCCTCGCGCGCGACGTCCTGCTGCAGGGCCTGTTCCCCGAGATCCTGATCGCGCTCGCCACGCTGGTCATCGTCTGGTTCGGCGTGAAGCGCGGCCTGCAGCCGCTCGAGCGCCTGTCGGACGAGATCAAGGCGCGCGCCTCCGGCGACCTGCGCCCGATCGACGCCGCCGGCGCGCCCGAGGAGGCGCGGCCGCTGGTCGGCGCGATGAACGGGCTGCTCGAGGAAGTATCGGCCGCGAGCCGCAGGCAGCAGCGCTTCCTCGCCGACGCCGCGCACCAGCTGCGCACGCCGCTCGCCGGGCTGCAGGCCCACACCGAGCTCGCGCTCGCCGAGCCGATGCCCGACGCCTGCCGCGCGCAGCTCGAGCAGGTGCACCAGGCGACGATCCGCACCGCGCGCCTCGCCAACCAGCTCCTCGCCCTGGCGCGCGCCGAGCCCGGCGCGCGCTCCAGCGCCTCGCCGATAGACCTGAGGAGCGTGGCCGAGGCCGAGGCCGACGCCTGGGTGCGCCAGGCGCTCGCGCGCGACGTCGACCTCGGCTTCGAGCTCGAGGCCGCGCCGGTGGACGGCGACGCGCTCCTCCTGCGCGAGGCGCTCTCCAACCTGGTGCACAACGCGCTCGAGTACTCGAACCGCGGCGCGCGCGTCACCGTGCGCACCGGGCGGCGCAACGGCCACGCTTTCCTCGAGGTCGAGGACGACGGGCCGGGAATCGCGCCACAGGAGCGCGTGCGCGTGCTGGAGCGCTTCTACCGCGTGCCGGGCACCCCCGGCACCGGCAGCGGCCTGGGGCTCGCGATCGTGCAGCAGATCGCGCTGAGCCACGCCGCGGGCGTTTTCATCCTGGATGGCGCTGCTGGAGGCTGCAGAGTTGGGATAACATTTCCGCATGGATAGCGTCGATATCGAGGTGCTGCGGACAGCGGAGGCGTGGCGCAAGGGCGGCCGCAAGGTCGCGCTCGGCACCATCGTCAAGACCTGGGGCTCGGCGCCGCGCCCGATCGGCGCGATGGTCGCGGTGCGCGACGACGGCCAGGTGGCCGGCTCGGTCTCCGGCGGCTGCGTGGAAGACGACCTCATCGACAAGGTGAAGGGCAAGCTCGCCGCCTGGGAAAAGCCCGAGCTGTTCACCTACGGGGTCACCAACGAGGAGGCCACGCGCTGGGGCCTGCCGTGCGGCGGCACGCTGCAACTGGTGATGGAGCCGCTGTCCGATAGGAGCGGGGTGCAAGAACTGCTGTTAAAAATCGGTTCGCAGCAGCTTGTCCGCCGTAAGCTCGAGATGGACAGCGGCCGCGCGACGCTCGAGCCGGGGCGCTGGCAGGACGTGCTCGAGTTCGACGGCCGCGTCCTCAGCACGGTGCACGGGCCGCGCTGGCGCCTGGTGCTGATCGGCGCCGGCCAGCTCACGCGCTACCTCGCCGAGATGGCGCGCATGCTCGACTACCACGTGGTGGTGATCGACCCGCGCGAGGAATACGCCGCCGGCTGGGACCTGGCGCCGGTGCCGATCGACCGCGGCATGCCCGACGACGTGGTGCGCGGCCTCGAGCTCGACGGCCACAGCGCGCTGGTGGCGCTGACGCACGACCCGAAGCTCGACGACCTCGCGCTCATGGAGGCGCTCAAGTCGGCGGCGTTCTACGTCGGCGCCATCGGCTCGAAGAAGAACAACGACGCGCGCCGCGAGCGGCTGCGCGAGTTCGACGTCTCGGCCGACGAGATCGCGCGCCTGCGCGGCCCGGTCGGCCTGTACATCGGCTCGAAGACGCCGCCGGAGATCGCGGTCGCGATCCTCGCCGAGATGACCGCGGTGCGCCACGGGGTGAAGGAGCCGAGCTGGGCGGCGAAGCCCGAGCGGCGCTTCGATCCCTCCGCCTGCGAAGTAAAGCAGACCTGAAAATCGTCGGGCTCCTGCTTGCAGCGGGGTCGGCGACCCGCTTCGGCTCCGACAAACTGCGCCACGCCCTGCCGCACGGCGTCCCGATCGCGGTGCAGGCCGCGCGGCATTTGAAGCTGGAGATTGCACGGGTCGTGGCGGTGGTGCGGCCCGGAGCCGACGAGCTTGCTGCAGCGCTGAAAAACGAAGGCTGCGAGGTCGTGGTGTGCGACAACGCCGCCGAAGGGATGGGAGCGAGCCTCGCTTGCGCGGCGCGCGCGGCGGCTCATTTTCACCCCGAGGCGGACGGCTATCTCGTGGCGCTCGGCGACATGCCGTTCGTGCGCCGCACCTCGATCGCCGCGCTGCGCGACGCGCTCGCCGCGGGCGCGCCGCTCGCCGCGCCGTACTTTCGCGCGCGCCGCGGGCATCCGGTGGCGCTTTCCAAGGTTTTTTACCCGGAATTGCTGACCCTGCGCGGCGACGAAGGAGCGAAGAAGCTGATCGCCGCCAACGAGCGCGCGCTGGTGAAGATTCCGGTCGGCGATCCCGGCGTGATCCGCGACATCGACACTCCCGGCGACCTGGCGCCACCCCTTAGAATCTGACGGCATGGCAAGCGAGCAACTCGCGGTCCTGTTCGCCGACGTCTGCGACAGCACCAGCATCTACGAGTCGATCGGCGACAGGCGGGCGCTCGCGCTGATCAACCGCCTGTTCGCCGTGCTCGGCGAGAAGGTCGGGGCGCGCGGCGGCAAGATCGTGAAGACGCTCGGCGACGGCATGGTGTGCCGGTTCAAGGACGCCGACGGCGCGTTCGAGGCCGCCTGCGATTTCCAGGCCGCCGCGCTCGAGGCGAAAGCCGGCGCCGACCCGAAGCTCGCCATCAAGGTCGGTTTCACCTGGGGGCCGGTGGTGACCGAGGGCGGCGACGTGTTCGGCGATACGGTGAACGTCTGCGCGCGCATCGTCGGGCTCGCCAATCCAGGCCAGGTGCTGACCACGCAGGAAACCGTCGACGCGCTGTCGGCGCCGCTGCGCGAGCGCTGCCGGCAGCTCTACCCGGCAAAGGTCAAGGGCCGCGTCGGCGAGGTCAAGGTCTGCGACGTGGTGTGGCGCCCGGACCCGGACATGACCAAGGTCTTCACGCGCCCGGGCCTCAGCCGCACGGCTCTCGCCGGCGCGCAAGAATGGATCCTCAAGCTGAGCTACGCCGGGGAGACGGTCATCGTCGAGCCTGCGGGCTCGGTCAAGCTCGGCCGCGACAAGGCGAACGACGTGGTGGTGAACGCTACCCTCGCCTCGCGCGTGCACGCGCGCATCTACGGGCGCGGGGGAAACTTCGTCATCGCCGACCAGTCCGCCAACGGCACCTTCGTGCTGATCGACGGCAGCGCGCGCGAGCTGAGGCTGCGGCGCGAGGAGGCGATGCTCGGCGAACGCGGCTACATCGGGCTCGGCGGCCCTACCTCCGGCCAGGGCGAGCACGTGCTGCGCTACCGGCTGGAGAGCCGCAAGCCGTAGCTTGCCGCCGCTTGTTAGGCCGAGGTGTCCACTTTAACGGATCAGGTTCTCGCGTCCGGGTGGGCTGCGCTGTCATGCCGCAGACGCAAGATGATCTTCCCAGCCCGGGAAAACCAACACGGCTGGATGGCACTTGAGCGCTCGAGCGAGCACCTTGGCGCGCTCAACGCCCAGACGGACACGGTCGTTTTCGATGGCCGAGAGAGTTGCCTGTGGGATACCCGTACGTTCAGCAAGTTGGTTCTGGCTCATGCCTTGTAGCTCGCGCACGATGCGCACGGATTCGCCCACCGAGACAGTGATGCGCTTCTTCGCAGGGCGGAACTCTTTCATTTACGGTTTCCGATAGTCGTGCGGGGTGATCGAGGCAACCTGAAACAGCTGCTGATCGGGCACGGTGCGGTAGATGACTCGCCATTGCAGTCCCAGGCGAGAGGACCGATAACCTTCCCATTTTCCGGACAGAGCTTCGTCGTTGAATCCCTTAATCAGACGAAGTCCCGGTGGTCCGGAAAGCATGGCGATGTCCTTCCACTTTTCGTACCGCTTGAGGATCTCCCGAGGCGCCGAGTCGAGCTGCTTGTCGACGCGGCGGTGCTCCTCAACGCGCCACATGCCACATTGTGTCTATACCATATATGGCATGTCAAGGTGTCCGAGACACTGCGGCATAACGTCCCGGCTAACGCGCCGCCCGCTTGCGGGCGGGAATCTTCCCCCGATTTTGTTGACACCGGGTTCATTGAGCCAGCCGTTCATACGTCGCTGGCGGCACGTAGTTGAGCGATGAGTGTAGTCGAGTGCCGTTGTAGAAGGGAACGTAGTCGCGCAC
>Ga0247727_10004591_pt1 | contig 29087 bp, 27 predicted proteins | sample WisWelCaveWW1625_FD_202498 | JGI IMG/M metagenome (GOLD analysis project Ga0247727, IMG submission 202498) | Biofilm microbial communities from Wishing Well Cave, Virginia, United States - WW16-25 | ecosystem: Environmental > Aquatic > Deep subsurface > Groundwater > Cave microbial mat | place...
TTCAAAATCACCGCGCCCACCAAGGCTTGAGCCGGCTCTCAGCCGGGGATACTTCAGGCGGCTTCAGCCGCAATCCGACTTTCAGTCGGATTCAAACCTACCGGCTTTTAGCCGGTAGTCCGTTAGGGACGCAGACTCTCGAGTCTGACGTCCCCGTAGCCAAACTCGCACGAAGGGCCACCTTGACGTTGTCTTATGGTCGCTGCCCTCCTTTCGCCAATCACGTCGCCCAGCCGAAGCCGAGGGGCCCGCTCGTAGTTCTCGCGGCCATCGCACGGTTGTGCTCCGATTTGACTCCCCCGCCGTCGCGGCGCTATCTTGAAAGTTCCCGGTAGAGGCGCGGCGGCCATCAGTAGACGGGTCGGCGGTTCCGAGGGGCTTCGGAGATCCGTTCGAAAGGGGCCGGCGGTAGTCCGCCGAAACCGGTCGTGGAAGCTCTTCCACGCCGGTTGGGGGGTGTGGCTAAATCCCACCCACTGTCATCCGGCGGGGACCGGATGGAGCGCTATCGAGGAGTGAAGTGCCGCTCGCGGCTGCTCTTCTCCCGCCTTCCATCCCATCCTGGATGAGCTTGCTATGGCGACGGACGCGGCGAACCTGTTCGAGCTGACACGACGGCTGGTGGACATCGAGTCCATCACCGGTAACGAGGAGCCGCTCGGCGTGTTCCTGCACGAGCACCTGACGCCGCTGGCCGAGCGCCACGGCGGCCGCATCGAGCGGATGCCGGTGGAGCCGGGGCGATTCAACGTGCTCGTGTGCTGGGGCGAGCCGGTGGTGACGCTTTCGACCCACCAGGACACGGTGCCGCCGTTTTTCCCCTCGCGCGAGGACTCCGAGTTCATCTGGGGACGCGGCGCCTGCGACGTGAAGGGCATCATCGCCGCCATGATCGAGGCGGCGCGAAGTCTGCTCGAGGAGGGACTCCGCAACTTCGGTCTGCTGTTCGTGGTCGGCGAAGAGCGCAACAGCGCCGGCGCCTACGCCGCGTCCCGCTCCCCGCGCGGCTCCCGCTACCTGATCAACGGTGAGCCGACCGAGAACCGCCTGGCGCTCGCGAGCAAAGGCGCGCTGCGCTATGAGATCACGGCCACCGGCCGGATGGCGCACTCGGCCTACCCCGAGCTGGGCGAATCAGCGATCGAAAAGCTTCTCGACACGTTGGAGGCGATCCGCCGCATTCCGTTGCCGGCCGATCCCGTGCTCGGCCTGAGCACGCTGAATATCGGCACCGTCTCCGGCGGTCGCGCGCCCAACATCATTCCCGACTTCGCCAAAGCCGAGGTCATGATCCGCCTGGTGGACGACGGCGCCTCCACACGGGAGCAGGTTGAGCGCGCCGTGGCCGGCCGCGCCCAGGCCGTCGAGGTCCTGTGCATCCCCGCGGTGCTGCTGAACTCGCTCGCCGGTTTCGAAACCACGGTGGTCTCTTACACCACCGACATTCCCGCCTTCGGCGGCGCCTGGGGAAAGCCCTTCCTCATCGGGCCCGGTACGATCCACGTGGCCCACACCGCCGAGGAGCGTGTGCCGAAGAAGCAACTGGTCGAGGCGGTCGATAGGTATTGTGAAATGGTGCGGCGGCTGCTAGCAAGCTAAAGAGGAGTATGGAACAGCGAATCGAAGTGGGAATCCTGGGCGCCACCGGCATGGTGGGCCAGCAGTTCATCAAGTTTCTACAGGGCCACCCGTGGTTCCATCTGAAGTGGGTGGGCGCCAGCGACCGGTCCGCCGGCAGGAAGTATCGCGAGGCGACCAGTTGGCGGCTCGACGGCGCCATGCCGGACACGGTGGCCGATCTGGTGGTGGAGGACTCGCGCCCGGGCAATGCGCCGAGACTGTTGTTCAGCGCCATGGACGCCGGCGTCGCCACCGATATCGAGCGCGCGTTCGCACAGGCCGGCCACGTCGTGGTCTCCAACTCCCGCAACCACCGCATGGAGCCGGACGTGCCGCTACTAGTGCCGGAGATCAACTCCGACCACCTGAAGATCATTCCCTGGCAGCAGCGGCAACGGAAATGGACCGGGCAGATAGCCACCAATCCCAACTGCTCCACCATCGTGCTGACCATGGCGCTGGGGCCGCTGAAGCCGTTCGGCATCACGCGCGTGGTGGTGACCACCATGCAGGCCATCTCCGGCGCGGGCTATCCCGGCGTCGCTTCCATGGACATCAACGCCAACGTGATCCCGTTCATCGGCGGCGAGGAAGAAAAGATGGAGAGTGAAACACAGAAAATCCTCGGCGACTACGCCGGCGACAGCATCGTTCCCCACCCGGCGCGCGTCAGCGCGCACTGCAACCGCGTGCCGGTGGTGGACGGCCACACGGTCGCCATCTCGGTGGAGCTCTCCGGAAAGCCGTCCGAGCAGGACCTGCGGGAGGCCTTCCACGCCTTCCACGGCGTGCCGCAGGAGCGCCGTCTTCCCAGCGCCCCGGCGCAGCCGGTGATCCACATGGAGGAGAAGGACCGGCCGCAGCCGCGCCGCGACGTCGAGCGGGAGCGCGGCATGGCGGTCTTCGTCGGGCGTCTGCGCCGCTGCCCGGTGATGGACTACAAATTCCTCGCCCTCGGCCACAACACCATCCGCGGCGCAGCCGGCGCCGCCGTGCTCAACGCCGAGCTGATGTCTTCGGAGGGCCTGCTGGACTGAACCAATGATCGTAATGAAGTTCGGCGGCAGTTCGGTCGAGTCCGCCGCCGCCATCGAACAGGTTGTTTCGATCGTCCGCGACCGGCGGGAGAGCCGGCCGGTGGTGGTGGTGTCGGCCATGGGCAAGACCACCAACCGGCTGCTCGCGGCCGCCGCCGCCGCGGTAAACGGCCGCCGCCCGCGCGCACTCGACGAGCTAGTGGCGCTCGAGGAATACCACTTGCAGGAAGGCGGTTCGCTCGACGGCCTCGTGTCGACGCACTTCCGCGAGCTGGCCGAACTGGTGAAGGGCCTGGCGGCGCTCGGCGAATTGACGCCCCGCTCCAGCGATGCCATCTCCAGCTACGGCGAGCGGCTCTCGAGCCTCATCCTGGCCGACGCACTCAGGCGCGGCGGAGTCGACGCGGCGCACCTGGACGCGCGCGAGCTGATCGTCACCGACAGCCGCCACACCCAGGCCGCTCCGCTCACCGAAAAAACCTATGCCCGCCTGGCGGAGGCGATTCCGCCGCTCGTTCGCGACCGCGTCGTCGTGCTCGGCGGATTCATCGGCGCCACAGAGGACGGCGTCACCACGACGCTCGGGCGCGGCGGCTCCGATTTCAGCGCCGCGCTGGTGGGCGCGGGCATCGGCGCCGAGGAGATACACATCTGGACCGACGTCGACGGCATGCTCACCTGCGACCCGCGCATCCTCCCCGGCGGGCATCGCGTCAAGGCCCTCTCCTTCGCCGAGGCCGCCGAGCTGGCCTACTTCGGCGCCAAGGTGCTGCACCCGGCCACCGTGCTGCCGGCGATCGAGAAGAACATCCCGGTGCTCATCCTGAACTCGCGGCGGCCGGAGGTTTCCGGCACCCGCATCGTTCCCGAGCGCGTGCCCTGCGACAACCTCTTCAAGTCGATCGCCTGCAAGCCCGGCATCACCGTGGTCAGCATCCACTCCACGCGCATGCTGATGGCCCACGGCTTTCTTCGCCGCATCTTCGAGGTCTTCGACCGCTGGGAGACCGCGGTGGACATGGTGGCCACCTCCGAGGTCAGCGTCTCGCTCACCATCGACAACACCGCCGCCCTGCCGCGGATCACCCGGGAGCTGGAACAGTTCTCCGAGGTCGCCGTCGAGGCCGACCAGGCCATCGTCTGCCTGGTGGGCGATAATATCCGCCATACGCCGGGCATCGCGGGCCGCGTCTTCCGCGCTCTGAACGGCGTCAACATCCGCATGATCTCGCAGGGCGCCTCGCGGCTGAACCTGAGCTTTGTGCTCGCCGGCGAGGACCTTCGCCCCGCGGTCGAGGCGCTGCACCGCGAGTTCTTCTCCGAGCTGGATCCGAAAGTCTTCGAATGAACCCCATGAACCTCGCGATCGTCGGCTACGGAAAGATGGGGCGGCTCATCGAGCAGCTTGCCCCCGAATACGGCTTCCAGGTATCGCTCAAGCTGGACGAGTACAACAACACCAGCTTCGAGGGAATGACGCCGGAGAACTTCCGCGGTGTCGACGTCGCCGTCGAGTTCTCCATCCCCGCTGCGGCGGTCGAGAATTGCATGCGCCTGGCGGCGCTCGGCGTCAACGTCGTGGTCGGGACCACCGGCTGGTTCGAGCACCTGGACCGCGTGCGCGAGGCGGTGGAGCGGCATGGCTCCGGACTGGTCTGGAGCCCGAACTACTCCATCGGCGTGAACGTGTTCTCGCGGCTTGCGGCCCAGGCCGCGCGGCTGCTCGCCGGCGAGCGCGAATACGGCGCCTGGGCCTGGGAGATCCACCACGGCACGAAGAAGGACGCGCCCAGCGGCACGCTGCGGAAGCTCGTGGAGCAAATGAAAAATGCCGGCTATACCCGGCCGATCGACACCTCCGCCAGCCGCGCCGGCGCGCACCCAGGTACGCACGAAATCGGTTTCGATTCCCCGGCCGACACCATCACTTTGCGCCACTGCGCGCGCAGCCGGGAAGGCTTCGCCCGCGGGGCGCTCCAGGCCGCCCGTTGGCTGGCAGGCAGGAAGGGCTGTTACGAGTTCGCGGAGATTCTCTTCGATACAATGGGCGCATAGCCCGGGAGGTGGCACATGTTCCAGGGATGCGGCACGGCGCTGGTAACTCCCTTCCATCCCGACGGCTCGCTCGACGAGCCTACCCTGCGGCGGCTCCTTCAACGGCAGATCGCCGGCGGCGTGAATTTCCTGGTGCCCTGCGGGACCACCGGCGAAAGCCCCACCCTGACCCGCGACGAGCACCTCCGCGTGGTCGAGATCACGATCCAGGAAGCCAGGGGCAAGACGCCCGTGCTGGCGGGCGCCGGCGGCTACAACACCGCCGAAGTGATCGAGCTGGGGCGCGACCTGGAGGCGATGGGCGTCGAGGGCATCCTCTCGGTCACGCCCTACTACAACAAGCCCACGCAGGAGGGGCTGTACCAGCACTACCGCGCGATCGCCGCCGGGGTGCGCCTGCCGATCATCGTCTACAGCGTCCAGGGACGCACTGGGGTGAACGTCGAGCCGGCCACGCTGCGGCGGCTGGCCCAGATCGAAAACATCGCCGGCGTCAAGGAAGCCTCGGGCAACATCTCGCAGGTGGCCGCGGTGATCCAGCAGGTCCCGGAATCTTTCACCGTCCTTTCCGGCGACGATGCCATCGCGCTGCCGCTCATCGCCCTGGGCGGCCGCGGCATCATTTCGGTGGTCTCCAACGAAATCCCCGCCGAGATGAGCCGGCTCGCCGCTTTGTGCCTGGCCGGCGATTTCCCCGCCGCCCGCCGGTTGCAGCGCCAGTACCTGCCGTTGATGGAAGTCAATTTCGTCGAGTCCAACCCCATTCCGGTCAAAGCGGCGATGGCGATGATGGGCCTGCTCGAGCCGGTGTGGCGCCTGCCGATGGTCGCGCCGTCCGCGGCCAGCCGGGCGAAGATCGAGAAGGTGCTGGACGAGCTGGGGCTGCTCGCCAACCGGAAGGTCCACGTTGCAGGCTGAGATCACCGCGCTGTTCGAAGCGCGGTGTGAAACCTACACGGAAGAGCACTTCCGCCTGTTCCAGCGCTTCAAGGAGGCGTTGAACGAGGGCCGCATCCGCGCCGCCGAGCCCGACCCGGCCTCGCCCGGCGGCTGGCGCGTCAACGGCTGGGTCAAGCAGGGGATCCTGCTCGGGTTCCGCATGGGCGCCGTGGTCGATCAATCCGTGGACCCGGCGCGTCAGCCCTGGATGGACAAGGCCACCTTTCCGGTGAAGCGATTCACCGTAGCCGACGGTGTGCGCATCGTTCCCGGCGGCTCCAGCATCCGCGATGGCTGCTACGTCGCCAGGGGCGTCACCTGCATGCCGCCGATGTACATCAACGCCGGCGCCTGGGTGGGCGAAGGCACCATGGTCGACTCGCACGCGTTGGTCGGCAGTTGCGCCCAGGTCGGACGGAACTGCCACATCTCGGCGGCGGCGCAGTTGGGCGGCGTGCTCGAGCCGGTCGGCGCCCTGCCGGTGATAATCGAGGACGAGGTGCTGATCGGTGGCAACTGCGGCGTCTACGAGGGCACCATCGTCAAGCGCCGCGCCGTGCTCGGGAGCGGCGTCATCCTCAACCGCTCGACGCCCGTCTACGACCTGGTTCGGGAGACCGTTCACGCCGCCACCGACGTCGAGCCGCTGATCATCCCCGAAGAGGCGGTGGTGGTGGCCGGCTCGCGCGCCGTCAGCCGCGGCCGCGGCGGCGAGTGGGGGATCTCGCTGTACACTCCGGTCGTCGTGAAGTACCGCGACGCGCGCACGGACGCCAGGATTCAGCTCGAGGATCTGCTGCGGTAGCAGGACGTCGTGATGTCAGGCGACCGATCGCAGCACTTCCAGCGTGGCCTCGGCCGCACGACGCCAGGAGAACCGCGACGCCCGCTCGGGGCCGTCCCGACTCAGCCGGTCGCGTAACTCCTCCTCGGAAGTCAGCCGCAGCAGCGCCTCGGTGATCGCCGCTTCGTCCTCGGGGGGAAACATCAGAGCCGCAGGACCGGCGATGCCGCGCATCGGCTCGATGTTCGAGCAGGCCGTCGGAACGCCGGCGGCCATCGCCTCCAGGATGGGCATGCCGAAGCCCTCGAAGGTCGACGGGTAGACAAACACGGCCGCATCGAGAAACAGCTCGTAGAGCCGCTCGCGCTCGATCCAGCCGGTGACGCGCACCGTCTCCGTCTGGCCCGCCTGGGCGATCGCCTTCTCGATAGCCTCCGCGTGGTGCCCGCGCATGCCGGCCAGCACCAGGCGGTATTCCGGCCGCGTCCGACGGAAGGCGGCGAAGGCGCGCACCAGCCGCTCCAGGTTTTTGTGGGGGTGCAGCGTCGAAACGCACAGGACCATCGGCTGGGGAGGGCGCTCGCGGCGCCGGTGGCCCAGCTCGAAGAACTTCTCGTCCACGCCGTGGCCGATCACGTGGATGCGCGAGGCGGGAACCGGGTAGTACCGCAGCAGGTCGTCGCGGGTGGCCTCGGAAACCGCGATCAGCGCGTCCGAGCTCACCGCCGACTGGAACAGGAACATCCGCCAGAACGGCCGCAGGTACCAGCGGAAATTCTGAGGCAGCCGCAGGTGTTGCAAGTCGTGCATCACGGTGACGGAGGCGCAGGGGCACAGCAGCGGCGCCGTCAACCCGGCATTGAGCAGCACGTCGAGACCGCGGCGCGCCGCCACCACCGGCAGTGCGCACTGCTCCCAGATGGTCCGTGCCGGCCGGGAAACGCCGGGCACCGGCTGCGGCTCGTAGTGGAAGTTGGGCGCCGGGGGCGCCAGCTCGCGTCCGGTTTCTCGGTTGGCGAAGATGAAGTACTCGTCGAGGGGGTCGATTTCGGCCAGCGCGGCGAGCAGCGTCCGCAGGTAGATCTCCGTTCCGCCGACACCGCCCGGAATCATGTACAGCGCGTTGACGCCGATGCGGAGGCCACGGTTCGATGGCTGGCGCACCAAACCTGATATTTTACAGGAACCGCACCGCCGCACGCATGCCGTGGGCGGATACTGGAACGCGGGCGGTTGATCAGTCCGGGGAAGGCGGCTTCTTCAGGCTCGACGTCGATAAGATCCTGCGGTCGTCTCAGGCGGCGGAGAAAATCGCGTCGGGACCTTGCCGCTGCCAGTATTCGATGTCGAACGACCGGTCCAGATCCACCAGCTTCCCCTTGCGCTCCATGACAAACGGTTCGTCCATCGGGTGATCCCTGTTCTCATTGTACCGGCGCCGGCGACGGGGCTTGCGAAGCCAAACCTGATATTCTACAGAAACTATGCGGGGAAAGGCGATCATTTCTCTTTGTGTTTTGCTGACCGCGTGCGCCTGGCCGGTGCCGGCACAGCCGGCCGCGGCCGTGGATGCGAAAGTGTTCGGCGCGCTCGAGTGGCGCTTCATCGGTCCGGCCACGATGGGCGGGCGCGCCACCGACGTCGAAGGAGTTCCCGGCAACCCGGGCATCGTTTACGCCGGCTTCGGCGCCGGCGGACTGTGGAAGACCACCAATGGCGGCGTGAGCTGGACGCCCCTGTTCGAGAAGCAGGGCACTTACTCGATCGGCGACGTGGCGCTCGAGCCGGGCAATCCGGAGGTCGTCTGGGTGGGCTCGGGCGAGTCCAACACCCGCAACAGCGTCTCGTTCGGCGACGGCGTCTACAAGTCCACCGACGGCGGCAAGACCTGGCGTCACCTTGGCCTGCGCGAAACCGAGCGCATCTCGCGGATCGCCATCCATCCCACCAACCCGGAGATTGTCTGGGTCGGCGCGCTCGGCCACGCTTTCGGCAGGCACGAGGAGCGCGGCGTGTTTCTGACCACCGACGGCGGCCGCGCCTGGCAGAAGGTCCTCTACGTCGACGACCAGCACGGCGTGAGCGACCTGGACCTGAACCCGGCCAATCCGAACATCCTCTACGCCGCGATGTGGCGATTCGAGCGCAAGCCGTGGACCCACACCAGCGGCAGCGAGAGCGGCGGCGTATTTCGCTCCGTCGACGGCGGCCGCACCTGGTCGAAGCTGACCCATGGCCTGCCGAAGCTGATGGGGCGCATCGGCGTGAAGGTGGCGCCGTCGAATCCGCGGGTGGTCTATGTGATCGCCGAGTCCAAGGAAGGAACGCTGTTCCGCAGCGACGATGGCGGCGATACATTCCGCCAGGTGTCTTCCGACCGTGACATCGTCTCACGTGGCTTCTATTACGCCGACTTGCGCGTGGACCCGGGGAACGAGAACCGCGTCTACGCCGTGGCATCGGCGCTCTCGGTCTCCATCGACGGCGGCCGCGCCTGGAAGTCGATCGTCGGCGGCACGCACATCGACTACCACACGCTGTGGATCGATCCCCGCGACCCGCGCCGCATGTGGAGCGGCAACGACGGCGGCCTCGCCGTCACCTACGACGCCGGCGAGACCTGGGAGTCCGTCTACAACATCGCGCTCGGCCAGTTCTACCAGGTGCACGCCGACAACCGCCAGCCGTTCTACCACGTCATGGGCGGCCTCCAGGACAACGGGAGCTGGAGCGGGCCCAGCCGCACGCGCGAGCCGGCCGGCATCCTCAACGAGGATTGGCGCATGGTCCAGTTCGGCGATGGCTTCCACATGCTCAACCACCCCGACGATCCCGACCTCTACCTGAGCGAGTCGCAGGGAGGCAACATCGCGCGCACCGACATGCGCACGCGCGACCAGCAACTGGTGAGCATCCAGCCGGTGAACAACGCCGGCGGTCCGGCCGGCGATCTCCGCTACCGCTTCAACTGGAACACGCCGATCGTGCCCTCGCCGCACAACAAGGACACGGTCTTGTTCGCCGGCAACGTGCTGTTCCAGTCGCGCGATTTCGGCCGCACCTGGAAGGCCATCAGCCCGGACCTGACCACCAACGACCGCGAGAAGCAGAAACCCGCCGGCGGTCCGGTGTGGTACGACAACTCGACGGCCGAGTACCACTGCACCATCATCAGCGCGGCCGAGTCGCCGGTGCGCCCGGGGCTGATCTGGGCGGGCACCGACGACGGCAACCTGCAAGTGACCCGCGACGGCGGCGAGACCTGGAGCAACCTCATCCGCAACGTGCCCGGCTTGCCGCCCTTTTCGCCGGTCTCCCACGTGGAGCCCTCGCGCACCGCCACCGAGGTCGCCTACGCCTCCTTCGACCGCCACATGTTCGACGACTTTCGCCCGTACATATTCCACACCGCCGACGGCGGCAAGAGCTGGGTGAACATCGCCGCCAATCTTCCGGCGAAGGCCTACGTGCACATCGTGCGCGAGGACCCGACCGAGCCGCGCGTGCTGTACGCGGGCACCGAGATCGGGCTGTTCGTCGCCTATGACGGCGGCCGCAACTGGCTGCCGCTCTCGCTGAAGAACCTGCCGCCGGTGCCGGTGCACGACATCGTGATTCACCCGCGAGAGAACGACCTGATCCTGGCCACCCACGGCCGGAGCGTGGCGATCCTCGACGACGCGCGCGCGGTGCAGCGGATGAGCCCGGAGATCGCCGCGCGCGACGCGCACCTGTTCGAGCCGCGCCCGGCCGTCCGTTTCACTTCGCGGTTCACACGCTACGGCCTGGGCGGCAAAGCGTACAAGGGCCCCAATCCGCCCTACGGTGCGCTGCTGACCTACTGGCTGAAGAACAAGGTGGAGGAAAAGGTCGCGCTGAAGATCCAGATCCTGGACACGGGGGGGAAGCTGGTGCGCGAGCTGGCCAGCGTGCCCCGCGATCAAGGCGTGCAGCGTGTCGCGTGGGACCTGAAGGGCGAAACGCCCGCGCTTCGCCGGCCGCCCACGGAGCAGGAGCGCGATTTCGGCGGCGGCCCGCGCGGCGTCGAGGCTCTGCCGGGGACTTACACCGTGCGGCTGGTTCTGGGCGAAAAGTCGGTGGAGACCAAGCTCGAAGTGCGACTGGACCCGGGGCTGAAACTCACGGCAGAGGAGCTGGCCGCGCGCCACGAGCTGGCGAGTCGCCTGCGCGGCGCGCAGGACGCCGGCAACCGCGCGCTCAAAACGCTCGACAGCCTCCGGCAGCAGCTTGACGGCATCGACAAGCTCGTCAAGGAGCGCGCGCCGGACGCGGCCAGGTCGCTCGGCAAGTCGCTCGCCGAGTACAAGGCGGGCGTGGAGGCGCTTTCCGGCAAGCTCGGCCGGCCTGCCGAGGCCACGCGGCTGGATACCGGGCCGCGGCTGGTCGAAAAAATCCAGGGACTGTTTCAGTCGGTCGAGTCCGTCAACGCCGGGCCGACCCCGTACCAGAAGGAGTCCTTCGCCGGGCTGGATAGCGAGTTCCGCGAGCGGCTGGCGGAAGTGAACGCGTTCCTCGCCAAGACTCTGCCCGGCTGGAATGAGGCGCTGCGCAAGGCCGGCGCGCCGGCGCTCGTGGCGGAGAAAAGCATCGAGATCGCGCCGTAACGGCCGACCTTGACGCCGCCAGGCAACACAACGATGGCTGGAATTACAGCGGCAGGTAATCCACGGCTGCTTCCCAATCGCGCTCCGAGCTACACTCGCATATCATTAATAACTCTTCGATCGCCATCGAAACGGGAAGCGTATCCCGGATCAAGAGCACGCCAGCCATGGGCTGGCCTCCCTGCAACCTTCGATAGGCGGTGCGAGGGACCGTTCGGACATCGTGAGTGAGTACTACCCGTCGGTTGGCTGCGGCCCACCCCAGCAAAGTATCGTCGTCGGCGCCGGTCAACCCCGCATCCTGGGCGCGAACGATGTCAATGGCCGGCGAATCAGGCCGGCAACGATGCTGGCGGCAAGATTCTCATCCGCCAGGAAACGGATACGAAGGGACTGGCTTACGACGGGCGAGAAGGCGCTCCCGCACTTCCGCCAGAGGCGACCGGGAGCGAACCTCAGCCAGAATCTCGGAAGACTCCTGGTCAGCCTGGCGAAGATAAGCCTCGACCTGTTCGCGGTGCCTGAGGTAGTAGGTGATCGTGCCATAGACGTCGGCCAATGGAACGGACGAAAACTCTTGAGCGATTTCCTCCGCGGTGGCTCCTTGTTGAAACGCGCTGACCAGGCTCTCCAGCGTGACACGAGTCCCTGAGATACGGCAGACACCGTGAGCGTCGAGCTTCAGCGGCGCCGATTCAGGACGGAGGACCAAGCGCACCAACGGCACAAGCCTAGTGTAACGCGGCCGCGCGGCGGACAAGGCTCCCCCAGGCGGCCGTTGCTTATAATCGAGAGTAAGGTTCGGCCGGCATGAAACGCAAGCTGCTGTACGGCTCCGGCATCGTCAGCCTGGCGATTCTGGTGGCGCTGGTGGTGTGGCAGGGCTCGTTCAGCTTTGGCGACTACGCTCCCGCGGGCCCCGAGCAGACCTACCTGTTCTGGGCGCTCTCGACGCTGATCTTCATCCTGATGGTCACGTTGGGGTTCGTGCTGTTCCGCACCGGGGTGAAGCTATACATCGAGCGGCGCAGCAACCGGGAAGGATCGCGGCTGCGAACCAAGCTGGTGCTGGGGGCGCTGGCGCTGACCGTGGTCCCGGTCTTCTTCCTGGTGCTGTTCAGCGTTTCGGTGCTCAACTACAACCTGGTGAAATGGTTCAGCCGCCCGGCGGACAACATCAAGCTGAACCTGGAGCAGGTGAACCTGTCGATCGAGGCCGAGACGCGGTTGCGCGCGGAGGCGCAGGCGCGATGGTTGGCCTTGCAGCCCGAACTGCGCGACTACCTCGCCACCGGCATTCTGGCGACGGCAACCGTCCGGCGCCTGTGCGCCGCCAGCCCCGTCCAGGAAGTTTTCCTTGTGAAGCCGGACCGGACGCGCCTGCCGGTCTGCCCCGCGCCGGCCGGGGAGGCGGCGACGGTCGGCAAGGCGCTCCAGGCGCGCGTGCCGGTGGCCGATTCCCCGCCGGCGGTGCTGGTGCTGGAGGCGCGCATGGCGGTCGACCTGGCGGCCAGGCAGCACGAGATCGAGCGCAGCATCCGCGAATACAACCAGCTCGGCGTCAACCGCAAAAGTATCCGCACCACTTACCTGATGCTGCTGGTTCTCATCAGCCTGTTCATCCTGTTCGCCGCCACCTGGCTGGCGCTGTTTCTGGCGCGCCAGATCAGCGTCCCCATTTCGGCGCTGCTCGAGGCCGCGGGCCAGGTGCGCGGCGGGAATCTCGGCTACCGGATCCAGGCGCGCGCCTTCGACGAGCTGGCGAGCCTGGTGCGCGCATTCAACGAGATGACACGCGAACTGGAGAGGAGCGAGCGCGAGCTGGCCCGTCGCGGCCGCTTCACCGAGGCGATCCTGGAGAGCATCCCCACCGGTGTGATTTCGGTCACCTCCGACGGCCGGATCCAGAAGGTCAACCGGGCCCTCTCACAGATCTTCTCCGCCGAGGCCGTGGCCGCCGCCCAACGCCTGGAAGACCTGCTGCCCGCCGAGGACGCGCGCGAAGTTCGCTACCTCATGAATCGCGCCCGGCGCACGGGACTGGCCTCTTCGCAACTGGAGCCCAAAGCCGGCCGCCAGACGCTCCACCTGTCGGTCACCGTTTCCGCGCTGGAGGAGCAGGTCACTTCGGGATTCGTGGTGGTCCTGGAGGACACCAGCGAGCTGCTGCTGGCCCAGAAGGCGGCCGCGTGGCACGAGGTGGCGCGACGCATCGCGCACGAGATGAAGAACCCGCTGACGCCGATCGCGCTGTGCGCCGAGAGGATCGCGCGCCACCTGGAGCGGTTGTCGTCGGACGGCGCCGTCACTCCGGAGCTGGTGCGAATCCTGCGCGAATGCTCGCTCACTATTTCCGCCGAGGTCGAGACGGTGAAGACGCTGGTCGACGAGTTCTCGCAATTCGCGCGGTTCCCGGCGGCGCAGCCCGCTCCCTCGGACCTCAACGAAGTGGTTCGCGGCGCTATGGCCGTGTTCGCCGGACGGCTGGACGGCATCCAGCTCGAGCTCGACCTGGCCGAGGGCCTCCCGGCCGTGAACATCGACCGCGACCAATTCAAGCGCGTGGTGATCAACCTGGTGGATAACGCCGCCGAAGCGATGCAGAACTCGCTCGTCAGGCGCCTCTGGGTCGCGACTCGCGCTCCCGGATCCGACTCGGTCGAGCTCACGATAGCCGACACCGGCTGCGGCGTCTCACCGGAGGACAAGGAAAAGCTGTTCCTGCCCTATTTCTCGACCAAGGACCGCGGCACCGGCCTGGGCCTGGCCATCGTCAGCCACATCCTCGCCGAACACGAGGCGCGCATCCGCGTCGAGGACAATTATCCGAGCGGCGCCCGCTTCATCGTCGAGGTCCCCTCTCCCGCCGACGCTGACGCGGAGTGGAAACCCGTCGAGAGCAGCGCATGAAACGGCTGCGTGTGCTGGTGGCCGACGACGAGCCCGGCATCCGCCAGTCGCTGTGCGGCGTGCTCCAGGACGAGGGCTTCGAGCCGCAGGCGGCCGAAAGCGGCGAGGCGTGCCTGGAAGCGCTCTCCCAGCAGAGCTACGAGCTGGTCCTGCTGGATGTCTGGCTGCCGGGAATGGACGGCCTGGAAGCGCTGGCCCGCATCCAGGAAATCCCCGCCGACGAGCGCCCGGCGGTGATCATGATTTCCGGACACGGTTCCATCGAGACCGCCGTCCGCGCCACCAAGCTCGGTGCGTTCGATTTTCTCGAGAAACCGCTGACCATCCAGAAAGTCATGGTGGTGGTGAAGAACGCCATCCAGCAGCGCCGCCTCGCGCTCGAGGTGGCCAGTCTCAAGGAGGAGGAGCCGCGCATCATCGGCGAAAGTATCTCGATGAAGGCGCTCCGCCAGCAGCTCGCCCTGATGGCCGCCACCAACGGGCGGGTGCTGATTTACGGGGAGAGCGGAACGGGCAAGGAGCTGGTGGCCCACGCGATTCACTCCCTGAGCCCGCGCGTCGCCGAGCCGTTCGTCGAGGTGAACTGCGCGACCATCCCCGAGGAGCTCATCGAAAGCGAGCTGTTCGGCCACCGCAAGGGCAGCTTCACCGGAGCCACCGAGGACAAAACGGGGAAGTTCAAGAAAGCCGACGGGGGCTCGCTGTTCCTGGACGAGGTCGGCGACATGAGCCTGAAGACCCAGGCCAAGGTGCTGCGCGCGCTCGAGGAGGAGCAGCGCTTCGAGCCCGTGGGCGCCTCCGAGTTCGTGCAGGTGGACGTGCGCGTGATCGCCGCCACCAATAAGAACCTGGAGGAGGAGATCGGCCGCGGCAACTTCCGCGAAGACCTCTTCTACCGCCTCAACGTCATCCCCTTTTACGTCCCGCCGCTGCGCGAGCGCGTCGAGGACATTTCCGTTCTGGCCGACCATTTCCTGCGGGAATACACCACTACTTACGGCCGCAAGCCCAAGGAATTGACCCCCGAGGCCTACCGCGTCTTGCAGGAGTACTCCTGGCCCGGCAACGTGCGCGAGCTGAAGAACCTGATGGAGCGGATCGTCATTATGAACCCGCAAGTGCGCGTCGATGCCCGCCACATTCCGCTGAATCCCTCCCGGCGCGCCGTCTTCGAACGGCCGCTCGACCGTTTCGGCAGCCTGCACGAGGTGCGCGCCGCCGCCGAGCGCGACTACATCCTGCGCAAACTCGAGGAGACCAGCGGCAACGTCACCCGCGCCGCCGAGCTGCTCGGGCTCGAGCGCAGCAACCTGTATCGCAAGATGAAGGCGCTCGGCATCGCTACCGAGCCGCGACCGTAAGGGAGCGGTTGCCGGCCGCGAAGCAGTACAGCCGCGAGCGGGTACGCAGGTAGATGCGATCGTCGACGATCGCCGGCGTCGCGTAGCACTCATCGTCCAGGTCGTTGACCGCGAGCACTTCCCACTCGGCCCCCGCGGAGAGAACGCTGGCCTTCCCTTCCTGGCTGACGAGGAACACCTTGCCGTCGGCGCCGACCGGGGACGAATAGTAAGTGCCGGGCGCGCCGGCCAGCCGCGCCTGCTTGCGGATCACGCCGGTGGCGGGATCGATGCTGGTCAGGATGCCGCCGTCCTTGACGATGTACAGCACGCCATCGTAGACCAGCGGCGAGGGGACGTTCGGCAGGAACTTCTGCATCCGCCAGACGACGTTGGTCGCAGTCAGGTCGCCGCGGCCGCCAGGACGCACGGCCACCAGGGCGTTACGCGCCGCGCGCCGCGCCCGGTAGAAGTCCCAGTCGCGCTGATCGAGCGTGCCGTCGCCGTCCAGGTCCAGAAGGTAGAAGGATTTTATCATCCGCGGGTCGGGCAGCTCCTCGGGCGAGATCCTGCCGTCGCGATTCGAGTCCTGGGCGGCGAGCGTTTCCGCGAAGGTGGGCGTTTCGGTGGGCGCCTCCGCTTCCCCGCCAGACTCCCAGGAGTGCGCGTAGATCATCTCGCCGGCGACGACCGGAGCCGACTTCGGCTGCCAGGACATCCCCCGCACCCACCACAACTTTTCGCCGGTCGCCACCGCGTAAGAGGTGAGCAGATAGGCGCCCGGGACGATCAGCTCGGCGGGCCCGCGCGGTGGTTGCCAGACGGCAGGCGTGGCGTAGCCGCGGGTCACATCCGGCCGGTCCACCTTCCAGCGCACGCGGCCGGTATCCTTGTCCAGCGCCACCAGGTAGGAGTTGCTGTCCTGGTCGCTCAACAGGATGAGCAGGTCGCCGGCAAGAATCGGCGAGCTGCCGTGCCCGTTGACGTTGTTGAACGGGCCGAGCGGCGCCCGCCAGCGCTCGTTGCCGTCCGGGCCATAGGAAAGCAGCCCGAAGTCGCCGAAGAACGCGTAGACATTGCGGCCGTCGGTGACAGGGCTCGGCGACGCGGCCGAGTTGGTCGGCTGAAACCGCTCGCGCCTCGGGCGTGGAGCTTCCCGGCGCCATAGCACGGCGCCGGTGCGGCGGTCCAGACACAGCGTCAACAGGCGGCCCGTGCCCGTATCGGCCACCTTCTCGCGCCCGGCATCGGCCAGCGTCTCGCCTTCGGCGGCGGTCAGGAAGATGCGATCGCCGGCGATCACCGGGGAGGAATGGCCCGGCGGCAGGTCGACCTTCCAGACCACGTTCGTGGCCGGCCCGAACCGGACCGGAAGCCCGCGGGCGCGCGCCACGCCCGAGCCGTTCGGCCCGCGGAACTGCGGCCATTGCGCGACCAGAGGAAGTACCAGGAGGAGGACGGGCCAGCGTTGCATGGTCGAACCATTATCCGACAGACCGGCGCACCTGATATTCTGTTTGGCCGTGGAACTCGATCACCGCGGGCGCAGCATTCGCGCCGAAATGCGCACCACCGCCTCCCCGCAACAGATCTGGGAGGCCTGGACCGATCCGCGGAAGCTCTCTCAGTGGTTCACCGACAGCGCCGAGGGCGAGCCGCGCGCCGGCGCCACCTTCACCTGGCGCTTCGACCGGTTCTCGTACGTGATGCCGTACGAGGTGCTGGTGGCCGAGCCGAACCGCCGCTGGGCGCTGCTCGGCCGGCTGGGTGACCGCAGCGGTATTGTCGAGATCACCATCGAGCCCCTACAGGGGCAGCCCCCGCCTGATGGCGGAGTGGCATCCCAAAATGTAGGGGAGCAACCGGTCATACCGTTTGCTCAGAAGCAGGAAGGCGGCCACAGCCTGCTGCGGCTGGTCAATTCCGGCTGGATGGAAGGCGCCGAGTGGGACGACGAGTTCGAGGGCGTCGATTCCGGCTGGGCGTTGACGCTCGGGGTGCTGAAACATTACCTGGAGAACCACTTCGGGCAAGCACGCAGCCAGTTCTTCTCGATGCGCCCGGCGGCTTACACTTACGCCGGCCTGCTGCCGTACTACCTGACCGCCGAGGGCCTCTCGCGCTGGCTCACTTCGGCGGCCGAGATCGGCGGCGCGGGCTCCGCCTATCGCTTCACTTTGCGCGACGGCGGAACCGCCGGCGGCCGCGTGCTTACCATCACGCGCCGGGAAGCGCTGCTGAGCTGGGAGGAGATCGGCGGCGTCCTCATGTTGAAGGCGTTCGGCATGGGACCCGCGGGGCGGATGCTTTGCATCCACGGAATCGGCTGGGGGCTGGAAGCGGCGCGGGCGGCCGCGATCGAGCGGCAAATGTCGCAGGCGCTCGACCGGCTGGCGGGTGAGTTGACGGCCGCCTGAGCAGCCTCCCCAGAGAATGGCATGACCGTTCTTTTCCATCCATGCCAGGAGTTGCTCGGCCGCAGGCCGGGACAGCCCCCGTGGGGGCTCAGACCACGACTACCCCCCGCCGGTGGCGGCGAATTTCGATCCGCGGGCGGTCCACCTTGCGCCGCAGTTCCTCCCGGAGCTTCCAGCGCAACTGCTGTGGAATCCGGCGCAGCTCCGCGGCCTGCTTCCGGATCTTCGCGCGGATCTCCGACCGCAGCTTGTGGGCATGGCTTTTCAGTTCCAGGCGCCGGTGTTTCCAGTCATCGGCCTCGGTGTCGACGGCCCGGGCAGCCGGCGGGGCGGCCAAGGCGAGCAGACTTCCCAGGATCAGGGTGACAAACAACCTCATCGCGTCCTCCCTCGTCGTTAGACGGCCAGCCCGTTCCGGCGTTAGCTGAGCGTGGTGGGCCCTGTAGGATTCGAACCTACGACCAACGGATTATGAGTCCGCTGCACTAACCGCTGTGCTAAGGGCCCCTCCACAGGGTAACAAAGCATCCGGCGGCCGATCGCTAGCCGAGCATGCTTTGCAGGCGCACAGCAGTGCGAAGGACTCCGGCGTCATTGCCGGGCTCCGCGGTAAGCTGCAGACCAAGCGGCAACCCGTTCGGAACCGGCATTGGAATGGAAATTGCCGGCGTTCCCAAGGCAGTCCAGGGTGCGTTCATCCTCGGATCGCCGGTGGATGCCAGGCCGGACGGTGCAGGTCCCACGGCAGCCGGAGTCAGGATCACAGGTGTGACTTTGAACAACTCTGCAACTCGAGCCTTGCACAAATCGATGTACCGCATGGCCTCGTCGTACCGCTCCACAGAGATCTTCAGTCCCTCGCGGACCAGGTCCGCAAGGTCCGCGAGGCGGGCGCCATGTTCGTTATAGCGTTCCTGGTGAAATCGGGCTCCCTCGTAGAACATCACGGTGATGGTTGAGTCGGAGAGCCTGGCAAGCATGCCTGCAATATCAATCGATCGGATGGATGCGCCCGCGCTACGCAAACGTGACAGCGCATTCTGAAAGGCCGCGGCCATTGCCGGGGCGACCTCAGGCATTGGTTGAGGCGTTCCCAGCGCAAAATCCTCTGAACGGCCCACACGATGTCCCAGCGATTCCCAAAGCGCCATCATGTCGCCTGGCGTGTTCGTGAAAAACCCGAGCGTGTCCAGGCTCTTTGCCAGCGGCAATACGCCCTCCATAGGGAGAAGGCCATAGCTGGGCTTGAATCCGGTAACGCCACAAAAGGAAGCGGGCCGCAGCACGGACCCTCGGGTCTGTGTTCCCATAGCGACCGGGACCATCCCCGCCGCGACGGCGGCTGCCGAGCCGCTGGAGCTTCCGCCTGGCGTGTGCGCCAAATCACGCGGGTTGCGCGTGGGCGGGGGCGTACGATAAGCAAAAGCGGTAGTGTGCGTCTTTCCCAGCAAGATCGCTCCGCGTTTCCGCATCTCGCGGACGATGGCGGCATCGTCGGTGCCGATTCGCCCTTTGTAGATTGGCGAACCGTACTCGGTGGCCAAGCCCCGCGTCTCGATGATGTCCTTCACTCCGAAAGGGATCTCGGACAGCTTGCCGCGACCGGTTGGCCGCTGCGGCGAAACCTGGACCCAGGCATGAATCGAGGGGTCCATTGCGCGAATCCGGTCCATGCAGGCTGGTAACGCAAGCCGGCGTGTTTTTTGCGATGCATTCAACCACTGAGTCATTGTTTCAAGTGGCGGTGTTTGCTCACTGGCGTACATAGGGGCGCGAGCCATAGCTGCCGCGAAACTCGCAAGAAGGAGGGTGCGACGATCGACTTTACGGTTTTCGGAGCCGGTCATAGGCGGATTGTACCCGAATCACGGCCTGCCGTTAAGCGGACGCGCTATCGACTCGTGATACACTCGGGGCAACTTGACCGCGCCCCACCAAAGCGGGAAAGAGCACCGGTGGCTCCACACGGTGCAGGTTCCAGTCCTGCGGCTGGCAGGTTTTCTCGCTCTGCTGGCTTTCGTGTTCCTCGAGAACTTCGCCGCAGGCCACTCCGGCCCGTCGGGCCTTGCGTGGTTTACGGCCGTCACCTTGGGCTATTGCGCAGTTTCGTGGTGCATCCTGCGAATGTTCTTCGACAGGACCGGAAGGCTCCATCTGGGGCGCGTGTTCCTGGGGCTCGACATATTCATCTGGGTATTTGCAATCTACGTCACCGGAGCCGAGCAGAGCTGGTTTCTGGCGCTGCTCATCCTGCGAAGCGCCGATCAATTGGGCGGCGGGATGCGCCGAGTTCTCTGGTATGGACACGTGTCCGTGGCAGGTTACCTCCTACTCCTCCTGTACCTGGAGGTAGTGGAGAACCGGCCGCTGGTCTGGCCCGTGGAAGGACTCAAAGTCGCCGGCATCTACACCATTAACTGGTACCTTGCCCTGTGCGCGCGGGCGGCCGGGAAGATCCGCAACCAGTTCCGAGTGGCCCGCGAAATGATCGCCGACCTCAATCAGCGGCGCCTGGAGCTGGCGAGCGAAAAGCAGAAGGCGGAAGAAGCCAATCTTGCCAAGAGTGAGTTTCTGGCCGCGGTGAGCCATGAGATCCGGACACCGTTGAACGGAATCATGGCGACATCGGATCTGCTGTTGGAAACGGAATTGACCGATGCCCAGCGCGAGTACACCCAATTGGGGCGGCAATGTAGCGTGGAGTTGCTTGAGCTCGTGAACGGACTGCTGGATCTGTCCAAGATCGAAGCGCGCGGGATGGGCATAAGCCCAACTGAATTCGAGCTTCGTGGCCTGGTTGAGGACATCCTCGAATTGGCGCGCACTTTGGCAATGAACAAGCGGATCCAGTTGCATAGCGAGCTTGGCAGGGAAGTGCCCGGATGGGTGAAAACAGATCGGAGCCATCTTCGCCGGGTGCTTCTTAACCTGGTCCTCAACGCGATCAAGTTCACATCCGCCGGTCGTGTTGAGGTCCGCGTTGGCGCGTCGAGCTGCGATGCCGATGCCGATTGAGCTGCATTTCGAGGTAATGGATACCGGTATCGGCATTCCGGCCGAAGCGCGGACGCGAATATTTGAGCCGTATTACCGGGTCGCCGGATCCGGCATTGAAATCGGGGAGGGTACCGGCCTCGGGTTGACAATATCGAAGCGGCTCGTGGAGGCGATGGGAGGTCGAATCGGCTTCCGCAGCGAGCCTGGCGCGGGCACTACTTTTTGGTTCGATCTTCCTGTTCGACGGGCGCAAATGCCTTCCTCGCCGGCTACCGTAATGATGGACGATCCGGAAGCTGCGCTCGAGACTTCGGACAAGCTCATGCTGGTTGTTGAGGACGAGCCCGTGAGCCGGAGAGTACTGGTCCGGCTGTTGGAAGTGCTCGGCTATCAAGTCCACGAGGTGTCCGATGGAATCGAAGCTGTTCGTGCGGCTGCCCGGACCCGGTACGCGTTGATTTTCATGGATCGCCGAATGCCCGGGATCGATGGGCTGGAAGCTACACGGCGAATCCGGCGGGCCGAGGGCGGCCTTCGGCGCACGCCGATTGTTGCATTGACCGCCGATGCCATGGAGGAGGACATTTCACAATGCCTGAATTCAGGCATGGATGAGCACATGAGCAAGCCTGTGGACAAGCGTACGCTCATCGCGGTGATTCGGCGGACTATATCCTCCCAGTCCCGTGCATCGAGCGCCGCGGAGGGATGACGCGGCGGCCCGGTGAGGCGGCCAGGAGGCGTGTCCCTACTAAGGCGCCCGAAACGTCACCGTGACGATATTCGCGATATCGCCGCCCTGCCGGATGACGACCTGCTTCTGGCCATAACCGATGCGCGGCGGGAGCGGCCCCAGGTTGATCTGGTCCAAGCCTTGATACTGTCCCTGAGCCACCGGCCCGGCGACCGGAACGCTCACGTCGGCGACGGTCGCCGTAGCCGGCCCGCCGCGAAGACCGGTCCCGTACAGGAGCAGATATATCTGATCGCCGGCCGCCGCTGGTACGCCCGTATCGGCCTTTGTCAGCGGGTCAAAGAGGTACCCCTCGCTCCGAACGCCCTGCGAGGTGATCCTTATGTACGTGGCCGCGGCTACCCCTCTTCCCGTCTGATTCGCGCTGTAGATCCCTGGAGCGGTTGCCGCGATCCCGACCATGGTCCGCTGGGTCCCGATAGCGATCTGGGCCGTCCCCGGCGCCGTTCCGGTAGGGATAAGGTAGAGTATCTGCGTCGGCGAAACGTAGTAGAGCGGCGCGGCGCGAGTGGTGTTCCGTGAGTCGGTTACCTGAACTTGGGCGCCGGCGAGAGTTGTGGGCCAGGGAGTAGTGGTCGCCGTGGCAGTGTTAGCCGCGAGATTCGTGCCGATGGTCGCGACGATGGAATCGGGGGCCACCGGACTCCCGAAAGCGTAACTGGCGCTGGAGGCCGTGGCGATGGTGGGCGGCGCGGGCGCCGTAGGAGCCTTCGCGTCGCAGATGGGATCGGTGGAGGGGATTTCCGGGACCAGCGGCGGGCGTGGTGCGAGCAGAACCGAAGGCGACGCACCGGTCATCCAGTTCCACAGCAGCTCATAGTAGCTGTACGCCGTCGCTCCCGGCCCGGAGCGGATCTTTTTCCCGAGGAAGCCGTCATCATCACCATACGTTACGTGGACTCCACAGTTCCTCGCCACCGAGCCCGGCGTGAAGTTGATGGAGGCGCGCTCCAGGGCTGTGTTGCGGATGTTGGGAAGCGCTGCAAGCTGATCATGCAGGACCTGGGCAATGCCGGCCGGCGTCGCGTTGGGGACATTCTCAGTCAGGCTCTCGATCAGCAGGGGGTCCGAAAGATCCTGAATCTGGAAAAACGGCGTGGTGATGTGGTTCAACTGCAAGTAGGTGCTGTCGGCGCACAAATAGAGTGCAGCCGGATGTGCGGCCGCGCAAGAATCATCCAGCAACGCATTCCGCTGGTCGACTTGTATGCGATTGAAGTTCTCCGTTTTCGTGGCATAGATGGGATCCTGAGGACTTCCGGCCGGGAATCCTTGCTTGCCGTTGAAATCGGGACCGAAGCTTGCCTCAAACTGGCCACGCACCCGCACGCTGGGATTGGCCGCCTGGAGGCGGGCGGCAATGCGATCGAGGTGCGTTCGTGCGCCCCTGGAGCCGGCGGAATCGCCGCTGATCAACACATCGGTCGCCTCGGTCAGCCTGGGCATTCCGGTCACGCCGCGCTCCAGCGCGTCCAGAGCCGCGCTGACAATGGTCGCCCCCTGGAAGTGCAGGCTGAAGGCCTGGGAAGGGTCGCTCTCGCTGCGCAACACGGCATCAGATTTTCTTCCCTCCCAGGTGTCTGAGCTACAGTACTTCAACCTGACCTCATTCCGGTCGCCCAGCCGGTTCACGCTGTTGCGTCCGAGCAAACCGTCCACGTTGCGGAAATCCCCCTCAAAGGCAGTGGTCATGAGGGTCCCCTCCCACTGGCCGATGCCGCACCAGCGTGTGGCGCACTCTTCGAAACTGGTGCAACTGCTGCCGCCCAGAAAATGGATCAGCCAGCGGTTGGCCGAGGATCCATCCGGCTCGGTTGCCCCGGGCCGCGCAGGACGCACATACATCACAGGCGCCGTTCCGTCGTTGCAGACGGCGCCAGGCGAGTTGATGACCACCTTGCGCAGATCGCCCGACGTCGTCGTCGAGACTCGATACGGCTGGCGTCCGTCCGGCGTTTGGGGACAGGAGATATAGTCCTTAATGTTGGGAATCGTCTGGGCCGCGCCGATGGAAGCCGCCAGAAGCAAGAAGCCAAACTGAAGTCGTTTCAACGTCGATAGTATACCCGAGGGGCTCGGTCAGGTTTTCGTGGCTCCCCAGTCTGGACGCGTTTCGAACTTTTGCGGCACAAGAACGCGGCGGAGGTGTGCCGCCGCTACGGCGTCAAGGAGCTTGCACTGTTTGGGTCCGCGGTCCGCGGTGAGATGCGTCCCGAGAGCGACATCGACATCATGGTGGAGTTCGAGCCGGGGGTACGCATCGGTCTGATCAAGTTCGAGTCCCTCGTTGAGGAGTTGGAGTCGCTTGCTGGTCGCAGGGTCGATCTGGTCACCAAGCGCGGCCTGAAGGCCTGGATCCGTGCGCACGCTCTCCACGATGCCCGCGTCATCTATGCGGCATGAGCCGTCGTTCCTGAAGGACATCCTTTCCGCTTGCCTCAAGATTGAAGCGATTGTTGCGGCAACCTCCGAAGATCTGTTTCTCAAGAACGAGGTCTTGCCGGCAGCGGTACTGCATCATCTGACTGTGAGCACGCCACCCTGTTCCTGCACTCCGCCGACAGGTTCTCCATATCCTCACGACGGAGTTCTCAGATTCAGAGTCTGGAGCCGATTGAAGCTTCGCACCCGTGCCGGTCTCGACTTCAAAGGGGCCGCCGCCGACTATTGACCCAGTGTTGATTCGAACCTGGAAACATAGGACATAACTGTGCGTCTGCCGGGAAGTCTCTTGTTCTCAAGGAAGACAAATCTGGCTCCCCAGTCTGGACACGTTTCGAACTTTTGCGGCCTCGAGTCGACGACTCCACTCGAACCGATACAGCTCCTTTGTTCACTGGAGCATCCCGGCAGAACCCACCATCCTCGTCCAGGCTGGGTGCCCGGCACGGACGAGTCTCGAACTCCAATCGCCCGGAGGTGAGGGCATCGTCAGGTCGGACCTGATCGCGGCGAAGTTTGGCGGAAATTGTATACACTGGATGGGGGAAGACTCATGAGCAAGGAATTCGTTGAACGCCGGGATGGGAGCTTCTACCTGTTCGGAAGTCGTGTGCCCTTAGCCCACATCGTGCGAGAATTTCAGCGCGGGGAGTCCCCGGAGGCCATTCGGTCACATTATCCGGCATTGAGCCTCGAGCAGGTTTATGGGGCAATCACCTTCTATCTTGGAAGTCGGGAAGATGTGGAAGGGGACATTGCGGAACGCGAGCGCGAAGAGGATGCTTTCACCGCTGCCCATCCAACGCCTCCTGAAGTCAGGATGACGTTTGAGCGTATGCGGCAGCAAACCGTTTCGCGGCGAAGCTGACGGATGATCCGCTTCCTGGCGGATGCCAGTCTCCACGATGCGATCGTCACTGGTTGTCTCCGCCGTGAGCCGGCAATCGATTTTCTTTCGGCCCATGAGGCCAGACTGGAAGGAGTTCCCGACCCAGAGGTGCTGGCCTTCGCCACTCATCAGAATCGGATTCTGGTCACTTCCGATCTCAGGACGATGCCGCGCCACTTCGGCAACTTTCTTGAAGCGAACGGCCAATGTGCGGGCGTCTTTCTCGTCAAGCAGAGGGCGGCATTGGCCGATGTGATTGAGGCGCTCCTGCAGGTGTGGGCCGCTTCGGATGCCGACGAATGGAAGAATCGGGTCGTGGAGATTCCTCAGCCGTAACCACGAGCCGCCCTGCACTGCCTGCGAGTGCGACCGCGAGTTCGAATCCCGCCTGGGGTTTTGAAATTGGCTCCCCAGTCTGGACACGTTCCGAACTTTTGCAGCTCAAAACGCGATCCGCTCGAACAACTCCAAATTTCCTTTGAAACCAATGACATCAGCGCAAAACCGTCGCGGACGATGTCGTCGGTCAGGTGCAATGCCATGAAGAGGATCGAGAGCAGAGACGTGATGGTTAACGTTACGTTATGTGTCATTTGATGGTCTGTTTGTTAGATTCGTGTGTGCCTCTCACAAAGTGCCAACGCGAGATCGGTGGGACCGAATCGTGGCGGACGAGCACTGGCGACGCGCGGCGACCGCGGACCCTCCACAGCCAATAAAGCATTGCGCCGAACAGCAGCAGGATCGGCAGCGCGCGCATCGGCGCCGTCGTGAATGGCTCGGGGAGGATGGTCGCCACGCGTTCACGGATCGAAAAGAACGATCCGGCCGCGATGAACAGCGCGAAGCACATCCGCCACAGATGGCGCGCCAGGCGTGGCCCGCCGCGAGGCGCGCCGAACCGCAGGATGCGCACGTCGCCAGCGGCCGCCAGGAGCATAACGGTCGCGAGGAAGAGGTGCATCTGAAACGGGACGCCGTTGAGGAAGCCGCCCGGGCTGTAAAAGGCCTTCACGCCGCGCGCGATCGTGCCGAGCGCGAGTCCGACAACTACAGTTAGCGCGGCAACGTCGATGCGGCGGGTCCATGGCGAGACGGGGCGGACGGTCGTCAACGCCGTGCCGACGAAGTAGCCCGTCATTAAGAAGGCGAACACATTCGGGTCGCTGGGGCTCTTGCGAAACGCCAGGATCGAGGCGCTGGCGCCCATGACGAGCATGACGTAGACAAACGCCAGCCCACTGCGCCGATGGGCAGTCCCGCCCTTCCTCGCCAATAGAGCGACGGCGCCGAGAACCAAAGCAAGCCCCCCGGCGGCGACGTGGATCGGCAACAACGTGTTCAGCAGGGCGTTCATCGGCTTGCGCTCCGTCTGCTCGCCGCTGCCGGTCGCTCGCGTTCTGCTTGCTCCGGCTCAAACCGGAGAATGTCACCGGGCTGGCACGAGAGCGCCTCGCAGATCGCATCGAGCGTCGAGAAGCGGATCGCGCGCGCCTTGCCGGTCTTGAGGATCGACAGATTGGCCAGGGTGATTCCGATGCGATCCGCGAGCTCGGTCAGCGTCATCCGCCGATCGTGGAGCAGGTCGTCGAGCTTGACCGCGATCGCCATGTCACACCGTCCCTTCGAGGTCTTCGCGCATGCGCGTGCCTTCCGTGAACACGCGGGTCAGCACGAAGGTGAGGAGCACGGCGAGCCAGCCGTTGATCGAAAAGCCGGCATCGAAATCGAGCGGGCGCTCCGGAGTCGAAATGGCCTTGGTGATCGCGCCGATGACCAGGCTGAGAAGCTGCAGCGCGAGCAGTGACCAGGCGATCGCCTGCAAACGGTACGCGTTCGCGGCGACGAACGGGTCGCCCGCGCGAACCGTCCCAACTATCCCGAGCAGCCGCTTGAGGACGACATGGTTCAGCGGGATCGAAGCGAGGCCGACCACCGCGATCGCGCGCAAGCCCATGATCAGCCGCTCTGCCTCGGGCGAAGGAGAGAGTTTGAAGGAGGTCATGATCCATTGCTCGTTGGGCATGACGACCAGCAGCGCAAGGATCGCGGCGCCGAACAGCCAGTTCACGACGATGAGGATCCGCAGCACGATGTACGCGATCGGCAGCGCGGCGGATGACGAGGCTGGCCTTGACACGATCAGCACCTCCTAAGTATATCGATTAACAATAACATCTTTATCGAATGTCGTCAAATCAATTATTGGCGGTCGATAAAGGAAGCGGGTGGGGGAGCGGCACAAGTTCAGGCCGTTGGCGACCCTCCGGAGGGTCTCAAGCGTGAAGCGCTAACGCAGATTGCCTCAACTCGCCCGGACGAGGTTCTGAGAGCGAGCTTCGCTGATCGCACCGTGATCGGGAGCCGTGCGCTGAACTGGGAAGTGCGTCCGTTCAGCCGATTCCCCGGGGTCGCTAGGCCGCCCTGTTTCCGGAATCCCGTAGTTTCTGCATGTCCGCGCAGGAAACCGGCTATCTGGTTCCAACTCGGAAGGCTTAGGTTCGAGTCCTTTATGGGGTCACTGATCCACTGGGTGCTTCCAGGGAATATTTCCTGAGCGCTGGTAATGGAATCAGTCAGATAGCGGAGATCTGGAACAAGAACAACTGGCTCCCCACACTGGACACGTTTCGAACTTTTGCGCGTAAATCGCCTTCCGCTCGAACCGGCAGAACTCCTCTCCATACATGAGCATCTGGGCAAAATTGGTATGTCGGTCCAGGCTGGGCACCCAGTTGGGATGCATTTCGACCTTCGACACGAATCTTGTCTCAACTTCCGACTGGCTGACGACCCACTCCGAGTTGCACGAGCGGGCGGTGAACCCGTTTGGGGTTTGTTGGCGGGTTCGCCCGGCATCAAGTCGGTAGTCACCCAAACGCCGGATTATCGAAAGTTCACTGCCGCAATCGCTTCGCCGTTGCACTTTGACCGAACCACCTTACGGAACTCTGCCTTCTTCTACCCGGTCGAGAAAGGTTTCCCAACGGTCCGGTTCCGGCTTCATCCATCGATCGTAGCGGGCTCTACTCAACTCAAGCTGGCCTTCGAAAAGCATGTTTTGTAGGTGGTCCTCAAAACCGTCGTTTGGTTGAGCTTCGCCGCCGGTAGCCATAGTCCCGAAGAGTCTTCCGTTGCGGAAGCCTGTTGTGTGAATCAGCTCCTGAAGTTCGCTCGCTTTCCGCAAGTCGCGCTCGCAGGCGAAAACGATATCGAGCCGCTCGGGCTCGCCGCAGGTAGAGGCCAGCCGCAAGACCTCTTCGACTGGTAACTCCTCGATCCATCCCATTTGGCATTGCCAAATGGGTCCCAGAGTCCTTCGAACAGTCCCCGAATCACTACCAACAAGAACAATCCGGCGGGCGCGGGTGAACTCAAACTGATCTTCACGACGAGGGATTTCAGCTGCGTAGCGGAAATTGTAAACCGGAAACCAGCGCCGACTGGCCGAACGAAGCCTTCGATAGAGAAGGTCTATCTCTTCTGGAGGGAAGAGCCATGCACCCAAGTTCGCCGCGACGATGCGGCGAGCGCCAGGCGACTCCCGGAACCTCGGGGAGAAGCGGATGACGTGGTGGATATAGGAGCCATACACGCTAGCCTGGGGAACCACGGCGGAACGCTTGAGGAAGAGGTCAGCCTGGTCAGCCGGAGCAGATTCGGTAAGCTCCAGATAACCCGCCTCCGGCAACAGCGCTGCGAATTGGCGTCTCGGTCGACTGAAGTTGTCCAGGCTCAGGTCATAGAGTCCTGAGAGTCTCGGCCACTCGACAATCCCTCGGCGGTATGGAGTGTCTTTGGGGATGAGTAGCACGTAGACCACTCCTGAATCATCGGTCAAAATCGGTTCTAGGGCGCCGAGGCGCCCACGCCGAAAGGAATACATGGAGAAGTACAGAGCAACCAGCGGTGAATGGGTGACGTCGAGCGCGAACGTTGGAAAGCCATAGTGCTGCAGAATCGCCTCAAAGAGCCAGGGGTTCGGCGGTGCATCCAGGGGAAAGCCATGGAGCTCCCGAGCCACATCGAAAAGCCAAGTCGGCATCCTCGAATGTAGCCTTAGGAGGAACCGGCCCGTGGGGGTGTTAGCAAGGAGACGTGCTGCTGGATTACGCGGCGCGCCTCGCGCATCGATCATTTCAGTGAACAGGAGTGTTAGCGGTCATCAGAAAACGTAGAAATTTGGACACTGGCCGGCTGGGCCATGGCTACGTGGCGTAGTTTGAGGCGCAAGTAGTCGATGTAGCCATCGGGGATGGGGTGGGACTGGAGTTCTTC
>Ga0247727_10004592_pt1 | contig 29086 bp, 22 predicted proteins | sample WisWelCaveWW1625_FD_202498 | JGI IMG/M metagenome (GOLD analysis project Ga0247727, IMG submission 202498) | Biofilm microbial communities from Wishing Well Cave, Virginia, United States - WW16-25 | ecosystem: Environmental > Aquatic > Deep subsurface > Groundwater > Cave microbial mat | place...
TATTTCCGTCCTCTTCGAAGATGACCGAGGACACGCCCGGGTCATCCTTCAAGTCGAGCGGATCGCCCATGATGGCTCTGCCGCCCGAGACGCTGAAATAGGCCTCGGTGTGCGCGATGAGTTTCGCCACCACCGTGATGCTCTCGCCGGGCCCCGCGGTGCCGACGCTGAAGGTGCCATCGAAGGCCGAAAAGTCGTAGAAAATCCCACCTTCGGTGCTCCCGAACGTACCGCCGAGATCGGTTCCGGATTCGGTCAGCACGTGGCTCTGGCTTCCGCCCCTCAGCGCCGCTTGCGACTCGAAAACCAGAACGTTGTTCGCGCGCACTTCCACCCGGTACGAAACCAGTGGTGCAAAGGGGTTCGTTTCGCTGCCGTCACCCGAGAGGTCGGTGAGTCCCAGCGAGATCGCATTGAGGTGGAACGAATAGAGGTACGACTTCGGAAGGGCGGACATGTTGGTGCGGGTGTCGCTCCACGCCGTTTCACCGTCGGTCACTTGCGGGAAGGCCGTGCCCGCGAGGTGCGGCTTCGCGGTGTTGATGTAGACACCGTGGAGCTGGATCGCCGCGTTGCCGTCGACGTCGAGGGCCGAGCGCGCGGTCATATCGCTGAAGGCGTCGGTCGGGATGATCGCCTCGGCCAAGATCGAGCCGCTATTGGCCGGACCCTCGACGTCGGTCACGGGGTTGTCGAACGCACCGCCACCGGCCGATGCGGTGATGCTCGCCGCCTGAGCCGAATGACCCGCGGCGAATGCAAATGCAAGTGCGAGGGCAACGAGCAACCGACGCATGATGAACTCCTTGGAAGTGATCGAATCGAGAACCGCACCTGCCATGGGTCGTAACCGACACCTCAGCGGTAGAGTTGCTTCGCCACGCTCCACGATGTCGGTTGCACGCCGACCCTATCGTCCTTTTCGAAAATGATCGAACTTACGTCCGGATCGTCCTCGACGAGCGGGTCGCCCATGAACACGCGGCCCCCGAGAAGGTGAAGTACACCTCGGTGCGCGATGAGCTTCGTCACCATCGTGATGCTTTCGCCGGGTGCCGCGGTTCCGGCGCTGAACGTGCCGTCGAAGGCCACGAAGCCATGGGTCGAGATCCCGACTTCGGCGGCCTATCGGAACAATGCCTTCACGCGCCCGAAGGTCGATGCTTCGACGCCAATGGGTTCGTCGGTGATGATCTCGCCGAAGACTCCCGGATCGTCCTTCGCGTCGAGAGGATCGCCCACCTTGGCCGCCGCCCCGGTGCCCGCGAGCCGCGTCCGGGTGCGTGCGACCAGCGCCGTTCGCACGTTGAAGGTCTCACCCGGCGCGAAGAAGCCCAGCGAGATCGCGCCGTCGAACGCCGGGAACCGGTATCCGAACAGCGTCCCCTGGCTGAAGAAGGTGCCGCCCAAGTCGGTGCCTGATTCCTGCAAGACGTGAGCACCCGCGCCGCCCAACAGCAGTCCATGCGATTCGAAGATGATGTTGCCGTCGAGCCGCACTTCGACGCCGTACTCGGCGCACGGAGCGAAAGGAGTCTGGTCGGTCAGCATTCCCAGGTCGCGCAGCGCCAGCTCGACGCCCTTGATTTGGAACTGGTAGACATAGTGAAGCGAACGGTTGGACGTGTTGGCGACGACGCTGTCCCAGGAAGTGCGCCCCTCCAACGTGTTGTCGGTCTTGGAAAGAAACTCGTTGTAGCACTCGGCCAGGGCCGCGGAGACGCCGCCCTCGTTCTGCGCGCCCAGCGCGCGGCACGAGTCGTCGAAGGAGATGCCGCGGCCTTGGTCGAAGCGCACCGCGGCCAATATCTCGCCGGAACGCGCCGGCGCCGGGGCATCCCGCTTGGTGATGCCGTAGATGGTTCCTTCTGCGGTGGCCTGGATCGTGGCCGCAGATGTGGGTTCTGACCCGCCGAGAAGGGCGAGCACCGCGATCGAAGCGAGGGCAGTCGAACGCACGAGGGCCTCCACCAGCGATGCACACGATGAACAGGCGCGGGGGGCAGTGCTGCGCATCGCGTGGCGTGAAGTGAACTGGAGCTGACGGCTTCAATCGTAGACCATGATCGAGTGTGCAGCAAGGAGCGCGACGAGATGGACTTGGGGCGATTTCAGGGCGGCGGTGACACCCCAGCCAGGATGCTGCGCGCCTCGGCCACGAGACGCGCTCCCAGGGCGTCCGCCTCGTCGAGCCCATCGATGACCGCCCGCGCGTGCGCGGTGGCCTCTTCCCGCCGCCCTGCGGCTGCCAAAAGCGCCGCGAGCCGGACGCGCGCGAAGGGTTGCGCCGAGGGCAACCAGACCCAAGCGTCGTGGTGCAGCCGCTGCGAGGAAAGCACTGCTTCGTAAGCCGCGATCGCCGCGTCGGTTTGGCCGAGGTGCTCGCGGGCAGTTGCCATGAGCCACCGCAGCGGCATTCGACCCGAGAACCAGGGCCCGGGTCTAGCCGGACCCCCGGCCGCCCCGAGGGTCGGATCGAGAACCCGCACTTTGTCCTCGCCGCTCGTCGCCAGCCAGGCATCCAAGAGCCGAATGTCCACCTCGTACTTCCGTTTCTCCGCCCCCCCACGCTCTTGCACACTTCGGGCCGCCTGCCATTGCATCGCCGTGTCCCGGGAGGCGGCGGCGGCGATGCCGCGTGCGATGGTGCACGCCATCGTGGTGTCGGCGAGGAATGGGGCATCGGGCCGTACCGGCGATCCGGCCATGATTCCCAGCTGCACTCGCGCCATGCGCGCCACGTCGGCCCAGAAAGGATTCGGTGCGCGCGGGATCGCGGCTTCGAACGCGCTTGCCGCCTTGCGGATCGCGCCGTGGCGCGCCGCGCTGGCCGCACCGGCCAATTCGGCCTGGAAGCGGATGTCGGGGTTCTTGTCGCTGACTTGCAGGACCGCAATCAAACTGTCGGCAACTCGCCAATCGCCGCGGCACGTGGCGTATTCGAGCAAGCCGATCCCCAGGTTCGGCTCGCGCAGGCTGTCGAGCACCGCGCGCCCACGGTCGTAGAGTCCCAGTTGCATCATCGTCTTGAACGTATTGAGCAAGATGATTTCCGACACGCCGAACACCGAGTACGCAGCCGCGCTGTCCATGGTCGCGAGCGCGTCCTCGTAGCGCCCCAAGTTGAACTGCACGGTGCTGCGGTTGTTGAAGAAGGCGGTCGATTTCTGCGGCTGTTTGACCAATGCATCAGAAATCTCCAAAGCGTTCACCAGGTCGTAGCGCACGACCCGTGCGTCGAAGAACTGCAGGTCCAGCCGCTCCGACTCCGTCAGTCGCTCGCGGTTGCGGAGTGCCGCGTCGTACGCGGTGCGCGCCGAGTCCGCGAAACCCATGTTGGTGTAATTGGCCGCCCGATTTTTCTCGGCGGATGCGAACCCCGGATCGAGGGCCAAGGCTTGGCTCAAGAGTCGATTGCTGGCTGGGAATTGGCGCTTCCGGTGCAACTCGATTGCGCGCACGTAGATCTCGAAGGCTTCGAACGACGGCGTAACGACTTCGCGCAGTTTTCGGGCGGTGCGCACTTCGGAGCGCTTCTCGCCGAGCTTCTCGCGCAGCTCGTGCGACAACTTCTCCAATGTATCGATGAGTTCGGACTGGGTCTCGGCGATGCCATTCACCGTGTGCAGGGTCTTGCGCGTGTTGGAATCGACGACATACAGGATGATCGAGTAACTCGACAGGATTTGATCGACGCGACCGGCGACGTAAGTGCGCGCGGTGGCGCGGTAGGCAAGTTCGCGCGCCACCTCGCCGAGCACTCGCGTGGTGTCGGGGCGGCCCGCCATGCGAATGCCGCGCTGCACCTGTGGCCGCGACAGCGGCGTGACGATGGCGGACTGCGCTAGGGCCGCGGTGACGAGTTCGCGGCTGGCTTCCGACAGACCCGGCGTTTGCGAGGTGCCTTCGAAATCGGCCACCAGAATGTAGTTGAGACCGCGACGGCTCCCCGCGCCGCCCTGCGGCCGTAGCCACAAGCCGGCGGCCGCGGCCGCGGCGATCGCAAGCCCGACGCCAGCGCCGAGCGCAAGCCGGCGTCCGGCAATTTTCCGGCGCCGGCGGCGCGGTTTCGCGCTCAAATCCACCTGGCGCAGTTCGGTCAACAACTCGTCGGTGCTGGCATAGCGCTGTCCCGGATCCTTCGCGAGACAGCGCTGCACGATGTCTTCGAGCGCCGGCGGAACGGTCGCGGTGACGTGCGACACCGGCGGCGGTACGACGTGCAGCACTGCACTCAACGTGTCGAGCGCCGTCGGTCCGAAGAAGCTCGGCTTCCCGGTGCACATTTCGTAGAGCATGCTGCCGAAGGAAAAGACGTCGGAGCGGAAATCGACCTCTTGACCACGCGCCTGCTCCGGCGACATGTATGCCGGCGTGCCCATGATCTGGCCTTGCACGGTCAGTTGGCCCACGGCGGTCGCGGTCTGCAATGCGCCCAACATCATGGTGGCGTCCTGCGACTGTGTCGTCAGCTTCGCCAGGCCGAAATCGAGGATCTTGGCGCGTCCGTTCGACGTCACCATGACGTTCTCGGGTTTGAGATCACGATGCACGACGCGATGCGCGTGCGCGTGCGCCAAGCCGTCGGCGATTTGGGTACCGATGTCGAGTGCGCTCGCGAGCGACAGCGGCTCGGTGAGCACCGTGCGCAGGTTGCGCCCCTCGATCAGCTCCATCGCGATGAAGAGGGTGCCGTCGGTCTCGTTGGCTTCGTAGATGGTGGCGATGTTCGCATGGTTGAGCGCCGCGGCGGACCGCGCTTCCTGCAGAAAGCGGCCGCGGCGTGTTTCATCGCCGACGCTTTCCGGACGCAGCACCTTGAGCGCCACGCGCCGGTGCAGCACCTGATCCTCGGCCAGGTACACGACACCCATGCCGCCCTCGCCGAGCGCGGACAGGATGCGGTAGTGCGAGAAGGTGGTTCCGATCATGGGCGCGACGCGCGACCTCCTGGGCACCCCGACACGACGGGCGCCCTCACCCCACACCCTAAACGAACCGTTCGGTCTTTGCCTTTCGGTATCGCCTGCAGTATAAGGACGAGAGTTGAAAAATCGAGTTTCGTCCACGCCGCGCAGGACTTCGCGAAATGGACAGCACCGGAGGACATCGGATGATCATCAGGCCGATCTTGATCTTCGCTATCGTGGCAATTCTGGGATTCGCCGCGGGGTGCAAGGCGCCTGCTCCCAAAGTGGCTGCAGACGCGATTTACACCGGCGGTGACATCATCACCGTCAACGACGCCCAGCCAACCGCAGAGGCGCTCGCCGTGAAGGACGGCAAGATTCTGGCTGTTGGTGCGCGCAGCGAGATCGAACGTGCCTACAAGGGAGAGACCACAGCCGTTGTCGATGTGGCCGGGAAGACCTTACTGCCCGGCTTCCTCGACCCCCACAGCCACTACTTCAGCGCCCTCTCCATCGCCAACCAGGTCAACGTCTTCGCGCCGCCCGCAGGGCCGGGCAAAGATATCCCCAGCATCGTCGCCGCGTTGAAGAAATTCCGCGACGAGAAGCAGACTCCCAAGGGCGCGTTGATCCAGGCCTACGGCTACGACGAGAACGCCATGCCGAATGGTGTCGGCCTGACTCGGGACGACCTGGATGTGGACTTCCCGGACAACCCGGTGCTCGTGGGGCACGTCTCGATGCATGGCGCCGTCCTCAATTCGGCATGCATGAAGCAGTACGGCATTACCGCCCAGACCAAGACCCCACCGGGCGGCATCATCGTGCGCAAAGCGGGGTCCAACGAACCGGCGGGCTTGCTGATGGAAACGGCCTTCCTGCCGATCTTTTCGAAGCTGCCCAAGCCGACCACGGAACAGGAGGTCGAGTGGAGCCGCGCCGGCCAAATGTTGTACGCCGCAAACGGCATCACCACTGCGCATGAGGGCGCCACACACGCGCCGGACCTCGAATTGATGCAGCGTGCGGCGGCCGGTGGCGCCGACATCATCGACGTGATCGCCTATCCGTTCGTCACCGACTTCGATGCGGTGCTGGCGAAGAACCCGATTGGCACGTGGGGCCAATACAAGAACCGCGTCAAGATCGGCGGCGGCAAGATCACCCTCGACGGCTCGCCCCAGGGCAAGACCGCCTACTTCACGACGCCTTACCTGACCGGTGGCCCGGGCGGAGAAAAGAACTGGCGCGGCGAACCCGGGTTTCCCGAGGACTACGTGAAGGCGTTCGTCAAGAAGGTCTATGGCCTCGGCCTGCCCCTGAACATCCACGCCAACGGCGATGCCGCGATCGACCTGTTGCTCCGGGCGCACGAGGAGGCGGCCGCCGGGGACCTCTCCAAGCAACGTCACGTCACGGTCATCCACTCGCAATTCGTCCGGGCCGACCAGCTGGACAAGTTCGCGACTTACAGGATCACGCCGTCCTTCTTCACGCTTCACACCTTCTACTTCGGAGACACGCACTTCCAGCAGCGCGGCGAGAAGCAGGCGTACTTTCTCAGTCCGATGCGGGCCGCGATCGACAAGGGCCTGCGGCCCACCAACCACACCGACTTCGTCGTCGCGCCTCTCGATCAAATGTTCGTGATCTGGACGGCCGTCAATCGGATCTCGCGAAACGGCGTGGTGATCGGACCGGACCAGCGCGTCACGCCGATGGAAGCACTGAAGGCGATCACCATCCATGCGGCCCACCAATACGCCGAGGAAAGCTCCAAGGGTTCGCTGGAGCCCGGCAAGCTCGCCGACTTCGTCATCCTCGACAAGAACCCGCTGGCGGTGGATCCGCTGGCGATCAAGGACATCCAGGTCGTCGAAACGATCAAAGACGGGAAGACGATCTATCGGCGCGAAGCGAAGTAAGGCGTCGAGCCCGGCGTCATCGGAGAAGTCGCGCTTGACGAAACAGAACGCCGAACCACTTTCTCGAAAAGGAACATCACAATGAAGCGCAGCCACCTCTTTCTGCTTTCCCCGCCGCTGCTCGCCGGAGCTCTCCTCTTCACCGCGCCGGTGGCCGCGCAGGACGACGCAGCCGAGCTGGCGAAGAAGCTTTCGAACCCGGTGGCCAGCCTCATCAGTGTTCCCTTCCAAAGCAACTGGGACGTGGGCATCGGCGCTTCCAACGGCTCACGAATGGTGTTGAACCTCCAACCCGTCGTTCCCATCAGTTTGACTGAAAACCTGAACCTCATTACCCGCTGGATCGTACCGGTGGTGTCGCAGTTCGATATCACGGGCGAGGGCACCCAACAGTCGGGCTTGGGCGACGCGGTCATCAGCGGTTTTTTCAGCCCCGCCAATTCAGACCCCATTTGGGGCGTTGGGCCGGCTTTCTTGGTGCCCATCGCCACGGATGACTTTCTGGGCACGGAGAAATTCGCCGTGGGACCATCTGTTGTGGTGTTGAAACAAGCGGGTGGATGGACCTACGGTGGCCTTGCCAACCACCTCATTTCGGTTGCGGGCGATGAAGACCGCGGTGACATCAGCGCGACGTTCCTGAATCCTTTCGCGTCATACAACTGGAAAAGTGGTGCGGGTGCGACCCTGAATGCCGAATACACCTATGACTGGGAAAACGAAGTAGACATCTTCGTGATCCAAACGATCCTGAGCGCGGTGACAAAGTTCGGCAACCAAATCGTTAGTTTTGGCACCGGCCCGCGCTTCCACTTTGCACCGGAGAACCGCCCAAACTACGGCATCCGGGCATCCGTCACGTTGGTATTCCCGAAATAGGCCAAATCGGATCGAAAGCACGTGGCATCGCGCCCGGCAAGATCGCGAACTTCACGGTGCTCGAGCAAGATCCTTTCACGGTCGAGCCGATGCGGCTCAAGGACGTGGTGGTCTGGGGCACTGTCTTCGAAGGGCGAGTTTTTCCGATCCATCGGTAGCCAGCGGCACCTTGACAATAAAGTAGTACGGGCCCCGGAATCCTCATGGAGGATGACACTGTAGAATGCGCCAGCTCGCAGCGTGAGCCAGGGTTCGCGTCATCAGCTTGGAGGAAATCGGATGCACGTCGCGCGTCGTTCGTGGGTCGTCGTCTTCGTGTGCATCGGCTTCGCCGCGATCGCCGGCGCGCAGGAACTCGAGCGCATCGTCAAGACCGTATCGAAGTCGGGCAGCCTCGACTTGCCCGCGGGCAGCGACCGTGCCGAAGCGCAGATCACCAGCGCCTTCTTGTCCGGCGCGATTCGATTCCTCTCCGACGATTTACTGCTGGGACGCGGCGCGGCGAGCCGCGGTGATTCGCTGGCGCGCAGCTACATCGCGACGCGCTTCGAGGAGTTCGGCTTGCAACCCGGCATGGCCGACGGCTCGTGGCAGCAGCCCTTCGACATCGTCGGCATCACGGCGCAAGTGCCGGAGACATGGAGTTTCGCAGCGGCGGGCGGCAAGTCGCTGGCGCTGAAGTACTCGACCGACTTCATCGCGAATGCCGGCGTGCAGAGGGAAGTCGCGGCGATCGAGAATGCCGAGATCGTGTTCGTGGGCTACGGCATGCAGGCGCCCGAGTATCAGTGGGACGACTTCAAGGGTGCGGATCTGCGCGGCAAGGTGTTGCTGATTCTGAACAACGATCCCGATTGGGATCCGAAGCTGTTCGCCGGCAAGATGCGCTTGTACTACGGGCGCTGGGACTACAAGTACGAGAGCGCGGCGCGGCAAGGCGCCGCCGGCGCCATCATCGTGCACACGACGCCGTCGGCGGGATATCCGTGGCAAGTCGTGCAGACGTCGTGGACCGGCGAGCAATTCGAGTTGCCGGCGGAAGGCGACTCGCGCGTGCCGGTCACCGGCTGGGTGACGGAGGATGCCGCGAAGCGCCTGGCGGTGTTGGGCGGCAAGAACCTCGACAAGCTGCGCGCCGCGGCGCGCAAGCGCGATTTCCGGCCGGTGCCGCTCGGCGTCACGACGTCGTTGCGCATGCAAACGGTGCTGGCGCGCACGCGAACGGCGAACGTCCTGGGGCTGTTGCCCGGCAGCGACCCGGCGTTGAAGCATGAAGTCGTAGTCTTCACGGCGCACCACGATCACTTGGGTGTTGGTAAGCCAGATTCGACCGGCGACCACATCTACAACGGCGCGGTCGACAATGCCGCAGGCGTCGCGACGCTTTTGGCGTGCGCGCGCGCGTCCACGTCCCTGCCGCAAGCGCCGCGCCGGTCGGTGCTGTTTTTGGCGGTAGGCGTCGAGGAATCGGGGCTGCTGGGATCGGCGTATTACGCGGCGCATCCCACCGTGCAGCCGGGGCGCATCGCCGCCAACATCAACATGGATGGCGCCAACATCTGGGGACGCACGCGCGACATCGCGCTGGTCGGCTACGGCAAGTCGTCCATGGATCGCGTCGCGCAGGAAGTCGCATTGTCACAAGGTCGCACCGTCGTCGGCGAACAGTTTCCCGATCGGGGCTACTTCTATCGCTCGGATCAATTCAGCTTCGCCAAGATCGGCGTGCCGGCGCTGTATCCCGACAACGGACTCGACTTCATCGGCCGGCCGCTGAATTGGGGCAAGGAGCAGATCGAGCGCTGGGAAGCACGGCAATACCACCAGCCGAGCGACGAGATGGATGCGACCTGGAATCTCGACGGCGCCGTGGACGACGCGCGCTTCTTGTTCCTGTGCGGCATGGTTCTCGGGAATGCCGACGAGATGCCGGCATGGAACGCCGGCGATGAATTCGAAGTAAGGCGCAAGGCGGCGCTGTCCTCCGCGACCTCAGGAGCATCACGTTGATCGCGTGCCGGCTGCTACACCTCGGGCACGGGTCCTGCTGAGAATTGAGCTGGCTCCTCCCAGAGGGCTATACTTCTCGTGCCGACGGTCTTGCGTCGTGGCCCGTACAGGTTCTCGTTCTATAGCCACGAATCGAAGGAGCCGCCCCACATTCACGTTCATCGTGATGAGAAGAATGCGAAGTACTGGCTCCGCCCGATCGGGCTCGCAGGTAGCAGCGGGTTCTCGCCGGTAGAGTTACGGATCATCGAAGGGCTGGTTTGGCGCCATCATCGCCAGTTTCAGGAGGCGTGGGATGTCTTCTTTCGGTGAGAGCGCGGGAGAGAGGATCCAGGATGTCCGATGCACTCGGGTGTCACTGATCGTCGATCTCGTGGACGGTCGGACTCTCTCGGTGCCCATCGTATGGTACCCGCGACTTCTGAATGCAACAGCTGCACAGCGGGATAACTGGCGTCTCATTGCCGGCGGGTTCGGCATCCATTGGCCCGACGTGGACGAGGACCTCAGCATCGAGGGTCTCTTGCGCGGAGCGCCCGCGCCACGACCGAACGGCCCGCATCGGCGTCGTTCGCAAGCGAGCCGCGAGTTGTCGGCGACGCGTCCGCCGCTTCAGAAATCAGCACGACCAACCAAGCGCAAGTCCGTCCGCCGCACAGCACGCTGATTTGGACGCTGCCAGGTCAAAATGTGGTCCAGCCCGATACTGTGTACACGTGGGAATCGAGCACTTCGGTAGCGACGTCGAATCTGACGCCGCCATGGGTTGGGAACTCGAATCCGATCCCGAAGCCGTACACCGTCTCGTCGAGCGAACCAATGCGGCCCATGCGAGCCGACACGAGATTCAGAAGCTCGAGCTCCGTACCGAAGTAGTAGCCGGGGTTCGAATCCAACGCGCCGAAATACCCGTCGACGTCGAGCGCGAGTCGCAACTCTACAGCATGACCCCACCTCGAATTGCCACCGCCGGCCGCTTCGCCGGCGAGGCCGAATCGGAAGCTCCTACCGAGAGGATCGGAATTCCCTTCGCCGTATTCGATGTCGCGATCGAACATCTTGGAGACCACACCGCCGAAGCGAATACCGACATAGCCCGGATGCACGTTTCGCGAGTCCGCCGGTTGCACGCGCGCGACCCAGAGCATCCCAAAGTCCAGGTCGGCTGAAGTGCCTCTGCCGCCGCTGAAGGGAATGACTACGCCCGGCGCGAAGTCGACGTGGAACACGTTTAGGACGACACCCAGGCCGACGTCGAGATTCAACTCATAGCGACCTGATCGAAGTGGGATCGCGTTCCATGTAGGTCTGAGTACGTCGGACACGTTCGCGCCGAGACCACCGTGGAAGGTGTACTCCGAAGATTCTGGGGTGCCCGCCGAGGCGAAATCCGAGACACCATAGTTCACGTAGTTGAAGTTTCCCCCGAAGCCGAAGCCGTGTTGTTGCACCACGAAGTTCGCACTATAGAAAATGTTGGAGTACAGGCGGTGGTGTGAAAACGGACTCAGCTCGAGCGTCGAAGATGATCTTCCGAAGCCGAGCGCGCCCGGATTCCAAAATGTAGCAGCAGGACCTTCCGCGATGGCGGTGAAGGCTTCGCCCATGCCGTGAGAGCGCGCGTCCGGAACGATTTGCTGAGAGGCTGCCCCTGTCCCCCGGCCTTGTGCCCAAGCGGATGGCGTCGAAACCATCTGCATGCCGATCGCGAACAACGCAACCCAGAGTCTTGGCGCGTTGCCGGCCACGCGGAGATTCCTTCCGCAGGGGAGTGCGCTACCAGAGGTCGGGGGTGCCTTCGCGTTCGAAGGATTCCTCGATGACGCGCGGGATGACCATGATCTTGAGCAGTTCGTTGGCGCCTTCGCCGATGCGGGCCAGCAACGCGTCGCGCAGGTGGCGTTCGATGCGCGATTCGCGCGCGTAACCGTAGCCGCCGGCGATCTCGATGGCGCGCTCGCCGCAGAACACCGCGTGCTCGCTCGCCGCCACCTTGGCGATCGCGGCCTCGCGCGCGATGTCCAGCCCGCGCGTCTTGTCGTAGGCAGCGCAGTAGGTCAGCATGCGTCCGGCGTGGATGCCGATCAGCATCTCCGACAACTCGCGCCGCGTGTTGTCGAGCTCCATCAGTTTCTTGCCGAACAAACGCCGTTCGTGGGCATAGCGCAGCAGCTTCTCGTACGCGCCCTGCGCCACACCGGTGGCCCACGCGCCGATGGTGACGCGCCCGCCGTTCAGCATGTGCATGGCGTAGCTGAAGCCGCGACCGCGATCGCCCACCAACTGCTCGCGTGGCACGCGATAGTTCTCGAAGATCAGCATCGCGGTGTTGGAGCCGCGCACGCCCATCTTGTCCTTGATCGGCTGCAATTCGAAGTGTCCTTGCCAGCCGCGCTCGACGACGAAAGCGGAAATGGCGCCGTCGCGCGCATCGCGCGCCATGACGAAGAACACGTCGGCCGACGGGCCGTTGGTGATCCAGTACTTCGTGCCGTTGAGAATGAAATCGTCGCCATCCTGGTGGAAGGTGGTGCGCATGGCGCGGGCATCGCTGCCGCTGTCGGGTTCGGTGAGGGCGAAGCAGCCGATGCGCCGGCCGGTGACCAACTGCGGCACGTAGCGCTGTCGCAATTCGGGCGAGGCGAAGCGGTAGATGCCGTCGGTACAGGTGCTGTGGATGGCGACGCCCAATGCGAAGCCGGCGTTGGCTTTCGCGAGCGCCTCGAGTCCCGCAACCGCGTAGCTGAACGGCGCCCCCATGCCGCCGACGTCCTCGCCGAAGGCCAGCGCCAAGAAGCCGGTGTCTCCCAGCGAGCGGAACGTCGGTTCGTCGAACCACTCTTCTTCGTCTTGCTTGGCCGCACCCGGCGCGACACGCTCGGTGCAGAATCGATCGAGCGTGCCTTCGAGGAAACCGATCAGATCGGTGTGCTGCGCATCGGCATGATGCAAGCGATCGAGCGCCAGCTTCTGATCGGGGACGAAGAACGGCATGCGACGGTCTCCTTGTCGACGATCACGAACCGTCACACATGCGCGCCGCCAAGATGGGGCAAGCCAACGCGATGCGAACGCGACACGATGGGGATCACGAAGCGAACCCGGATCCGGCGCGGAGCATAGCCGACGGCCCGGGGGACCGCCAAGGCCGGGACCCTGCGCGGCTTGTGCTTGGGATCGTTGTGGGGCCAGCTCGATTCCGACGTCAACCGACCGGCAGGGAGTCCAGCAATGCGGCGTTGGTGGGATAGCGCTTGAGCAGTTCGAGTACGTATTCCATCGCCGCGGCGGGATCGAGGGTCGAGAGCGCGCGCCGCAGGCGCTGTGCACGCACCACGACCGTCGGGTCGTAGAGTTTTTCTTCCTTGCGGGTGCCGCTCTTGGCGACGTCGATGCACGGGAAGATGCGCTTCTCGAACAACTGGCGCGACAAGACGAGCTCCATGTTGCCGGTGCCCTTGAACTCCTGGAAGATGACCTCGTCCATACGCGAACCGGTGTCCACCAGCGCCGTCCCGAATATGGTGAGGCTGCCGCCGCCCTCGATCTTGCGCGCCGCGCCGAAGATTTGCCGCGGGATTTGCATCGTCTGCGCGTCGAGCCCGCCGGTCAGCGTGCGGCCGCTGTTGCCGGTCATGACGTTGTGGGCGCGCGCCAAACGCGTGATCGAATCGAGCAGCAACACCACGTCACGTCCGGCCAGAACGCTCTCCAAGGCGCGATGCAGCGCCTCGTCGGCGATCTGAATGTGCTCCGCCGCCGTTTGATCCGACGACGCCGCATACAACGTCGTCGGCACCGCCCGCCGGAAGTCGGTGACTTCCTCCGGTCGCTCGTCCACCAACAACACCACGACCTCGATGTCGGGATGATTCTTCATCACCGCGAGGGCGGAGTCCTTGAGCAACGTCGTCTTGCCGGCCTTAGGCGGCGCGACGATGAGGCAGCGTTGCCCCTTGCCGATCGGGGTCAGGAGATCGAGCGCGCGCGTCGTATAGATGTGCGGTTCGGTCTCGAGGACGATGCGCTCGAAGGGATCGATGCTGGTGGCGCTCTGCAGTTCGCGCAGCAGGTTCTCGAGCGAGTTGCGTTGACGATTGCCGCGCGGTCCGCCGCGTCCGACACCGTTGTTGGAACGCGGTGCACCACCGCCGCCACCGAAGCGCGACATGGGTCCCGGGCGGCCGTTCGGGCGCGGTCCACCGTACACGCGCCCGCCGCCGCCGCCACCGGGTGCGCCACCAGGACGACGCCCGCGCGGGTTTTGTGGGCCGCGACCGCCGGCATCGCCGTATCCGCCGCCGGAACGCTCGCCGCCTGAATAACCCGGTCCACCGTGACCACTGTCCGGTCGCGGTCCGCGCGGACCACTGCGAATCGGACCCTGGCCCGGACCCGGTCCTCGGCCGTGACGCGGTCCGCCACCCTGTCCGCCCCCTTGTCCTTGTCCTAGTCCGCGTCCGCCACGATTCGGACCACCGCCCGCGGGACCACCGCCAGGACCTCGCGGTCGCGATCGTCCACCGCGACGCGGTCCGCCGCGTTGCGCTGCATCCATCGCGCGTTCATCGCGATGGCCGTCACTGGATCTCGGTCGCATGTCATGACCGCCATCGCGAGGGACGACACCATCGTGCGTGCGGCCAACAGGTCGCGCGTTGCGTCGAGCCTGTGGGTTGAAACTGCGGGACGGTCCCAGAGGCGGATGTCGTTGTCGTTCGGTTGGTTCCACGGACCGGCAGGCTAGCAGATGCACATCGGGAACGTCCAACCCCCTTTCGTGGGCAGCGAATGACGCACGTGCGCACCGGTTGTGCGTGGCGTCGCACGCGGCTAGTCTCTGGCGCCCGAGCGGCGCATTTCGCCGCGGTTTCCCACTCATCGCCTCGGAGAGATCGCGTGGTCCGCGGGTCGACCTGGCAAGTTCTCGCGCTCGGAGGACTGGCCGGCGCACTGTATGCGCTCGCTTTCCCGCCGTACGGGATGGTGCCGCTCGCTGCGTTGGCGCTTTTGCCGCTCATCCTTGCAGTCCGCCGCGCCCCGCGCGCACGAGTCGCGGTCGCGGCGGGTGCCATGGCCTGCCTGGTCGCGAGCGCGTTCTCGTTCTTCTGGATCGCCGACATGGCGCATCGCTTCTGGCGGGTGCCGTGGGCATTCGCGGGGCTGCTGCTTGGACTCTTCGGAACCTTCGCGGAGATTCACTTCACCTTGTTCGCGCTGCTGGCGTGGAAGCTGCGCAATCGGCTCGCGGTGTGGCCGGCGGCGTCGACGGCGGCGCTCTACACCGCACTCGAAATCGTGGTGCCGAAGATTTTCCCCGATGCGCTCGGACATTCGATGGTGCCGCTGCCGGTCGTCCCGCATGCATCGGCGTGGGTCGGTACCTATGGATTGTCGTTCGCACTCGCATGGTGCGCGGCGGTGCTCGCATGGCGCAGCGATCGCACCCGGCGCAGCCGAACCCATCGCACGCTCGAGATGGCGTTGTGCGGGCTGGGATTTCTCGTTCTGTGCATCCTTGGCGCCCTGCGCCAGCGTGCTCAGGCGTCGGTTGCGCCGGCGCGCTCGCTCGAGGTCTTGCTGGTGCAATCCAACATCGGCGATCCGGAGGAGCTCGTTGCACGACTCGGGAACGTCACCGCCGCCATCGACTCGGTCATGACGACGTACTCGAACCTGACGCGGCAAGCGCTGGCGGCCGGACCGGTGGATTTGATCGTGTGGCCCGAGACGGCGGTGCCGGCGGTGCCGCGCCCGCGCATCGTCGAGCGCATGAGCGCGCTCGCGCGCGCCATCGAAACGCCGATCATTTTCGGTGGCTATGACGCGGTGCGTGCCGGTGATCGCTTCCTGATGTACAACGCCGCCTACCACATGACCGCGACGGGGGAATTGCAAGCGCGCTACTACAAACACAAGCTGTTGGTGTTCAGTGAGTACGTGCCGTTGTCGGCGCGCTTTCCATGGTTGCTGAACTTGCTTCCAACTCCAGGCGAGTTCACGCCCGGACCCGGGCCGCGCTTGTTCCACGCCGCAGGGACCGCATTCTCACCGCTCATTTGCTACGAACTCTTGTTTCCGCGTGTCGTGCGGCGAAGCTTGCGTGCCGGCGGCGAGGTCATGCTGAATCTCACCAACGACTACTGGTTCGGGCGTCACGCCGAACCGATGCAGCATCTGGCGCTGTCGCGCATGCGCGCCTTCGAAACCGGCCGGCCGGTGATTCGGGCGACGAATACCGGCATCTCGGCGTTGGTGGATGGTCAGGGGCGCGTGCTGCAGCGAACCGGTGTGTGGGAGCAAGCTGTCCTGCGCGGGACGCTGCCGGTGCCGCCGCCACATTGGACGCCGTACGCGCGCTGGGGCGAATGGACCACCGCCGCGTGGATCGCCGCTGCCCTCTTGGCGGTATCGCTATCGTGGAGGATGCTGTCGCGAGCGGAGAAGGTTCCGGCCCTGGTGCGCGAGGAGTCCGCGTGAAGCACCTGCATCTTCTCGCACCCGTCGTGGTGGCGCTCTTGGCGGCGATCACGTTCGCGAGCGGCTTCCGGCACGGCAGCTTCGTGTTCGACGACCACGTGTTGATCGAACGCAACGCGGACCTGCGTCGCGGCGACATCTGGCAGCGGGCGCTGGTCCGCGACTACTACGCCACCAGCGATGCGCACGGCGTGTCGGGGTACTACCGGCCGATCGCGGTGTGGAGCAATGCACTCGACGCGCGCCTGTGGAAGAACCAGGCGCCCGGATTCCGCCTCACGAACTTGATCCTGCACGCGCTCGCGAGCGTGGCGGCGATGGCGGCGCTGCGTGCGCTCGGCGCTGGAGCAGGCGTCGCGTGGGTCACGGCTCTGTTGTTCGCTGTGCACCCGGTGCACGCCGAATCGGTGGCATTCGTGTCGGGTCGAGTGGATATCCTGGCGACGCTCGGCATGTTCGCGGCCATGGCCTTCGCCGGTTGGAAGGCGCGCTTCGCGTGGTTGGGAGTCGGCATCGCGTCGCTGTTCGCTTTCCTGGCGAAGGAATCGGCGATCGTGCTGCCGGTGTTGATGGCGCTGGTGTGGAAATCATCGCCCGCACCTGCGGATGTGCGCCGCCGGCGAATCATCGCGGAACCGCGAACGACGCTCGCGCCACAACTCATCGCCTTCGGCGTCGCGGCAGGCGTGACGCTCCTGCTGCGTGCCACCGCGCTCGGCGGTCTGTTGCCGGCGACGGCGCGTGCGGCGCGGACGACGAATCCACTGCTCCTGCCTTTCGAATCGCTGGCCTTCGCGCTGGGAGCTGTGTTCGCGCCGCTGCGCGCGCTCGCGGTCGAACCGGATCCGGCGCATCTCGGGTTCGCGCGCTTCGGTGTCGGCGTGCTGGTCGGGGCGGCGTTGTGGATCGCGGCCTGGAGGCTCGATGCGACGTCGCGGCCGTTGTTGCGGCGCATGCTCGTCGCCGGCGGCTGCGCGCTCTTGCCGACGCTCAATCTCTTGCCGCAGGAGACGCCGCTCTCCGAGCGCTATTTGTATCTCGCCGCTGCGTTCCTTCTCGTTCCGTTTGGTGTATTGGCCGTGGCGGGATGGCGGCGCGGCGGCACGATGCAGCCGCTGACCGCGGGTGTCACCGCGGTCGCGTTGCTCGCATTGTTGCTCGTCGCGGCATGGAGGGCGCAGTTCTGGAAGGATGACGTCGCTTTGTGGCAGCGCGCCGTTGTGGAAGAACCGACGCGCGCCGCGTTCTACGATCGTCTCGGTCTCGCGCTCACCGAACGACGTTCGTTCGCACCGGCCGAGGGTGCGTTGCGGCGCGCGGTCGAGCTGGATCCGACGTCCTTCAACGCACAATTGAATCTCGGCGTGTTCCTGCAGACGGTGCGGCGCCCGGCCGATGCGATCAAGTCGTACCGCAAAGCGCTCGAACTGCAACCGCGCCACGTGAACGCGCACCTCAATCTGGGGATGGCGTTGATCGAGATCGGCCAAACACGCGAAGCGTTCGCCGCGTTCACGACCGCGGTGCGGCTCAAGCCCGACCACCCGGATGCGCTGCGCCTCGCGGGCACGACGGCGCTCGACCTCGGCCTCGACGACGAGGCGCGCCGCTATTTGCAAGCCGCGGTGCAGGTACAGCCCAACAACACCGCGCTGCGCGCCATGCTCGCACGCCAGCAATCCGTCCCTGCTCCAACTCCTGCCCGCTGATACGGCGCGCGCGCACACGCCCGTCGCGGCACGTGAAATGCCCCGCGCGCAAGCGCTGAACACGCGCCAACCCCCGGCTGCCGCGCCGTGGCCGCAACCTCCAGGGCGGGCGGTGCGGCGCCGAGGGACCTCCTATTGCCCCACGTTGGCGACGGCACCCGCTGCGTCGTATCCTGGTGCCGGCCTATTTACCGGAGGATGCCGTGGATTTCCAAACCGTGCGAAAGATGACCGCCGAGAAGCTGCGCGACGAACTCGCTAAATACCCTGACATGATCGGTCTCACCGCGATGAAGAAGGACGAGCTGGTCAAACACATGTGCGACAAGCTCGGGGTGAAGAGAGTCGTGCACGGGACCTTGCAGGTGGATAAGGCGCCCATCAAGCTGGCGATTCGCGCCCTGAAGAAGGAGCGCGAGGCGGCGCTGGCAGCTCACGATCGCACCAAGCTCTCTGAGTTGCGCCGCCAGATCCACGCCAACAAACACAAGCTGCGCCGCGCCGTGAAGCAGGCCGACCGCGCCGCCGCACGCGCCAAGTAGGCGCGCGCCGAACACCCCTGATTCATTCCGCAGTATTCGCCGGGGTGTTGTACGACCACTTCGGACTCGCATACGAGCCGCCTCCAGGCCACTATGAGTTCGTGGTCCGCGCCGTGTTCTCATTGCGGGGTTCTGACCGCAGGCAATCCGTGACGGCCGAACGAACGACGTCCTTCGAATGGACGGGAGCGCCGGCCGCGCACGGAGTCGCTTCTGCGTCCTACGCGGAGGCGGTGCGGCGAGCGTCAGTGGGGGGCGCGGCTTCGTGTCCGGCGGTGCCCGTGGGAGGGCTGCCGACGCCGGCGGGCGGCGGATCGACATACATCGATTCGATGAAGGCGGCGAACGTTCGTGTGATGACGTTGCGCTTCACCTTCATACTGGGCGTCAGTTCGCCGGTGGCATGGTCGAGTTCGCGTTCGAGCAAACGGAAGCGCTTGACGCGTTCGAAGGACGCGAGTTCCGCGTTCAGTTCACCGAAGAGCTCGGCGTAGATCTTCAAGATGACGGCGTGCGATACCAACTCGGCGCGCGTCGTCGCGGTGACGCCGGCCGCGCGTGCGTGGATCTCCAGGTTGGCGAAGTTCGGCACCACGAGAGCGCTGACGAACCTCCGCTGGTCGCCGAGCAGAATGACCTCGGCGACGTACTGAGACGCCTTCAAACGCGACTCGATGGGTTGCGGCGCCACCTTCTTGCCGCCCGCAGTCACCAGGAGATCCTTGATGCGATCGGTGATGCGCAGGTAGCCGTCGGCATCCAACTCGCCGACGTCGCCGGTGTGGAACCAGCCGTCGCGCAGCACCGCGGCAGTGGACGCAGGATCGTTCCAGTAGCCCTGCATGATGCCTGCGCCCTTCCCGAGGATCTCGCCCTCCGCGCCGATGCGCACTTCGACGCCATCCAGCGGCGGACCCACGGTGCCGATCTTGGGCCGCTCGCTCGAATTGAGACAGAGGACGGGCGAGGTTTCCGTCAGGCCATAGCCTTCCAAGATCGGCAGGCCCGCGGCGTAGAAGAAGTACGCGATGTCAGGTGAGAGCGGCGCGCCGCCCGAAACCAGCAACCGCAACCGCCCGCCCATGCGCGCGCGCAACTTGGTGAACACCAGCCGATCGGCGATGCGACTCTGCAGCGCGAGCCCCGGCGGCACCGGCTTGCCGGCTTGTTGCAGGCGTACGCGCTCGCGCCCGACGCGCTGCGCGAAGTGGAAAAGCTTGCGCCGCAAGAGCGGCGCCTGCGCGATCGCCGCCAGCACCCGCGCGTTCATCTTCTCGTACAGGCGCGGCACGCTGATGAGCACCGTCGGGCGGATCTCGAGCAAGTTTTGCGGCACCGCTTCGACGCTCTCGGCCATGGCGATGGTGGCGCCCACGTGCCACATGACGAAATGGCCGGCGTTGCGTTCGAGCACGTGCGATAGCGGCAAAAAGGAAAGACACGTGTCCTGATTGCTGATCGCCACGCGTCGCAACACCGCGAGAATGTTGGTGACCAAGTTCGCATGCGTCAGGACGACGCCCTTCGGCGTGCCGCTGGTGCCCGACGTATAGATGATGGTGGCGATGTCGGTCGGCTGTACCGCCTTCCAGGTGCTCGAGAAGCCGGCGGAATCGCCGGCCGCCGCAGCGCGCGCTTCGAGCGCGCCGAGGGTTGTCGTTGCAATCCCACCCATCGGCGGCTCGCCGTCGAAGAGCACGACGTGACGCAATTCTGGCAACGGAGCGCCGTCCAACTTTGCGCGCTGCGAAGGATTCGACGCGAAAACGACGACCGCGCCGCTGTTCGCGAGCATGCCGGCGACGCCCGACGGCTGTAGCGTCGCGTAGATCGGCACCGTGATCGCGCCGCAATGCAGAATCGCGTAGTCGGCGAGCGCCCACTCGATGCGATTTTCGGAAATCAAAGCGACGCGATCGCCGCGGCGTACTCCCAGCCCGCGCAAGCCGGTCGCGATGGCTTCGACGCGCCGCGCCACGTCGGCGCTCGACACCGCGCGATAGACGCCGTCCAATTTGATCAGGTAGGCCGAGGGCCGCGGGCGCTCGCGCGCCGAGTTCTGGAACAGTTCGCACAGCGTGCGTGGTTCGGACACGACCAACCTCCCAGATCCGGACGCCCCTTCGATGGTCGCACCAGATCACGCTCGGAGGCAAACGAGATGTTTGCGGGGACGGCACGGCCCGTGTGTGGACGGCGACCGAGCACCCTGATAGGCTGCCGTACCGCTCGTTCAGTCGCTCGAGGAGGAGGACCGATGATCGCACTAGCCATCGCCGCCGCTGTTCTGGCCGTCGTGTTGCGCCAAGCGTCGAAACAAACGCGGCTCGATACCGGTCGCAATCTCAACAACCTCTCACGGCTGGCGTTCGTCGCCGCCGGAATCTTGCTAGTGGTGAGTTGCGTCGTCGTCATCCCGGCCGGGAACGTCGGCGTGCAGGATTTCTTCGGAAATGTGTCCGACAGAACGCTGAAGCCCGGCATCAACCTGCGCAATCCGCTGGCGCACATCATCCCATTCACGGTGAAGACGCAGGAAGCCAAAGAATCCATGGAAGTGCCGTCGCGCGAAGGGCTGTCGGTGCGGCTCGACATGTCGGTGCTGTACCACCTCGATCCCGAGCAAGCCGCGCAGATCTACAAGACCGTCGGCATGGATTACGCAACGGTGATCTTGGAAACCAACTTCCGGTCGATCGTGCGCGGTGTGACCGCAGCGCACGACGCGCAGGCGTTGTACACCAGCAACCGCGAGCTGCTCGCCAACGAGATCCGCGATCAGCTCGAAGAAGTGGTGGGGCCGCGCGGCATCCGCATCGAGAGCACGCCGATGCGTCAGATCACATTGCCGGCGCGACTGCTGACTTCCATTGAAGAAAAACTGCAAGCCGAGCAGGAGAGCCAGCGCATGCAGTTCGTCCTGATGAAGGAAGAGCAGGAAGCGAAGCGCAAGGAGATTGAAGCGCTTGGTATCGCGCGCTTCCAGGAGATCGTCTCGAAGGAGATCTCGCCCAACTATCTCAAGTGGAAGGGCATCGAGGCGACGATCAAGCTGTCGGAGTCCCCCAACGCCAAGATCGTCGTCATCGGCGCCGGCGAAAGCGGCCTGCCGCTCATCCTGAATCAGTGAGAAGAGCAGGCTTGAGGAGCTTTCGGCCGAGGTCTATCCTTGCGCCATTCGAGACGGTCCCTCGTTGCGAGGATCGGCGATGATGGCTCGATGGACTGCAACTCTTCTGCTCGCGTTCCTTGCCGTGCCGATGCACGTTCTGCGCGCGGGGATCGTCTGTCCCGAATCGACCATCGTCAGCGTGACCTTCGACTGTACGTTCACCGGCCTCTACCAGCCGGGTCAGCCGTATGACCGTTTGACCATCATGCCGGACGGCTCCGGCGAAACTCTCGCGGCCGCCGGAATCCATATCAGCGTTCGCGTCCACGACTGCGGCGGACACCCGGTCGTGGGGCTGCCGGCGTCGAGCATCGTCTTGTACACCTCGGCTCTTTGTATCTGTTCCGGAGGCAACATCGCCGACGGTCCGACCGATGCAGAAGGACGCACGACGTTCAGCGGCACGATCCGCGGCGGCGGTTGCGCCGAGAACCTGACGGTGTTCGTAGACGGCACTGCGGTTGCGAACCTCTCGGTCCGAACCAACAGCCCCGACCGCGGCCCCTTTGCTTCGCCTTGTTCGGTCGATGCTGGCGATGATGGCTTCTTCGCCAAGCTCGGGCTCCGTGTCGGCGAGTCGGGATACACCATCTGTTACGACTACAACGAAGATGGCGCGATCGACCTGCACGACCTGATCGTGTTCGGGGCGCCCTTGGGGGCGCATTGCGAATGAGAAGTCTCGGAGTCATCGGCCCGCGCTCTGCGATTCGTCTCGGTGTCTTCGTGACCCTGATGCTCGCGGTACGACCCGCGGTCGCCGTGCGCATCGGCGTCTTCGCGGATCCGAATGCGTCGAGCTGCGGCTTGCAAGTGCAGGCGCCCACCCCGGTCACTTTCTATGTGCTCGCGGTCTTGGACGACGCGCGCGCGGACGGCATCGTGGGCGCCGAGTTCCGGATCACGGGGTTCCCCGGATCCGCTTCCGGATGGTTCCTAAACGCGAACTGGACGGCGCCGGCCACGAAGTGGCCCCTCGGGAATCCGATGTTCGACGGCACAGACCTGGCGCTCTGGCCGTGCCAGCGAAGCGCGAATCGGATCGTCGAGCTAGGCCGGATCTCTGGGTTCGTGACTTCGTCGGTCACCAACGTGGTGGTGCGCGTCGAGGGTCACCTGACCCCGAGCAACGATGACTTCAGTTGTCCGTATGTCACGTTGTGCGACTCGGCCGATGCGTGCGGGACCGGGATTCAGCAGCCGCAGTTCACGAGAGTTTGCGTCGAGGGGCTCGAGAGCATCATCAACGGCGACCCATGTACGGTCGATGCAGACGTCGCAGGGCTTGCCGTCGCGCGTTTGCGCGTCGCACCCAACCCCGCGCACCGTGGAGCGGTGCTGTCCTTCGATCAGGGTCGTCCAGGCATGGTGCGCATCGTGGTTTACGATCTCGCGGGTCGTCAGGTTCGCGATTTGAGCCGCGCCCCGGCTGCGGGACGAGCATCGGTACTATGGGATGGCCGCGACGCGCACGGCACGCAGGTCGCGAGCGGCGTGTATTTCATCGAGGTCGGGGAGCCCGGGCGCTCGCCCGCCCGCGCTCGAGTGACGCTCTTGCAGTAGGCCTCGCAGAAGCGATCCCGCTACGGGGTGAGACGCTCGAACACCAGGAAGTATTGCTCGGGCAGCATGTCGAACCGGTTCACCAGCCGGTAACCGGCGGTCGCCAGTTCTTTTTCGACGACCGCGGGCGCAAGTTTGTGCGGCGGGCCCATCGCCGACTCCGGCCTGTAGTCCACCACCGCGATGCGCCCATGCGGGCGCAACTGATCCGCCAGGCGCTGGAAATACGCGATTCGTCCGTCGATGTGATGGTACGTGTTGCAGATGAAGATCAGGTCGGCAGCACGCGGCAGGTGTGGATCGTCCATCGCAGCCAGAACACTGACCAGGTTCGTGAGACCCGCTTGCCGCGCGCGGTCGTTCAGATAGGTCACCATCCCGGGTTCGACATCGGCGCCCATGACGATTCCCTGAGGTACCGCGCGGGCGAACCGCACCGGGAAATACCCGGTTGCGGATCCGATGTCCGCGACCACCAGATCCGGACGGGTCACCAACCGGGCAATGACCGAGTCCGGTTGCTGCCATGCGTCACGCGCCGGGTCCTCGAACATCTTCGCCCAGGCCGCCGCGTCCTCGAAACGGTGCTGGATGGTGGAATGATCGGAGTGCTGCTGTACGTCTGAATCCGCCCAAGTTGTCATGCGTCCGAACGGCGCCGCCAGAATCGCCGCCGCCAGGAATCTCGAGAGCCTCAACGCCGCCTCCTGAGTCTGAGCGCAATCACCGCGTCACGTGACGCCGGGCAATGCCAACGCGCATCCAGCGACGGTCGCGTTGCAGATTACTCGATGGCGGCCGAGTTCGTGTGTGTCACCGTGCCAGAAGCTGACGCCGCTGCTCGCGGGCCAGGAGCGCGGCCGGCGGCGCGCGAACTGCTTGCGGTGCTACTCACTGATTCGTGGTGGCGCGTAGTCGGCGGCCGGGTCGACGCGATACGCGTACGCGCTCTCCCATCCGGTCGCGAAGTAGCGCGCGAGGATCGCGGCGATCTTCTCGTTCTCGACCGTGATGCCGACGTTGCGGCTTTCGTGGAAGTAGTCGCGCTCCCAATTGCTGGTGCCGATCCACGACGCGCGCCCGTCCACGACCATGTACTTCGAGTGGATGACGCGCGCGAACGGAATGAATTTCTTTGACGATTCGGGGATGGTGATCATCTTCACCTCGATGTTCGGAACGACAGTGAGGCTCTTGAGGTGGGGAAGCGTCGAGGGGCGCTTGCACCAGTCGGCGCACAGGAGTCGCACCTTGACGCCGCGCGCCGCCGCGCGACGGAGCGCGCCGTCGAGCACCTCGTAGTATTCGCCGTCCGACACGGGCTTGTACGTCAGCAATTGCACCGCCACCGACGTCTTCGCGCTGTCGATCATCGCGACCAGACGCGGCTCGTCCCACGGCACGCCTGGCGGTAGGAAGTGTTGTGGGCTCGCGACCGGCGTGATCAGCGCCGTTTCGCCCGGCGCCATCTCTTTGACGACCGGGTAGGCTTCGCGAATCAACGGCACCCCGCATGCAATCTGAGCCTTTGCTTGGAAGAGCGCCGTGCACCAGTCGGAGTCGTACACCGCCGTCATCGCTGCAGCGACGGCGCGATCGCGCACGCGCACACCGAGCTCTTGAATGTGCGCGAGCGCTCGCCAATCGAAGTTCTGGCTGCCGAGGTACACCGTCTCGCCGTCGACGATGAAGTATTTGGCGTGCTGGACGCCGCCCGCGACCGCCTTGAAGTCGAGCAACAGAACGCCGCGGCCTTCGGCGCAATGCGGACTCGTCGCGCCATCGCCGATCGAGGCGCGCAAGCGGTCGATGATCTGCGGGTAGGTTTTGTAGAAGCTCGACGAGCTGACGAAGCGCACTTTGACGCCGCGGGTTGCGGCCTCTTCGATGGCTGCGACCACTCGATCAATCGGATCATTCGAATCGTCGGGGTCGTCGGACGCGTAGAACTCGGCGAAGTCGAGCGACGTCTTCGCACCGTGAATCATCTCGAGCCACACATCGGCGGCGTTGCGGATGTCCGGGTGATCGAGCGAGGTTTCGATCGGCGCGCTTTCGACAATTTCGAAGTCGGGATAGCCGGCGATGATGGCGGTCGATGGCCCGCGAGGTGGCGCGGCGCAAGCGCGAGCGACAGGTTGAATGACAATTGCTGCCATGAGCACGACGATCGCACGCCAACCGACTGAAGGCGAACGCAGCATTGATTGAAACCTCCGCAGCGTGAAGGGATCGCGAACTACGGTCGCGCGGTGCGTACCGCGGTCATGGCGGCGGCGCGGGCGCGCGCGAGAGGTGGCGGCAAGTCCACCACGCCGACTTTTTCCGCCCACGACCAATGATGCATGTTCGTGCCGTCGAAATAGTCGAGCGAACCGGTCAAATTGCCGGTCGCGTCGTGACGCAGTGCGCGCAAGGCGGGTTCGTCGAGCGCGCGGCGCAATGCGGCCATGGCTTCCGGCGTGGCTTTGCCGAAATCTTGCACCGCGGTCGAATCGGAGGGCACGACCTGGGACCACGCGCGCACGGTTCCATCCTTCAAGATGAGGTGACCGCTGCCGCCGCCGGTGAAGCCGCCGCTCGCACCGATGCGGACGGACCATACGCGTTCGTCGCTGGCCGCCTTGCTCGTCTGTCGGTTGCAGCACGCCGATGCGAGCAAGATGAGCGCGAAACCCGCCGGCGCGAGCCACGCGGTCGTGGTGGACGTGAATCGCATGAACAAGCCTCCTTCAACGTGACCGGCGTGGCACGCCGGACATGAAATGTTGCCAGCCGGCCGGTGACAGCTCGGTTCGGCGACCATCGGCATGCACGAGAGTTCGATTCGATTTGCGCGCCACGATCGCCCCGATGTCCTGCAGCGAAACGCCGCCAGCTCGAAGCACCGCGCGCTGCAGCGCCGCGACGCGAGCCGGCGGCGCCGTGCACACGAGTTCGTAGTCCTCGCCACCGTACAACGTCCAGCGCCAAGCGGGAACGCCGCGCGCCCGGGCGGCGCGTTGCAGCGCCGGCGACACCGGCAATTGCGCCACGTGCACTTCAGCGCCGACGCCACTCGCGTCGCAAAGATGCAACAGATCGGCAGCCACGCCATCGCTCGCGTCCACCATCGCGGTCGCACCGCCGGCCGCCAGCGCGACGCCTTCGTGCACACGCGGCGTGGGATCGAGATGTCGCCGCACCAATCGCCGCGCGTCGGATGTGGTCGCCGCGCCGCGACTGCGTGCTCGCAGCAATGACAATCCGGCGGCGCTTTCTCCCGGCCATCCGGTCACCAGGATGCGATCACCCGGACGCGCACCGGCGCGCTGCACGAAGCGATCGGGCGCGACGGTGCCGAGCAGTGCGACATCCACCGCAATGAATCGCGCCGACTGCGCCAGGTTGCCGCCTACGACCGCGGCACCGAATGTGTGCAAGCGCTCGCCGACGCCGCGCATCACCGCATCGAAGTACCGCACGTCGAGATCGGCGGGCAGCAGCAACGACACCAGCGCCGCGCGCGGGCGACCACCCATCGCCGCGACATCGCTCAAGTTCACGCTCGCGGCACGCCGGCCAAGCATCCGCGGCGGCATCCAGGCGCGGCGGAAATGCCGCCCTTCCAATTGCACGTCGCACGTCAGGAGAAGACGTTCCCGGCCCCCGAGATTCAACACCGCGCAGTCGTCGCGCCCGCGTCCGACCGCGACCCAGCGCGGCTCGCGTGGCAGGAGCGCCGGCAAGCGGGCCAGCAATCCCCATTCGCCCACGTCGTCCAGGCGTCGCCGGCGTGTCGTCATCGCGACCCGAACCTTCGTGAAAGTTGTGCAAACGATGTCCAAAGAGGGCGCATGCGTGCCCATTGTTCCGCGCCTGTGTCGCATGAGCCACGCATGGACTCGAACCTCCTCGCCGCGGCGCACATGGTAGCAACTGCACCATCATCCAGTACTTCTCGGGTTTCGAAGGCCTGTGTTAACCTTGAAACGGATCTCGAGCGACGCGCGGGTCGAATCGGATCGCACCCGATACGACCCGGGCCATGGACCCCGCGGAAAGAAGGAGTGGATGGCAGGCTCCTCGCCGGTGCCTGCCGACCATGAAGAGACATCGGAAGTCGAAAAGACGCAAACAGGCCACGGTGCCATCGGGCGCCGCTCCCCACGATGCCATCGTTCGTCCAGCGACCGATTCCACGCCGAATGAACCACCGCGCGCGACCTCGATGGGCGCCTTCCGCGGCTTCATGCGACCGAACGCGCTGCGCGGTGTCGCCTTCCCGCACCTGCCGCGGACGATGACGTTCACCAGGCCGCGCCGTGGCTGGCGGATCCTGGTGCCGTCGCAGCGTGGGCTGGCCATCCTGATCGTCGCCGTGGCCGCGCTCACGACGCTGATCGCGTGGGAGATGCGTACCTCGACGCTACAATCGCGCTGGTTCTCGCGCTACTCGGCGAAGCTGCACTGGGAGATGCAGGACGGCGCCTGCGCAACGCCCATCCAAGCGCCCTCCGGTCCCTACGATCGCCGCCTCGGCTACAGCCAGCTCTCCGAGTTGACCCGCAAACTGACCGCGCGCGACTTCGTCGTGGCGCGCCAGGCATGTCCATCGCCCGAGCTGCTGCAACTGGCGCAGCGCGGCATCGCGCCGCCCTACGACGAAAAACTGAGCGGCACGCTGCACATCCTGGATCGCGTCGGCAACGATCTGTATCGCGCGCCGCTCGACCGCTATCGCTTCACCGAGTACACCGAGATTCCGACCCTCTTGGTCGAGTCGTTGCTGTTCATCGAGAACCGGCAACTGCTGGATCTGGATCGCGCCGAGTTGAATCCGGCGGTGGAATGGGATCGCCTGCTGCTGGCCGGTGCCAACTACGCGGCCGACAAGGTGACGCGCGGTCACGGCCGCAGCATGGGCGGCAGCACGCTCGCGACCCAGATGGAAAAATTCCGGCACTCGCCCGAAGGCCGCACCACCGGCGGCGGCGACAAGATGCGGCAAATCGTCGCGGCCAGCTTGCGCGCCTACCGCACCGGCCCCGACACCCGCGGCCTGCGGCGTGAGATCGTGCTCGACTACTTGAACAGCATCCCCTTGGGCGGCGCGATGCACGAAGGCGAGATCGTCGGCCTGGGTCATGGCATGTGGGTGTGGTTCGCGAAAGACACGGGCCGATTGGTCCACGACCTGACGCTGCCCGAGGACGACGTGCATCTGCGCCGCAAGGCGGAAACCTACAAGCAAACGTTGGCGCTGGTCATGGCGACGCGCCGCCCGACGCTGTACCTGCAGCAGGACCGCGCTCAATTGGAAGATCGCATCCAGGCATTCTTGCCACTCTTGGTGCAGGCCGGAATCGTTTCGCAGCGACTGGCCGACGTCGTGAAGCCGTTGCCGCTGCGCTTCAGCAAACAAATACCGGCCCGCGACAAGGTGCTGTTCGTGGATCGCAAGGCCACCAACGCGGTGCGCACCGAACTGATGGACTTGCTCGAGGTAAAGAAGCTGTACGAGTTGGATCGCTACGACCTGCGGGTTGAAACCTGCATCGACGCGCCGGTGCAGGAGAAGGTCACCGCGACGTTGCGGCGGCTCTGGGATCGCGATTTCCTGGCGCGCCACGGCTTCTACGGCGAGCGTCTGCTGCAACCCGAGAACGATCCGACCAAGGTGATCTACAGTTTTTCGCTGTACGAACGCACGCCGGATGGGAATCGCCTGCGGGTGCACGCCGACAATCTCGAGAAGCCGCTCGACATCAACTCGAACGTCAAGTTGGAGCTGGGATCGACCGCCAAGCTGCGCACCATGGCGAACTACCTGATGGTGGTGGCGTCGCTGGTGGAGCGTTTCCAGAAGTCGCCGGCGGAAGCGCTGGCGAGCGCCGAACAAGCGGCGCGCGATCCG
>Ga0247727_10004593_pt1 | contig 29080 bp, 29 predicted proteins | sample WisWelCaveWW1625_FD_202498 | JGI IMG/M metagenome (GOLD analysis project Ga0247727, IMG submission 202498) | Biofilm microbial communities from Wishing Well Cave, Virginia, United States - WW16-25 | ecosystem: Environmental > Aquatic > Deep subsurface > Groundwater > Cave microbial mat | place...
GAATTCATGCCATCACCTTTGGTGGTGGTATAATTGACTATCAGCACGCCGCCCCGATGCTGGAATTGGCAGACAGGCACGTCTCAGAAGCGTGTGCCGCAAGGCGTAGAGGTTCAACTCCTCTTCGGGGCACACGGATTGGCTTATGGTTTATGGCAAATGGCTAATGGTTATTAGCTATAAGCCATTAGCAATAAGCTAATGTTAGGAGAGGTGGCTGAGTGGTCCATAGCGAGGGGTTGCTAACCCCTTGAGCCGAAAGGCTCACGTGGGTTCAAATCCCACCCTCTCCGCAAGGTACCAGTCGGTACCTTGCTGGAAGGCGCAGTAAAGATATGATAGCCCCAAAAATAAAAAAACTTCTTAAAGTAGTCGACAAACTACAAAAAAAATACTTTTTAGCTGGATTATTCGTATTTTTTGCCCTTACCGCAGCCTTTATCTGTTTTTATCAGCTTGGCGCTTCATATCTTGAGAACTGGGACGAGGGGCTTTATGCCCAGGTAACAAAAGAGATGCTCCAGACCAAAGATTTACTGGTTCTTCATTGGAATGGGGAAATTTATCTTGACAAGACGCCTTTCAATTATTGGTTTAATGCTTTTTTTTCTTTGCTTTTTGGTCTTTCTGAGTTTTCAGTTCGACTTATGTCTGCTATAAGTGGATTTTTGGTCATTATTATTGTGTCGGTCTACTCATACAAAAATTGGGGCACACTCGCTGCTTTTTTTGCATTTATCGCGATTGCTCTTAATAATCTTTTTATCTGGCGAGCCAGAACAGGCAATTTGGACGCACTACTAAGTTTACTTGTGGTTCTGTCCTTTCTTCTGATGACAAGCAAAAACAGGTACCGATATATTCTTTTGGGCGTCGTATTTGGCTGCATGTTTTTGCAGAAGGCAACGGTCGTGGTTTTCCCTTTTGCGATTTTTTGTTTGACAGAAGTGCTTTTTAACTACCGTAACTTTTTCAAAAACCTTATCCAATATATACTGCTTGGAATTATCATGGGAATGATCATTGGTACGTGGTTATCTTTGGCGCAGGAAGCTTCTGGTAATCCGTCATTTTCCGCTTACTATCTTTTCAGTTCAGATCAGGGCGTATCTCATTTGGATCTTTCCAAAATTAAATTAGATTATATTAGCTTTGCCTATTACAGCCTACAAAGAAGATTCTTCTTTCTATTTGTGATCGGACTCGTGTTTTTGCTTACAAGATTTTATAAGAGGACAGAAGCAACAATCGTATTATTCGCAACTTTTTTGCTTGCAACATTAAGTTTTACAACACGAAACAATAATTGGTATCTTATCCCTTCTATGCCATTTTGGGCCTTGATAGTTGGCTATGCCGCTCATAGGCTGGTGGCTTTCTTTGCCCGGTTTATCGACAAGCGCATTCTTGTGACTATCATCGTGATCCCCTCTATTTATATTGCCTATAAAACATTCACCGTGAATATTATGTCGATCATAAACCAGCAGGCGAACGTGACGGAAGTCCAAAGCGCACAGATTATCAGAAAATTATCCAAAGAAAAGGATATTATTATGAGGCTCGATCACGCATATCCAGTAACTCTTTATTACTCTGACAGGAAAACATATTTCTATGATCATGTTGACGCCGATCTCTATAAGATCATAAAACAACGAGGCGTAAACTGGGTAGTTGGTAAATCAGTTATTGTTGGAGAATTCCTTAAAAACCCAGACATTAAACCTCAAAAGACCATTAAAAACGGTGATGAGACAGTAGTGTCTCTTTAATTATTTCTGGCAAAAAAACATTAGGGGGCAGTTGGAAGAATCTTTGGTGTGGCGCTTCTTGTCGGAGTTGGGGTAATGCCTCGTATGGTATTGCTAATCCATTTCTTCAACATGCTCCAGTTATCTTCACCTGCTTTAGGTAAAAGCGCACTTTGACCATTTGATGTGAAGGCATTGGCTAGATAATTTTCTGTCGATGGAACAAGGCGCTCCAGTTTGTACGAGGACATATCTTTTGCCTCAAGCAGGAATTTTTGTATGTCGTCGGTTGAAAGATCTGTTTTTACATGTTTTTTTTCTTCTTCGAGAAGGGGGATGATTTTGGGAATAAACCCGATTGATAAGACCTTGCTTTTTACAGCGTCAAGGAAGCGCTGCTGTCTTGCTGCTCGGCCGAAATCCGTACCGTCCTGAATTGAATGGCGCGAGCGGACATATTTGAGCGCGGTCGCTCCATCCATATGTGTAATACCTGCATCAAAATGCAGTTTTTCGTATCGGCAAGGGAATGCTTTTGGCGGATCTTCTGTAATATTTTTATAAAACTCTTCAAGGTCAGCATGGTCTTTAAAGAATTGTTCTTTTTCTGCCGGATCACCTTTCCCATTTAAATATTTTTCGACTTGAGAGAATTTTTCTTCCTGTTCGCACAGATCGTTTTCTTTGCCGTCAATCGGATATTCCTCATCGTCAAATGTTTTCAGGACTTCAACATCAATACCGCCTAATATATCTATGGCTGACACGAAGCCCTGAAAATCTATCCCGACATAGTTGTCGATCTGAAGACCGGTAACGGTCGAAAGAACTGACTTAACAAGGACCGCTTCCTTTGTATATTTATCATCTATGTCTGAGTACATATTGGGAATAAAACCCACCTGAAAGAGCGAATTGACCTTTGAGTGAAAGTCGGCGCCAGACTTCGTGGGGAGTTTTACCCATAAATCCCGAGGAACCGATATGAGCACCGCTTTATTTTTCTTTATGTCGAAATGAAGGATCATCATCGAGTCTGTGAGATATGGCCCCTCATGTCCATCGCCGCCGTATCCAAGAAGTAAGATATTGTAAACCGTTTTTTCAGGAGCGGGGGATGGGGCATTAGGAAGATCTATACGTGGCTTATAGATAAATGAATAAAAGTCTTTAATACGAAAAAGGAAAAAAACAGCCGCTGCCAGAAGAAGGCCAGACAAGACGATGAGAATTTTTTTCATATGATCGATCTCTCATTGTATCAAAATAGAATAGTTATTAAGGGTATAATACTATTCATGGATATGCAGGTTTTGACACGTATTAAAGAAGCAATTCTGTCTGCAAAATCAATCGTCATCAACGTTCATCGTAATCCCGACCTCGACTCCGTTGGTTCATCTGAGGCTTTGGAGCGAGTTATTACATTGATGGGGAAAGAAGTCGTACGTATCTGTCCCGATCCGATTCCATCAGCTTTTTCTTTTCTTACTGGTTCAAAGGATATTAAAACGGTTGATTTTAAAACGTACGATTTTTCCCGCCACGACTTGCTTATTGTCATTGACACGGGAAGCGTTTCACATCTGACAGGTCAGCGGGACGGCGTAGTTCCACAGCTTAAAAAAATCGTCATCGATCACCACTCTATCAACAATGTTCCCGCAGATATCCGTCTCATAGACACAAATTCATCCTCTGCAGCCGAAATTATTTATACCATATTGAAAGTCTGTGATGTAACTATCGATCAACAAATTGCAACATCACTGGCAGCAGGTATTTTGTCTGATACACAGATGTTTAGATTTTCGGGAAACAGAACAAAAGAGATCGATATAGTTTCTGATCTTGTGAAAAAGGGCGGAGATAAAGATGCAATTTGTGATGCAATGTTTGGACATATGGACATAAAAAAGGTCCAGTTATATGGAGAAGTCTTGTCTTCTGCCGTAATTGATAGTTCACATACCTATGTCACAGTATTTGTCGATAATGGTACCTATACAACGTATGGTGCCCCTAAGGGGGTGCGCGATTCAGCTGCGGATTATCTGCGGGGCATTGAAGGGGTGCAATTTGCAGTAGTGGGTATTGAGGAAAAGCCAGGCCAGCTTTTTTTAAGTTTTCGCTCAACGGGACGGGATATTTCAAAACTTTCGCTGAGCTTAGGTGGGGGCGGGCATAAGTTGGCGGCCGGTGCTACAGTCTACGAATCGTTTGAGCAGGCAAAAAAAAAGGTTCTCGAGGTATTATCTTCCCGTCATTGATTTAAGGATCTTTTCTACTTCACGGTCATTTATCCGATGATAACGGCCGCGATGCGGCAGGAGTGCTCCGGAAAAGGTTTTGGGAATATGCATGAGTTCGTGTATGAGGGTCTTTATTTTTTCACGCTCTGATAGTTTGTCAAACATCCGAGCGTTGACTTCAATAATATAGTTTGGATGTATGCCTGCGACCTCATGGAAAAGCGGAGCCATGCCCCAAATACGTGCGTAAGCGCGGGTTTTAGCGTCAAGACTACGGATACAGTGAATATAGTCCGTATCGATATGTTCAAACTGTAGTTCGCGAACCAATACTTTGATCTGTTTCTTGATCTCCGGAGCAGGATTGTAGTTCATAAACGGTTGTCATTCCGACCGAAGTGGAGGAATCTTTTTTCTAATGATAACTCTCAATTATTACATATACATAATGTCCAGTCAAAGTGGAATTTTGTATCTAGGTGTTACAAATAATTTACAACGACGGGTATTTGAACACAAACAAGGTATCGTTGATAGTTTTTCAAAAAAATATAAATGCAACAAGATTGTGTATTTTGAGCAATATCAGGATATAAATGAAGCTATTAGAAGAGAAAAACAGTTAAAAAACTGGACAAGAAAGAAGAAAGAGTTCTTAATAAACAAGATGAATTTTACATGGCAAGATTTAAGCGAAGCCTGGAAATAGATTCCTCGACTAGTCGCTCGGAATGACAGCTACAGCTCCAGTTCCCATTCCTTGAACCCAACCTCAAGGAGTTTTTCGCGCACTTCGGCCTTATTTTTATACATTTTTTGAAATACTTCGGTAGTTTCACGTATATCGTATGGAAACACAATCCACGAGTCTATGTTGACTGACGAAAAGTCAGGATCATGAGTGCGGTGAGACTTAGTATAGGGGGCTAATGTGTATATTTTTTTGAGTGAAAAATTCTGGAAATAAGAGAGGGCCCGCTCGAATGTTTTGCCTGTATCGCAGACCTCATCGACAATGAGAATAGTTTCTCCGGTAAATGTTTTTGCAGGAACCTCGTCGATGAAAGGCTCCTTTTCCTGCTTAAAGTTTGAGTAGGAGCTTATCGTTATGTGAGAAATAGGTACCGATAAGACATCTGATAAGATACGTGCCGGCACGAGTCCACCTCGTGATATGGCCACAATTTTATCAATTGTTGTTCCGGCATCGGATATTTTTCTCGCTGCGATGAGACAGTCTTTTGCCAGCTGTTCCCATGATATTTTGTGGAATGTTAGGTTAGGCATATTTCGTAGGGACAGGTTTAAAACCTATCCTTACATAATTTTTATCAGTTCCTCCACAAATTTTTTTAAATTACCTTCTTTTGCTTTCGCCGCAGCCAGGACTTCTTCGTGACTGTGTTTCACAAACGCCAGATTGGTTACGAGAGACAATCCGAGGACCTCCATCTTTAAATAGTTTGCCATGATGACTTCGGGTACCGTACTCATACCACACACGTCTGCCCCGAGGTGAGTAAGTGCCATTTTGTCAGCGTATGTCTCAAATTGGGGGCCTCGAAAGTAAGCATACACGCCTTTTTGATAACCGATATCTGTCGCGGTTGCTGATTTTTCGGCAAGACCCATGAGATCAGCTGAAAATGGTCGAGACATATCCTGAAACTTTGCTCCAACCAATGGACTCTGGCAAAAAAGCGTGAGAATATCAGACAGTATAACGACATCACCGACATTATATTTCGGATTCAAACCTCCAGAAGCGGAAGTGATGATAACTTTTTTTACACCTTCGCTATGGAGGTATTCTATCGTTTTAACGACTTCGGAGGACGTATATCCCTCGTATGTGTGGAAGCGGCCAGAGAGAATAATACAATCTTTCTTATGTAATTTACCCCGTGTAATAGTCCCTTCGTGGCCCGGGACACCTGCTGATTTGCCAAATACGGAGTAAAAAGGTTTTGTTTCAGGTTTTGATAAGGTATCAACAATACCGTTCCAACCAGTTCCAAGAATGAGAGCTACGGGTTCGGGCATGGACACCATTATACATGCAACTTGCATGGGATAATACGATACAATATCATCAATAATTATATGAGCAAACTTGCAGTCATTATCGCTTCTTGTTTTATTTTTTTTGTAGCCTGCTTCCTCCCGGTTTCGGCTTCTGCTCAAGAGCATATTGAAGATTTTACTCAGACAACAAATATAAATACCGATGGCACGGTCGATATCACCGAAAATATACTGTACGACTTCGGATCAAACACACGACATGGAATATATCGTGATATTCCTTATATTAAAACGAATAATGATGGAAAACGCTATTCGATGAATATTAAGGTGGATTCCGTGACTGATGAAGAGGAGAGGGAGCATCAATATGCCGTGAGTCGTGATGGGGGAACGCTTAGGATAAAAATTGGCGATCCGGATAAGACAATAACGGGCATGCATACGTATAAGATTCAGTACAAAGCCTCTGGTGCATTGACCTATTTTGAAGATCACGACGAGCTGTATTGGAATATAACGGGAAATAATTGGACGGTGCCAATAACATATGCTTCGTCTACTATTACTCTGCCAAGTGCAGTATCCACAGAAGATGTCAAAGGAGTTTGCTATACAGGTTATTTTGGAAGTATAGAGACGGATTGTGATGTCTCAGTGAGTGGAGATAGCGTGACCATTAATAGTCTTAATTCCTACCCAATATCAAGTGGGCTTACGGTAGCCGTCTCTTTTCCTAAAAACGTTGTCGCAGTTCTCGAGCCTACTGAAGTCATTAATTTTTCCGATACGTGGTACGGAAAAATCATCATCTTTCTCATTACACTCACGGTTTTTATAGCTGCTGTTCTTTGGTATATTTTCCTTCCCCTTCGCATTGGATGGAAATGGTTGACCCAAGGTCGTGATCCTTCACGTGCGCGAGTTGCTCGTGCATGGTATGATCCGCCTAGGGTGAGTGGTAGATTTTTGACCGCGTCCGAAACGGGAACCGTCGTTGACGAAAGTGTTGATTTTGATGACATATCGGCGATGGTGGTACAGCTCGCACAAAAGGGTTATTTCAAAATTGTTGAAACATCGAAGAAGAATTTTTCTTTCGTTAAAATGAAAGATTACAATAACGATGCTTCACTTATGTCTTTCGAGCATGAATTTTTATCATCCGCATTCGCAACAGAGACAGAAGTAGCCTTGAAACGGGCAGAACTGTATGGCACGATCCAAAAAGTCGAGGGCATGATCTACGATCAGACGGTAAAAGATAAAATTTTTCCAGAGAATCCAAAAAAAATCCGCACGTTATACGCGGTACTCGCAATCTTAGGAATAACTACACTTAATATTCCACTATTTATCAGTTCTTTGCTTTTTGGTCTTAATATGCCTAGGCGCACCGAGCTTGGTGTGCAGGCTCTGGGCGAGGCCCAGTCACTACAAAATTTCTTGACCAGCCAATCGCGACAGATAAAATATCAGGGTGAAAAACAACTCCTCTTTGAAAAACTATTACCGTATGCGATTGCCTTTAGAGTCGAGAGTGAGTGGGCAAAACGTTTTGAAGATCTCAAGCTGCCACCACCTGACTGGTATCAACCATACGATTCCTCAAGCTTTAGAAGTGCGATGTTTATCGGTAGTCTTCATAATTCTATGGCAAAACTGCAAACTGCAGCATCCCCGCCGGCAACATCGAGTTCTTCTGGGTTTTCAAGTGGCTCCTCTGGAGGTTCTTCGGGGGGTGGTGGAGGTGGAGGTGGTGGAGGAAGCTGGTAAACTAATTTGAAGTTTGAAATTTTTAATTTGAAATAAGCGCTTTATTTCGTATTAAAAGCAATTTTTGAGAATATAAGAGTAAGTTCGTGAGCTTCTTTCCATAAAACCTGACTCACTGTGTTGAGTGTTGGAGATGTTTTAAGAAGTAATTCCAACCAATATTCAGTCTCTTTTGCTTCCTTCTTACAGGTATGAATTTTATTTTTGAAGTCTTTTCTGCTTGAAGCCCCGTTGGCCTCACAATAATTAGCTCCGATACTTGTAGCCGAGCGTATGAGCTGCTGTAAAAGTGGTTTAGTAGTCAATGTTAAAGGCATTTTGTTAGAAAAATTAATAATATTTTTACTAAACATGCTTGTTCTTTCTTCGAGATCGTATTTAATATTGTTTAATATTTGAGACATTTTGATTTGATTTTAAATTTCTAATTTCAAATTAAAAATTAACATGTTTATAATGTCTTTCCAATGGTTTATCTTCTACATGGTAAAATATAGGTTAATGCTCCTGTAGTTTAACGGATAGAATAAGGGCTTGCGGAGCCTTTGATGGCAGTTCAATTCTGCCCGGGAGCACAAGGCACCATTCGGCGCCTTGCTTCGCACATATATATTTAAGGGATGTGGTGAAATTGGCATCACAGCAGTCTCCAAAACTGCTTTTCCGCGTTCGAGTCGCGGCATCCCTGCAGTTTTTTACTATGAAACCTGTTCTTTTAACCTTTGACGGACGATTTTCATCAAACCACAAAGATAAACCGTGCTTCGTCCTTGATACTTCTACACGATACGATTTTATTTTTGTACCAATCGACTCTTCGATCTCACCATTTATTACGACGAACACCATTCTTGAAAAACTGAAGAAAGACAAAAGAAAAGTTAATGGGGTATTGGCTTTTTCTGATATTCAATCAATTGTAGCTTCTTTAATTGCTGAAAAACTCGGACTTACTGGTCCAAAGCCGGAATCACTCTATAGATCACTTCAGAAAGAAGTCTTTAATAACATGCTTGTGAATGTAAATTCTCATCAACCTGAAACATATATTATTAACCTGAAAAACACCAAAGAGCTCCCTCCCGTCTCGTATCCGGCCTTTCTTCGCACTATTCGTGCAGCGGGATCGAGATATGCATATATGATCAAGTCTTCGGAAGAACTTATTAAGCTGTGTAAGAAATTAAAAAATACGAAGAGACCTGATCTTATTTATTATGACCATTTCTTTAATCTTTTTGAATCGTTACCGAGAAAAACTGAAGACTATTATCTTCTACAAGCTTTTATCGTTGGCAAGCAATATACGGTTGATGGTTACCTTTATAAAGGTAAGCTTGGAATATTTGGCTATACGGAAACAATCTACTCAGATAACAGACAAAGTTTCGTACGTTTCGATTTCCCAGCTCATTTGTCTGATAGTAAACGCGCCGATATTGAGATGATGCTCGGAAAGATTATTGAGTCGACGGGATATGATAATGGTGGCTTTAATGTTGAATTTTTTATTCGACCTGATGGTTCGGTTATCATCATTGAGTTTAATGCGCGTATTTCAGGTCAGTTCATCCCACTATTTGATCAGTATTACGAGGGGACCGTGGTCGACGTGCTTTGTAAGATTGCACTTGGTCAAACACCGGTGCTTATAAAGAAAAATAAACCGTTGTGTGCGAGTAGTTTTCCTTTACGCGTATGGAACGATCACTTTATTAGAATGGTCCCGACAAAACAACATCTAGATGAGCTTAAAAAAATGCCTGGTGTATTGGGTATCGATATACCCATTAAAGCTGGAAAACGTCTTTCTGAGTACAGTAACGATGTGTATTCGTATAAATATGGTGTTGTAGATATTGCCGGCTGTGATCTTCCTGAAATTCTTGCTCGTTTTAATTATCTCAAAGACAATCTTGGCGTTGTTTTTGATTAAATAAGAACGATACCACCTCTAGAGTGTAAAATATCACCTCCGGAGTGAGATGGAGCTGCAGGACAATCTGTAAAGAAACTAAAAGACATATAATAAAAAAATGAAAATTATACTCTTTGACTTTGACGGGACGATTGCCGATTCTTTGCAGGAGAATTTTAAGATAGCAAACAAACTTGCTGCAAAGTTCGGCATTCGCACAGCCGAGGAATCGGAACTTGAGAAACTTCGAGGCATGAATGCGCGGGAAATCATCCGATACTTCAAGATTCCTTTTTATAAACTTCCTTTTATCGTTAAAGCCTATTACGATCATCGATCACTTTCTATTCCGGCACTTGTTGACGGACTTAAACCAGTACTAAAAATATTAAAAAGCCGCGGATATATTCTCGCAATCGTATCATCGAATTCAAAAGAGCGTATACAGGCATTTTTGGATAAACATGCGATCGGGGAGTTTAATTCGATCAGGTCGGAAAAGAGTTTTTTTGGCAAAGACAAAGCGATTAAAAAAGAGTTTATTAAATATAATAGTAAACCCACAGAGACTGTTTATGTGGGCGATGAGGCGCGTGATATAGAAGCGGCGCGCAAAGCGGGTGTCAGGATTATTTCGGTGACATGGGGCTTTAACACGAAAAAGTTATTGGCTCAAAATAAACCAGACTATATGACCGATACTCCTTCAGATCTTCTAAAAATGCTCTGAATTTGTCATCCTGATCCTGAGCTTGTCGAAGGATCTTTTTTAAGAGATTCCTCGACTAATCGCTCGGAATGACAATAGTGCTACATGTTATATGTCACGTGCTATGTGGTTTTAGCTAAAGTTTGGTTCCGGGATGTTTGGCAAACCTGTAGGAGGAGGGGTTGGTGCGGTGGCTACTGGCGCTGGTGGTGGTGCGGCTGGTGCCGGAGCTTGGGCTGCTGGTTCGACTGCTTTTGACTGTAAATCACTCAATATTGAATTCAATTGTGCGTCTGCAGGTGACGTTTGGACAGGAGCGGCTTGTGGAACTTCTGCAACAGGAGGAGGAACAACCGGTGTTTCAACTACGGGAGTTGGGGTCACAGGCTGTGGCACTACTGGCTCTGGGACAGGAACTGGAACAGGATCAGGTGTGACAGCTGCTCCGGCTACAGGAACCATACCTAGGGTTGTTTTAAACTCCTCTTCAGTAAATCCTTTCAAAATAACGATCTGACCATCATCTTTTTCAATTTTCGTGACTGGAGTACCGGCAAAATTATTTGATACAGCAAGCATTTCAGTCAAAAACTCACGGTTTGATTCAAGATTTTTTTCTTCAAACGGAAGATTATTAGCAGTTAAAAATTCTTTTTCTTTCCTAGAGAATTCGCACGTATTTGTTGTATATAGAGTGATTTTCATAGGATAAAATCATTATGAAGAAAGAAAAATTATTTGTCAAGAGTAGATAGGTTATGTGTTACTATAGTAAATTACTATGAAGAAGATTAGTATTTTGATCATCGTCTTGTTTACACTGTTAGGAGTGTATATTTGGAGTAGCAATTCGTTGAATAACCGGAAAGTGGGTCAGTTACAAAAAAAAGCCGCAACTCCAACTCCGTCGGCAAAACAGGACTATAATCCAAAAAGTTTTTTATTTGTACCTTACTGGGCCACGGATATCTCACTGGAAGATCAGCGAAAATATGACAGTCTTTATTATTTTGCTCTTTCACCAGGTTCAAATGGATCACTGTTGGCGGATGAGGGAATGAGTAAACTTGAAGACTTTACATCGGTTGCTTCAGGACAGGAGACCTATCTTGTTATTAAGATGACTGATTCAGAAACTGCGCAAACTATTATCTCCGATTCCGATTCAGTTGCGCGTTTAATAGAAGAGACAAGTTCTATAGTCAATAAATATAAGTTTAAAGGAATAGCACTTGACTTAGAAATATCTAATTTCTTAGACTCTTCTCTGACGGGTAAAATAAATAGTTTCGTTCAAGTATTTTATAATAAACTACAGGATAATAATGTAAATCTCCATTTGATTATTTATGGAGACGTATTTTATCGTCACAGACCCTATGACGTTTCGTACTTGGCCCGCAATTCTGACTTAATTCTCGTGATGGCTTACGATTTTCATAAATCGATCGGAGAGCCAGGTCCTAATTTTCCACTGTCAAGAGGGTCTAAGTACGGATATGACTTTCAGCAAATGACTGATGATTTTCTCGCGGTTGTGCCGTCGGAACAATTGGGAGTTATATTTGGCATGTATGGATATGATTGGTCAGTTGATGAACAGAAGAGACCTTTAAACCGAGCCAGAGCCTTAAGTCTAAAAGACATTCGCGAAAGTTTTATAGATAACTGCTCCTGGAAAAACTGCACCGTAAAGCGGGACCCACTATCTGCTGAGACAGAAGTAAATTATGTTGATAGCGCATATCATATCGTCTGGTTTGAGGATGAGGGCTCAACGCAAGTTAAAAAGCAGTATCTAAAAGAAAGAGGAGTGGGGTTGACGGGTTACTGGGTATGGGGCTACTTTTGAACAAATATTACCCTTGCAGTTGTGGTGAACATAGTGCAGAATAAAATCTATACATGTTTAGTCAGAAACGTAACTACACTCCGATTAAGAAAAAAGGACCTTCTTTGATTTTTATGGCCGAAGTTCTCGGTATAATCATTATCTTTGCAGGCCTTCTTGGATACCTATACGTGCTTCGCAAACCCCTTAGGCCTCAAGTTCCTGCCGCAGATACAAGTCAAGTATGCGTGGACAAAAATAGAGAACATAATCAAGGTTCCCCAATGACGTTTTACGGTCTTAAAATACTACGGACATTTAATAGCGTTGCAGAATGTCAAGCGTGCGTTAATTCCGGCTGCGTGGTCGAAAAAAAAGTCTGTAATGAGGGAGCTACCTGTACTGATATCGGAACCTGTGTTGCCGATCAGTGGGATGGTGCCCATTATACATGTCGTATTGATGGGGGAGGGTTGCCGGCTTGTAGTGTTGCACAGATAGATTGTTTGGATGGGCCAGATGGAGGAATATCGGACGGACACGTTGTGGCAAATTGTAGTCCAGAAGCATGCACTCCACCAACCGCGACACCCCCTCCAAATCCACCTACAGCAACGCCAACTCCTGGCTCGGGTATGGTTACTGGTTATAACCCACCACCGACAAACACACCTACACCAACCAAAACACCCACACCGACCGCAACCCCACCGCCTGGAGCGACGAATACACCTACGCCAACTGCAACGAAAACGCCAACACCAACCAAAACACCCACACCGACCGCAACCCCACCGCCTGGAGCGACGAATACACCTACGCCAACTGCAACGAAAACGCCAACACCAACCGCAACATTGACACCAAGTCCCGGACCTTCATCGACACCCGGTCCATCGCCAACACCGGTATCGGTTGCTTGTGGAACAAAAGCTTGTAACAATGCAACTAATCCGTGTATGTCCGGTTATAGTTGTCTAAAAGCTATTGATGAGGCTAATTATTGTATGGTTCCTGAATACCAAGCGCGTTGTTATGACAACCCAACATTCAATAATTGTTGTATGGCGCCCAATGTCTCGCCGACAGAGACGGTACTGGTACAGACGACATCTGCACCCGTACCCTCGATCCCAACCGTCGGAATCGCCACATTCGGAAAAATATTTACAGTCGCTGCATCCATCATCATCCTGATCGGACTACTCTTGTAATCTTTTATGGAATCCATGGAAAAGAAATTAGCTAAACTCTACGGAGACGAAAAGGCTAGAGAAGTTAAAAAGGAAATAGAACAACTTCTCGGTGCTTTTAAAAGTAGCATTGCTACAAAGACGGGGAAATGGAGTGAGGCAGATGTTGCACTCATAACCTATCCTGATGCCTTTCAAGAATCTTCGGCACCTTCGCTACAAGCACTATCGCAATTACTCACAGACGAACTATCGGGCATATTTTCAATACAACATATTCTGCCATTTCTCCCGTTTTCTGCAGACCGCGGATTTGCAGTTAAGGATTATTCACATGTGAATGCTGATTTTGGAAGTTGGAATAATATTCGCTCCTTAGCTTCAAAAAATCGTCTCATGAGCGATCTTATCCTTAATCACATATCAGTAAAACATATGTGGTTTCAACAGTTTTTAGCAGGGTATGCAGCCTATGAAGATTGTTTTATTTGGTATCCAGAAGATAAAGTACCGTGGAACGATTTAAAAAAAGTTACGCGGCCAAGGCCGACTCCAGTTCTTACTCCTTTTGAAACAGCTAAAGGCAGACGATATGTCTGGACAACCTACAGCACGTCAAATGGTGCCGACCAAGTTGACCTAAACTATAAGAATCCAACAGTATTTGTTGAAATGGTTCGGGTAATGCTTCGCTTACTGGAAAATGGCATACAAGTTCTCCGGTTTGATGGAGCGCCCGCACTCTGGAAAGAAGTGGGGACTACCTGTTATCATCTGCCGCAGACACACACTCTCATCTCATTATTTCGCGAGATTGCTCAAAAAGTAAATCCGGCTGCACTCTGTATTGCTGAAGCTGCAACAGCAAGTCGGGAAGTGAACGAGACATATTTTGGAAACGGACACAATGAAGCTCACATGATTTACAACTATCCTCTAGCTCCATTGGTATTACATTCGTTGTATACGAGTAATGCCGAAAAGCTGTCCGCATGGGCCGCTACTCTTCGTGTTAGATCTAAAGATACGACCTTTTTAAATGCACTAGACATTCACGACGGGATTAACGTTACGAGTATTGATGGGATATTAAGTATGAAAGAGAGGAGCGAACTTTTTGATACGGTTAAAAATAAGGGCGGACAGTTTTCTTATCGAACCTTACCCGACGGCTCAAAGGTGGTAAAAGAGCTTAATATCACCTGGTGGTCAGCGGTAAATGGGGGAGAAGATGATACCTTTGATATGCAGCTTCGCCGCTTTACTACCTCCCGCGCAATTGCCATGTCATTGATGGGTATCCCTGCTATTTACTATTTATCCTTATTTGGTGAAGAAAACGATGTAGCCGGTTTTGAAGCTAATAAAATGCCGCGAGACATAAACAGGAAGAACTATAACTTAGTAGAACTTGAAGGGAAACTTCAAGACGCATCTTCGAAAGAAAAAAGAGTTTTAAATGAAATTACATCCCTTATCACCAGAAGAAAATCAATACTACAGTTTCATCCGAATGCGCCACAAAAAGTTATAGATCTTGACAAGAGGGTCTTTGCACTATTACGAGGAGATGCGGGGCGAGAACTATTAGCTCTTCACAATATTTCAGATCAAACAGTCACCGTGCTATATAAAAATGCTACGTATAAACTAAAGCCGTACGGATTCATTTGGTCTACGCTCTAAAAAAGTATTCAGTTGGAATCGGTTACAATCAGTAGTCAGCTTAATCAGTTAAAATCAGTCTTCACCAAAGCTAGATGAAAATGAGTTTATTTGCTTTCCTAATAAAATAAATTCACTCTGTAATTTTTCTGTATTTACCTTATACACCAGCTGAATTATCCGTAACAGCGTAACTACTTCATTTGCAGATCCTGAAGAGATTTGTAAATAGTTTTTACTTTGTTTTCTACTTCTATAATAGCCTTCCGCGATGTTGGCGGAAACAGATACCGAAGCCCGTTTGATTTGATCACATAAAGAATAGTCTCGCTGTAAAGATGTGTTAGTTTTTAACAGCATATATACTTCAACAACTAAATGTAATCCCTTCTTATATATTCTTAAGTTATCCACGTACTAATATAAATACAAGTAGAAGCCTTACAGATCAATGGATGATATTCAACAAACTGACTACCGATTATAAAACCGATTCCAACCGATTTAACCGTTTTTAGACCGATTACTAAATGCGCCGAGGTCTTTGAGTTTCCACATGAAGAGTGCGCCTTTCCTGGTTGCTCGTGAATCAACCACATAACGCAGGGCCTGCTCTAGAATAGGGCGGGGCATGGTCTTGGCTAGTTTTATGTAGAGGCCTTTCCGACTCGTATCTTCGAGTTTTTCGGCTAGGTGGACTCCAAACGACTGATACTCACGAGATAGATATTTATCAGTCGTCGGATTAAATTTTTTTAGAATATCTTTTACGGATTGCATATAATGACAAGAATTATTGCCAAAGTTATGAAACAAAAGGCAAGATTTTATTTTGAAAAATAGTGTCAAAATTGAATTCATACTTCACTTTTCTAAAAAAAGAAATTTGAGGGTTTGTTTCTACAATGCTGAGAACTTTTTCTGCTATCTGTTTCGAGTCCTCATTTTCAATGTCGGTGCGATAGATATGTTCGGCTTCAATTTCACCAAAGACTTCAAGATTATTTACAAGAATAGGTGTCTTTGTAATTCCTGATTCAAGAAGTGGTAATCCGAAGTTTTCATAACTGCTAAGAAGTAGCACAATATCAGATAAACGATAAAAATCATCAACGATCTTATACTCTATAGTTCTGTATTTTTCATCAATTTCATTGTGAAGGAGAATAACATCATTTTTTAAATTCAGCTCGAGAATTGTTTTTCGAATTTCACTTACATAAAGACCAGACTTACCATGAGGAAAGTTGTTTGCTGAAATGATCATCATAGGCTTTTTTTTGAGGTTCTTAATATCTGCAAGAACTCTGATACACAAATCAATATTTTTATGTCTCATGATTTTCATTGGCAAGAAAATCAAAACATCTCTTTTAATAAGTTCGTAACGTGAGCATATATCTGCGGATAAAGGGTGAAGATTTAAAAGTGAAATCAGATCAATTCCATTAGGTATAACAGTAACGGACGATTCTTTTAGGCCAATATCCTTAATCAGCGTATTTTTTAAAAACTGCGATATTCCAATATAATGTACTCCGGGCAGAGGTTTATAAATAAGATTCGTTAACTCTGAATTTACATATGTATATGGACTTCTCATGGGGTCAAGCGCGATATCATGAACCCAAGATACGTACTTTTTTGACGGATTATTTTTTATATATTTAGCGAGCGCTATGTTTATGCATGGGTTCAGGCTATTTGTTAATACATTGTGTATGAATAATATATCTATATTCCGCAAAGCGACTTCCAATTTTTTATATATTATTCCACTTTCGCTTTCTAGCTCTTTGGGGAAAGTAGGGTGATTAAAAATGTCAGAGAGTAGAGAAGGATTAGTATTGTTTAATGATTGTAATTCGGGGACAATGTGCAATTGTATGTTTGGGTTATCGTTATCTCCGTCACCAGCGAAAACGTGAGTTTTGAAGCCATATTTTGCGAAATATTGTGCGTGATCAAAAACAATCTTTTCCACGCCTCCCACAACAGGTGGATACGAATAATGCAGAAGTCCGATTATGGGTTTTTTTTCCATTTTGAATTATTTTAATATATGACCATACATTTTTTCGTAGTTTTCTGCCATTTTCTTAACTGTAAAATTGTTTTCCACGTGAAGTCGACATTGTTTTCTCATCTTGATATAATCTTCATTTGATAGGGAATAAATTCGCTCCACGGCCTCGCGGAATCCATCCAAACCAGTCTTCTTTACGATCCAGTCACCTCTTATATCCGTATCTGATGAGTTGACAATGAATCCGGTTTCGCCATCTTTGATAACTTCAGGAACTGATCCACGCGCATAAGCTATTACAGGAGTACCACAGGCCATTGATTCGATCATGACCATACCGAAGGCTTCCTCCCATTTTATTGGGAACATAAACGCCTTCGCTCCAGCCAGAGTTTTATTTCTTTGTAGAGGCTGTAAGAAATCAATTTCGTTTACAAGGGGTGAGTTAGTGAATGGCTCAATTTTTGTTTTATAATATTGACTTTCCTTAAAGTTAGCACCAGATGAGATTATTATTTTTTTCTTTAATTGCAAAGAAACATTTAAAGCGTCATCAATGCCTTTCGTTGGTAAATACCTGCCGATCGAACACAGATATTCATCTGAATTCTCAGAGAAAAGGAAATGCGATACATTCACACCGTGATGAACTGTAGATACAGAAGATAACCGAAAAGCCCTAATATAGGCCTCTTTCTGACAATTCGATATTGCCATATAATGATGGTCTTTAAATATAGAATATCTTAACGACTCAATAAGTGAAAGATCAAAGACTGGATCATGAATGGTAAAAAGAGTGGGCATCTTTGCAAAAGGAGCAAAATAATGACCAAACATATCGAGATAGTTATGAAGAATATCTAGATTTCGATTATTTGCATCTGCGACAGTTGCCGAAGTAAAAAAAGCTTCATATTCATTCTGATCCCGACTATAAGTTAAATTATTTCGAACAAGATCTTGCTTCATGAGGTCTTTTTGCGAAGGAAAATCATTTGTTTCAAGCGGAGTAGTGAAACTCACGAGATGTGCTTTGGTTTGCGTATGTTGAGGTGCGTAAAGATATATTTCATGACCGCGATTTACAAGCTCATCGGCGACAGCTAAAGCAAGCTCTTTTGGCGCAAACACCCTATCTTCAAAGCGCTTAGCCATGAGAAGATTGGGAATAAAAATACCGATTTTCATTGGTTAGATGCGTAAAATTTCTTGATAGGTTTTCTCGTAATTATCAACCATGATCTGAGTACTAAATTTTTCTTCAATGTGTTTACGGCAGTCTGTCGGATGAATAGATGGCAACTTGTTAAGTGCTTGTTTTAATCCTTCAAGACCTTTCTGGGGGGGGATAACAAAACCGGTTTTCCCTTCGATGATCAGTTCTTTAACTGCACCACGATCAAAACCTATAACCGGTGTACCGCACGCCATTGCTTCTGTCATGACGAGACCAAATGGCTCATACCAATTTATGGTCATGAGATATGCTTTTGCCTTTTGCATAAGTTTTGCCACTTCTGGTTTTGAGAGGGTAAGTTCGGAGGACAGGGGACCGACCCATTTAATCTTGTTGTTTAAGTATGGTTCAACGTCTTTTTTATAAAACTCCATGTCTTCAATATTTCCACTTAACATTAGATTTTGACCGGTACTTTGTGCTAATTGAATAGCCCAACGTACACCTTTCGGATCCATAAAAGAACCGTCGGCATTTTTGGCTTTGGCTAGTCTTCCAAGCCACAAAAGATAATCATCTTTTTTTTCTTCAAATGAGTAGATAGAGGTGTCGATGCCATTGTAGACAACTTTAAAAATAGGTGTTTTCATAAAAAGCCGTTTGTGGGCTTCGGAGATAGAAATGAAATATGCTTTTGGAAAAAGTGACAAAACAGTATCAAGTTCAGGTGTTCCCTGAGCGTGGATTGTCGTAACGAGGGGAGGAGATATCTTTTCGGTTGCGAAGAGGTTTATAAACTCCGGATAGGTATGATTATGGATGATATCAAATTGAGGAGCTAACTCCTCAATTTTTTTTTCGAGTTGAATAAGAAAAGATGTTTCGGCGTAAAAAGGATTTTCAAATGGTGGTAGTTTGACGAACGATTGAGGAATAACAGAAATCATTTTTGCTCCCGGCACATCACTGTCTCCTGTACCTAAGAATGTAACATCGTGGCCTTTTTCAATAAGACCTTTGGTGAGTTCAAAAATGATACGAGGCCTTGAAGACAACTGATCTTGACTTACGTGTCTTTTGAGAAGAGAAACGATAAGTATCTTCATGGGCATGTTACATTGTATCTAATTCTCGTCAAGAATAAAGTGTTGATGAGTAAGTTCAGGTTTTGGGGAGTTCTCCCTTAGCATAGAGTCCATAATAGTCGGTACCGGTTTGTTCTGTCATTTCTTGCAATCTTTCAAATACGTGTTTCTTTACTTGGTTATAACCCAACTCGTCTACGCCAATTTGTTTTACTTTTCTGATGGCGGTTAACAAATCATCAGATTTAAATTGTTCAATTGTCTCTCGCGGATATCCCACAAGAGCAAGCTGCTCCATTACGTATGAATCGCGAAGGACCGCTTGTTTTAAGTGTTCAGGATTTGTGAGTACATTAGAAGCTCGTAACCAATCACCACCGCGAAGCGCCCGTACGAGAATTTCCTCCTGCCCGGATTTAAGATGTGTCACCTCATCTGTAAGTGAGAGATCTGCCAGGCGCTCTAGTTGGGTTCTCACAGAAGATCCTTCAGGTCTTCGATTCACTATTAATTCTTTAATAACATTTTCGGCTGAGAAAACCTCATTTCCTAAACCAAAAATATCAGATAATACACCTAGCCGCCCAGTTTGAAAATCAATACCAAAAAGTGCAATTTGTTGGGTTGACGTTTCGGGTTGATCCAGGTATTTATTGATAACATAGGCAAAATTATCGGTTGTGTTTTTTGATTGATTTTCAATCAGGATCTTATCCTTCAGGAGATTCTCAATTTCAGTATCGATTTGCACCTGTGTCTTTTTCTCACCAGATCGTTGCATAAGCTCTACCTTTTTTCCGAGTGCATCGAACGACTTTCCGTCAGCTGATAGGTGAGTGATATGACGTCTGATGATGTCGGCCATAAGTTCTGCCTCAGTTTTTCCTTCGTCTGTTTCAGCCCGAGCCCCTGTTTTTCCGCCACTGAGAATAAGTTTATCTGTGATGCCGTTTTCAAGCATTTCGGCCGCAGCAAGGGCATTGAGTCGTGAATATAAGTTGAGCCCCCTTCTACCCGCTTCTGGAACAGAAACTTTTTCCTGTACAGGTCCTTGTCCAAATACGATCGTATAACTAAAATGTTTACCAAGAATGCTTTCTTTTACAGGAGACTCCGCATGAACTTTGGAAGATTCTAAAAGTTGTGGTGCTGGCTCGCCAGTTGTGGTCATTTAATGTTTTTATTTGCGAATTTTTCGTAGATATTCTCAAATCGTGTTGCGATAATGTCCCATGAAAATTTATTTACTGCATCAATGCGAGCGTTTTTTGCCATCTTCATCCGCTTATCATCATTGTCAAGAAGGTAGTTCACTTTTTCGACAATATCATTTGAGTTTCTTGGTCGGATAAACAGTCCATTTCTACCTTCTTTAACAGCTAGTGGTATACCACCTTTTCGAGTGACGACAACCGGTGTTTCACAAGCCATAGATTCAAGGATTACAAGACCTAATGGTTCGTCCCAGACTGAGGGAGCGACGAATACTTGCGCACGGCTGTAAAACTTCACCAAGAAATCTGTATCGTCGCCCAAGTGTCCCAAGAATCTTACATTTTTGATTTGTTCATCCTTGACTATCTGTTGCAGATTTTTTCTATCCGGTCCGTCACCTAAGATAAGTATTTGACCGTGTATTTTTTTTGCCGCACGGACTAGATATTTTACGCCTTTATAAGGAGTTAATTTTCCCGCAAACACGACAACTTTTTGTCCTTTCAAATCAAATTGTTTGTCGATACTATCAGTGTTTACTTTATGAAATTTATTGATATCAACGCCACCTGGAATGACGCGGATCTGGTCACGATATTCATCTCCAAAAACCTTAAGCATCCACTCCTTGGTATAAAAGGAGTTTGGAATAATGCGACGAGCGCGGCGAAGAGCATCCATGGTGAGCGCTATATAACGTTTATTTTTTTGTGCCGTCGGGAGTTCGGAGCCGTGTATCGTAACGACATACGGGATAAGATAAGTAGACTTAACGAAGCGTGCTGCCCATGAAAAGGGGAACGCATGATGAACATGAATGATATCTGGCTTAAAGTCTTCGACGGCATCCACAGTTGCATTCAAAAAACATTTATAGATATTGAGTATTTCGCATGGTGTCAGTTGAGTGTAGAGTTTGCAGTTTTTCCATTCAGGGTGACCGGTAAAAGCAACATTGAAGGGCATCTTTGTAGAATATATCTTCACGCCGTTTAAAGGACGACTGTCGGGTGCAACTATTGCAACATGATGGTGTTTGTTTACTTCGCGAGCTAAATAGCGGGCATACGTACCAGATCCTGATCCATAGAAAGGAAACGTCTGAAGATATAGGACTCTAAGTTTTTTATCAGCCATATTACTGTTGATTTAATACCATTCTATCATGTGCATCGCGGACTTTGCTCCGTGCATTATATCATCCTAGAGTATGTAATATCAACCTAAAGTAAAAGACGTTTTTGTATTTAGTTTAACCTGTAGTAATATTTTTATAAGAGACCAATTTTTTTGAACAACGACGTTTAATTGAAAAACGGGAAAACCGATCGGTATTCAAGTTTGACTAGTGATACGATCAAGGGGAACGTGGCAAGAAGCATGGATTCTTCGTCTTTTGAAAAGCGTTCGAGTACATATGTTTCGCCGGGTATCGGCGTTTCACGATTTCGGTTATCAACACCAATGCGAATACGATAGAAATCTTTTGTGCCGAAGGTTAATTCGATTGAAGAGATGCCGTTATGTAAATCGGGACCGACCGAATGATCGATCTTAAATTTCCCTAATGGTATGTCTAGATCGTCGTGCGCGATGAGCATATTCGTTGGTGGGATTTTATAAAAGTCAGCGATTTTACGTATCTCAGGTCCCGATGTGTTCATGAATGTTTGAGGCTTTATTAGAAAGACTTTCGTTTCATTGTCATCCCGAGCGATTAGTCGAGGGATCTGTGAACTTGTTGTAGAAACTCGCATGCTTGAGAGATCCTTCTGGTCCATTGGACCATCAGGATGACGATATTTTAATTGTAGTTGCGTGATGTAAGAAGTAAATATTTTTTTATAGGGTGGGTAGGAGAACGTTTTTTGGATAAAATCTACAAACATAAATCCAGCGTTATGCCGGGTATGTTCGTACTTCGTACCCGGGTTACCAAGGCCTGCAAGGAGATACATGGGAACATTGTATCACGTAACACATAGCGCATAGCACATAACATTAAAAACGAGGAAAATATCTATTTTTGTTACGTGTTATGTGTTACATGTTATGTATACTGAAAGTATGTCGAAATTTGTTCCTGACATATCGTCAAAACGTTGGGTCATCATATCTCCGAGCCGCATAAAACGACCTGACGAAAATGGTAATCGTAAGAAAAAAAAGTGCATTTTTTGCCCGGGAAATGAATCTTTAACACCGGATGAAATATATCGTCTTGGTCCTGGAGAACCAAATACGCCAGGTTGGAAAGTACGGGTTATTAAAAACAAATATCCGATTGCTGACATTCACGAAGTCATCATTCATTCTCCGCACGAAGAACATGATATTGAGGCTTTGCCGCTGGCACAAGTCTCCAATCTTTTTAAGACCTATCGTGAACGTTTTAACACGCATCGAAAACAGGGGCAGGTTCTCATATTTTGCAATCACGGAGAGCATGCAGGGGCAAGTATAGAACATCCTCACTCCCAACTTGTCGTCATTCCTTCGCAGATTAACTTTGATACCTTATCTCGCGAGCCGATGAATAATATTGTCCGAGAGAATACGTTTTTTAATGTATATTGTCCAGATTTTTCTCAATGGCCATATGAGGTTTGGATTGCGCCTAAAAAAGAGGGCACCATTTTTGGTGATATAAATGATGAAGAGATCGACGATTTGGTAGAAATATTACAGCACGCCTTAAAGCAGCTTATAAAGATATATAAGGAAAATAAGCTGAGCAATCTTGGATTTGGGTATAACTACTACATTTATCCACGTGAAAATTGGTATATACGGATTATTCCGCGTTTTATCCACAGAGCAGGGTTTGAATTGGGTACGGGGTTATCGGTTAATATTGTTGATCCGGCGGAAGCCGCTATCGAACTGCGGGGGATAAATCAAGATATGCTGAAAGTCTTGAGTAAACTGAAAAAATACTAAATACGTAAACACATAACACGTAACATGTAACAAAAATCCATTGTGTCATCCTGAACGTAGTGAAGGATCTCATACAAAACTAGATTCTTTCCCCGCTAAGCGGGATCAGAATGACAGTCTTTTCTTCTCCGTCACAACACTTCTTCCTTGATCGTCGATAAGAATGATTTTATATGCATAATCCCTTGAGGGTTCGATAAGAGTCGTTGTCAGGGTATGAAGTGTTTTCGGCTCAGAGGAGACGATAATTTGCTTTTCCTCACCAGTTTTTATATCTTCGAGAACGATTTCTGATGTAAACTCCTGTGAAGTTCGGAATGAAATAAACGTATATCGACCAGACGTTGTGACAAATATACTTTTAATAAGATCAGAAGCATTGGTTTGTTTTGTCGAATTACCCACATAGAAAGCCAATCCGCCAAGCGTTGAGACTGCGACAATGGCAATAAGACAGATGGCGAGCACGGTCGATAGATTGGGAAGTGGTGTGGCCCACATTTTGAAATAAGCAACTTTTGTGGTTTGGGCTTTTTTGAAACGTACCAGATCGTCGGGATAGGCAAACATACCGGAACACAGGGGGCAGGTGAGTAGTGTTACGTTGGGTGGTACAGACTCGGACGTATAGACATTTAACTTCGCTTTATCTTTTGGGCAGAATTTTTCTACTCCTAAGATAATTGGCTCTGTCATCTCGGAAGCCAGTTCTTGGGCTGAGGCGACCGATATGCGGTTTATCCCATTTTCTTCGAAGAAGCTTGAGCCACAGCGATCGCAGTGCAAGATATCTTGCTTATCCAATAATTCTTCGGTGAGACGATTTTGACAGTTCGGACACTTCATGAAAATAGTATATCAGTTAGCGGATATGAGGAATTACAGTTCTTAGTTTTCGTTAAGAGGTACTCCAGGAGTCTTTACGATTCCTAGCGACATAAGAAGCAACATGAGGAGATTAAGCATGCCAAATTTATTCAAAACATCACGCGACCCATACCCTTTGCCAATTGTTTTTTCAAGATATTGTTTTATCACCTGATTTTCGTTTAACATTGAGTCAAGCGCTCCACGGCCCCACTCGGTTGATGCTATGGCACGAAGTTGTGGCTCGTTCATTCTTTGTCCTAGTTGCGTAGACGCCACAAAAAGTTTTCCAACCATATCTTTACGTATAACTTTAACTGTATCAGGATTCGAGAGGATGGCAGCTTTTTCCTCCGCACTCACTCCTGAATCTAACCACAGATTAAGTAGCTTATCGGGATTAGGTGGCACACCGAGCATCTGCATATCTTTATCAACAAGTTCTGCATCATAGGCTGACACTTTTTTCTTAAAAATAAGCCCAACATCTTTTGACTTTTTATAGCGAGCTTCAATAAAATCCGTTAATTTATCTCTTCCACTTTTTTCGAGTTCATCTAGTGCCTCTTTTTCATATTGCGGGTTTTTAGCCATAAACTCAGTAACATCAGTTTTAAAAGATTCAATTGCAGCCTCACGTATGACATGTTCTACAGCAGCCTCGAATTGAGTAGAGATGTCTTCATGAAGACTAATCTGATCAAGCTCATACTGCTTAGCATTTTTTAGTTCTTGCTCGGCTGTTTCGAATTCAGCCTGAGCTTTCTGAATTTCAATAGGATCATTGGCTTTTTTCGCGAGCTCCATAAGACGCTGTTTTTTGTTATAGATAGTTTCAGCTTCAGTACAAAACGCGCCTCTAGTAGAGTCTGCTTTTGCTTGTTGTACTTGTGTCTGCAGCCTCATAAGCCGCCTACTCTCTATGTCGCTTAGGGTTCCTTTCTGGGCTTGTACGAAAAGTATTCCTTGTATATCATCAAGATCAGACAGCATGTCTCTTACTTCAGGCATGCTATTGACTAGCAAGTCTAATCTAGGTTGTCCATTACGATCTCTGTTAAAATCTATGAGGTCATTCTGTGCTCGGTTAAGTCGTAGTCGTGCTTCTGCGGTACTCTTTAATTTATTATCTGCTTTAATAAGTTCTACCCGGTTTTTAGCTATGTTCATAGCAAGTTCCTGAGCTGGTTTTTTCTGAGCTTTTGCCCGTTCCATGACAAGATTGACATTTACAGCTAACTGGTTGCCGGCAGTTGAACGTAAGAAATCAATTATTTTCTGTTCATTTGCACGGCCGCCAGGAACAAATTGAGCCCTCAGCAGAGGATTCGCAGCCACCCCATTGACAAAAGCTTCGATAACGGCACGCCTGCTGGCCGGATCAATATTTTGACCGTTTTGAAGATCGTGTATCCCTTTATACAGAATATTTATTTTGTCAATTCGTGCTTGATCAACTCCGACCCCAGGTATCTCTATTAGTTGCTTAGCCAAATCAGCCACTCCTCGTTCAGTCTCAGTGAGACTCGTTGAAACCAAGTCAAGTGCGGCCACTCCTTCTCTTTCAGCCATCTTTGCTTGAGCGGAGTTTAACACCTTTTGATTTTCTCTAGTCATGCCTGGCCGGGCAAGATTCTGTTCTCCACCTGCGTGCATCACTGCGGCATGCAAAAGCTCTTGGTTTCTTATAACTTGTGGTCTGGGCGCTGGTTGTTCTCCTGTTCCTACGGACATATGTTTAAGACGGTTTTATGTATTTTGATAATGTGGACTTGATCTGGCCAATTTTTTCAGCTTCAGACTTTTCATATGTACTTTTTTTATCTTCCATCTGTGAAAGATTCTCAAATATCTTCCATTTTAACGCAAGTTCGCGGAGAAAGTCCATACGTGTTTTACTGTCTTTGAGGGCGGGGAGTCGAAGGAGTATGTGGCGGGCGATAGTCCTGCCGTCTTCGAAGCTCACTGTTCCTTTTTGAATTTCATCTAGTAATACTTTTGCCAACTGCAGTTCAAAGTCATTTTGATGAAAACTATTTGCGGATGTCATATACACATTTATAATAAAGAAGATGAATAAAATTTGCAAGACACGGGCTCCACTTGTATTTCTCTCTAAAATCGGTTACAAATGTATAATATATGTCAGCACTTCTTTCAGAGATTGATAGAAATAAAATGTACGACATTCTTGCCGATGCATATATTGAGGTCGTGAGGCGGCAAATGTTGGGGCCGGTAGAGCGTAAGGTTCTCTCTCAGAAAATTCTTGACGGCATCCGCAATGCGGGCACATTTGAAGAATCGGTGGCATTCGTTGACAATCTTTTGAAAACATATCCGTATTTTGAGTTTGCCCGTACCATGTTTGCCGGAGAAGTACAGAAAATCAGAGAAGAAAAAGTTATCAGTCAGTTACAGCATTTTATACACCAATAATCTATGGCAGATCCTGTACAAGCGGAAAAAGTAGTAACAAAGGTTGAACATTTTGGAGCGGCGGCGATGGACACGGCAACTCATCCTGATATTGTGAGAATGCAGCGGGTAAAAGCTGAAAAAGGTGCAGCGGCAATGTTTTCGGAGGAAGTAAATGTTCCGGATGAAAACGCAAAACAGCCTAATTTTGATGAGCTTAAAAAGGTTATAGATAGATTGCCGGGGAGTGTTATTGTCGGAAGTGCTGATTTTAATCCAGATAAAGCGCGTGTTAATGATAGACTAAAAATGCTTAGATCGGTGACGAGCAAAGTCGACTTTGCGACACTTCCTGCCCCAGAACAAACTCAACAACTTCAATACATCGGTACTGTTGCAGCAGAGGTGCCAGCTATTGTGCAGCTTGTCATGAAAGAGACAGGTGCAACGAATATGAATGCAGTGAAAAATGAATTAAGGAACGCTTCGACTGCCGACGTACGAGCTCTGCTTATTAGATTCAGAAATGATCCGAGTTTCGTAGATCTGCTAAAAAATAAAGTAGGGAACATAGAGGTAAAAGATGATGCGCTGGAAGTAGACGCAAAACTATCCTCTCTTCGATCAAAGGTTACAACAGAAGATGCTGATATTACGGCAACAAAAGCAGTCTACGATGCTGCAAAAACTTGGTTTGAGACTACATTAACTCCCGCTGACAGGATTCAAGTGCAAAATGCTACTGCTTTGTATGAAGCTGGTCTTAATGCTCTCCATGCCGATAATTTAGGCGACCTCAAAAGAGCAAATCTTTCAAGCCCAGAAGTAGCTCCATATCTAGTAATAGTTAATGGACGAATAGCTGCGGCATTTGGAGTATCGGGATTGCCAAGAATGAGAACTAGTATTCCACAATTAGCCTATGACAAGGCTACTACTTTGGGTGGTACGCCTCAAAGAATACAACAAAACGAACTTAGATTTACCAATGAGCTCGATGTGTTGTTTACAGCAAAGGATGCAGCAGCATCTATTCAGCAAGCTTATCTAAGGGGAACTTTCTTAGCTGATTATCAACAATACAAGAGCTATTTGGACCGCCCGCAGAAGTTAGCGGAGCTAAAGGCTCGTGAAGATACACTGGCCGATAATAAGGGTCAGTTGGCAAAACTTGAGATACAATCTGGAAAAACCATTACAGATGTTACGGGGAAGATTGATAATGTGGCGGAGCGTGCCTTTAAGGAATATCACAACAAAGAACTTCTCAAACAAGCTCTTAAGGTTGCAGAGTACGATGCACAGCAGAAAACAGAAGAAAAACAGAAAGCTGCAGATTTGAAAGAAAAACAGGAACAAAATGCCGAAGAATTATTAAAAAGATATTTACGTCTTTCGTATCTCCGATTTAAAGGTCAACGGCTACGTGGGTGGGACGACAAGGGCCTCAAGACACTGGTCAAAAAGGATGTCTACCACAACAGTCCGGCTGAGATGGCGAGATTATTCCTCCGACGTGTCTACGATAAAAGAAGCCAGTTGCCTGACACCTATCAAAGAGAAATAGAAGCCTTAACAAAAGAAATGGGAGTCGGTGTCGGCCCTCCTCCGGTAAGTTTTGATAATGTCATTAACGGTATTGATACTGCCAAACTTATCGATCTTGCGGCTTCAGAGATGCCAAAAGCTTTTGGTTATGCACGTGCGAAGGGCTACTATTTTGATCGTATGAGAGTGAATCGCTCACAAGCGGAGTATATTCGCACTGCATACAGTCCGGAGTTTTTCGACAAAATGGGTGAACATGAAAAGGATTTCTATACGCAGTTTAACAAGGAGTTCGGTAAAGGAATACTAACAGGAAGAGATGAGACCAGTAAGCGAATACGTGAACTTATCTTAGGACGTGATTGGGGACAGGGAGCGCACCGCCTCATGAATGTTGCAGCCGCAGCTGGCGCAACCGCACTTGTCGTAGGTTATCTCGGCGGTCTCCCAACTCTTGGAGTATTGGGCCAGGCAGGCGTTGAGATAGGAGCACTTGGCGGTAAGGTTGGGACGAAAGTGTTACAAGAGGCGGCAATTGCCGTAGGCAGTGGTGCTGCAGATTTAAATAGTCAGATACCGTTACCAAAGATATAGTATATGTCAGAATCTCCTACGGGTGTTATTGCCGATCCTGGAGTTGCTCCCGAGGTGGTAGCTGAAGCTCCTCCGGCTGTAACA
>Ga0247727_10004594_pt1 | contig 29078 bp, 29 predicted proteins | sample WisWelCaveWW1625_FD_202498 | JGI IMG/M metagenome (GOLD analysis project Ga0247727, IMG submission 202498) | Biofilm microbial communities from Wishing Well Cave, Virginia, United States - WW16-25 | ecosystem: Environmental > Aquatic > Deep subsurface > Groundwater > Cave microbial mat | place...
TTGCTATAGGTACCGACTTCGTTGTCGATGGCTTCCACGATCTTTTGTCGCAGGTCTAACGAGTAGGCTTTCATGCTTATAAATATAAGCACCTCACGCCTTCTCATCCAAATAGAAAATGCTGTAATGCTCCATACGGCGGGCGAAAGAATCGAACCGGAATGCCCGCGCAATCTTCCAACACCTCTTGCGCGGACTGAATTTCCTCTTTAATAATTCCGCGCCGCAGCCAGCGCAATCGAGGATGATGCATGGTGTGATTGCCGATGAGATGACCTTGAGTCAGAATCTCGCGCACGAGCTGCGGATGCTTGCGCGCTTTTTCACCGATCAGAAAAAAAGCGGCGCGAATTTCATGCTTCATCAAAAGACTCAACAACGCAGGCGTAAATTCGGGATCTGGTCTGTCATCAAAAGTCAGAAAAAGCTCGCCCTGGCGCTCTGGAAAACACCAGATTGCCTGCGGCAAAATTCGCCTCGCCAAAGACGGCGTGCGCTGAAATAATGCCGTCACTGCCGCGGCTTTGAATGATTTTTCCATAATAAAAATAATCCGGCCACGCTGGGCAGAAGCATGTTGATGACAAACAGCAACAACGCCGCGCTGAAAGCAGCGTGAGGCGCAACGCCGATTTTGCTGAAAAAGAAAGCGGCGGCGCTTTCACGAACGCCGAGATCGCCAATCGACAACGGCAGCAGGCTTTGCGTCAAAAACGTGGCGCTCGCCGCGGCAAAACCTCGCGGCACCTCGCCGGGCTGCAGGCCTTCAACTAAAATCAACAATTGCGCGCAGAAGGTCAGGGCGAAGAAAAGCGAAAGCATAAAAAGCGCGAACACGAATCTCGCGTCGAAATTGCGCAGAACGCCGTTCCACGATGACGATTGGTCAGGCGCGTTATTTCGATGCAAAAACTTCTTCAAGATTCTCTTAGAGAACAGCAGGCCTCCGAGAAAAACAAAAATGATCGCCACAATGATCGCCGGATGGATAGAAAATTTCAGCAAGAGTTCATCATGAGAAAATGACGCGACTCCTATAGAGCTGAGCAAAACGATTACAGCAAAATTCATGAGCTTATCAATCGCGGCAAGCGCGGCAACAGTCGTTCGCGGATATTCCGGAAGAAAAATCGCGCGGCCAAGCTCGCCCCAGCGTCCGGGCGTTGCCAAGCCAAGCGGATAGCCTGCAAGCAAAGAATGCCATGCAGCGATCGAAGAGGCGTTTCCGTCGATTCGCCGCAGCAGCAAAAGCCATTTTATCTGCTGCAAAAAAAGATTAGGGATCAACATGGTGGCGGCGCACAGCAAGAAAACGGGATGCACGGAGAGGATTGTGGAAAATATTTTTGCAGGCTGAATGTACCGCGCGACGATCGTCAGCACGATCGCGGTAATCGCCAGCTTCAGCAGGCGGGAAACGACTCGATTAGACAAAAACCCGCAGACCCTGGTTGCAATTCTTGCAGATGTCGATGCCATCGCGATTGTTCAGTATCTCATGTCGAAAACGTTGATACTTCGCATCGTTCCAAATTTTTGTAAAGCGCTGCTCCTGTCGGAGATCGCCGGTCGCGTGCAAGCCGTTTTTGTCGAAGCAACACGGCGAAATCGTGCCGTCCCAGTTTACCATCGTCGACAGCCACGGGCGTGCGCAAACGCCCTTGCCGCTCTTCACGTGAAAATTATTTTCCCCAAGATCATAGCGGCGGTAACGATCATCCCTTGGAAGCCATTCGCGCGCTTCGTCGAGCGTTTCCACTTGCACGTTCTTTTTCAGAAAACGGTCGACGCCAAGATCGCGCGCCAGCCTTTCCATGACGGGAATCTCGTGCTCGTTATGGCGGAAGACGAGAAACTGTAAATAGAGATACGGCGTTTTGCGGCGCGCAGATTTTTTCGCCGCCACCAAATTGCGAATGCCGGTGAGCACTTTTTCAAGATTGCCGCCGGCGCGATACTTCGCATAACTCTTTTGCGTCGCGCCGTCCACCGAGACAATCATCGTGTCGATGCCGGATGCGACGGTTTGCCGGCACGTGTCGACATCGAAATAATGCGCGTTGGTGCTCGTCGTGACGTAAAGCTGTCGCGCTTTGGCGTAAGCGACGAAATCCAAAAAGTGATGATTGATGTACGGCTCGCCTTGCTGATAAAGAATGACGTAGATGATTTTGTCGCCAAGCTCATCGATCAAGCGTTGGTACGTTGGCAGGTCCATTCGCCCCTTTGGGCGAATCATCGAGCCGTTGCCGGTGACGCAGAGCGGGCATTTTAAATTACAGATGTTGGTCGGCTCAACCGTCAACACCGGCGGCACGCCCCACACAAAACTTTTTTTGGTAATGGCAGAGAGCATGAAACCACTGACGCCGGTAGCGGCGTTGGCAACGCGTCGAAGCGTCAAAGCGCGAGCAAGTTGTGTGAGCGAGACTTCTTGCACGAGTATTCTCGATTATTTGCGTCTTACAAGTGAACTATTTTTCCAAAAGAAAAAATAATTTCTAACGGATTGAAACAACCCAACTGATGAAAACATTTTTAATCCGCCGGGTCGTTTCTATTCGTTGGCAAAACTTTTTTGGGTGACGCTCGTCAACGTTCCGTTTTCCAACGGACTCGCCCTACAAAACTCATCGGCCCTACGAAGATGTGGGTAAATAGGAATAATGCTTCCCAGGGTACAAATGCCGCCCAAGAAATTGCCGAGCGGCACCGGTGCAATGCTTGATGAAAAATAAATCCATCTGCTAAAAATTTCAAGAGCAACAATCCAACGCCTCCCAAGCCGACAAAGAACGGCGACAACCACAAAACAAGATTGCTCAAATGAAAAAGCGCGTAAGCGAGCTGCGCCGTTCGCGGATAAACTTTTGACGATGAAATATGGCGCCGCTTTTGGCGAATGAACGCCCAAAGATTTTCCGCGCCGCGGCTCGGAACGATTGATCCGGCGGAGAAAACTGCGGCCACGCGAATCGCTGGAAGCGCGCTGATTTTTTGCAGCAACAAATCATCATCGCCGGAGAAGATGTGCATGTCTTTGGCATAACCGCCGAGGCGCTCGAAAAGATTGCGGCGAAATGCAAAATTTCTCCCGACCGATAGAAACGGCCGGTCATGACCAACGCCTGCCAGCGAAACAACTGTCGTGACAAAACTCTCCAGCGCGATCACTTTGCCCCAGAGTTTTCCTTCGGCGTGCCAGAGTGAAACGCCAACTGCCGCGCCAACATCTTTATCAAACACACTCGCCATCAATTCAAGCCAGCGCGGCGGCGGCACGCAATCGGCATCAGTGGTGACGATCACTTCGCCGCGAGCTTCATGGATTCCCGCAGTCAGCGCGAGCTTCTTCGGGTTCACCCCGTCGGGAACTGAATCGATACGCAAAGAACGAATCGGCAACCGCTTCTTCCATTCTTCCAGCACGGCGATCGAGCCATCACGGCTACGATCATCGATGACAATGAACTCGCGCACATCTCTTGGATAACTGCTTCTGCAAAGCAGCAAGTAGCGTCGGCAAATTCTCTGCTTCATCATGCGCAGCGACGACGACGGAAACAAAAGGCCGCGCGTTACCTGTTGTCGGGTTCAGCCTTCGCCAACCGCGCCAGAACCAGATTACAAAATAAAAGTAGCATGAGAGTGCAGCGAGCAAAAGTACGTTGAACAAAGTGGGAGCAAGTTATAGAAACATGCCGAAAGGTGCAAGGAGATTTTGGGATGCGAGATGCGGGATTCATGATGCAATGCGTTTTTTAAGTCTTTCGATTTTTTTTCTTGCAAATCAGCAAGTGGAGTGTTTCCTTATCATGGCGTGAAAATTTGGCCAGCGGCAAATTCCTTAGCCGCCTACCACACATCGCAATTATTATGAGGAGAAAAATCATGTTCGCGCGCAAAAAAGTGCCGGGGGCTTTCATTCTTACGAGCGGATTCTTGTTCATTTTGCCTACGTTCGCGGATGCCCCGTCTGAAAAATACCACGTTGCCTATCGGGATATTTCAACAGAAGTTCTCCAAAACACCATTGGAATTTTGACGATCAATCCCGGCGCGAAGAAGGGAACATCGTTACGCATCTATTTGAGACAAGCGGATAGATTCGTTCCCGATTCCCTTCTCAAAGTTTTAGAAACCACGCCGATTAGCAATTTCGGCTATCACAATCCTGAAGGAACATCGAAGATCGAAAATTATAGATACCCGATTATCGAAATGATCGGGCGACATGCGAGAATCGTTTACGATCCAGTGAAAAATCTTTCGGCATGGATTGATCTGGACGAAATGGAAAAAGATTTCTTCACGACCGTAACGCTTCTCAACGCGTTGAACGAGTCTCTGCCATATTATGTCGATATCTTTTGCTTCACGGAATCGAGCAGAAGAAAAATTTACAAGTCGCCGGCTAAAGGCGCGGAGTACTTCATTGCCGCAAAGTCTGATCGGCGGTATGGGCTTTTGAAAGTAATGGAGATCGGTGAAGGATTTGTGAAAGTGGGAAATCCTCGCTTCAATTCCGAATCCTTCGAGCTGGAGGGCGTTGACCCAATTGGTTGGATGCGTATTAGAGATGATCAAGGGCGGTTGACTTTTTGGATTAACGATGCAGATGGGTGCTGACCAGCACGAAACCGAACCAAAGAAGGAGACAATCAGGATCCAAGAGCTTGAAAGCGACGGGCTGCCAATGATCTTCCCGACCAGAAGGATATGAGATTTAATTTTTCGCCTTGGATGATAAAGTCGAAAATGTTTACTGATCGGAACAATAAGGTAACGCGGGCCTTTCCGCAGATGCAAGCCGAACTGACCCATCGCGACAACACATCATTGCTCACCAATCGCGAGGTGCACGAAAATCTTGACGGCGTGCTGGAAGCGATTCGAGACGCATGCGGCAAGATTTGTATGATTCCCTCGTGAGCCGCTCACATACGGCGGCGCGCTCCTCTTCCTTCGGCCTTGCCATCGAGGTACGCTTCTTTCAACAAGTCCTCAATCGCTTTTGCCAATGCCTCATGATCGGGGATCGGGATAACGATCGTTTTGGATTTCTCATCGCCGGTGATGACGACCACTACATCGTCGTTGGTCGCTTCGACCTGATAAGTTCTCATGTCCACCTCCGTGTGGGCCGGCTTTGATGCTGAACGCTTTCCATGCAGCGACCGGCTTTTTATTTTGCGCAGCAATTCAGCTTGACTCTTCGCCTTTTTCTCTTAATTTGATGGCGAAAATCGACCGTGCAAGATAACTCTGATATTCGAGAAAGTCAAGAGAAAATTTCTTCTTTACGAGAATCATGAAAGAACGACTTGCCGAATTGATTCAAGAATTGGGGATTTTGAAGAAAGAATTTGCCGATAATATAGGTGTTTCAACGGGAAATTTATCCGACTGGCTCAGCGGTAAAACTGAGCCCTCGGCAAAACCAATATCTCGTATATCAGAGATATATAAAGTCAATCTGAACTGGCTGGTGGCCGGCAATGGCCCGATGTTTCTTGAAACCACGACCATAGCCGACCAACGCGCCATTTACGGAAAAAAGAAAAAGCCGGAAAGCGACGCAGTGACGCAGTTGCAAGAACGCCTCGAGCAGATCGAGAAAGAAGTTCGCGAGATTCGCGGGAAGAAATAGCAGCGCCGGAGTCGAAGTTTTGTCGCCAACGCAATAAGACCAAAAAATATTTTCCAATAAAAATATCCAGGGGTTGTATGAAACCTGCCGCGATCAACAAAGCTCTCCTCCACGACTTACGCGAAATGATTGTCAGCGCACGACATGACGTGGCGCGCTCGGTGAATTCCACCCTCGCCATGCTATATTGGAAAATCGGGCAGCGCATTCGGAAGGAAATATTGAAAGAGAAGAGAGCGGAGTATGGGAAGCAGATTCTGCCGACACTGTCAACAAAATTAACTCCCGAATTTGGGCCTGGCTTTAACGAACGTAATCTGGCAAACATGATCCGATTTGCCGAAGTCTGCCCCGATCCAAAGATTTTGCACACACTGTGTGCAAAATTAAGTTGGAGCCATTTTCGGTTGATTATTTATCTTGATGACGAGCTCCAACGTGATTTTTATGCCGAAATGTGTCGCATTGAAAGATGGAGTGTCCGTACCCTCCAAAAGAAAATGAATAGTCTTCTCTTCGAGCGCACGGCACTTTCCAAGAAACCTGCGGTGTTGGCGAAGCAGGAATTGGCAGCATTGCGCGAAGAAGACAAGCTCACGCCCGACCTCGTTTTCCGCGATCCCTACTTTCTCAACTTTTTAGGATTAAAAGACACCTACAACGAAAAAGACATCGAAGCAGCGATTTCACGGGAACTGGAAAATTTCATCCTCGAGCTTGGCGACGGCTTCACCTTCGTTGCCCGGCAAAAACGCATCACCGTTGACCACGAAGATTATCACATCGATCTGCTGTTTTAGCATCGCAAGCTTCGGCGGCTGGTGGCGATTGATTTGAAGCTGGGAAAATTTCAGGCGGCAGACAAGGGACAGATGGAGCTTTATCTGCGCTGGCTTGAAAAATACGAAAGACACGCCGGCGAAGAAACTCCGCTTGGTTTGATTCTGTGTGCGGGCAAATCAGACGAACATGTGGAATTATTGCAATTGAGCAAAAGCGGCATCCGCGTGGCGGCTTATTTGACCGAGCTGCCACCACGTAAACTGCTGCGGAAGAAATTGCATGAAGCTATCAAGATAGCCAAAGCTCGGCTTGAGCGAGGACGACTATTGAATGCATCTAATCAAAAACAGAGTGATTGAATGCGCCGAACAAAAAAAATTTTACAAGCCATTTTTCTTTTCATCTTGTCTCTGGCAAACGGCATCATCTTTCCAAAAACGCTTTGCCCACAAAACCAAACCATCGCTCTCATCAACACCACAGTCATCGATGCGACCGGCAAACCGCCGATCACTAACGCAACACTTCTCGTCGAAAACAACATCATCAAAGCGATTGGCAAAGCTGACGAGATTGAAATTCCAAACGACGCGCAGCGCATCGACTGCTCCGGAAAATTTCTTCTGCCTGGCTTGATGGACATGCACGCGCATCTTCTCAGTAGCCGGGGAGATTATCAACGTGATCACTTGCAGAAGTCCTCGGCGCAGAAGGCGCTCGACGGCTTGCGCCACGCGCAGGCGCTGCTCATGGCCGGATGGACGACGCTGCGCATTCCCGGCGACGCCGATGTGTATTATGCGCATCTTGTCGTGCGTGATGCGATCAACCGCGGCGAGTTTATCGGACCTCGCATCGTTGGTGCCGGACATTATATTTCCATCACCGGCGGCGGCGGAGATTACAACGACGTTTCTCCGGAGCAGCCGGTGCTCGCCGACGGCTTGATCGTCGATGGCATCGACGCCATGCGCAAGGCGGTGCGCACCGAGATCAAATTCGGCAGCGATTGGATAAAAATTCTCGCCACTGGCGCGTTCATGACTGCAGGCGACAACCCGCGCGACGTGCATTTCAGCGACGAGGAGCTGCGCGTCTGTGTCGAAGAGGCAACTCGCCTCGGCCGTCCGGTGATGGCGCACGCGCATGCTGCCGAGGGCATCAAGCGCGCCGTGCGGGCAGGCGTTCGTTCTATCGAGCATGGCAGCTTCATCGACGCCGAAGGCATGGCGCTGATGAAAAAGCACGGCACTTATTTGGTGCCGACGATTTACACTTTTCAATATGATTTGGAAATTGGAACAGCCGGCGGCATTCGCGAAAAAACTTTGGAACTGGAGCGCCGTTATCTTGGCGAGATTCGTGAGTGTATTAGCGCGGCCATTAAAGCAGGAGTGAAAGTTTGCCTCGGCACGGATTTGCTACCGCTACCCGCCGAGCTGCACGGCCGCGAGTTTGGCGAACTGGTCAAGCTCGGCATGATACCGATGGAAGCAATTCGTGCTGCCACTGTTGTGCCCGCAGAGATGTTGGGTTGGAATGATAAGCTTGGAACACTGGAGGTTGGCAAGCTTGCAGATATTATCGCCGTAGCTGATGATCCATTGAAGAATATTTCGGCCCTTGAAAAAATTGTGCTGGTGATGAAGGATGGAGCCATCGTGAAAAATGAAATTGGGAAACAGAGACTACATTGAAAGACTACAACGGATTGAAGCAACCCAGCGGGTGAGCACAGATTTTTTATCAGTTGGTTTTTTCAATCCGTTGGAAAATTCTTTTTAAACAGAAATCTCTATTTTCACCATCAAAGACTCGTGCTGCTCACCTGGCTCGCCGCGCCGATCATCAGATGAATCGTCGCCTCCTTGCTGATGATGTCCCACCCACGCGCGATGCCGAAGTCCTCGCGATTCACCGTGAACATCGATTCGAAACCTGCCAGCTCGCCGAGATTGCGCACACGATTGACGCCATGTACCCGCACCGGAATGGTGATATGCTTTGAAACGCCGCGCATCGTCAAATCACCGGTGACGAGCAACGTGTCTGCGCCTTTGGCCGCCACCTGCGTGCTCCGGAAGGAGAGTGTCGGATAGCGCTTGACGTAAAAAAATTCTTCCGAGCGCAGCGCGCTGTCGCGGCCATCGTTGCGGCTGTCGATGCTCTTCGCCATCACCGTAAATTCTACGCGGCTGGCAGTTGGATTTTTGGGGTCGTACACGACAGTTCCCGAAAAATCTTTGAAGCGCCCTTCCTCTTTGAAGACCGACCATTTGTAAATTGCAAAATCGATGTGGCTGTCTTCTTTGCGAACAGTGTAAGTTTTTGCCTGGGCAAAAAGAGAAGCCGATGCACAAATGTGCACCGCGGCAACCAAGAGCAGAGTTTTGCCAAAAATATTTCGCGCGTTCATAGACGCCTCCGTGTCAAGTTCATTGGCTAAGAATTCCGAGCTGTTATTTCTGTCCAATGAGATGCCGGAGGAAGACGGAAGGTTGGAATAAAAGAGTCGTTGGGTATCGCGACATGACTTCGGCAGACTCAGTCGAGTCGAATATCGAGCCACTTACATCGCCCTGATCAAAATCCTCAGCTCACGTTTCAGCCACTGGATGTATTGGCGTTGTGTTTTTCGGTGGGCAATGGCGGCGACGCATAACTCCCGCACATGGTGAGCATATCGAAGCCAGTTTGTTTTGATTTTCGATCCGAGAGCTAAATACGTCGGCGCTTCGTCGAAAAACAGCGGGCTGCGCGCCAAAGTCCAGATGTCGCATTGAACTTCGCCGCCGGGAATTTTGCCGCGGCCTTGCAGAAGGTGGGTCAATTCGTGGCCGATGGTGTTAAAACTCGGATGGTGAGGATTCAGGCGGATGGTCATGTCGTCGCGAATGGCGACACCGAGATGGCGCTTGGTATAGCCGATGGTGATCGTCGCGCCATCAAGTTCCGGAAATTCTCGGAGGGCGCGCAAGATCATTTTTTCGTAATCCGGCGTCAGCCGATCTTGCAAAGCCCTGGTATAAATCACCCGCACACGCGGCGGCGGGGGAATGCCCTGCTCTTCGGCAAAAAGATCGAGCTGGGTGTTGCTGAAGACGGCTTCTGATTGTTTGGATTCTCGCTCCGGCATGGAAAAGTCGCATGTCAAAAATATGAGAGCATCACATCATCTTGGTTTGCCTGCGAAATATAATGGTTGTTTTTTGAAAAGCAAATCAGAAGAAATACGATTGCTTTGCGATTTTGAAATCACCCCTCCGATGTATCTCCCCATCCGGTTATTTTCTTTTTCTTGGGAGAAACGAAGACATCGTTATCTTTTTTCAACTGAAGCTCATTGTATCGCTCCTGCGTCATCTCCACTTGAATCGGATCGCCCCACTCGCTCACCAGCTCCACCTTCACCACCGGCCCGGCGGGATTGACGTGCTTGATGCGCGCGCGGAAGTTGTTCCCGTCCGCATCCTGATGATCGATGTCCAGCATGTGCGGACGAACGTGAATGACGCCTTCTTTCGGCGCGGCATTCGTTTGAGTTGGCAACTCGATCGACATATTGCCAATGTGAAACTTGCCGCTTTCAACATGGCCGTGAAAGAGATTGACATTTCCCAGAAAGTCGTGCACGAAAGGTGAAGACGGCTTGTGATAAACTTCTTCGGGCTTGCCCATCTGTTCCACCTGGCCTTGATTCATCACCACGACGTAGTCCGAAACTTCCATGGCCTCTTCCTGATCGTGCGTGACAAAAATGCTGGTGATGTGCAGCTCATCGTGCAGCCGCCGGAGCCAGCGGCGCAATTCCTGGCGGACTTTGGCGTCCAATGCGCCAAAAGGTTCGTCGAGCAGCAGCACCTTTGGTTCTACGGCTAAAGCACGCGCCAGAGCTACACGCTGACGCTGACCGCCGGAGAGCTGCGTTGGGTAGCGATCGGCGAGCCATTCCAACTGCACCATCTTGAGCAGTGTATAAACCTTCTCGCAAATTTCTTTCTTCGAAGGCCGCAGTTGACGCGGACGGACGGTGAGGCCGAACGCAACGTTCTCGAAGACGTTCATATGGCGAAAGAGCGCGTAGTGCTGAAACACAAACCCAACGCGGCGGTCACGGACGCTGCGTTCGGTTGCATCCTCGCCTTCGAAGAGAATCGCGCCGGAGTCTTGTGCTTCGAGGCCGGCAATGATGCGCAGCAACGTGGTTTTGCCGCAGCCCGATGGTCCGAGCAAAGCCATCAGTTCACCTGTTGGAATTTGCAGATTTATGTTTTTCAGCGCTGTAAACGCGCCGAAGCTTTTGGAAATGTTGCGAACTTCGATGCTCATGTTCATTCCCATGATTAGTAATTCAATAAACTTCCCAAAAAATATTTCACGCAAAGACGCTAAGACGCAAAGGGTACGCTAAGAAAATCTTTTTGATCCTTCGTCTTTCTTTGCGAGTCCCTGGCGGCTTTGTCCCGACATGTCGGGATGAGTCTTTGTCCTTCATGTTTGATTTCAGCTTCATTGTGTTAGGATGGCAACTTGACAGTTGATTGTTGCCGCGATTTCCATTCAACAAAACTTTTTGCGGCGAGCGTCACTAGCGCCAGCAGCGCCAGTAGCGAGGCCACGGCAAACGCCGCGGCAGAGTTGTATTCATTATAAAGGATTTCAACATGCAGCGGCATGGTATTGGTCAGCCCGCGAATGTGGCCGGAGACCACCGACACCGCGCCAAACTCTCCCATGGCGCGGGCATTGCAAAGAATCAACCCGTACAACAATCCCCATTTGATGTTCGGCAACGTGACTCGCCAAAAAGTTTGCAAGCCATTTGCGCCAAGCACCAATGCGGCTTCTTCTTCCTCAGTGCCCTGTGACTGCATCAGCGGAATCAACTCGCGGGCGACGAAAGGAAATGTGACGAAAATCGTTGCCAGCACGATTCCCGGCATGGCGAAAATGATCTTGATGTCGTGCTCGCTGAGCCAGGGGCCAAGCAGTCCTTGTGCGCCGAAAAGTAGCACGAAGATCAGTCCGGAGATTACCGGCGAGACTGCGAACGGAATATCGATGAGCGTGATTAAAAAATTCTTGCCGGGGAATTCGAACTTGGCAATGGCCCAGGCGGCAGCCAGCCCGAAAATTAGGTTGAGCGCCACCGCGATGGCCGTGGTCAACAAAGTCAGCTTGATGGCGGCAAGCGCTTCAGGCTCACTGATGGCCGCAATATATACAGCAACGCCTTTTTGCAAAGCGTAAACAAATACCGCGGCCAGCGGCACGAATAGAAACAACCCGAGAAACAACAGCGCTGCACCGATCAACAGCCATCGCACCGTTGCCGGCTCCATCGTCGCACGGACAAGGTTGACTGTCGGCGCTTTTTTCAATGTACTTGATGCTTGCATGAATGAGTCTTTCTTGATTTGCTTTAAGCGGCATGCCGGCGACGACTCCACCATTGCAGTAGATTTATGGTGAGCAGTAAGACAAATGACACCACGAGCATCACCACCGCAATCGCCGTGGCGCCGGCGTAATCATATTGCTCCAATTTGGTCATGATCAATAGCGCGGTGATCTCCGTCTTCATCGGCATGTTGCCGGAGATGAAGACCACCGAGCCGTATTCGCCCAACGCGCGCGCAAACGCCATGGCAAAGCCGGTCAACAGCGCCGGCATCAGCACCGGAAAAATAACGCGCCGGAAAGTCTGCCACCGCTTGGCGCCCAGGCTCGCGGCAGCCTCCTCGATTTCCGGATCGAGATCCTCCAGCACCGGCTGCACGGCGCGAACCACGAAAGGCAAGCCGATAAAGGTCAGCGCGATCACCACGCCCAACGGGCTGAAAGCGGCCTTGATACCCATCGCTGCGAGATGCTTGCCGATCCAGCCGGTCTCGGCGTACAGCGCCGTGAGCGTAATGCCGGCGACCGCCGTGGGCAGCGCGAAAGGCAGATCCACCAGGGCATCGACGATTTTTTTTCCGGGAAACTTGTAGCGCACCAGCACCCAGGCCACCAGCAGCCCGAAGACCGCATTGATCGCCGCGCCAGCGAACGCCGCGCCGAACGTCAACTTGTACGAAGCCAGCACCCGCTGCGAGGTGACAGTATTCCAAAATTGCTCCCAAGTCAAGGCTCTCGTTTTCAAAAACACCCCGGCGAGCGGGATAAGCACGATTAGGCTGAGATAAAAAAGCGCATAGCCGAACGTTGGCCCGAAGCCGGGCAGGATGCTGCGGTGTTTGAGAGTGAGTGCCATGCCATGCTCCTTGGAATGATGGATCGATGGAGTGATGGATTGATGGATAAATGGAGTAATGGATTTTTGGATTACTGGAGTGTTGGAGTTTAAAGCATCGACAATTTCTATAATCCACCGATCCAAGAATCCATTAATCCAACACTCCTTCAATCCATTCACCAATCATCCAAATTTTCGTTATTTGCCGGATAAGTAGATTTGATCGAACACTCCGTCATCGACGAAATGCGTCTTATGCGCCTTTTGCCATCCGCTAAAAACGTCGTCGATAGCAAACAAAGCGATCTTGGGGAATTGATTTTCGTACTTGGCGGCGGCGATCGGTGAATGCGCCCGATAGAAATTCTTGGCGGCGATTTCCTGGCCTTCTTCGGAGTACAAGTATTCCAAATACGCCTGGGCTACGGCGCGTGTGCCGCGCTTGTCAACGACCTTGTCAACGATAGACACAATTGGCTCGGCAAGGATGCTGATCGAAGGCGCGACGATGACATAGTCGTTGGGGTTCAATTTCTTAATCAGCAGCAGCTCGTTTTCCCAGTTGATCAGCACGTCGCCGATGCCGCGCTCGACAAAGGTTGTTGTAGCGCCGCGTGCGCCGGAGTCAAGCACCGGCACGTTTTTGTAGAGCTTGGTAATGTACTCCCTGGCCTTTGCTTCATCGCCGTTATTTTTCTTGAGCGCATAGCCCCAGGCCGCGAGATAATTCCAGCGCGCCACGCCGGAGGTTTTGGGATTGGGCGTGATGACGGAAATGCCGGGCTTGATCAAATCATCCCAATCCTTGATCTTTTTCGGATTGCCTTTGCGCACGAGAAAGGCCAGCGTCGACGTGTAAGGCGCGCTATTGTGTTGGAGCCGCTTCTGCCAATCCTTCGGCAGCAGCTTGGCTTGTTCGTGGATCGCGTCCACGTCATACGCCAGCGCCAGCGTCACCACGTCGGCTTGCAGGCCGTCAATCACGGCGCGCGCCTGTTTGCTCGAGCCACCGTGGGATTGGTTGATCTTCACGATCTGGCCTGTTTTGTCCTTCCAATATTTCGCAAACGCAGCGTTGAATTCCTGATAAAGCTCGCGCGTCGGGTCGTAAGAAACGTTGAGCAGTGTCACGTCTTTTTGCGCCATCGCCGGTGATAAAAGACCCGGCGTAACGCAGAGGGCGAACAAGAAGCAAATCATCTTTTTCAACATGTGATCTCCATTTCAGATTATCATGATGCCTGATTCGGCAAAAAGTTTAGTAAGTAATTTGAAAGCGGCTCAATATCGCTTTCTCATCGGCGCGGTCGCCTGCAGCAGCGCCGCCCTTGAACGAAGTCTGCTCATAATTCAAAACAAACTTGACGTTCCTGTTCATGTACCAATTCAAACCGACGGCCCAGGCATTGGCTTCGCTGGCGCTGCTTGCCGGATTGGCAAATATTGGGAAAGCATCGTCATCAACATCCAACTTACCAACGCGTGCGGCAAGCTCAAAAGCTCCCCAATTACCGGCGGCAGGATCAAGCGACTTCTTCGGCGTCACGCCGCGGTACGTCGCATTTTCTCCAGTTAAAACAAAAGAAGTGATCGCTTGGTAAGCTTTGTTTTCCAACTTGGCCAAATTGCCAGCGCGGTTGACATGCTGCGAAGACGCCACATATTCTGCGAGCAAGCTGAAACGACTCCATGAATAATAAGCCTGCGGCGAGAGGCGTGAGATTTTACCGTCAGCAATGACGGTTCCGGCGGCCGTCGCAGGGCTATCGGTACGATAGCGGAAGATGGCGTTTTGCCCGGGCGAGACAAACGACGGCAAACCAGGCGCGGCCAACGTTCCCTTCTGGGTGCCGGAGGTGATCGCGACGCCGATGCCCAATCCGCGCAATGGGCCGGACTCGCTTTTCAAGAAGGGCTGAAGAAATAGACGGGCAGCATAGTCTTTGCTGTCGAACGTGTCGCGGTCGCCGCTGCCAGCGTCGGCCACGCCATTGAAGGCGCCAACCATGTAGTTGATGACGCCGCCGGCAACATCACCATGCAACTGCGCACCGACGTCGCGGTTGGGAACCAGATTGTTGGGCAGACCGCGTTCGATGAAAGAAATGTACAATGGAGATTGCAGGCGTTCGATACCGAAGGGTGTTTTCATTTTGCCGGCGCGCAGCTTGAGGTAGGGCAAAAAGCGCGCATCGAGATAGGCGTCTTGCAGAACCAACTGGCCGCCGCCAAAATCCGGCATGAATTTGAAATCATAAATCTTGGCAACTGTGCCTTCGAAGAGAAAGCGCTGGCGGCGAATGAGAAAGGTGTTGGTCGCAACCTTTCCATCATCGCCGAGAAAGAAACGACCGTCGGTGTGCGTATGTGCGCGCACCTTTAGTGTGTAGTTTCCGTCGGCAGATTTGAATGAAAAACCGTCGGCGGTGGCGGCGATTGAGGGGGTTTCTTTTTTCTTGGCCGCGGCAGCTTCCTGCTCCAGCTCAATTTTGCGCGCGAGAATGCGTACCTGCTGGTCAACGGCTTCCAAACGTTGGGCAAGAGAATCGAGAGAACCGTTCTCCTGCGCGAAGAGGGGAGACGAGCCGAACGACAAAGCGTTCAGGCCGAGGATAAAAACAAACAACCGAAAGTACCTCATGTTGAAACCTCCTTGGGGTTTACATGCGGAACTTCCGGTTGTCCGGTCAGCTCACGAAATTGTAAAGTTGATTTAAATATCCTCCAGAAGTCTGGTCGGATGCAAGTTATTTTTCAACAGCAAATGTTACGATTTCCCTTTTGCAACAATCTCTTTCTTAATGCGAATTTTCTCCTTGCGCTCGATTTGCACGATCTTCGAATCATGAACGATGATTTCGACGGAACCGTAGCCGAGGCCCTCCAACGCGCGAAGAATCTGCTTTTGCACTTCGGGATCCGCGTTGGGATCGGCAGCGGCTGCGCCGATGGTATTGTGATGCGATTTCGCCGTCTCTTTGCTCATGGCAGCAAGCATTCACTTGTACAGATGTGTTTGACTCACCATTAAATTGCAAAAACAAAATACCTCACAGAGAACTCGTCTGCGTAAAGTTCTTCAAAGTTACCTACCGCCGATTAGCTCCTCCTCCAAAATCGACATTCATCTTAAAAACCTCGGCAAAAAATTCAATTGATCGCAAAGCGCCGGGACGATTCGAATCGATAGTTCAGCTCAAACCGGCCGGTCTTTTCATTGAGCCACCAGCCTCCTTTGCCGTCGTATTTTTTGGCGATGCGATTGTTGCCTTTCGGAGCGCTGAGGTATTCCGCCGGCGCCGAGTCGGCGTCGAACCAAGCAACAAGATTGTCGAAGCGGGCGGCCTTGCCCTGCTCTTGCGCAAATGTTCTGGCGATGTTCATCATCATCAGACTACTGTGGGTCGCGCGCCGGCGGTCGTCAAGCGAATTTGTTGCCGGAGGGACTGCAATCTGCCAGTAAGACATGCGTCGATAATCCTGCAGCTCGTAAACCGCGCGGTTCACAACGACATTGTCGTCGGCGCCGGCGATAAGCTCGTTGCGCTTGGCCTTGACGATGAAATGCCGATGCTCATCGATCCAATATTCTTCCGGCTCCGGAAAATATTTCGAGCTATCTACGGGCGTGACGGTAACAATGATCGTGGAAAAATCGCCTGCTGCGGTATTGATTTTTTCCACCCCCAGGCGTTCCAGCTCGACTTGCAATTCATGAGCGTGCGGCAAAAGATAGGCGGTCTGCGGGGCGATCATGCGAAGCGTGAGCGGTTGATCATTTTTGGCAACGGCGCGCACCAATACCGGCAACTGCTCATACAGAAAGTATCCGGCTTTCACGGCGATCTGCGTGGTGAGCCGGCCGCCGTCCTCCAAATAGGGGCGGCCAAGCAGGCTGACTTCATCGCCGCGCGCAATCCATTCCAAATAATTATTACCGCGCCACTCTTCCGCGGTAATAGCGAGACGCACCGGACGCAGGTCATTGCGGCAAAACATCGCGAGGTTCTCGCGATCATCCCAGTTCATGCCCGGCAGAGTTTTCATCAACATGATCTTGACCACGGGCATGCGCTGCTTCATCTGGGCGGTCTTGACGTAGGACTGCTTGTTCAGATATTCGCGGGCCACGATCAACGTTGCCGTTCCGGTTACCGGAATGCCGTGCTGCGAGCGCGTATAGGAATACCGCGCGACTTCAGCAAGGCTGTCGTCGGGCATCTCGTAGAGCGGTTTGGTGGCAGGGTTGTTTTCTGAAAGCGAGGGGGTACAGGCGGCACAGCCGACAAGCAGCAGGCAATGCAGATGCCTCCAGCTTTTGGAGATCAAGGCGCGGATCGGTTTCATCGGTGAATTTCCTCGGTGTTCGGCGCACGATCATATGCTCCCAAAATGATGCGTGTGCCTGGCCAAACGGTCCGCCCTGACCATCGATAATCGCCTAAATAATACAGACAAAGCAGGCGTTATACGGAAGCCCGATGCTTGGAATTAGATCCGAATGAAGAGAAGATCACAGACAAGGGATGTCGCGCCTCGTTTTCGGCAGGAAAAATCGGAGCGCTTAAAAACATTCTTGATTGTACTTGCCGGATTCGTTAGCTTTAATACAAAACAGAAGAAAATCTTATGAAAAACATGAAATGTAAAACTCTTATTGCCATCGCTATTCTCGGCATGGCGTCGATGCTGTCACGATGCGCCCATCATAAGGCCGCGTCATCTGGCGCCATCCAGTCGTTGCTCTCCCCGGAGTTGCAGAAAAAAATCAGGGAGGCGATGGATTCGGTTGTCGAAATCGTGAACGTCCGAGAGTATCGCATCGAGCAGTTCGAATATGATCGTCAAAACGGCCGCTTCATTCGCGATCCGCAAAGCCCGACGGGATATCGCTTGCGCGGCGGCAGCGCCTTGTTTGGCGTGACATTCGATAGGGAGATCAACAAAGCGTTTGGCGCCGGTTTGCTGCTTATGCACAACGACCGTCAAGCGTTAATATTGACCAGCAGCCATCTGGCCACCAGCGCCGATACGCTGCTGAGTTATTATTCACTACCGAACGAACAATCGCCGGATTCTTTGTCCCCACCGCTCTTCTCGCGAGCCGTCGCCATAAAAACCGACCTAGGCGTTCGCCACCAGAGCCAGATTCTCGCGCGCGCTCAGCTCATTGCGAACGACGAGCGCAACGACATCGCGTTATTGACAGCGGCGTGGCGTCCCGGACTGGCCACGCCTTTTGCGGCCGCCTTTGCCTACGATCAACCTTTCGGCATTGGTGAGATCGGGGTGGCGGTCGGATTTCCCGATGAAATCAAGCAAGTCACGTTTGGCATGATCAGCGGAGCGCCTTATCCAAAAAACTTCTCCCTTGGCATCGTCGGGCGTTTCGGGTTTTCCGGTTGTCCGGTTCTCGTCATCCGCCAGCACAGCGAGATGGTGCTGGTCGGTATCGGTCGCGGCGCGCCGGTCAGCGAGACCGCGATGATCGCGCCGCCCGATGATTTCGTGAACGGATATTATTTGCAGCCCGAAGACCTCAGCCGCTTGCGCGTCAGGCGCATCCAACAAATTAATTACGGCTCGCTCTATTGTGTTGACGTCCAGCGCATCGGGGAGTTCATCGCTGCTAATCAGCACAAGCTTCGCGAGCTGGGATTTTATTTGCCGGATCGTTTTCTGCCGGACAATGATTGAGCGACATGCCACGCAAAATCAGACTCGCAGCCGGGCTGCGCACTTTACATAAAGAGGAAAGGCTGACACTCTTGAATAATTCAGAACTGCATGCACGAATTGCCGAGCAGCTAGCAAACGCGGCAGCCGGTCTTTCAAACAAAAAGTCCGTTATCGGTTTCGACGGCTTCGTCGATGAAATCATCCGCGCCGTGGATAAAAGACAATCGCCGGAAGAATACTCCACAATTTCGACGCTTGCAAAGTTTGCCGAGCGCATTGCCAAAGCTGCCGGTAAAAGCACCAACGTCGAGCTGGTGGTGCAAAACATGAAGCTCGGCGGCAACGGACCGATCATGGCCAATGCCCTGGCGAGCTTCGGCATGCGAGTCACGTGCATCGGCAATCTCGGTTATCCGAATCTTCATCCGGTGTTCGCGGATTTTGCAAAGCGGGCGCACGTCATCTCGATTGCTGAGCCCAGCCATACCGATGCGCTCGAATTCGAAGACGGCAAACTGATGCTTGGCAAGCTCGAATCGCTGAATGAGATCACCTATGGAAATCTCATGCAGCGCGTCGGCGGAGAAAAATTGAAAAATCTATTCAACGAAGCCGGTCTTGTCGGTTTAGTCAATTGGACGATGATTCCGGCGATGAACGATATTTGGAAGAATCTCCTGGAAAAAATTTTACCGCAGTTGCCACCGAATAAAAACCGCTTTGCCTTCTTCGATCTCGCCGACCCGGCCAAACGTCTGCCCGCCGATATTCTTGTTGCGCTTGATTGGATAAGTCGTTTCCAGAAATACTTCAAAGTCATCCTCGGTCTCAACGAGGAAGAAAGTTTTGAGACCGCCAACGTTCTCGGCCTAAACACAAAAGATAACTCGATGAAAGCGCTGGAGGCCTTGGCTGTAGAATTGAGAAAGAAGCTAAACGTGCACATCGTCGTCGTTCATCCGGTGCAATGTGCCTGCGCTGCCTCGGCAGAAAACAGCGCCGCCGTTGCCGGCCCGTTCGATCCCAAGCCGATGATCTCCACCGGCGCCGGAGACCACTTCAACGCCGGGTTTTGTCTTGGAAATCTCTTGGGCTTAGATTTAGAAGCGAGCTTATTGACCGGGGTGACAACTTCCGGATTCTACGTGCGCACCGGCAAAAGCCCGGCACTGAGTGATCTTGTGGATTTTCTGAAGAATTGGCCGGTATAGTCTCGACAGATCAGATCGGCAACGGCTTGGTCGTTGCATGATTTTTCCGTCACGATGATCTGCAACCGCTTGGCGGTTGCAGAGCTATTGTAAACAAGTTCAGTCTGGGCTTGGCCCAGACTTTTGTTTCAAGAATTCTGCAATCAATCAGGACGGTAAACCACGGCCAAGCCGTGATTGAACAACTAATCTGGGGAGTATCATGAAAAGGAATTGGGCAAGGGAAAAACACCAAGCATACTTCATCACGAATACCATTGTAGGTTGGAAGAACATCTTTGTCACCACACGCGCCATCAACATCATCATCGAGAGTTGGAAATTTTTCATCACGCGTCGAGGCGCACAGTTCCTTGATTACCTCATCATGCCTTCGCATCTCCATTACATCGTACATCTCACACGAGACGATTACGGCATTTCCGACATGCAACGCGACTTCAAGCGCCACACTGCGAGACAAATTATCGAAGGCTTGGAAAGCTCAATCGAAAAACCAGCATCTTCGGCTTTGCCAATTTTTGACGCCTCCGTTTTCCGACGAGAATCAGCCAAAGAACTGCTTGCTCATTTCCGCGAAGCCGGACGCATTGCGAACCAGACCTATCGCAATGGCTGCCGGATGATGAGCCTGAAATGGTTTTTACTCAAAAGTTTTTTGAGCAAAAGTTATCGTATATTCACGCCAACCCGGTCAAAGCAAAGATAACATCCGTTATGGAAGAGTATCCCTACTCAAGCGCGGCATTTTATTCTACCGGCAAAGAAGGATTGTTTCGAATAGCGCCAATGCAATTTTTGGAATGAGAAGTAAACGATTGGTCTTGGCTTGGCCAAGACTTTCATCATCGCGAATGAAGTCGAGATAGATTCAGCAAGCTACGGCCAAGCCGTAGCTGAACGGGGCAATGTTCTGCAACGGCTTGGCCGTTGCATTCATCCTTCATGAAACACACAAACCACGACCAAGTCGTGGTTGAATAATTCTAATTCTGAGGCCACATGTCCAAACAACCCTACGTCATGATCCTCGGCGTCGGCGCATTTGCTCACGCCATGATGAAACTGCTGCGTGAAGCCGGTGCACAAGTGAGCTGCTACCTCACCCGCACCTATGGCCACTATGGCGCTTCGCTTGAAGGCGAAGTTTACCCCGCTTCGTATTTTCCCAACCCGTGCCGTTTCGTCCGCGATAAAAAAGTCGATCTGCTCATCCCGATGTCCATCGACTGGATGACCCAACCGTGGACCGAAGAATTACTGTCGCTCAACATTCCGATTTTTTCGCCGGTCGGCGAAGCAATGAGGATCGAACGCGAGCGCGATTTCGGTCGCCAGCTTTGCGAAAAATATGGCGTGCCATTTCCACGAGCGCATGTGGCGAGCAACCGTCTCGAAGCCGAGGCCATCATCAAAAATGATCCGCGACCGTTTGTCATCAAGAATCCCTTGTGCTCGCCGACCAGCCCGGTGCACACAATTGTTTGCGAGAGCGCCAGCGACACGTTGCATTGGTTGGAGCGCATTGATTACGCCGAAGGCGTTTTTCTGCAAGAGTACATGGGACGGCGTGAGGTCGGTCACATCGCATTGGTGAGCAACGGCGAGATTCAATCACTCGTGACCAATCAAGAGTACAAGCGCGCCTTCGATGGCAACATGGGCCCGGTGGCCGGCGCGCCGCTCGGCGGTCTTGCTGAAAAAGATCCGACCGACAAATACGGCTTAGCAAAAACTCTTTTACAACCGCTGCTGCCGTGGTTTCGTGAAACCAACTTCAACGGTCCGGTGCAAGTAACCGCCGGGTATCGCGACGGCAAGTGGTACGTGCTCGAATACAACGTGCGCATGGGCGTCACCTCCACTCAGATGATTTTGCGCTTCTTGCAAAATCCGTTGGAGGTGATTCTGGCCACAGCGCGCAATGAAAAAATCTCTCTGCGTTTTCGCGACGATGTGCAGTTCGGCTGCAACCTTACGCTCGCGGGTTATGGCTATCCTTATGTGAGCATTCAAGGCCCGAAGCTGCCGGTGAAATTAACCGAGCCTGCAACTTGCGACATCTGGTGGAATGAAGTCGCCGAAGACAGCCAGGGCGAATTAGTGATGACCGGCCATCGCATCGCCGACATCGTTGCCGTCTCTTCTTCTTTAGAAAATGCGATTGCCATGGCTTATGAAAATATTCGCAAACTCAAATGCTTGAGCAGTTATTATCGAACTGACGTAGGAAAAAGTTTGTGGCCGCCTGGGGAGGAGTGAGTGGGAGAGTGTAACGCTGTTTAATCTCAAGGAGAGAGGTCAATTATGATGGATATCCTTGACAGGATTTTGGACAAACTTAAAGGCTTTGATTTGTGGTTTGCCCTAATCCTATCGGTAATTGGTCTGGCTGGATGGTACTATCTCGGAGAGTCCTTTAAGGACGACCCCCAAAAAGCATTACTTCAGCTTGGTTTTGTTACCGGCATTCTTGTGTTCGCTCTTTTAGGAATTGCCATACATCATCTATTCTTTTCAGACTTTACCTTCCCAAAGGATGTTGCTGGCATCCTCATTTTGCGTATCGAAGGCGATGACGAGAAAAATTCTCTGCAACTGGACTTGTTAAGTTCGCTCGGTAACGAGTTAAGCAAAGAGGCGCCTGGACAAAAGTTTGAAGTGCGCGCCCACAACAAAGTCGTAACCGGGGCGATGGGCTTATCCCAGGCGCATGCAAAAGCTCGCAAGATCGGTAAAGGATGCAAGGCGATTTTAGTAATATGGGGCAGCCGAGTTGGAGAGAAAAAATTTTACCCGCGGCTTACGGTCGTGGAAGATCAGCCGCGCAAAGTCGTGGCTGGCGAACGTGCGTTAGAAGTGCAAAGTCTCACGGAACTCAGCTTGCCGGCTGAGCTTATCGACCAGCCAATTTACCTAACGCATTTTGCCGCAGGTTATCTCTTTTATGATCTCAATAAATATGCTCAAGCGTTGGAACACTTTGAAGCGGCTCTCCAGCGACGGGTGACGAGCGCCATCGAAATGAATGACATTCGATTGTATGCTGGGAACAGTCACTGGTATGTGGCGCAAGGCCAAAAGGAAATGTCCGTGCATTTACAGCGAGCCATCGCCTATTTTAAGAACGTTCTTGATTTCTATACAGAACGCGAGCACTCTAAAAATTGGGCCATGACCCAGAACAATCTGGGCGCCGCTTATCAGAATTTACCCACTGGCGACCGCGGTGCAAATCTGCAAAAAGCCATTGCCGCCTATGAAGCTGCGTTACGTGTTTACTCCGAAAGGGACTTTCGGGAACAATGGGCCGGGACTCAGAACAATTTGGGTTCCGCGTATACGAAGTTACCCGCCGGCGACCGCAGTGTGAATCTGCAAAAAGCCATTGCCGTTTATGAAGCGGCGCTGCGGGTTTGGACCGAAAAGGGCTTTCCGGTGGATTGGGCCATGACCCAGAACAATCTGGGCGCCGCTTATCAGAATTTACCCACTGGCGACCGCGGTGCAAATCTGCAAAAAGCCATTGCCGCTTATGAAGCGGCGCTGCGTGTTCGCACCGAAAAGGATTTTCCGGTGCGATGGGCCGGGACTCAGAACAATTTGGGTACTGCTTATATGGATTTACCCACCGGTGACCGCAGTGTGAATCTGCACAAAGCCATTGCCGTTTATGAAGCGGCGCTGCGTGTTCGCACCGAAAAGGACTTTCCGGTGGATTGGGCCATGACCCAGAACAACCTGGGCACCGCTTATCGTAATTTGCCCACGGGCGACCGTGGGGCGAATCTGCAAAACGCCATCGCTGCATACAACGCGGCGCTCCAGGTTTATACAGAAAAGGACTTCCCGGTGGATTGGGCCATGACCCAGAACAATCTGGGTAATGCTTACGCGGATTTACCCACCAGCGACCGCAGTGTGAATCTGCAAAAAGCCTTTGCTGCTTATGAAGCGGCGCTGCGTGTTCGTACTGAAAGGGATTTCCCGCTGGATTGGGCCATGACCCAGGACAATTTGGGTATCGCTTATGCGAATTTGCCCACTGGCGACCGCAGTGTAAATCTGCAAAAAGCCATTGTCGCTTTTGAGGCGGTGCTGCGTGTTCATACCGAAAAGGACTTCCCGGGGGACTGGGCTGGAACCCAGAACAATTTGGGCACCGTTTACGCGCAATTACCCACCGGCGACCGTAGAGCGAATCTGCAAAAGGCCATCACTTGTTTCGATAACGCTCTGAAAATCTGGACAGCCGAGGCCTTTCCAGAGTATCATCAAGGGACTGCCGACAATCTCAAAAACGCGCAAAGCCAATTGCAAAATCTGGCGAAGAAGTGATTCAACAACATAACCTCGCTTGTAAGAAGCAATCAACGACAAAGACAACCCCGTAGCGAACATTATGACTCATCATGGGATGATGAGTTTCATGAAGTCGTGATGGCGCAGGTGAAACAAGGGAGCGAAAGGGCTGGGTGCCTCTGGCGGATTTGAAAGTCACGACAAAAACCGATCTCAACTATTGGGCGGTGCGGGAGTATGTGATGTGGTTTGGTAACCGGTAGGGAGACAAAATGCCGAAAAAGCAAAACGCTGAAATTGAAAAGCTGATCGAAGACATCACCGTAGATTGCTACAACGAGGACGAGCAATTGATGGCTTTTGAAACCGTCATCAATGACGCGATTGATGAATACGCGAAAGCCTTTCATATGGACGAGCCGGTTTATTTGGTAGAGGTCAATTCAACCAAAGGCGTCTACGCCGGCTTGCGCGCGAAGATCACACGCCAGCGCAAAGAGTTTGAAGTATCTTTACTCGATTTGGAGATAGATCGTGTAGAGAATGAAGAGCTACATCGTTTTGTCGAAGCTTACAAATACTTCGTGAAGAATTTAGGTTGAGAAGTCACACCGTCCGCCACGATCTTATCATTTCGCTACAGTACGTTTCCCAATCAAGGCAATATCTTGACGGAGCCAATCATTGACCATCGGTTGGATTTCAATTTTTTGAGCCTTGGCCAACTCGCGTACAAACTTGGCGACGTCCGGCTCAAGATAAATCGGCAAATTCAACTTCACATCGGGCCGATAGAATTTGCCCCGCTCGCCTTTTGAAAAATCATATTCTTTTCTCATCGTTCATAATCCTCATCAGGAATGAAGCTCCCCGACGCAAGCGTCGGGGTATCAAGTGGTGTATTGTCTATTGTAAACGACGCAAGCGTCGGGGAATTGAACCCGAACAAGATTAAAGCCCTTGTTTCTGTTCGTTTGCCACAGTATCGCCCACTCGTCGCTCCCGCCCCAGCGCCCTGATCGTCCTCTGATAATCCACATACCGATCAAAAACTTTCGGCAGCAGAACTCGATCAGTCAACAAATACGCCGCGGCAAGATACCCGGCGCCGATGATTAGATCGACGATGTAATGTTGGTTCAAGTACACGGCGGCAAACCAAGTGAGTGTTGGATAAATAAACCACAAATAGGTTTTGCCGCGGAATTTTTTCCAGATGAAAAAGGCAATCGCCAGCGGGTATGCGCCGTGCAACGAAGGAATGGCGGCAAAATGGTTGGCGTTGAAATTGTCCCAGAGAGTCGTGAAGAAATTCACCTTGAGCATGTTATCGACAGCGAGCAGCCCTCCGGCTGCGCCGGAGACCATGCCGACCAGCGCCGGTTGTTGAAAGCCGTATTTGTCAACATACCAGGGTGGCGCTGCCGGGTAGATCATGAATGTTGCCAGCGCCGAGATGTTGAGCACGGTGATCGTATAAATGAATCGATAAAACGACCGGCGGTCGTCGGTGGTGTGCCAGAAAATCCACATGAGGATGAGTGGCGCGGCAAAGTGCAGGGTGTACATGTTAGCGGACATCAAATCCAAAATCTCTTTGTACCAGCGTCCTTCGTTGGCCACCCGCCACCCTGCAAACCAAATCGCCGGAATGTCGTGACCAGTCATCCAGTCGAAGAACATCGCTTCAAGGCGGTACGGTTCTACAACATTTACATAACCGCCTTTGATCGAATCGGCCACGCCGCGCATCATGTCGTACAAAATCCAAAACAACACGAAGGGGAACCAATCGATCAAAAAAAGCTTGCCGCGCTCCTTGCCGAGAAAGCCGAAGGCAAAAATCGCCATCGCTAAAAACATGTGATCGGGCCGCAGATGCAAAAATTGATTGATGGTCACGCCATAGAGCAAAATAAATCCAAGAACGAAAAATTTCCAGCGCGCGTCGGAGACAGTCCAACGACCGAAGATCTTATGAGACATTCAAACGTGCCTTTCTCTCACTTTTCGAACGCAGCAACTAAAACAGAAGGCAAAATGATTTGATGGCAAAATCATTAACTGAAATTCACATGAACGCAATTCAGCAGAACTTTGTCATAAAATTATTTTATCATTAAATGATCTTGCTATATTTTTTACTTCAAGAGATTTTCAAAATGTTTAATGATAATGTCGCAGCGTTAAGATTGCAAGGAAAATTTGGTGTAAATATGTTTTACAATTCTATTCCCTGGGTGTAACCTGCCGTTTCAGCGCTTGCATTTGAAAAATAAGGCCACTATATTTTTCCCATTCTTTGATTCGACATCACCTGCCGCGCAACATCTACTGAGGAGATGCGTTTCTTTTGTGCGCTCACCGGCATCCGCAGAAAGAAACTGGTTCAACTGATCGGATTGCCAAGAGCGAAAAAGAAGGAACCGCAGTTTGGATAATAAAACCTCCAATATCGTCAAACCAAATACATCCAACGGAAACGGCCACATCGATTTGGCAACCGAGTTGCTGGGAGCGCCGAACAAGCCGGCCGCCTCAATATCTCTGGTGATGTCGCTGCTGCTGTCTGTGCTGCTGCTGGGTCTTATCGATGTGCAGATTTTCTCGCCGATCCTGCCGTTGTTATCAAAAGATTTTAACATCAGCATTGCCACCGCCGGTATTGCGGTGACGGCTTATGCCATCACCTCGGCGCTCTGGGCGTTGTTCATCGGTCCGCTCTCCGACCGGTTTGGCCGGTTGATTTTTTTGCGGATTGCCGCGGTGCTCTTCGCCACCGCCTCGATGCTGGCATTTTTTTCAGAGCGCTTCGGCGTTTACGTCGGGGCGCGTGTGCTGGCCGGCCTGGCCGGGGGCAGCATGTCGGCATGCAGCATCGCTTTAGTCGCCGACATGGTTCCCTACGAGCGGCGCGGCAAGGCGATGGGCCTTGTCGGCGCGATGTACTCAGTGGCGGCTGTCGCCGGCGTGCCGATTGGCGCGGTGCTCGCGGGGAGCTTTGGCTGGAGGTCGATCTATTTGATCTTTGCCGGCCCGGCGCTGCTGCTGGCAATTTTCATGCACCGCACGCAAAGAGCGGTGGATACGCAATTCGTTACCAACGGGAACAACGCGAATCATCGCCGGCACGCCAGCGGGATTTTTGACGCCGTAAGAATTCAACTTCGCGATTATGCCAGATTCTGGACAAACGGCGACACCCGACCCGGCTTGCTACTTGCGATCTCTTTCTCCGCCGCAGCAACCAGCCTCCTGACTTATCTCGGCGTTTGGTTGGCGCAAGATTTCAATATGGATGTCGAGCTGATCGGCGTGGTCTTCTTGACGACCGGTCTGGCTGCTTTGCTCGGCGCATTCGGCGGCGGCTGGATGGCCGACAGGCTCGGGAAGCGGCGATTGATCGGCGTCAGCAGCTTGGCATTGAGTGCGATCATGCTCACCTCCTATTTTGTCCAGAACCAGGCGCAGGTGTTTGCATTTTGCATTACCGGGGCGATGGCAATGGCGGTGCGCGAAGGTCCGTATCAGGCGTTGATCACCGAACAAGTGGAAGCCTTCGAGCGCGGCGCTTACATCGCCATGCGAAATTCCACATCGCAAATTTCCATTGCCGCGACGGCTGCATTGTGCGGCGTACTTTATGAACATTTCGGCTACGTAGCTGTCACCAGTTTTGCGGCAACGTGCAGCCTGCTCTCTGCAATCGTCGTCTACTTCGCCTTGGAACCGGTTTCTGAGAAAAAACAAAACGCGCCCGTCTCGGAAAGTTGATGAGCTTGTCCCGCTCTGTTTCCAATAGAGCTTACGGACGCGGGACGGAGTCGAATCAAATGAACGCAAAGAAATGCAAAGCGTGGCGCTGGACGCGCCGCATTCTCGTTACGCTCTTCATTGTCGTCCTCGTTGTTATTTTCTTCATAGCGCCATACGGTTTATCCTACCTCGTGACCCATGCCAGGACGCGACCGATGGATTTGCAATTGACGGCAACACCGGCGACCTATCAAGCAGACTATCGCGACGTTCATTTCACGGCGAAAGACGGCACGCCGATTTCCGGTTGGTATTTACCCAAAGAAAATGCGCCAGCGATCATCATCTACGCTCATGGGTTGTTTCGTTCGCGCCAAGAGATGTTGGAGCGCGCCGCAAAATTATGGCAACACGGTTATGCGGGCTTGCTCATCGATCTGCGCCGGCACGGCAACAGCGGCGGCGAGCTGAGCAGCTTGGGTTATCTCGAACGCCTCGATGTTGAAGCTGCTTCGAAGTTTGTTCAGGATAGTTTAAGGTTGAATGTGCCCATCGTCGGCTTCGGCGTGTCCATGGGCGCCGCCGCGACTGTACTCGCTGCTGCCGATGCGCCAGAGATTGACGCGCTGATTATCGACAGTTGTTTTCTTTCATTTGAAAAAACAGTTGTACATCATCTCAAACTTTTCTTTGGATTGCCCCGCTTTCCTCTGGCCGATGAGCTGATTTTCTTCACGCGCCAAAAAGTCGGTTTTAAAAACGAAGATTTCGATATGCAGCTTGCCCTGCAAAACATCGGCGACCGGCCGTTGTTGTTCATCGCCGGCGAGGCAGACGTGCGCATGCCGGTGGAAGAGGCGCGCGGGCTGGCGGCATCGGCGCAATCATCGCACAAATCGTTGGTGGTAATTCCCGGCGCGCCTCACGGCGCGGGCTATCGCACAAATCCCGCCATGTATGAACAGGCGGTGTTGGACTTCTTGAACGGGCTTCAGCCACAATCATCGAACAGTTTTTAGTCCCACAACCTTTCACCTAAGGAGGACAAGATGAAGCTGTTGAACAAACCCTTCGGCGAGTACGTGAAGATGACCCAGCTCGGTGTCGGCTTGGTGCTACTCGTCTCCGTCGTGCGTTTTGTGCTCAAGCCGATGTTTGACATTCCCTATGCGCAAGGCACGAACTTCGCCAGCGTCACCATCCTTGTGCCGATTCTCATGCTGTTTTACGCGATCAAAGTCGCGAACAGCGGCGGCACGTACCGGGATGTGCTCGGCGTCGCAGCGGCGTTGTCACTGCCAACTGCGGCCTTCATCATTCTCGGAATCGCCCTCGACGACTTTGGCGGCATCGACACTTACTACACCGACCTCGGGCATGGCGGTAGCCTCAATGCGTGGCAGCATATGGGAGGCCACGTCGTCTTCTCAGGCATTGTATTTACACTGGCGATGTGGGG
>Ga0247727_10004595_pt1 | contig 29077 bp, 23 predicted proteins | sample WisWelCaveWW1625_FD_202498 | JGI IMG/M metagenome (GOLD analysis project Ga0247727, IMG submission 202498) | Biofilm microbial communities from Wishing Well Cave, Virginia, United States - WW16-25 | ecosystem: Environmental > Aquatic > Deep subsurface > Groundwater > Cave microbial mat | place...
CAAAAGGGCAGCAGAAGGGCAACAGAAGGGCAACACGGGCGGCTACCACAGCAGCCGGAGCGTCATCTGAATCACGCGCGGCCCGCCGAAGATCTGCTCCGAGGTAACGCCGAGCATGCCGAACTGGACGGCCGACATGGTGCGGTTATCAACGCGCAAGCTGAAGTTGGTATGGTTGAACAGATTGAAGAACTCGGCGCGGTACTCGAGCTTGACGCGGTCCCCGAGCGGGAACCGCTTCGACACCGTCATGTCGAAGCTGACCAGTCCGGGGCCGTAGTAGCCGTTTCGCGGCGAACTGCCCACCGCTCCCACCGTCGCGCATCCGCCGGTTACCCGAACAGTGGAAGCGGCCGCGTAGCCCGGGCAGATCCCCGTCCCGGTCTTGCCGAAGTATGCCGGATCGAAAAAATTGTCCGGATTGTCGCGGTGGATCGCGAGCGGGCCGCCGGCGACGACATTCGGCCGGTCGACGAACTGGTTGAACCCGCTGAAGTCGAGCGCTGTGTTGGCGTACACGGTGAACGGATGGCCGGTGGAGGCGTTGGTAATGCCGGCCAGCGACCAGCCTCCGAGGGTGTGCTCCACCAACGCGGGTGCGCTCGAAAGCCATCGTCGGCCGCGGCCGAGCGGCAGATCCCAGACGAAGAGGTTCACGAACCGGTGGCGCTGGTCGTTGCCGCTGTTGGAACGCTCGAGGTCCAGACGGCGGCGGGTGGCGGGGACGCCGAAGTCGTCATCGGAGCCGAAAAACGAGGAATTGTCGTCGATGCCGTGGCCGAACGTGTAGGAGGTGTTCATGGTGAGCGAGTTGCGGGCGCGAATCTTGGCGGAGACCACCAGCCCGTTGTAAATCGAGTTCCCCTGGAATGTCGCGTTCCCGACGCCGCCCCACTGGCGGTACGGGAATACCTGCTCGTTGGGCGCCTGTACGCCGCGGAAACCGGCATCGCGGACGATCACGCCCGGCTCGTTGAGATCGACGAACATGCCGAGCTTGTGGCCGGCCGAGCCGAGGTAGCTGACGTCGATCGATCCGACGCCGTGAATCAGCCGCTCGATGCCGAAATTCCAGTTGTAGGCGTAGGCGCTGCGGGCGCGGTAGTCGTAGGCGTTGAACGCGATCAGGCCCAAGGCCGGCGCGCCCGGAGCCTGGGTGGTGCGGGCCACCAGCGGCACGTTCTGATCGAAGGCCACCTCCCAGCGGTAACCGGACGCCGGTTGCGTGGTGCCGGCTCGCTGCGTGGTGGTGAGCACGCGCGGCGCGTTGAGCGCCTGGTTGACGGGAATGTTGTTGAAAATATCGTCGTAGGCGACGCGGAAGCCGCCGCGGATGACCGTTTTCTCGTCGCCCAACGGTCCGGGTCCGAACCGCGGCGTGTAGGCAAAGCCGAACACCGGAGCGAAGTTGTTCCGGTCGCCCAGCGCGCCGGAGGCCGGCAGCGTGATCGGCGCGTCGCGGTAAATGAAAGCGTCGCGGCCCCGCCGGGACGGGTCCAGATCGAGCAGGCGGTTGGTGCCGATCAGGATCGGGCCCACGCCCTCGATGAAGTTCGAGCCGTTGCCGCGTTTTTCACTGAACACCGATGGGATCTCGTAACGCAGGCCGAAATTCAGCGTCAGGTTCGGCTTCACCTTGACGTCGTCCTGAACGTACAGGGCATGCGGGTAGCGGTACCAGAACGCCAGCGTCTCGCCGGTGCGAATCGTCGAGCTGTTCAACAGCGACCGGCCGCCGCAGTCGGCACAGGCCCCGGCGTAAGCGGCGAAGTTGGCGAAACCGAGGGCGCCCCGGGAATTGCCGTTCAGGAAGCGCCTGGCGTCTTCGCGGCGGCCGGCGTAGCCGAGCTTCAGCGTGTGGCGGGTGAAACCCAATGGCGCGATCCCGGTGGCGGTGGTTAACAGCTCGTAGGTGCTGGTGACGCGTCCCTGCGGCAGATTGGTGGCCGAGCCGAGCGGGGCGAACCCGCCGGCGATGGTCACCCGCGGCAGGCCGCTGTTGACGCCGCCGTCGCGGGTGGTGTCCACCACGCCCGGAACGCCGGGGAAGATCGAGGCGGCGTTGAACCCGAAATCCTGCGGCTTGAAATCGGTCTTGTTTCGCGAATACCCCGCCCGGATCTCGACGAAAAACGAGGGCGAGAACAGGTGCGATTCGCTGATCGCCAGCGACTGCGCCCCGGGGGTGTTGGAATTGCCGCCCGTGTTGGGCAGCGCCCCGGGGGTGATGGTCTTGCCGCCGAACCACAGATAACGGCCCATCAGCCGGTCGTGGGCCCCGAGGTTGTGGTCGATCCGCGCCAGGTGCGTGTTATCGTCAGCCGCGCGCGGTACATTGCCGACGAAATTCGGCGAGCCGGCCGGCGCGTTCGGGTCGGTCGGCTGCGGATAGTACTGGAGAATACCGCGGGCGAGCGGATCGACGACGGTGGCCCGCTGCGCCGCCGTTGGCACCAGCGCCGTCACCACCTGCGGCTCGCGGCGCTTGTGGCCTTCCCAGCTATAGAAGAAGAATGTCTGGTCGCGCCGGACCGGCCCGCCGGCGGTGAGGCCGTACTGGTTCCATCGGAGCTTGTTCTTGGTCCCGCCGATCTTGTTGGTGAAGAAATCGGCCGCCTGCAGAATATCGTTGCGGACAAACCAGAACGCGGTTCCGTGAAGATCGTTGGTGCCGCCCTTGGTCACGACGTTGACCTGGGCGCCGGACTGACGGCCGCCGGGCCGGTGACCTGAGAGCCGGCGGCGCTCAACCTGACGCCCGGCGTCAGCAGGGCCAGGTCGTTGAAGCGCCGGTTGGCGAGCGGCAATGAGGCCACCATCTTCGGATCGATGTTGGCGCCGGTCGAGATCTTCTCGGTTTCGATCAACGCCGTCGCCCCCGCGCTCACCTCGATGACCTCGGTGAGCTGGCCGATTTCGAGACGGACATCGAGCGGGACGATCTGATCGACCAGCAGGACGACCTCGCGCCAGGTGGTTCGGCGAAAGCCCTTCGCCTCGGCCGACAACTCGTAGGTGCCCGGCTCGATCTGGAGGAGCTGATAATAGCCCCTGTCGTCGGAGCTCACCCGCCGCGTGACGTTCGTCACCACGTTCTTCAACTCGACGGTGGCATTCGACACGACCGCACCGCTGGAATCCTTGATATAACCTCGTACCGAACCTGTCGGCGCCGCCCAAAGACCTGCCGAGACGGCGAGCATCACCCCAAACACCGTGAAAGGAGTCTTCATGGAAACCCATCCCCTGAATGTCGAAGTTTCCAACCCGGCGCTCAGGAAGGATCGAGCACCGGCCCCCGTCCCCAGTTGTATTGTAGGCGCACATCCGGCGGCTGGCAAGGAATCCGTCGAAAGTACGTAACTGTAAACAGGCCGGCCCGGTGAATCCCGGGCTACTGGTGGGCCAGATCGAGCAGGCCGCGGTCCTTCAGCCCGGATAACGCCAGCCCATACCGGCCCCGCACGCCCGTTTTCTCGAAGATGTGCTTCAGATGGATCTTGACGGTCCCCGGCCGGATCCCGAGTTCCTTGGCGATTTCCTTGTTCTTCATGCCCTGCTCGACCAGCTCGAGCACTTGCTGCTCCCGCGGCGTCAACTCCGATCGTGGATATCGCTCCAGCCGCGGCGACTCCCGAAACAGGGAATCCTCCATCCAATTGGCTCCACGGCTCACCGCCCGGACGCACGCCAGCACCGTGGCCGTCTCCGCCGTCTTGCGCACGATCCCTTTGACGCCGCCTTGCAAGAGCCGCAATGCCTCCGGCTCGGTGATCGAGTTTCCCCAGACGACCACCGCCGGGGAAGGATCGCCGGATGCCACTTCGCTCAGGAACTGGAGCACCGCCTGGGTGCCGAACCCTTTGTCGACCACCAGCAGCTCAGGCCGGTGCCGCCGGACCATTTCGTAGGCGCCGGCCAGCGTGTAAGCCGCGCGCAGGAACTCGAGGTCCGGCGCATCGGCCAGCGCGCAACGGAAGCCCTCGGCGGTCAGCGGCTGCGTCTCGCAGACCGCAACGCGCTTCTTCAGTAAGAGACTCTCCATGGAACCTCCGGCCCGACGGGCATCACTACCTGACTCATCGACGCGGTTTCCCAGAGCACTACCAGTTATGTCTACGCCGCTGTATCTGCAGTTTTAGTCTGTGGATAGGGTTTTCACTCTCAGGTTTTCATCGACTCTGACCGATATTAGGAGTGGAATCCTGACAACTAGGCGAGCATGCCCACACATGAACTGTCCCTCGGGGGCGGTCGGCGAAGTGTTCTGACCATCTGCCCGGATCGGAAAATGCTTACCGATCTGGTCCCGCTGATCTCACAGCACCTCCCGCTGACCCCGGTCGTCGAAATGACCGACTATCCCGACCGCCAGGCGCTGTCGGGGCTGCTGGCTTCGCCCTCCCCCAACATCTGCTTCCTGGATGTCGTCTCGCAGCGTACCGCCGGGTTCAGCCTGATTGCCAGCCTCAACAGCCTGAACCCCGCCATGCAGGTCGTCGTCCTGCTCAATGCCAATGAGCCGGATCTCATCCTGCGCTGCCTTCGCCAGGGCGCCTCCGAGTTCCTGATGCAGCCCTTCAGCAGCGACCAGCTTCAGCCGGTCCTGGATCGCCTCGCCCAGCTCACCGCGACCCGCTCCGGCGTGGACCACTCCGGCGCCAGGATCTACTGCGTCATGCCGGTCAAGGGAGCCTGCGGCGCCAGCACCATCGCCAGCAACCTCGCTTTTCAATGGCGGCGGTTGGGCGCCAAGAAGAACCTGCTGGCGGACATGGACCCGATGACGGGAACCGTTTCGTTCCTGATGAAGATCAAGTCCAACTACAGCTTCATGGACGCTCTCAGCCGCGGAGATTCCCTCGATTCGGATCTTTGGAAAGGACTCGTCACCAACTTTCAGGGTGTCGATGTGCTGCTGAGCCCGGAGAACCCCCTCGATGGCATCCAGGAATTGCCCGACCCCGGATCGGTGCTCGAGTTCTGCCGACAGGCCTACGAAACCGTCACCATAGACACCGGCGACCCCTCCAGCGCCTGGTCGCTCTCGCTGGCCGGACTGTGCGATGTGCTGCTGCTGGTAACCTCCAATGAGCTGCCGTCGCTGCGGGCCACCCAGCGCGCCTTGCACCACTTTGACAAGAACAGAATCGATCGAGCCAAGATCCGCCTCGTCATCAACCGGTATAACTCCACCGTCGGACTGAACCAGGAGGCGATCGAGACGGCTCTCCACAATGACGTGTATCAAGTCGTTCCCTTCGACTACGAGGCGGTCCAGCGGGCTCTGGTCGACGGCCGCCCGGTCGCCGCCGGCAGCGCCTTTGGCAAGAACCTGATCGCCTTGGCCGACCGGTTGTCGGGTCAGAACGGCGCCGGTGGCTCCAAAGACAAGAAGAAGCAAAGCTCCTTGTCGGCGCTGTTTTCCTCGTTGGTATCCCGCTCGAGCTCTTAGTCGCCGGCGGCCGCAGTCGCAACGAGAGCCGATTGCATCGCCAGCGCACCATTGGTTAGATTGGGGATGGAGGAATGGCCGAGTGGTCGAAGGCGGCGGTCTTGAAAACCGTTAGCGGCGAAAGTCGCTCGGGGGTTCGAATCCCTCTTCCTCCGCCAGATCGTCGTCGCCTCCTGGTTTTGCCTTCATTTCATGCGGATTCTTTTTACTACGCCACTGGCGCTCTACCGTTTCGATATCGAGAAGAGAAAGCTCAGCCTACGGAATCACCGGCCGCGGCCCGAACGTTGTGTTGAGCCACAGCCATGTGGACACGGAATCTCTTCGGAGCCACCGGGACCACGCCCGCTCGCCCCGCGGCGGATTGTCGGTGACCGGCAACCAGGGCTTCCGCCGGGTCAGCGAGAACTGCCTGCTGGCGGTCCATCAGATCGTCCAGCACGAGGATGCCATCGTCTGCGCCAACACGGGGCTGAACTGCATCACGGTGGTGCGCAAAGGCCGGCTGGGGACCACCCGGAAGCATTACCATCCGACCGTCAACCGCTGGGACGTGGCCGCCAACGGTGAGAAGGCCAACCGCTTCAACTCGGTGTTGATTTTCGAGGGCATCGGCGGCGTCCATGAAATCCGCCTTCTCGATGAAGCCGACGAATGTCATCCGAACGTTCTCAGCCTGCCCGAACCCTGGCGGCGTTCCCAGGCGGCGGTGTCGGCGACGACGGGTGCGAGCGCCGATCGTCACGCGTCGTCCACTGAGCCGCTCTCGGCCAGGTGATCCAGCCGGGCCGGAAAGATCGGCGGGCGGACCGAATCCGGATGCCAGCCGAGCAGGAACTCGAGCGCCGGGCCGCACACGCGGCCCTGGCACGGCCCCATGCCGCAGCGTGTGTGGAGTTTGGCCGATCGCCAGGAGTGCTCGGTCCGGACGAGGCCGAGCGGCACGTCCTCGCAGCGGCACACGACGGTTTCCGGTGTCGCGAGGTCTTTCAGCTCCTCGCGTGGAGCGAAGGCGCGCTCGAGGGCCGCGCGGAAGCGGAGGGCGCGGCGGCGGGCGGCAAACAGCGCGCGCGCGCGTTGGATTTCTCCGGCGGCCGCGTAGCCGGCGATCTCGCCCTCCGCCAGGGCCGCGTCCACGCCGCCGATACCGGTCGGCTCGCCGGCGCACCAGACGCCGGCGACGGAGGTTTGCTGGAATTCATCGACGGCGACGAACCCGTCCCGAACGTCCGCGCCCATCAGCAGCGCCAGCTCGAGGTTGGGAACCAGTCCGAACCCGCAGGCCAGGTAGTCGCAAGGCTCCCGCCAGGTTTCGGGTCCGGAGCGGAGAGCGACGGCTTCCAATCGGGGTGAGCCCTCCGCCGACACCGGCCAGCATCCGGTGCGATATCGAGCGCCGCGCAATTCCCACTTCAATTTCACGGCTTCGAGCAGTTTGCGGGGCTCGAGACGCAGCGCGAGCGCGAACCGCATCAAGCGATTCAGGGGCGCCTGTTCGGCGATCGTCGAGATCAGCGCGCCCTGGCGGTGGAGGAAGGCGGCCACCGCGAGCAACAACGGGCCGCTGCCGGCGACGACCACGCGCCGGCCGGCGACCGGCAGCCCGCCTTTGACGAGCGCTTGCAGACCGCCGGCGCCCATCACATTGGGCAGGGTCCAGCCCGGGAACGGGAGAAACCGCTCGCGCGCGCCGGTGGCGAGGACCACTTTGTCACAGTGGATTGCGATGGCTCCGGAGGGGGATTCGGCCAGCAGCAGGCCCCGACCGGGCTGGTCGATTACGCAAGTTTCGGCGAGCACTTCGACCGGCGAGCGGCGGAGGCGCTCGAGCCAGCCGGCTGCCTGCCTGGAAGCGGGGTGGGCGGCCGCGCCTCGCCAGATCTGCCCGCCGGCGGCCGGATTGTCGTCGACGAGTCCGACACGACGCCCGCACTCGGCGGCCCGGCAGGCGGCCGCCATCCCGGCGGGGCCTCCGCCCACGACCAGCACGTCGAAGAGGCGGTCAGCCGGCATCGGTCGAGATCTCCATACCGGATCGGCAGTTGGTTTGACAGCTCCTGCTGTGCGGAGTCCCGTCGATTGTCACACGGCACTCGAAGCAGATCCCGATGCCACACAGCGGTCCGCGGGGATCGCCGCTGACCGACCGGCGGAAGGCCGCCCAACCGGCGAGCAGGATGGCGGCGGCCACGGTGGTTCCCGGAGCGACGCGCAGCGGGCGGTCGTTGACGGTGATGTCTAGCAGGTTGATGAAAAAGTCTCCGGCAAGCTGAAGCATGCCCCACGAAGGGCTGCCTGTGCTTGATTGCAGTGTAGCGTAAGCTTCAGCTTGCGACGCCAAAGGATCTCAGGAGACTTTTTCATCAGCCTGCTGGCGATTCAGGCATGATCATTGACCGGCGATGGGATCCGCGAAGGCAGGTATGGCGTCGGGTCGATTTCCGGCCGGCGGCCGGCAATCATGTCGGCCAGCAGCCGCGCGGTTCCGAGCGAAGTGGTGATGCCGAGCCCTTCATGTCCAGTCGCCAGGTACACTCGATCCAGGCCGGGACAGGGCCCGACGAGGGGAAGCTTGTCGTCGGTGGCCGCGCGGAAGCCGGTCCAGACGCGGATGACGGAAAGACGCGCGAGCGCCGGCATGTACTCGATGGCGCGCCCGAGCATGCGCCGGAGGATGGGGGTGTCGACGCCGGGGTCAGTCACGCCGTACTGGCGCGAGGATCCGATGAGGATCTGCCCGGTCTTGCGGGGCTGCGCGTTGAAGGCGACCGACTCGGCGGCATCGCCGTGCGCGCTCTTCAGATAGCCGAGCTCGACGAGCTGGCGCCGGAGGAATCCGTGGTAACGATCGGTGATCGCCAGATGTCCCTTTCGCGGTCTCATGGCCAGCCCAGGAACAAGCGCTGTCGCCCAGGCTCCGGTGGCGCAGATTGTGACGGCCGCGTGGATGCGCCCGGAGCCGGCGAGCACGACTCCATCGCGCCCGATCGCGGTGACCGCCGCTCCCAGCCGCAGGGCGGCGCCGCGCCGTCGCGCCTGCTCGAGCAACCAGGCCGTCGCGCGCGGCGCGTAGATCACGCTGTCGCCGGGAATCAGCAACGCGCCGGCCAGTCCGGGCCGCAGATTCGGCTCGGCCTCGGCGAGCGTGGCCGCCTCGAGGATTTCCGCCGGCACTCCGCGGGCCGCATAAAACGCGTGCTTCCGCCGCACCGCGGCCATCTCTTCCTCTCCGTCGGCAACCCAGAGTGTGCCGCATGCGTCAAATTCGACGTCCGGCGGCAGCGACGGCGCCGCCTGGGCCCACAAGTCATGGGAGTAACGAGTGAGAGCGAACTGGGCTTCGGAATCGTCCACCACGACGATGTGGCCCATGCCGGCCGCGGTCGCGCCGGCGCCGACGGCGGAGGATTCGACCACCACGACGCGCAGCCCGTCGCGCGCAAGCGCTTCGGCGCAGGCGGCGCCGACGATGCCCGCGCCGACAATGATGGCGTCGGCCGTCTCCCCCACTCCGGGGTATTCTCATACAGATCCGGGAACCGGGTCAATGGAATGTGCGTCAGCGGCTGATAAGATGAATTCCGTGGAGCGGACGCGCCGCGGATGGTCCGACCTGGCTCGCCTGCTCGGTCCCCAGGATCTTGTCTGGCTGCTGCTGTTTTTCGCGCTGGCGTTGGTCAGCCCGACCTCGAGTCCGGCCGAATTCCAACTCTTGGGGACGCTGGCGGTGTGGCAGGTGATCGAACCGCGGATCCCGATTCTGAACACGCCGCGCGCGAACGTGGCTTCGATCCTCTTCAAGCTGCTGCTGGGATACCTGTTGCTGGGCGTATCCGGCGGCATCACCAGCAGCTACTTTCTGATCCTGCTGGTGCCGATCGTGTCGGCGGCGACGACGATGGGCGCCGGGGGCACCTTGCTGGTGGTGACCGGGGCCGCCGGGTCGTATGTATCCTATCTGCTGTTTCTGGACTTCCGTCACGACGTGATTCCGGCCGACCAGGCGCGCGAGCTGTGCCTGCGCGTGTTGTTCCTCGGTGTATTCGCCTATCTGATCCATCAATTGGGCGCGGCCAGCCGGGCGCAGGCGCGGCGCTATCAGAACGTCGCCGAGCAACTGGCGGCGGCCAACCAGAGCCTGCAAGAGGCCGAGGCCGCCGTTCGGCGCTCCGAGCGGCTGGCGGCGATCGGCCAGTTGATGGCCGGACTGGCGCACGAACTCCGCAACCCGCTCTCGACGATGAAGGCGTCGGCGGAGGTGCTCGCCAAGAACGTCGAGGGCGAGAACCAGGTCGCGCGCGAGCTGGCCGGCTTCATCGCCGCCGAAGTGGACCGCACCGACTCGCTGGTGACCCGATTCCTCGATTTTGCGAGACCGCTTGAACTGCGAAGAAGCCCGACGGATCTGACCGAGCTGATCGACCGCGCGGTGGCCGAGTTCGGGCGCCGACAGCCGCCGTTGGAGGTGGCGGTCTACAAGAACTACTCGCCCGACATCCCGCCTTTGCCTCTCGACGCGGAGTTGATGCAACGGGTGATCTTCAACCTGCTGGTCAATGCGGCCGAGGCCACTCCGTCCGGCGGCGCCATCACGGTGAAGACACGCCCGGCGCCGGGGGTCGTCGAGATCGCGGTGATCGACCGCGGCTCGGGGATCGATCCGGCGCACCGGGAGAACATTTTCAATCCGTTCTTCACGACCAAGCCGAAGGGAGTGGGGCTGGGCCTGGCGATCGTTTCCAAAATCGTCCACGAGCACGGCTGTACAATAAGCGTCGAGAGCCAGCCGGGCGAAGGCAGCGTGTTTCGCCTGCTGCTGCCGATCGCGACCGCATCATGAAGCATCGCATACTCATCGTCGAAGACGAGGAGAAGATGCGCCGTGTGCTCGAGCTCGAGCTCGAGTCGGCCGGTTTCGAGGTCGAGCAGGCGGGCACGGCCGAGGCGGCGCTGCGGCTGGCGGACCGCGTGGATCTGATTCTGACCGATCTCCGGCTGCCGGGGATGACCGGGCTGGAGCTGCTGGCGCGGCTCCGGCAGCAGAACGCGCAGACGCCGGTGGTGGTGATGACCGCCTACGGCACCGTCGAGAGCGCGGTCGAAGCCATGAAAGCCGGGGCGGCCGACTTTCTTCCCAAGCCGTTCTCGATGGACCACCTGAGGACGGTGGTCGGCAAGGGGCTCGAAGTCCGTGCGCTGCGCGACGAGAACCGGCAGTTGCGAGAGGAGCTGGGCCGGCGCTACCAGTTCGACGGCATCATCGGAGGCGGCGGGAAGATGAGGGAGATCCTGGCGACGGTCGAGCGAGTGGCGCCGACGCGGGCGACGGTGCTGCTGGCCGGCGAGACAGGGGTCGGCAAGGACCTGATTGCCCGCGCCATCCATCATCATTCGCCGCGGCGCGACCGGCCGTTCGTGAAGATCAACTGCACCTCGATCCCGGAGAACCTCATGGAGAGCGAGCTGTTCGGCTTCGAAAAAGGCGCGTTCACGGGCGCGGTGCAGGCCAAGCCGGGCAAATTCGAGCAGGCCGACACCGGCACGGTCTTTCTGGACGAGATCGGCGACGTGTCGCCGTCGATCCAGGTGAAGCTGCTGCGGGTGCTCCAGGAGCGCGAATTCGAGCGGTTGGGATCGAACAAGACGCGGCACATCGACGTGCGGGTGATCGCCGCCACCAACGCCGATCTGCGCGTCGCCCTCGAGCAAGGCACCTTTCGCGAGGACCTGTACTACCGCCTCAACGTCATCCCGATCAACATCCCGCCGCTGCGGGAGCGGAGCGAGGACATCCCGCGGCTGGCGGGCCATTTCGTGGGCAAGCTGTCGGCCGAGCTCGGCGCCAGCGCCCGGGTCATCAGCGCGGAGGCGGTCGAGCGGCTGATGGGCTACCACTGGCCGGGGAATGTCCGCGAGCTGGAGAACGTCATCGAGCGGAGCCTGGTGCTTTCCGGCGGCGATTCGATCGAGGCCCCCGATATCTTGCTCGACACGGCCTCCCCGCGCGCCCCGGCCGGCGAGTGGTCGCTGCCGGCGGGGATGACGCTGGAGGCCTGCGAGCAGGCCATGATTCGCGACGCGCTGCGCCGCGCCAACGGCAACAAGAGCCAGGCCGCGCGGCTGCTGGGCCTGACGCGCAATGCCTTGCGGTATCGGCTGGCGCAGATGGGGCTGGAAAGCAAAGACGAGCCGGGTTGAGGGACACCCGCTCGTTTGTCGGCCAGGGGAAAAGACTGCGTACCCGTATATACATATCGAGTTGACGGAAAGCCATCCACATGGTATGGTTGTTCTGTGAAGACCACTCTGGTCATCGACGATCAGCTCATACGCCGTCTCAAGCAGGAAGCAGCCAAGCGAGGCAGCACGGTTTCGGAACTGGTGGAGGCGGCCCTGCGGCTCCTCCTCCAGCAGCTGCGCCAGGTTCCTGCCGAGCTGCCACCGCTGCCCGCCTTTGACGGCGGGCGAAGCATGGTCGACATCGCCGATCGGGACGCGCTGTACCAAGCCATGGAGGGGCGTTGATGTTCGTGGTTGACACCAACGTCCTGGTCTACGCGGCGAACTCGGCTTGCCCGGAGCACGCAGCCTGCCGCAGCCTGCTGGAGCGAACGCGACCCCGCCCTTTACCGTGGTACACCACCTGGGGCATCCTCTATGAGTTCCTCCGGGTTTCGACTCACCCCCGGGTCTTCACGCAACCCTGGTCCATCGACCAGGCTTGGGACTTCGTGGCCGGCTTGCTGGCTTCTCCCAGTCTCGGAGTGCTGGTCGAAACGCCGCGGCATGCCGGCATCGCCGCTCGCTTGCTTGGCGACGTCCCGGCCATGAAGGGCAACTTGTTGCACGACGCCCATACCGCCGTTTTGATGCTAGAGCATGGCATTCGCCGCATCTATACCCGGGATACCGACTTTCACCGCTTTCCCTCCATCGAGGTTCTGGACCCCCTCGGCGAGTCTGAGTGAGCATCTAATCGGCGCCCGGACCGAAACTTTACCCCGACCCGAAGGGTTAGCTGGAGTCAGCCGGCGACTGGGTTGTGGTCATTGACATTTCAGGGGAATGAGGGGATTGCGGCGGTCGGGTAGTGTGGGTATACTAAGGTGCGCCGGGCGGGTGGACGCCTAGGGTAATCGCCTGACGGCAGGATCTGTGGGGGGCTTATGGCGGGGAAACTTCAGCTCAAAATAGCGCTCTGCATGGTGGGAGCCGGAGCGGTGTGGCTGGCGGCCGGAAGCGAAGCTGACACCGGCTCGGGCGGCGTCAACTGCTCGTTTCGATCCGATCCGGACGCGTTTCTTTCAGCGGAGAGCCGCGCCCGCGCCGGGATCCGCGAGCGCGTGAGCCGCCTGGACAAGTCGTTCGAGCGATCGGTGTCGGCCAGGAACGTGGCGCCCGGCGAGATTCCGAAGCGCAGCTTCATCGACGTCGAGATATTCGACGCGATGGCCAAGGCCGGGCTGCGCTCGGCGCCGCCGGCGACCGACGAAGAATTCCTGCGGCGGATTTACCTGGACCTGACCGGCCGGATCCCGTCGCCGGACGAGGTCAGGGGTTTCCTCTCCGACGCTTCGCCGGACAAGCGGACCGCGGTCATCGACCGTTTGCTGTATTCACCGGAGTTCACCGACAAGTGGACGATGTGGTTGGGCGACCTGCTGGAGAATACGGCCGTTTCCGCCAGCGTGAACCGCCAGGTCCCTGGCCGCAACGCCTTTCACAACTGGATCTGGAAAGCGGTGGCCGATGGCAAGCCGCTCAAAGAGGTCGCGTTCGAGGTCGTGGCGGCTCGCGGGTCCAACTACAACGACGACCAGGGCGCCACCGGCTTCTCGGTGGGCGCCCGGACGACGATGGGGCCGATCCAGGACAACTACGACATGATGTTGAACAAAGTGGCGACCACCTTTCTGGGAATGGCCCATTTCGACTGCGTGGTTTGCCATGACGGCCGGCGCCACCTGGACCAGTTGAGTCTCTGGGGTAAAGAGGCCACTCGCCTGGATGCCTACAAAATGGCGGCGTTCTTCTCGCGGATTCGTCAGACGACTAACGGAGATCGCGGCGATCCGTTGTTCCAGAGTTTTGTGGTCACCGACGTCGTCACGGGCGCCTATGACCTCAACACCAACTTCGGCAACCGTCCCAACCGGGTGGCGATCGGCGCGCTGCGGACGGTGACGCCCGAGTATTGGGTGTCGGGCGCCAAGCCGCCCGACGGCGACTGGCGGGTAGCGTTCGCCGAGAACCTGATGCGGGATCCGATGATGGCCCGGAATCTCGCCAACCGGATCTGGCGAGAGGTGTTCCAACTCGCGCTGGTCGAGCCGGTGGACGGGCTGGACCCGGCGCGGCTCGATCCGAAGAATCCGCCGCCGGCGCCCTGGAGCTTGCAGGCGGTCCACCCGCAATTGCTCGAGCAGCTCTCGCGGGCGCTGTTCGAGTCCAATTACAATCTGCGCGAGTTCCTGCGGCTGCTCACCGAGTCGTCGGCCTACCAGCTCAGCTCGCGGTATGAAGACGGGTGGAAGGCGGACTACGTACCCTACTTCGCGCGCCACTATGCGCGGCGGATGGAAGGCGAGGAGGTCCACGACGCCATTGTCAAGGCCACCGGGATATTTACGACTTACACGGTCCAGGGATGGGGTGACCCGGTGCGGTGGGCCATCCAGTTGCCCGAGCCAGCCGAGCCGCGCGGCAACGGCGCCTCGCTGACGTTCCTCAACGCCTTCTTCCGCGGCAATCGCGACGGCCTGCCGCGCAGCCAATCCGGGTCGATCTTCCAGCAGCTCTACCTGATGAACGACGTTTTCGTGACGAACCGCGTGCGGGTGTCCGCCTCGCCGACGCTGCAAGCGGCGTCCCGGCTCGCCCGCAACGACGAGCTGATCGACGAAATATTCCTGCTGTTCCTGTCGCGCCGGCCATCGGCCCACGAGCGCGGAACTGCGCTGTCGCACTTGCAGGGCGCGACGACGGCGGCGGCCCGCAACACGGCGATCGAGGACCTGGCCTGGGCCTGCCTCAACAAGTCGGAGTTCATCCTGAGCTATTAGCGGGAGGATCCAGTCATGAAGGACCGCTTTGGATTCGATTCGAGCAAGGTGATGCCGACGCAGTTCTGGCGCCGGCCGCAGATCGGCCGCCGGCTGTTTTTCCGCCACGTCGCCAGCGCCGTGGGCGGATACTTCCTGCTGCCGTCACGGCCCGCCGAGACCGTCGCCCAGGCGGCGGCGCAGCCGATCGGGACGGCCAAGCACTGCATCTTCGTCCTGATGGCCGGCGGACCGAGTCACGTCGACACGTTCGATCTCAAGGAAGGGCCGTGGCTGCCGCAGGCTTTCCAGCCGACCAGCTATGGCGACGTCCGGTTCCCGCGTGGAGTCATGCCGCGCTTGTCGGAGCAGTTGGACTCGGCCGCGCTGCTGCGCTCGGTTCGATCCTGGACCGCCGTCCACAATCTGGGCCGCACCTGGCTTCAGATAGGCCGCAACCCGGCCGCCAGCCAGTCGAAAGTGGCGCCTCACATCGGGTCGGTGGTTTCCTTCGAATTGTCTCCCACGCCGGGGCAGACGACGCTGCCGGCTTTTCTGGCGCTGAACGCCGGCACCGACACGCCGGGTTCCGGGTTTCTGCCACCAGCGCACTCGGCCTTCATGGTGAGCCCCGGCGGCGGCGGGCTCGGACCGACGCTGCACCGAGACGGCGCGGCGGTGTTCGATCGCCGCTACGGCCTGCTGCTCAAACTGGACACCGAGGAGCGCGCGTTGAATGAGCTGGGGCCCAAATCGGCCGAAATGCAGGCTTTCAATCTCAGCGCCCGGAACCTCATGTACAACACCCAGGTGGATCGCGCCTTCATTTTCGACAACAACGAGCGGGCCCGCTACGGTAATACCGCGTTCGGCAACGCCTGCGTGACGGCGCGCAACCTGGTGCGGTCCGAACTTGGCCCGCGGTTCATCCAGATCAACGTCGGAGGGTGGGACAACCACGGCGGCATTTACGGCGGCGCATTCAATGCCGGCAATCAGAATTCGCTCATCCGCCAGTTCGACACGGCGCTCGGCACGCTGATCGCCGACCTGAAGGCCGACGGGCGGCTCGACGACACGCTGATCGTCGCCATGGGCGAGTTCGGGCGCACGGTGGGGAATCTCAACGCCGGCGGCGGCCGCGACCACTTCGTGCAGCAGGCCGTATTCATGGCCGGGGCGAAGATCCGCGGGCCCCGAGCGATCGGCGGGACCGACGATGTCGGACGGCTGACGGTCGATCCAGGCTGGTCGCGGGGCCGCGACATCCGTACCGAGGACATCGAGGCGACCATATACTCGGCGCTCGGCATCGACTGGACGAAGGCACGGCTGGATGCGCCGCTCGGGCGCTTCCTCTACGTGCCGGAATCGGACAAGGACATTTACGCGCCGATCCAGGAGCTGTGGAGCTAACCGGGCCCGGGCAGTTGACCTGCGCGGCCGGGCTGCCAGCGTAACAGCCACCGCTCGAGGCGGTGCACACCGGCGGAGACCGCCAGCACCACCGCGCTGAGAATCGCGATTCCCGCCATCACCCCGGTCGTGTCGAAGACGCCTTCGGCCTGGGCGATCAGGTAGCCGACGCCGCGCGAAGCGCCCAGGTACTCGCCGACGACGGCGGCGATGATGGCAAAGCCGATACTGATGTGCAGGCTGGAGAAGATCCACGCCAGCGTGCTCGGCATCACCACGTGACGGATCAGTTGCCGCTCGCTGGCGCCGAGCATGCGCGCGTTGTCGAGCAGCACCGGGTCGACTTCCCGGACTCCCTGGAACGTGTTGAAGAACACGACGAAGAAGACGCTGACCACCCCGAGCGCCACCTTCGACCAGATCCCCAGTCCGAACCACAGCAGAAAAAGCGGCGCCAGCACGATGCGGGGCAGTGCATTGCCGACGTAGATGTAGGGCGCCAGGATCTGGGCCAACCGCCGAACCCGTCCGAGCAGAAAGCCCGCTACGACGCCGAGCAGCGCTCCCAGGACAAAGGCCAGCAGCGCCTCCAGTAGCGTGACCGCCAGGTGTTCCCAGATCGATCCGTCGACGATCCACTTCCGGACTCGCAGCGCGATGTCACTGGGGCGGCTAAAGAAGAACGGATCGATCCAGCGCCGGGTCGAGAGACCTTGCCAGAGCCCGAGGAGGGCGACGCCGAGCGAGAGCTGCCAGAACAAGACCGTCGTTTTAGGACCGCGCATTGAGGACCTCGACGCGCAGATCGGACCAGATCCGGCGGTAGATCTCGATGAACCGCGCATCGGTGCGGATATCGACCAGGCCGCGAGGCCGCTCGAGCGGGATCTCGTAGCTGGCGAACACGCGGCTGGCGGGGCCGGCCGACATCAGCACGACGCGATCGGAAATGGCGATCGCTTCCTCGAGATCGTGGGTGACGAAGAGGATCGTTTTTCGCTCCGCCGACCACAGATCGAGAAGCTCGGTTTCCATACGCTGTCGGGTGTGCACATCGAGCGCGCTGAACGGCTCGTCCATCAGCAGGATGTCGGGACTGACGATCCACTGCTGCGCCATCGCCGCGCGCTTTCGCATCCCGCCGCTCAATTGATGCGGGAAGTGGCCGCCGAAGCCATCGAGACCCACGCGCCGGATCCATTCGCGGCCGCGCGCGCTCAGCTCGGCCGAAGACGCGCCGCGCAGCCGCAGACCGAGGACGATATTGTCGAGCACGGTCTTCCACGGCAGCAGCGCATCCTGTTGGAACATGTACCCGGCGCGGCGGTTGATTCCCTCGAGCGGCGCGCCGCCGATCTCGACCCGGCCTTCGGCGGGCGGCGTCAGGCCGGCGGCGATGTGGAGGATCGTCGATTTGCCGCAGCCGCTCGGGCCGACCAACGAGACGAACATCCCCGGGGGAATCTCGAAGTCGATCGCCTCGACGGCGGTGTAGCGATCGCCGGCGGGGGTGAGAAACCTCTGCGTCACGCCGCGAAACCGGACGGCGGGAGTGGAGGGATCTGTCACGGATCAAACCATCATACTGGAGCGCGGCCGGCGTCCCTACGCGGGCCAGGGTCCGGTGAGAAGATCCAAAAATGTGAGATCCAACCGCCGCCCGGCGCGCGTATAATGACCGACGTAGGCCTCACCCGAAGAGGAGGGTCCATCGATGCGCTGTTGTCGCGTCATTTTCTCCTTCCTGCCGGCCGCCGCCTCCCTGGCGGCAACCGTCTCCCCGCGGCTGGTCCAACAACGTTTCGGCGAGCTTCCGCTGCGATTCGAGCCCGCGACCGGCGCCGCCGGTCCGCGAGCGCAGTACGGAGTGCGAGGCCAGGGCTTCGCACTTTCGCTCGGTCCGGCGGGCTTCGTCATCCAACGACGGAAAGATCCGGTGGGCGTACGGTTTCTCGGGGCCGATCGCCGCGCCCGCCCCGAGGCTCTCGAAGAGCTGCCCGGCAAGACCAACTACCTGCTGGGCAGCGATCCGCGCGGCTGGCGCACCGGGGTTCCGGCATTCGCCCGGATTCGTTACGAATCGGTTTATCCCGGCGTGGACCTCATCTATTACGGCAACCAGCGACTGATCGAACACGACTTCCATGTCCGTCCCGGCGCCGATCCGGCCCGAATCCGGCTGGCATTCGATGGCATCCGCTCGATGCGGCTCGATGCGGCGGGCGACCTCATCCTGGAGGCCGGCGGCGGCGAGGTGAGTCTCAAGGCCCCATTCGCCTACCAGGAGGAACAGGGCGTGCGGGTCCGCGTTCCCGCCTCGTATCGAATTCTGGCGGGCAACCAGGTTGCGTTTCGGATCGGCGCCTGGGACCCGGGCCGCGCACTCACCATCGACCCGGTGCTCGTCTGGTCCAGCTATGCCGGCGGCAGCGACGACGACCGCGGACTCGATATCGCCGTGGACGGGCAGGGGAACAGCTACGTGGTGGGCGACACCATTTCCACCAACTTCCCAACGGTGAACGCCGTGCAACGGACTTTCGGCGGCAAAGGGTCGTTCTCCGGCGACGCGTTCGTCGCCAAGCTCAGCGCCGACGGCCGATCGCTGATGTATGCCACCTACCTGGGCGGCAGCGGCGATGAGCGATCGCGGGCGATCGCCGTGGACATGGAAGGAAACGCATATGTGACCGGCGACACCGATTCGCGGAACTTCCCGGTCACCATGGGCTCATTCCGGCCCACGTACAACGGTGGAACCTACGACGCATTCGTCACCAAGCTGAACGCGACCGGCTCGATGCTGGTTTACTCGACATACCTCGGCGGCGCCGACAACGATTTTGCCCTGGACATTGGCGTGGACGCGATGGGCAACGCTCACGTCGCCGGGCGCACCTTCTCGACGAACTTTCCGACGAGGAATCCGATTCAGGCGAACTTTGGGGGGCGCATCTTCGACGCCTTCATCACCAAGCTGAACGCGACGGGATCGGCGCTGGTCTACTCGACCTATCTCGGCGGAAGTCTGACCGATGAAGCCTACGGGATCGCGGTGGACGGCGCCGGCAACGCCTGCGTGGCCGGATTCACGAACTCGGGCGATTTTCCCACCGCCCGCCCGTTGCAGGGCACCCGCCGCGGGGGTTTCGACGCCTTCATCGCCAAGCTGCCGCCCGCCGGCGACCGGCTGATTTACTCGACCTTTTTCGGCGGGCGCGGCGACGAGTTCGTGAACGCCGCCGCGATGGACGCCTCGGGGAATTGCTATATCACCGGCCTGACGGACTCGACCGACTACCCGACCATGAATGCGTTTCAGGGCGCCTTCGGCGGCCGGTTCGACGCTTTCGTGACGAAGATCGACTCGACCGGAGGCGCGCTCGTCTATTCCACCTATCTGGGCGGCGCCGCCTACGACCAAGGTTCGGGCATCGCCGTGGACGGGATGGGCATGGCGACCCTGGTTGGCGCGACGGAATCGACCAACTTCCCGCTGGCCGACGCCGTTCAGCGCGAATACAGGGGCGGCAGCCGCGAGGGCACCCTGTTGACGCTGCAAGTGGACTCACAGACGCCCGGGACCGTCAGCTTCCGGCTGATCAATGTTTCTCCCGACGGCTTCGCGACGCGATTGAGCGCCGACGGACGGTCGGCGGTCTATTCGACGTACCTGGGCGGCACGGGCGACGATCTGTTGTTCGGAGTGGCGGTCGACGGCGCCGGCAACACCTACCTCACAGGAGAGACCACGTCGACGGATTTCCCGTCGATGAATCCGCTGCAACCGGCCAACGCCGGCGGGCGGCGCGACGCGGTGATGGTGAAGTTCTCGAATACGCCGGCCCGGCCGACGCTCAGCAACGTTTTGGCCGCCGGTTTCCAGCCCGGATCGCTGGCGCCGGAGTCGCTGGCGGCGGCATTCGGACCGAACCTCGCCACGACCACCGAATCGGCGGCGTCAACGCCGCTGCCGACCACGCTCGGGGGAACCAAGGTCGCAGTGACCGACAGCGGCGGCACGACCCGCGACGCAGGTTTGATCGCAGTTTCTCCCGGCCAGGTGAACTACCTGATGCCGCCAGGCACCGCACCCGGTCCGGCCACGGTCAAGGTGACCAACGGCGCCGGCGCCGAGATCACCGGGACGGTGATGATCGAGCCGGTCGCGCCGGGCCTGTTCGGGTTGAATACCGCCGGCCTGGCGGCGGCGTTCGCATTGAAAGTGGGCGCCGACGGCACCCAAACCACCCAGCCGGTTTTTCAGGCCGACGACCAGGGACGGATCGTTCCGCTGCCCATCGAAATGGGCGATCCGACCGACCAGGTCATCCTGCTGTTGTTCGGCACCGGATTCCGGTTTCAAACATCGATGTCGGCGATGATCGGCGGCGTTGGTTCCAACGTTCTGTTCGGCGGCCCCCAGGGGGGCTTTGACGGACTCGACCAGGCCAACGTCTCCATTCCACGCCGGCTGATCGGGCGCGGCGATGTTCCGATCGAGATCATCGCCAACGGGAAACGTGCCAACGTGGTCCGGGTGACGATCGGAGGCACGCCTCTGCCGCCGATGATCACCGCGGTCAATCCTGCCGGCGCGGAGGCCGGCCAGACCGTTGCCGCGCTGACGATCGCCGGCGATGGCCTGCAAAACGTTACCGCCATCGAATTCATGCCTCCGGACGGGATCACGGTTACCAACGTACGGGCTGGCTTCAACAGCGTCACGGCGCAAATGGTGATCGCGCCCACTGCGAGCCTTGGCGGGCGGCAGGTTGTCGTGGTGTCTCCGCAGGGCATTTCGAATCCCCTGCCGTTCACGGTGCTGGCGCCGACGCTGCCGCGAATCACCTCTCTGAATCCGGCCAACGGGGTCATCGGGCAAACGATCAACACACTCACGATTGGCGGGGAGAATTTCGGAGGCGTCAGCGCGCTCAATTTTTCGCCGGCCACCGGACTCACCGTGACAAACATCGTCGCCACCGCGACTCAGGTGACGGCTCGCCTGGCGATCGCCGTGAGCGCCGCCCTCGGAACGCGGCAGCTCTCGGTCACCTCGCCGCGCGGAATGTCCAACGCGGTCGCGTTCGCGATCCAGGCGCCCGGCCCCCCGGTGATCAGCGCCGTGAATCCGACGAGCGCGGAAGCCGGTGACACGCTGGCCTCGCTCACCATCATGGGGGACAACCTGCAAACCGTGACCAGCATTGAATTGACGCCTTCGGCGGGAATCACGGTCACCAACGTCCGGCCAGCCGTGAACAGCGTTATGGTGCAGATCGCGATCGCGCTGACGGCGGCCCCCGGCGCGCGCCAGGTCGCCGCGGTATCTCCTCAAGGACGATCGAACACCGTCCAGTTCATGGTTCTCGCGTCGACAAGGCCGCGAATCGATTCGGTGAATCCGGCGGGCGGGGGCATTGGGCAAACCGTCGTCATCACGATTGTCGGGCAGAATCTGCAAGGCGCCACGGCGGTCAATATCTCGCCGTCCATCGGCCTCAGCGTGTCGAATATCGCCGCCACCGCGACGCAGGTGACCGCCAGTGTGTCGATCTCGTTTACGGCTACCATCGGGACGCGGCAGCTCTCGGTCGCCACACCCCAGGGGACCTCCAACTCGTTGTCGTTCGCGGTCCAGCCGCCTCCGCCCGGACCGCCCGTCATCGATAACGCAAGCCTGTCGATCAGCGGATCGGCCGCTTCTTACACGAGGACGGGGGCCTTCGATTTCGCCGACGGCGACGGCGACATCACATCGGCCGCCAAGGTCAAGTTCGCCGTCTCGGCCCCGGGCGCCAGTTGCACGACGACCGTTTCCGGCTCGTTCCTGAATCGCCCGGGGCAGAACAGCGGGCGGATCACCTACTCGCTATCGGGTGGGGGCGCCCAGCTGACGTTCTCGGGATCGGTGTCGGTGAGCTTCTCGCTGATAGACGCCGCCGGCAACGAGAGCAACGTCGTGTTGTTTACGCTGACCCGGTGGTACTGCTAGCGATTACAACTTCATCTGCTTGCGGATGAACGCCAGGTCCCGCGCGATCGCATCGAGCTCGTCGGGCGGATCATACTCGACGTGGAGCGAGATGGGGCCGGTGAAACGCGCCTCGAACAGCAGCGCGAAGAAGCGCGGCCAGTCGACCATGCCTTCGCCGAGCGGGCACATTCTCATTCGCCACTGGCGGCCGGCTTTTTCCCAGTAGAAATCTTTCAGCGCGACCATCTTCAGCCGGGGAGCGGCCATCTGGAGCGCCAGGCGCCAGCCGGCGGCGCCGCCTTCGGCGGTGGCGTGACACGGATCGAAGTAGTAGCCGACCCAGCGCGGGTCGAGGCCTTCGATGATCGAGCGGGTGTCCCAGACCGGCGAGCCGACGTAGTCGCCGGAGTGGTTGTGAAAGCCCGCCTGGATGCCATACTCGATGCCGAGCGCGACCAGACCCTCGACGGCACGGCGCACTTCGCCGACTCTCTTCTCGACCTCCGGCCCCTGATAGCGCCAGTAGCCGAGCTTGTAAAAGGGGACACGGAGGCGGGCGGCGGTCGAGAGGGTCGGGCGGGCCGCCGGGTCGGAGGCGGCGACCAGGCCGGTGGAAATCATCGGCACCTCGACGCCGTGCGCGCGGATCGCTCCGACGGCGCGGGGCAGGTCTTCGGCAACGCGGTCGGGAAGGACGTGCCCGCCGGGGCGTACGGTCAGGTCGACTCCATCGAAACCCAGCCGGCGGACGGTCTCGCCGAGCTCGTCATAGTTGAGCTTCGGAAGATGCTTCGAGAACAGGCACAAGCTGGGGCGTGAGGGCGCGGCCGCCAGCGGAGCGGCCGCGGTCAGAGCCAGGAACTCGCGGCGGATCATGATTCACCCCAGCTTATACGGCGCGCGATACTGGTAGTGCAGATACCGGTTCGCCGCCGGGTTGTTGGTGAATTTTTCGGCGCGCGCGTCCCACTCCAGGTGGCTTCTGGTCTTCAACGCGATGTTGGCGATCAGCGTCGCCGATGTCGACAGATGCCCGGTGACGATGTCGCAATTGCACCGCGCGCGGCTCTTGACGCAATCGAGGAAATTCCGCGCATGGAAGGCCGTATCCTGGCTGCCTTTGGCGGCCCGCGGCTCGATGAGTTTCCGGCGGCCGGCGCGGGCGCGCTGCTCGGTGATCCGATCGAGCGGCGTGCGGGCGAATCGCGGCTCGTCGCCCACCGTCTCGGGGACGACCTCCCACCGGTTCGAGTGAAGGTACAGGGTGCCCTTGGTGCCGCGCAGCTCCATCTCCGCGTTCTGGACGTTGCCGGGTGCGGCATTGGCGTTGTACTGCGAGAACACGACCAGCGTCGGGCCTTCGTACTGCCACAGAACCTCGAGCGTGTCGGGGATCTCGCGATTGTCGTCGACGGCGTACTTGCCGCCGAGCGCGGTGGCCGCCAGCGGCGCGTCCTTGCCGAGGCACCACCGCAGCATGTCGATGTAGTGCACGCCGAAGTTGGTGAGCTGGCCGCCGGAGTAATGGTAGAACCAGCGGAAATTGTAGAAAGTGCGGTTCCTGTTATAGGGCGCTCTTGGCGCCGGCCCGAGCCACTGCTCGAAATCATAGTCGGCCGGCGCCGGCCCGTCGGGCGGCTTGCCGATCCCGCCGGGCCACTCGTTCTGGATGTGGAAGCCTTTGGCGACGGTGACGTGGCCGATCCCGCCGGAACGGACGAACTCGGCGGCTTCCTGGAGAAATTTCGACGAGCGGCGATGGATGCCGACCTGGACGACGCGTCCGGTTTTGGCGGCGACCTCGACCATGCGCCGGCCCTCGACAACGGTGAGCGACAGCGGCTTCTCGACGTAGACGTCTTTCGCGGCGTGGCAGGCGTCGATGAACTGGAGGGCATGCCAGTGATCGGGGGTGGCGATGGCGACGGCGTCGACTTCCTTGTCATCGAGGACGCGCCGGTAATCCTTGTACTTTTTGGGGGTGGCGCGGGACTTGCCGATGGCGAAATCCATATAGTCGTCGCGCAGGTCACAGACCGCCACCGTCTGCTGATCGCCGTGTTCGAGGAAGGCGTCGTGTACCTGGTCGCCGCGGTTGCCGAGACCGATGTAGCCCATCCGCACGCGATCGTTGGCTCCGAGAACGCGCGAGTATGAGAGCGCGGTGGCGGCGCCGGCGGCGCCGGAGAAATCTCTGCGTGTCATGAGTTCATAATATATCCTGTTGGCCATGAGCTTGCGCGCGTTCGCGGCGGCATGGCTGGCCGCCGGAACCCTGATGCCCGCCCCGATCCTCGTGCACGGCCACCGCGGCGCCCGCGCCGTCCGCCCCGAGAACACGATGGCCGCCTTCGAATACGCGATCACCGCCGGGGTCGATGTCCTGGAGCTGGACCTGGCGGTCACCAAGGACAACGTGCTGGTGGCCTCGCACGATCCGGTCCTGAATCGGAAGATCTGTCGCGGCCCGCAAGGGATGAGCACAGTGATTCGCGAGCTGACGCTCGACCAGGTGCGGCAGTTCGACTGCGGCTCGATCCCGAATCCGGACTATCGGAAGCAGCAGCCGGTCGCCGGCGCCCGCGTGCCGGCGCTCGACGAGGTGTTCGCGCTGGCCGGCCGCGGAGCGTTCGAGTTCAATATCGAGACGAAGATCTTCCGCGACAAGCCGCGGTATACGCCGCCGCCGGAAGTATTCGCGCTGCTGGTACTGGAAGCGATCCGGCGGCACCGGCTCGAGAGCCGCGTCATCGTCCAGTCGTTCGACTTCCGGACGCTGGCGGCGATGAAAAAGCTCGACGCCCGTATCCGCCTGGCGGCGTTGATCGAGAGACCCTGGCAGGACTTTGTCAAGTCGGCCCGCGAGGCCGGCGCGACGATCATCTCGCCTCAGTACCGGCTGGTGACTCGGGAAAAAGTGGAGGCGGCGCACGAGGCCGGTCTGGAGGTGGTGGCCTGGACGGCCAATGAGGCCAAGCAATGGGACGCGCTGATCGCGGCCCGGGTGGACGCGATTATCTCCGACGATCCGGCGGAGCTGATCGTGTATCTAAAGAAGCGCGGGCTAAAGTAAGGCGCAGGCGCTCGAGAACCCGCGCGGCCACTTCGCCCGGATCGCGGATCTCGAGCACGTCGAAACCGGCGGCGCGGCCGCTGGCGATGCCGGCCACGGAGTCCTCGACGACCAGCGCCGAGCGAGCCCCGAGGCGGCGGGCGGCCTCGAGGTAGGGATCGGGCGCCGGCTTGAGCCGGGCGACATCCTCTCCGCAGACGACGGCGCCGAAGGCGTCGCGAATCCCGGCCGACTCGAGCGGCGGCTCGACCTCGGCACGGCCGCTCGAGCTCACCACGGCGAGCTTGTAATCGGGAAGACTTCTGACCAGCTCGATGGTGGCGGGCGGGATGGGAACGCGGGCCGCAATCCGCTCGCGAAACAGCGCGCGCTTGCGCGGATAGACCGCCCACACCCGGTCGAAGTCCGCCGGCGGGTCGACGCGGCGGCACAACTCGAGAACCATCGCGCGGTCGGCGATTCCGACGCAAACGCGGCGGTAGGTTTCCCAATCGAGAGGCACGCCGAGAGGCGCCAGAATGTCCCGCCAGCAGGTGAAGTGGACCGGCTCGCTGTCGATCAGAACTCCATCGAAGTCAAACAGGACGGCTTGGTAGCGAGGCAAGACCCGGCGCGCCTCAACCCGGAAAACGCAAGCTGCCAAGCATCGCTTCGAATGTGGCCTCGATGTTGCGGAACTCGCTTTCGGGGGCGATGAAGATCATGTAAAAGAGGCCTTCGGGGCGGGCGACGGTGAGCAGCATGTCGACCTCGGTCTGGCCGCGAAACGGGGATTCGGAATAGAGCGGGGTGAGCAAACCGGATTGGCCGTCGACGTTCACCCGGCGCGTCCGGTCGCGGCCGAGGCGCAAGGTGGGCATGTCCCGCTGCATTCGGCGAATCAATTCGGCGGTGTCGCGGCGGAGATCGACCGCCCGCCGGTCTTCGGGGAAATGGTAGCTGATCATGACGCCGTAGCTCACCTCGACGGAGCCGTCCCGCCCTCGCCCAATGCCGCCGCGCGGCGCGATGGTGACCATGGCCGCGTCCTGGTCCCCGAAGGTTTCCCAATTGTCCGGGTGGCCGACGATGAACGCGCGGCTGCGAAAGCTCTTGAAGTTCGACGACGGGCGCGGGATGGCGGCCGCGCTCACCGGCTCGGGCGCGCGCGGGGATTCCTTGATGCTTTTGACCACTTCCTTCATGCGCGCCAACTCGCCGCTGTCGGCGTCGTAGTCGCGACGCGGCAGGTAGCGGATCTCCTGCTCGACCGCTTTCGTCCGGTTCCCCGGATTGGGATGGTCGGAAAAGAACTGGGAGATTCCGCCGCGCTGGCCGGTTTCGGCCTCGAGCTTCTCGAAGAAGCGGGCCATCTCGATGGGGTTGTAGCCGGCCTGCGACATCACCCGCGCGCCGAGCAGATCGGCGTCGCGCTCGGCGTTGCGCGAATACTTGAGCAGCACCGAGCCGGCGCCGAAGCCGATCCCGAGCTGCGCCAACTGACCGACGATGGAGCCGCTGCCGACCACGGCTCCGGCCACCATCGCCGGCAACTGGATCAAGTTCGCCTTCGAAGCCTGATTGGTGCCGTGCCGCAGCGCGACGTGCGCAATCTCGTGCGCCAGCACGCCGGCCAGTTGCGCCTCGTTATCGGCGGCCGCCAACAGACCGGTGTGAACGTAGGCGGGGCCGCCGGGCAGGGCGAACGCGTTAATGCTCTTGTCGGCGATCACTTTGAAGCTGTAGGGGTACTTGTCGGCCTGCGGCTGGGCGGCCAGCTTGCGGCCGACCCGGACGACAAAGTCGTTCAGATCGCCCTGGTCGACGATTCTCACCTGCCGCTCGATCTGTTTAGCGCCTTCCTGGCCGAGCTGAATGTCCTGTTGTTTCGAGAACAGATTAAAGCCCGGCTTCAGCTCGCGCTGCTGGGCGAAGCCGTTGAAGCCGGCGCCCAGAACCATCACTAGCGGAAAGACGAAACGGCGGGATCGTGCCAGGCTCATGCGCGCACCCTCCTGAGTCAACGACGGTTTCACCGTTGACTGGTTCAAGCGACGGGTCGCCGTTCCGCCCGAGGGCGGAATGCGGTCGGCCCGCCGGCCGCTGAGTCAACGACGGTTTCACCGTTGACTGGTTCAAGCGACGGGTCGCCGTTCCGCCCGAGGGCGGAATACGGTCGGCCCGCCGGCCGCTGAGTCAACGACGGTTTCACCGTTGACTGGTTCAAGCGACGGGTCGCCGTTCCGCCCGAGGGCGGAATACGGTCGGCCCGCCGGCCGCTCCAGGAGTATGGATGCCTCCGGCGTCCGGAGCGTTTCGCCGCCCGCGAGAGCGACGCCAGAGGCCAACTTACCACATCCGGACGTTCGCGCCGTCCGGTTGGATCTGGGATAATCATGAAATGCTGCAACCGACATCCAAGATCTGGCACAACGGGCGTTTCATCGCCTGGGACGACGCCCGGATCCATGTCCTGTCCCACGTGGTCAGTTACGGCTCCTCGGTCTTCGAGGGCGTCCGTTGCTACCGTACGAAGTCGGGCCCGGCCGTCTTCCGTCTGCGGGAGCACGCACGACGGATGGTGGATTCGGCCCGAATCTACCGCATGGATCTCGGTCATTCGATCGACGAGCTGTGCGAGGCGATGCTCGAGCTGGTGCGGGTCAACGGGATGGAGGAATGCTATATTCGCCCGATTGCGCTGCGCGGTTACGGCGATATCGGCGTGCATGGCGGCAACAATCCGATTGAAATCTACATCGCCTGTTGGGAATGGGGCAGCTATTTGGGCGAGGAAGCGCTGGCCCAGGGAGTCGACGTTTGCATCTCGTCGTGGACGCGGAACGCCCCGAACACGACGCCGACGCTGGCCAAAGCCGGAGGCAACTACCTCAACTCGCAGCTCATCCGGATGGAGGCGCAGGTGAACGGATATAGCGAAGGCATCGCGCTGGACGAGGCCGGCTATGTGAGCGAAGGCTCCGGCGAGAACGTGTTCCTGGTCCGTGACGGAGTCATTTACACGCCGCCGCTCGCCAGCGCCGTTCTGCCCGGCATCACGCGCGACTCCGCCCTGTTGCTGTGCGAGGACCTGGGAATCGCGGTGGTCCAGACGATGATTCCGCGCGAGCTGCTCTATATCGCCGACGAGCTGTTTTTCACCGGCACGGCGGCGGAGATTTCGCCGGTCCGCTCGGTCGACCGGATCGAGATCGGCAGCGGCCGGCGCGGGCCGGTTACCGAAAGGCTCCAGAAGGAATTCTTTGGGATTGTTGGCGGGACAATCGACGATCGCTTCGGCTGGCTGACACCGGTGCGGGTTCCGGTGCCGGCGCTTGGCTGAGGCCGTGGCGGACCGGAGGAGATCCGCAGGCGCCTAACCGGCGGCCACCTCCCCCGAGATTCCCGCCCGCCAAGCGCCCGCTTGGGATCCTCAATGGGTGTAACCGAAATCAGGGGGGGAAATCCAGCAGCGCGGCGTGGATTTGAACAACTATTTCTCATTTATTATCTGGGTGTTATCCGGCGGAGGCTGTGAACGGCCTGTGGATAAAACAGAGGGCTTATGAATTGTATCGGACGGGATCTGGCCACCGGGGCGGCGATCGAGGTCGGCTTCGACAACGTCATCGAGGCGGTCGACCCGGCTCCGACACCGGCCGGCGAGGGGCGCTGGCTGGCGCCTGGGTGGATCGATCTGCAAGTGAACGGCTTCGCCGGCGTCGATTATTGCTCGCCGGCGACCCCGGCGGAGGAAATCGGCCGGTCCATTCGCGCCCAGTACTCGACCGGAGTGACGCGATTCTTTCCGACGGTGATCACGGGCACGCCGGACGGCATGAGGGGAGCGTTACGGAACCTGGCGCGGGCCCGAACTTCGCTGCCCGAGGGCCGGGCGATCGAAGGGTTCCACGTGGAAGGGCCGCACATCTCGCCGGAGGACGGGCCGAGGGGAGCGCACCCGAGACACTGTGTCCGGCCGCCGGATATCGATGAGTATCGCCGTTGGCAGGAGGCGACCGACAACGGTGTGCGCCTGGTGACGCTGGCGCCGGAATGGCCGGGCGCCACTCGATACATCGAGGCGCTGGTGCGCGAAGGAGTCGTGGTCAGCATCGGGCATACCCAGGCGA
>Ga0247727_10004596_pt1 | contig 29077 bp, 21 predicted proteins | sample WisWelCaveWW1625_FD_202498 | JGI IMG/M metagenome (GOLD analysis project Ga0247727, IMG submission 202498) | Biofilm microbial communities from Wishing Well Cave, Virginia, United States - WW16-25 | ecosystem: Environmental > Aquatic > Deep subsurface > Groundwater > Cave microbial mat | place...
TTCAGGCGATCGAGGAGGGCGTCCTTTTCAGCGGCGGTCAACGAGCACCTCCGGCGAACTTCTGGCGGACGAGCAGCGCATCGACGAACTTCAGGACGGCCTCGGCGAGCTTGGGGAGGAGATAGGCCGGGGGCCTTTTGCGGAGGCGCGCCAGGCGCTGGCCGAAGGTCTCTGGTGTCTTCATGGTTCGGCACATGGCGAGCAGAGCGCACTCCTCCAGGGACTGAGCCTCAAAGATCGCGTTCATTCTGTGGGCTCCTTCCCTGCGCCCCTGGGGCGACACCTAAATCCTGTTGACAGGACTATTCCAAAATCGTCCTTGATGCGCATCGCTTCGATCCGGGCTCGTTCGGGGCCGACAACGCGCGGATCCCTCTTGACAGGGTTCCCGAGAAACCGGGGGTCGGGCACATACGTGAGCAAGGAGGCACCGGGGGGCTCGGCGGTGCGGCGCTGCGCGCCGCATCACGAGCCTTCAGCGTGAGAAAGGGCATGCTTACGATTCCCGGCGCTGCCGGCGGCCCATGGCGTCGTAGGTGGCGTACTTGTAGGTCTCGGAGAGGGTCGGGTAGTTGTAGCAGGTCTGGATGAACAGATCGGCCCCCTGGCCGGCGAGCATGGCGGTCAGGCCGATGTGGATCAGCTCCGAGGCCTGCTCCCCGATGATGTGCGTCCCGGCGAGGCGCATGTCGTCGCGCCTGAAGACGAGCTTCAGGACGCCGTGCTCGTCGCCGATGATCTGGCCGCGCGCGTTGGAGCGGAATGCGGCGCGGCCGACCACGACATCGAGCCCCTTGTCCTTCGCCCCGGCCTCCGTCTCCCCCGCCGCGGAAACCTCCGGGATGGTGTAGATGCCGTACGGCAGGATGGGCGCCAGGGCGCTCTTGTAGACGAGGTGGAACGCGTCGCACATCGCCAGGCGCGCCTGCTCCATCGAGGTCGAGGCGAGGGCTGGGAAGCCGATGACGTCTCCCGCGGCATAGATGTGCGGCACGCGGGTGCGGTAGCGGTCGTCGACCTCGAGGAGGTCCCGCTTCCCGCCTTGCAGCCCGGCGGCGGCGAGATCGAGATCGCCGGTGTTGCCACTCCGGCCCGAGGCGACCAGGATCGTCTCGACCTCCACCACCGCCTGCGATGCCAGAACGATCCGGTACCCCGCCGCCACGGGATCGACCCGCTCGACCGCGTCCGGCATCCTGAACTCGATGCCCAGCGCCGCCATCCTCTCGGTGAGCGCCGTGGCGATCTCGTCGTCCAGGAACGACAGCAGCCGGTCGCGCGCCTCGATTAGTGTGACCCGGATGCCGAGCGCCGCGAACATGCAGGCGTACTCGCACCCGATGACGCCGCCTCCCGCCACCGCCATGGAGGCCGGGATTGCCTCGATTCCGAGGATGGTGTCCGAGTCGAAGACGCCCTTGGAGCCGAACGGAAACTCCCCGGGGCGGTGCGGCGAGGATCCGGTGGCGATGAGGAGGAATTCCCCCGCCAGGACGTGGGATCCATCGCCCCCGGTCACCTCGACGCGATGCGGATCGAGAAAACGCGCGCGCCCACGGTAGAGATCGATCCGGTGGGCTTCGAGATTGCGCGCCACGCGCGCCCGCTCGGTCTCCGCCACGGTCTGCTCGCGGCGCAGGAAGTCGCGCACGCTGGCCCGCTCGCGGAGATTGGCCTCGATGCCGTAGAGCCCGCGCTGGCGGAACCCGGAGAGGTAGAGCGACGTCTCCCGGAGCGTCTTCGACGGCAGGGTTCCGGTGTTCGCCGCGGCGCCGCCGAGGTGCGGCTGACGCTCCACGAGCGCCACCCGTTTGCCGAAGTAGGCCGCCTGCGCCGCCCCTTTCTCGCCCGCCGGACCGGACCCGATCACGACCAGGTCGTATTTCTTGGCGTCGGCCTTCACTGTCGCGCTCATTGGGTCGGGTTCCTGGGGAACTTCCAGTATGGCAGCCGCACGCCGTTGATGACGATCTGGTCGGCGCGCAGCGAGGCGGAAGGCTCGTACCCCGAGGCCCCGCCCGCCGCCACGAAATCGTCCTGCTCGACGCCGTCGCCCGAGACGCCGAGCCCCCCGGCCAGGACGCCGCCGATGTAGAGCGGGGCGCTGCCCGGAAAGAAGACGACGCCGTTCTGGTTCGGGTCCGCGGGCTGGGCCCCCTGCGTGCACGGGTTGGCCAGATCGAAGACGTAGAGCGGCCGGAACGGCCCCGGCGCGGTGCCGTCGATGCCGGAGGGGAAGAAGGGCTGGGCCCCGAAACCGATCGTCCGATTGGTGACCGCGATGCCTGGAGGCACTCCCGGCAATTCCGACGCGGGCCGCAAAGGGCTCGAGAACCAGACGACGTTGCGCGCCTTCGCGACCGCGACATCGACCGAGAAGACTGTCGTGTCCTCCATCCGGAAAAGCCCCAGGATCGTCCCATCGAGATCGGTCACGGCGACCGTCATCCGCGTGCGCGTGCCGAGTGGCAGCCGAATCGCCGCGCGTGTCACCGACGCGCGCGCCACGGCGCCCTGGACGATCGCGTCGACCTGCGCCGCGCTCAGCATTGCCCCGGCGATCGGGCCGGCGAGGTAGCCGTCGGGCACCGTGCCGCCCGCCAGTGGGCCCAGATCGTAGGCTCCCGCCAGGCTCCCCGGGGCGAACCCGGCGGGCAGGCTCTTCTGCGCGACGAACGGCAGGCGGATGCCGTCGAGATAGATCGCCCCCGGGTACGGCACGGAGGGGGCGAAACCGGCCGAAAGGGCGCTGAGGGTGGCGTACTCGTGCGCGGCGTCGGCCGCGGAGCCGCTGCCGGCGCCGCTCACTCCAATGCCACCGACGACCCGGAGCGTCCCGGTGGCCGGGTCGGGCCTGAACAACGGCACGCCGCCCGGCCGCGTCAATGGCCCGGTCCCGGTGCCGCCGCCGAGGGATGTGGCCGGCGGGAGATCCTGTCCCGGTAGGAAGGCCGCATTGAGATCGCACCCCCGGTTGGTGTTTTCGATCCCGAACAGCGCCCCGGCGGCGGTGTTCGCGATTCCGGGCGGGAAATGCGGCGCGCTGATATAGGCGACGGTGCGCGAGGAAAGTGGCGCCTGGTCGTTGCTGAACAGGGCGCCGGTGCGTGCCAGACCCAGCGCTTCGTCCCGGGCCGCGGCGGTCGCTAGGGCCCGGGAGAAGACCGCCAGCGGCCGGCCGGCGCGATCGCAGACGGCGATGGCGATCCCGTCGCCGGCGAGTGCCATGGCCGCAGCATCGACGGCGGTCGACACTTCGGCCGCCGTCAGCGGCGGCGCCGGGGCGAGCGCCGGCCGGGGCCGGGTACGCGCCTCCCGGCGCGCGGCGCGCCGGGCTCGAATCTCCTCGCGGTGCGCGGCGGCGCCCGAGGGGCCCGCGGCGATCGGCAGGGAGCCGGCGACCAGGAGGAGCATGACCGGCAGGACCGCCTGCCACCGAAACTCTCGCATCCTTCCCGCAAAGCTCATGTCGCCGGGCAACCTTACTCCCACACGTCCACCGGCACAAGCCGGGTCGCCTCTCCGATCGCCCCGCGCCGCCCGCGTGCAGTGTTATTCTTCCCGGGCCATGAGCCGAGCCATCCGCATCCACCGGACGGGAGGCCCCGAGGTCCTGCGCTTCGAGGAGGTCGATCCCGGCCGGCCGGGGCCGGGCCAGGCGCTCGTCCGGCAGACGGCCGTCGGATTGAACTTCATCGACACCTACCACCGATCGGGGCTCTACCCGCTGCCGGCGCTCCCGCACGGAATCGGCATGGAGGCGGCCGGGAAGATCGAGGCGGTGGGCGATGGCGTCACCGAGTTCGCGCGGGGCGACCGGGTGGCCTATGCCACCGGGCCACCGGGGGCTTATGCCGAGAAGCGGGTGGTGGCCGCCGACCGCCTTGTGCGCCTGCCGGACGGCATCGACGACCGGGTGGCGGCAGCGGCGTCACTGCGGGGGATGACGGTCGAGTATCTAATCCGCCGCGCCTTCCACGTCGAGCGCGGGATGACGGTGCTGTTCCACGCCGCCGCGGGCGGAGTGGGGCTCATCGCCTGCCAGTGGCTGCGGCATCTCGGCGCGACGGTCATCGGCACGGTCGGGAACGAGGAGAAGGCGGCCCTCGCCCGGGCGCATGGCTGCGCGCACGTCATCGTCTATTCCCACGAGAGTGTCGCGGCGAAGGTGCGCGAGATCACCAACGGGAAAGGGGTGCCCGTCGTGTACGACTCGGTCGGGCGGGCGACCCTCGACGAGTCCCTCAACTCGCTGGAGCGGCGCGGAATGCTGGTCTCCTTCGGCAACGCTTCCGGGGCCCCGCCGCCAATCGATCCGCTGACCCTGCTGCGGAAGGGGTCGCTCTACCTGACGCGCCCCAGCCTCGTGGACTACGCCGCGACGCGCGCGGAATTGCTCGCCAGTGCCGCCGCCCTGTTCGACGTCATCCAGATGGGGGCCGTGAAGGTCGAGGTCCGGAAAACCTGGCCGCTGGCGGAAGCCGCGGAGGCACACCGCGCCCTCGAGTCACGCCGGACCGCGGGCTCCTCCGTCCTCCTGCCCTGACCGCGGGCACTCGCTCCGATCGAACGGCCGCGCGGCGAACTCCTGCCGCCCGGGATCGGACGGGTCGTCCCGTGCCTCGACGAGAACGTCCGCGCCGCCGGCGCACGCGTCGCGCAGCGCCGCCTGACCCAGGTCGATCTTCTCGACGTGCCGCGCCGCCATGTCGTGCGTGAACCGGTAGCGGAACGGAGTGTCGAAGGCGACCAGCCGGAAGGCGTCGGGGGCGGCGAGACGGGCTTCGGGAGGGACCGCGGCGCGCAGGACGGCCGACGTCGCGCGGTAGGAACGCACCGGGCCGCGCTCCAGCAGATCGAAGGCCGTGAGCCGCGTCCCGTAGGAGATGATCGACAGAAGACAGAAGACCCAGACCGCCGCGCCCCCGCCCCAGGCCAGGCGCCGGACCTTGCGGAGAAAGAGCGTCTCCGGCGCCACCGCCAGTCTCTCGAGTATTCCCTGGCCGGCCGCCGCGGCCAGGTAGAACACGACGGGCGCGAGCGGCACGACACGCTTGTAGTAGAGATACGTCGGGGCCCCGGAGAGCACGGCGAGGACGAACGTCCACCATGCAGCGCGGGTGAAGAAGGTCGTCCGGCGGAGCAGGAGCGGCGCCACGAGGGCCAGCACGAGCACCGGTCGTTCCGCCGCTTCCGGCACGGGGAGGTGGCGCTCGAGGGCGTGCAGGTAGTCGCCGAAGCCGGAGAGTGGCGGCACGTGCCCCATCGCCTTGTTGTACGTCCCGAGCCAGGCCGTGAACGCGTTCTGCCGCAGGAACCCCAGCGCCGCGTAAAGACCAAAGGCGCCCCCGGCAGCGGCGGCGAGCCCCGACCCGAGTGCCAGGAGCGGTTTCCAGGCCCGGCCGCGGCGATCGCGTAGGAGATCGATGGCCAGCGCCAGCGCCGGCGCCGCCGCGTAGATGACACCGGTCGGCTTGGCCGCCAGAGCCAGGAAGGCCAGCAGCCCCCACACGGCATAGGTGCGCGCCCGCCCTTCGGGTCCGGGTCGGCAGAAGGCGGCGAGCGTCAGAAACGCCAAGAAGAGGTTCTCATCAAGACAGGAGCGCTGGTACGCCAGAAGCGTCTGGTTGAGCCCTGCCGCGCCGACGAACGCCAGAAGCGGCGCCGGCTCGAGCTGCCGCCGCGCCAGCAGGATCATGCCGATGAAGGTCGCCACCCCCAGCAGGACGAACGGCAGCCGGGTCTGGAGGAGCGACACGCCGAAGCCTCGGTACCACGCGGCGTGGATCAGGAAGCCGAGCGGCATCATCGCCTGCGGCTGGTACGATCCGCCGAAGGAGTCGATCTCGCCGAACAGGACCCAGTTGCGGGCCGGAATCGCCGAAGCCTTCTCCTCGAAGTTGATGCTCAGCGGGTTCGCGTAGGAGGGATTCGGGAACCACGCATCGGCATCGAGCCACAGGAAGCGCAGGGCGATCGACAGTGCGACCAGCAGGAGGATCGCGCCTGCTGTCGCAGTCGCGACCACCCGTGACGCCCCCCCGGTGGCCGGTCCGAGCCTGCGGATCATCGACCGCACTAAACGGAGCGCCCGGCGGCCTCGCGCACCGCGACCCCGCGCACCCCAGCCTCGCGCCCCCCAGCCTCGCGGCCGGCGACCTCGCGCTCCGCGGGCTCCGGCTCCGCGGGGGCCGCGGACGCGAATGCTTCGACGAGGACCCGCGCCCGGCAGGCCTGCGGATAGCGCTCTCCGAGCAGGAAGGCGATCGTGGGGCAGAAGTCCATGATCGACGGCTGCCCCGCCAGGGTGAGACCGCGCCGGATCCCGGCCCCGCAGAGGATCAGGGGGACGTACTTCTCGTCGTCGCTCAGAAGATACGAATGGTCCAGGCAGGACTGGCCGTGGTCCGACGTGACGATGACCGCGGTGTCGTCGAGGAGGCGCATCTCTTCGAAGCGCGCGAATAGCCGCTCCAGGCGCCGGTCGGCGTCCTCGATGGCGTGGCGATACTCGGCCGACCAGGCGCTGAAAGCGTGCGCCGACATGTCGACGTTCGAGAAGTCGACGACCTGGAGGCGGAGGCCGGGTGATTTCTCCAGATCCTCCAGGAGCCAGCGCGCGAGGACGTCGTCGGTCTCGAAGCCGGTGCGGGTGATCGGCACGATGCGCGTGTCCCAGTGCGGCTTGGCGAAGTGCCGCATGTGGACGCTGCCGTAGATCCGCGCCGGCAGATAGTCGGGAAGCCCTTCCACCCGGATGCGGTTGCAGATGTTGTTGTCGCGCATCGAGTGCACCTCCGGCGGCACGCCGGTCATCATGCTGGCGAACGCCGGGTTGGTGAGGGCCCGGTAGACCGTGACCGCGCCGCGCGGCGCGTGTGTCCACTCGCGCGCCAGGGCGTCGAGGAACGGGGTACGCGCCTTCCGCATCAAGTTGAGGCTGAGCCCGTCGACCGACAGCAGGAGCACGCGGCGGGCCAGGGGCCCGCCGGGTGGCGGCAGGAACGTGGCCGATGCCCGGGTCCGGGGTCGGCAGGCGCGCGCGACGGCCGCCGCCGCTACGAACGACCCCAGGAACAGCAGGCCCGGCCAGCGCCGCGGCGCCGGCCGCAACAGGAGAGCCAGGGTCAGCGTATTGGTGCAGAACTGGCAGACCCAGAACGACGCCGTCGTCGGCGCGAGTGTGAAGAGCGAGTTCCACAGGCCGCGGACGGGCGACGACCAGGCCCCGAAGATGACGACGTACGGCCCACCGAAGAGCGCCAGGTGCGTGAGCGCGAACAGGGCCACGTTCACGCCCACCGCCGTCATCAGGATCGTCCCGTTCCCGTCGGCCAGCGCCGCGGCGGCGATCCCCATCGGCAGGGCCGCCGCCATGACGGGCGGGTAGAAGTCGCACCAGCGCAGCAGGAGATGCATGCCGAGCAGGAGCGCCAGGGCGTGCAGCGCCGCCGCCGGGCGCGCCAGGTCGGCCCACGCCACGTCCGGGGCCCAGCCCGCCCGGCCGAGCGCCGCCAGGACCAGCAGACCGAGCGCGGTCATCAGGATGTAGTGCGTGTTGATCGTGTTGTGGAAATAAAGAACGCGCGCCGCGGCATGCTCCAGGAGGTGTCGGCCGCGGCCTCCCTCCGGCTCGCCCATCATCCGAGCGCCAGCGTCAGCTCGGTGTGGCAGTTCCAGAAGCAGTCCCGGCACGTCGATGTCTCCTGGCGCATGCGGCCGTAGGCGTCGCTCGTCCACATCTCGCGCAGCGGCTGATCGTGGATGCTTCCGATCCTCCGCCTGCGGTTCGAGTACGGGATGCAGGGGAAGACGTCGCCGTAGCAGTCCACGACGCAGGTGTGCAGCCCGGCCGTGCACGGCACCGGCAGTTCCCCGCCGCGGAAGAAGACCCGCACGGCCTCGAGGTACGCGACCGAGTTGTCGATGGCGACACCCTGCCGCCGCAGGGCGATCAGCCTCTCCAGGACGCCCTCGACCCCCTCGACGTCCTGCACCTTGAGCGTGGAGAAGCGGCCGGCGTTCTTGAACGAGATGCCGCTCTCCTGCATCGGGATGAACCCGACGCCGTCCACGCCGATCTCGAGCAGGCGCTCCACGAGGAGGGGAATCTCGCGATAGTTGGCCTGGCCGATGGCGCAGTTCACGTTCAGGATCGGGCCGCCGCCGGCGGCGCGGCGCGCCTCGAGGAAGGCGCGGATGCCAGCCAGCGTCTCGTCGAACGCCCCCTGCCGCGCACGCACCAGGTCATGCGTCTCCTTGCTGGCCCCGTCGATGCTGACGCTCACGCCGTCCAGCCCGCAGGCCATCATCGCCTCGAGATCGGCCGGGCTCCAGAGCATGCCGTTGGTCGCGATGTGGGTCGTCAGGCGGTGCCGGCGGGCGTGGCGCACCAGATCGAGGAGATCCTTGCGCACGAACGGCTCTCCGCCCGCGAACCCCACCGCCGGGGCGCCCAGCGCGGCGTAGTCGTCGATGACCGCCTTGAAGGCATCGGTCGTCAGCTCTTCCCTCTTCCCCTTCATGCTCTGCGCGTAGAGCGGCAGGTCGCAGTGCTGGCAGAGGAGGTTGCAGCGGTAGGTCACGACCAGGATCGCCTGGAACGGCCCGGTGAGCGGCCGGCCGATCCACTTGCCGACGTGGAACAGGGGGACGCGCAGCGCCTGCTTCAGGAGAGAGGCGTGCTCCCCGCGGCGGATCTTGCGGGCGGCCAGCTTGACGTACTCGCGCCGCATCGAGACCCCCGTCCTCAGTTCATGACCAGGTATTTGACGCAGGAGAGGACGTACCGCGGGCCGTGGCGCCAGACGTTGATCTTCGACTCCCCCGCCACCCGCGCGTACTCGTGGATCGGGATCTCCATGATCCGGAGCTGCTGGCGGATCGACTTGATGGTGATCTCCTGCTCGATGGTCGTGCCATCCTCGCACAGCCGCAGGCGCCGCAGGGCCTCCGTCCGGAAGGCGCGGAAGCCGTTCTGGGAGTCGGTGATCCGGATGCCGAAGCGGTAGTTGATCGCCAGCGTGATGATCTGCCCGCCGAGCATGCGGACGAACTGGCCGAAGGTCGAGAACAGCTCGTCGCTGCCGCCCCGCATGCGCGAGGCGATGCAGTGGTCCGCGTACCCGCTCCGGATCGGCTCTATCATCTTGGGGATGTCGTCGGGGTCGTGCGAACCGTCGGCGTCGATGAACACGACGATGCCGCCGCGCACCATCTCGATCGCCTGCCGGAGCGCTGCACCCTTGCCGCGGCCGTTGTCGAGCGCCACCAGCGCCCCCATCTGGTGGGCGATGTCGCGCGTCCGGTCGGTCGAGTGGCCATCGATGACCAGGATCTCATCGCCGTAGGCCCGGCACTTCTCGATCACTGGCGCCAGCGTCTGCTCCTCGTTGCGCGTCGGGACGACGATCGACACGCCGCCGCGGCCCGCGGAAGTCATGCCACCCTCCGGCCATCCGCCGCGGCGCCTTCGCCGCCGGCGGGCGCCGAGGCCGCCGCGAAGCGCCGGCGGATGGCGGCCTCGACGTTGTCATTCCCCTCGGCCCAGAAGGTGCACGAGCCGCACAGCGGCTGCGCCCCGAAATCGCCGCGCAGGTGCGACTCGCGGAACGCTGCAAGCGTGGGCCCGCGCCAGATCTCGGCCAGGGGGGTGACGCTGACATCGCCGACGATGCCGCGGTTGGCCGAGTCGATGCAGCAGACCGACACCTTTCCGTCCCAGTTGATCGACGGGTAGTACCAGAGGTAAGCGCAGGGGTAACGGGCCGCCGGGACGGAAGGCGCCGCCTGCACCGCGATCCTTCCGGCCCAGTCGTGGTACGGCGTCACCACGACTTCGTCCGCCACGCCGACCCAGCGCGCCGCGAGCGCCTCGATCTCCGCCCGGTTCGAGTCGAGCGCCGTCGCCTTCACGATCAGGTAGGGCGTTCGGGAGCGCAGCTCCTTCCGGAGACGCGACAGGCCGTGGATGTTGTCCACGACCTGCTGGTGCGCGTCCTTGCGCTTGTGATTCAGGTAGGCTTCGCGCGAGTCATAGTCGAGGCTGATGGTGACGCTGTCGAGCCCGGCTTCGATGAGCCCCCGGGCCGTCCCGGCATCCATCAGCACGCCGTTGGTGGCGAACTGCACCGACCGCGCCGCCGCCCGCTCCTTGGCGTAGGCCACCATCTCCACCAGCCGCGGGTTGACCAGCGGCTCGCCGTCCTTGTGCAGGATCAGCATGGCGCGCCGGCCGTGCAGGAGGCTCTCGTCGATGATCGACTTGAACAGCCCGAACGGCATGACTCCGAGCTTCTTCTCGCGCAGGCCGTTGGGGCAGAAATCGCAGTCGAGATTGCAGGCGCCGGCCGGATCGATGCCGATCACCGCCGGGTAGTCGGGCGAGATCATGCGGCGGATCGCCGCCCGCCGGAGCAGCGGGCTGAACCGCACCACGTTCTTGAGCGCCCCCACCGACAGGAGCGCCGGGATTCGGAGGCTGCGGAAGATCTGGGTCGGCATCCTTGTATATACCGATGAGCGCCGCCGGCCCGTCCTTCAAGGAGCGGCGGGCGCCGCTGGCAGGATCAGAATCTAGGCTCCGCGGCGCTCGAAGTCACGGAAGTGTCATGTCCTCCGGATCCATCTGGCGCGTTACGATGTCGTGATCACCGATCCATCGAGGGTTTTCGCACGGACGGCGCCTTCACCTGGTGGTATCTTCCAGGTAAGCCCATGTTCATGAAGACCAGCGCATCTTTACTTGCGATCCTGCCTCTCCATGCGGCGCTTGCCTGGACCGCGCCGGGCGGGTCGCACGGGGTCACGGCGGCGCTCGAGCTTCGGCTCGCCGGCGGGACGTTCCGGCCGATGGGCGCGGCGGCGGCGCAGATCGACCCCGCAGCCCCCGAGTGGTATCGCGCGGCCGCCGGAACGCCCCTCGAAACCAGCGCGCGTGGCCGGAGATACCTGGTGGCGCTCGCTCGGGCAGCGCTCTCCCCCGCCGAGCGGCGCCAGATCGAGGCGGCGGGGGCGGAGCTCCTCGACTACCTGCCGGTCCATGGCTACCGCCTGCGTCTGGCTCCGGGCGCGGAGGCGGCGGTCCGCGGCCTGTCGTTCGTCGCATGGCTCGGGGAGCTGCCACGGCACTTGAAGATCGACGGAGATCTGGGTCGCCGCGCGGCGACCATGGAGGAATCGCCTCCTGACGCCGACCTGCGCGTCATTCTGGCCGCGGACGAGCCGCCGGGCCGGACGCTCGACGCGCTGCGCGGCTTGAAGACCGTCGCGACGCCATCCGGCAAGGACGGGGCGTGGCGCGTGGCGGTGCGCGTGCCCGGTGCCCGACTGGTGACGATCCTGGCGCGGCTGGCGGGGCTTCCCGAGGTGGAGGCCGTGGAGCCGGCAAGGCCGCTGCGCCTGCTCAACCAGGACGCCGTCTGGGTGCACCAGTCGTTCGTCGGCCCCTCGCCGCAGCAGACTCCGATCTTTGATCGGGGCATCTTCGGTTGCGACCAGATCGTCGGAATCGCGGATTCAGGACAGGACTACGATATGTGCTTCTTCCGCGACACGGTCAACGGCCCGCCGCCGATCGCCTCGTGCGCCCTGGCGCCCTGTCCGCCCGCGGCCCCGGCGCCGTCCCGGCGCAAGGACATCCTCTATTACAACTGGTCAGGGACGCCGACTGGCGACGACGACACCTGCCCCGCCCTGATCACCGGCGCCAGCGGTCATGGCACGCACACCTCCTCTTCGATCGCCGGCGACACTCCGGGCTACGCCGACTGCGCAGGGTTCTCGTCCGCCGGCCGCAACGGAGGCGACGGGCAGGCGCCCGGCGCGAAACTGGTCGTGCAGGAGATGGGGGACGGACTCGAGTACCTCAACGACCGGGGCGGGACGCTGTGGAACCTCGCCAACGTGGCCTTCCAGAACGGCGCCCGGATCCACTCCCATTCGTGGGGCACGGCCTGCTTCGATCTGTTCGGTGCCTGCATTCCCGGGTGCACGATGCCGTACGACTCGTTCGCGCGCGACGCCGACCTGGCGACCTGGACCTATCCCGATCTGATGTTGGTCATCGCGGCAGGGAATGCCGGGGAGTTCTGCCCGCCGCCACTCGCGGTGGGGTCGCCGGCGAACGCCAAGAACCCTCTCGGTGTCGGATCCCTCGGGCACGGGCCCGGCGCCGGCGTCGTCTCGGCATTCTCGAGCCACGGCCCGGTCTCGGACGGCCGGCTGAAACCCACCGTCGCCGCGCAGGGCGAGGCGACCGTCTCGGCCGCCTCCGACGCCAGCCCGCTCACCAATAATTGCAGCACCTGCGCCCTGGACGGCACGTCGATGGCGACTCCGACCGTCGCCGGGCTCGCGGCACTGGTTCGCGAATACTACACGGCCGGCTTCTACGCCGCGGGGACGCGCAACCCTGCCCTGGGCTTCGCGCCCTCGGGGGCGCTGCTCAAGGCGACACTGATCGACGGCGCGGTGGCGCTCGGCGGCGCCGCCCCCGCGCCGGATTTCGAGGCCGGCTACGGGCGCGCGCTGCTCGACGGCACCCTGGCGTTCTCCGACAGCCCGTTCAGCCTGCGCATCGACGACCATCGCTCCGGCCTGACGACCGGAGGCGTCGTGACCCACGCCTACGACGTCAGCGCAGGCACGCCGTTCCGGGCCACACTCGTCTGGACCGACCCGCCGGCTGCCCTCAACACCGCACGGGCCCGCGTCAACGAGCTGAAACTCGAAGTGATTGACCCGGGCGGGACCGTATGGTTCCAGACACTCGACCCCACGACCGGCGCCCCGGTGGTGACGGCGAGCGCCGCCGCTGCGCACGACGAGCTGAACGTGGAGGAGAGGCTGGTGTTCCAGGAGCCGGCGGCCGGACGCTGGGTCGTCCGCGTGGTCGGCCTGGATGTGCCGTGGGGTCCGCAGCCCTTCGCGCTCGTCGTCCGCGGCGCCCTGACCGACTGCCCCGCCACCACCGCGCCGGGTGCTCCGGCATTGGTCACACCCGCCGATCACGAGGTGCGGGTCACCTGGGGCGCGGTGTCCGGCGCCGCGGCCTACAACGTCTACCGGAGCCTCGGCGCCTGCCCGGGCGGTCCGTGGATCCCCGCGGCGACCGGCGTGACCGGGACCTCGCTGTTGGACGAAGGCCGATCGGGGGGCACTTCCTGGAGCTACTACATCACGGCGGCCTCCGACGCCTCCGGACACTGTGAATCGCCCCCTTCGCCCTGCTCCTCGATCATCCCGGCCGGCGACTGCACCCTGACCCCGGCCTTCGCGGGCGTGGCGGGCGCCGGCAGCCCCGGATCGGCCGACTGCGCCATCACGCTCTCCTGGGCCCCTGCCGCTCCCTATTGCGGCTCGGAGGCGCGCTACAACGTTTATCGCGGGGTCTCGCCGGGATTCACTCCGGATACCGCCAACAGGATCGCGCGCTGTGTCATGGGCACGACATGGACCGACTCAGTCAGCCTTGCAAGCGGTGTCACGCACCATTACATCGTGCGATCCGAGGACGCCACGACCGTTCACGGTGGTCCCTGCCGCGGCGGCAACGAGGACGCGAACCTCGCGCGCGTCAGCGCTGCGGCCGCCGGACCGAGCACCCTCGGCACCTGGAGCGACGACGCCGGGGACACGGTCACCGCCAGTTTCACCCCCGCGTCACCCTGGACGAGCGAGGCTTTCGGGGGCGACCTCGGTCCAAAGGTTTACGCCGCCACCAGTTTCGCCGGGGCGTGCGCCGATCTGACGAGCCCCGTCCTGACCCTGGCCGCGCCCGGAGAGGGGCCGCAGCTCACGTTCTCCACACGTCACACCCTGGATTACGACCCGTTGGGGTTCTTCGGCGCGGAAGGTTCGCTGGGCCAGGTCGAAATCGCCACCGGGCCGGCGTTCGGCAACTGGACGCGTGTCCTGCTGACGCCCGACTATCCGGCCCCGATCGAGTTCCCCCTGAACGACTGCCCCACGACCGCCGACCTCGAGACTTACTTCAGTGGCGACGCCCCGGCCTACTCGACCTACTCCGGCTCGCTCGTGGACTGGGCCGGCGGCGACGCAAAAATTCGCTTCCACCTGTCGGGCGACTATCTGTTTCCCTCCGGGACCTGGTGGATCGACGACGTGGCGGTCACGAAGGCCCTGCTGCCCGGAGCGTGCACGTCCTTGTCCGCCGGGCCGCCGCCGGTCCCTGACGGGGCGGCCGTTCCTGGCGATCCCATGCAGGTCGCGCGGGTCGGCGGCCAGGAGACCGTCACCTGGGACGCCGGCCGGTGCCCGGCGACGGCCGTGAACATCTACTGGGGAAACCTCGGAGACGGATCGACCTTCACGGGGGGGGTCTGCAATCTGCCGGCGACCGGATCGGCGACGTTGGCGCTGCCCGACAACGTCTGGTTCGTGGTCGCCGCCACCGACGGTATGTCGACCGACGGCAGCTACTCACGGGATCTGTCGGGCGCCGAGCGCTTCTACGCCGGGGCGTCGCTGGTCTGCTCCGCCATCACGCTCCACATGACCAACAACGGCTGTCCTTGAGGAGCCCGGGCGTCCGTCAGTCCTGCTTCTTGGCGGCGTCCTGGATCTGCTGGATGTGCTGGTCGGTGCTCTGTCCCATCTGCTTCATGTCGGGAAGCGTTCCGGAACGGACGGCGTCCCCGGCCCCGGTCTGACCGTGGTCATCGACCTGCCGCGACGAGCCGGGCGTGATCGCCTGCGCCGCTTTCGGCATCACCGCGTTCCACGCCTTCGCCGCCAGGAGGAGGACGATCACCAGGACCACGATCGCCATCACGAAGCCGAGCCCGCCGCCGCCTTTCTTCATGCCGCGCCCCCAGCGGCCGATCACCGGTGGCGAACGCCCCCGGCGCCGGCCGGCACGAGGTCAACTTAGGTTCCGCTGAGGACGCTCGCAAACGGGGGCGGGAAGACCCTCTTCCAGTCCTTCTTCATGTCCACGACCGTCCAGCCTTTGGCCAGCGCTTCGTCGAGGCCTTTGTCCAGGCGGCCGATGGAGGACTTGCGGTCGTAGGCCCATTCGCGCTCGGCATCGGTGTGGTGGACGTAGAGAGCGAATCGCGGACCCTTTCCGGCAGTGGTCCATTGCAGCATCTGCAGGTCGCCGTCGGAGTTTCCGAACGCGGCGATGGGGCGGCGGCCGATGTGCTGGTGGATGCCCACGGGTTTGCCATCCTTGTCGTCGACGAAGTTCAATTCCGGTAATCGTACGAGCACCGGCCTGCCGTCGCGAATCTCGAACCTGGTTTTAATGCTGCTGCCGACGACCTGCTCGGGCGGGATGCCATAGACCTTCTCCGTCCACGGACGCATGAACTCGATGCCTCCGCCGGAGACGATGAAGGTCTTGAAGCCGTTGGCCCGCAGGTAGGCAAGCACCTCGAGCATCGGCTGATAGGCCATCTCCATGTAGGGTCGCCCGGTTTTCGGGTGCTTCGCCGTGGTGATCCAATCGATGACGATCTTCGCGAATTCGTCGGTGGTCATGCCCGCGTGCGTGGCCATGACCATTTCGATGAGCGCGCGCTCACCGCCCGCCAGCGCGGATTTCAGGTCGCCTTTGAGCACGGAGGCGAACGGCTCCTTCCCCTTCCACTCCGGGTGTTGCGGTGCGAGCGCCTTGATGCGGTCGAAGACAAAGAACGCCTGGAAGTACATCGGTTGCTCGGCCCAGAGCGTTCCGTCATTGTCGAAGGTGGCGATGCGCTCGGCGGGCGGCACGAAATCAGGCGAACCTTCCTTCGTCACCCTCGCCACGAATTCGATGATCGACTGCCTGGCCTTGCCATCGTTCCAGGATGGCAGCAAGTCGGCGGTCTGGGCTGTCGCCAGGCCACCGCTGGCCAGGGCGAAGCCGAGGGGCACGCAACGAGCGAGGAGATGCGGGATCACTGCTTGGAGCCGGTCGTCACCGCTTCCATCACCTGGTCGAGGTTGAAGCTGCCGGGCTTCTGGCGCGGCGGATACTCGCGGAAGCTCTGCAGCCATTGGCCGACGTAAGCCGCCGCGGGAGCGAACATGAACATGTGCTCGGCGAACCAGCGGTCATAGTCCATGCCGATTTCGTGGGCGAGCTCGAACGGGTCCATGCGCAGGTTGGTCAGCATCGGGGCGCGCAGTTTCACGAATGGCTCCTGCCAGACGTGCATGCCGTGGGCGTTCTGCCGCAGGAAGGTGGCCTTCCAGTTGCCATAGCGCAACGCGGCGACGCTGCCGTCGTCGGTCCAGTAGATGAACTCCTTGCGCGGCCACTCGCCCTCGCCCTTGAGCGCAGGTAGGAGGTTGTAGCCATCGAGGTGGACCTTGTATGTCACGTCGCCCGCCTTCCTGCCCTTGCGCAGGTCCTCCTTGACCGTCGTGTCGCCCGTCGCAGCCAGAAAAGTTGTGAGCATGTCTTCGTGCGCACCGATGTCGTTGATGATCGAGCCGGACTTGATGACGCCGGGCCAGCGTATGGCGCAGGGCACTCGATAGCCACCCTCCCATTGTGTGTTCTTCTCGCCGCGGAACATCGTGGTGCCACCGTCGGGCCAGGAGAAGGACTCCGAGCCGTTGTCGGTGGAGTACATCACGATGGTGTTCTCGTCGAGGCCCAGATCCTTGAGCCTGGCGAGCACCTGCCCGACGTGGCCGTCGTGCTCGACCATGCCATCGGCATAGATCCCGAGGCCGGTCTTGCCTGTGGACGCCGCCTTCAGGTGCGTGAAGATGTGCATGCGGGTGGAGTTCCACCAGAGGAAGAACGGCTTGTTCGCCTTCTTGGCGCGCTCCATGAAGTCCAGCGCCTTGGCCGTCACCTCCTCGTCAATCGTCTCCATGCGTTTCTTCGTCAACGGGCCGGTGTCCGTGATGCGGCCACCGGCGAAGCTGTGAATGACGCCGCGCGGCCCGAAGCGCTTCCTGAACGCCGGATCCTTCGGGTAGTCGACATTCTCCGGCTCCTCCTCCGCGTTCAAGTGATAGAGGTTGCCGAAGAATTCATCGAAGCCATGGTTCGACGGCAGCGTCTCGTCGCGGTCGCCGAGGTGGTTCTTGCCGAACTGGCCGGTCATGTAGCCCTGCGCCTTGAGCAGCGTGGCGATCGTCGGGTCTTCCTTCTTCATGCCCTCGGGCGCGCCTGGCAGCCCGACCTTTGTGAGGCCGGTGCGGATGGGCGACTGCCCGGTGATGAACGCGGCGCGGCCGGCGGTGCAGCTCTGCTGGCCGTACCAGTCCGTGAACAGCGCGCCTTCCTTGGCGATGCGGTCGATGTTGGGCGTCTTGTAGCCCATCATGCCCATGTTGTAGGCGCTGATGTTGAAGCCGCCGATGTCGTCGCCCCAGATGACGAGGATGTTCGGCTTCGCCTTCTGCGCCTGGGCGGCTGCCGGCGCCGCCGCCAGAAGCAAAGCAGCGGATCCAATGACCAAGCACGCCAGAGCCGACAATGCCCTGTGGCCGGCGTAGCGTCCCGTTTGTCGCGGCTGTTGCATCTCCACTCCTCCTTCTCGGATGATGGCGTGGCTCTCGGCGCGCACCTCAGGATTCCAGGATGGATGCCGCCGCTTGGATTGGTCGTTGATGACGGCGCGGATTCTATTCCAGCCAATGGGATTGCTGTCAAGGCACGGTGTCGGGAGGGCCGACGGTCAGGGCCGGCCGTCGGGCCAGCGGAAGTGGCCGAGGATGCGCCACCTGAAAAGCGAGTCGTCCTCGCCGGGGTATCCGGTGAAGCGCCCGACCTTGTTCATGTGGTGGATCGTGAGCGGCACGCCGTCCCGCCCGCGTCGATCGGAGATGATTCCGATGTGGTTGGGAGTGCTCCCGCCCTTCAGATCCCAGATCACGATGTCCCCCGGCCTCCAGTCGCTCACGGACCGCGCGTGCCGCTCGAGGAAGGTCTTGAGATGGCGCACCCGCCGGTGGTCGATGTTCGGGTCGGGCCGGCGGAGCCCGTAGACGCCTGGCCGCGCCGAGATGTCGTGGTGCACACTCTCCTGGAGATCGATCCCACCGTGCCGGAAGGCGCGGATCACCAGGTCCGTGCAGACGCCGCGCTCCCATCCCGGGTCGCCGCTGGGAAACGCGATCCTGAGGTAGGAGCCGTCATACCGCGGCGCCTTCGACACCGACAGACGGGCCCCCTCGACGAGCGTCGCGGGATCCAGATCCGCGAGCGCGGCTCCCGCCCCGGCGGCCGCCAGTATCGGCGGGCAGGCGGCGAGCAGGGCTGCCCTCAGCCACGCGAGCGACATTGGGAGATTCTAGCTGTGGTAGCATCCCCGCACCCTTCGGGAGGTCCGATGAGCCCTACACGGAGAGAGTTCCTGCGCACCTGCGGCGCGGGGGCGGCGGCCTGGGCCGGAATCGGCCTGTTGCCGGGAGAGTCCCTCGTGACGCGCGCTACGGCCGCCGACCTGCCTCCGGATCGGATGCGCGAGATGGCGGCGTTCGCCCTCGATCGCGCCCGCAAGGCCGGCGCCTCGTACGCCGACATCCGCATCAACCGGTACCGGAGCCAGGTGATCGGCATGCGCTCGCAGCCGGACTTCGCCACCGGCAAGCTGAATCACGTGCCGACCCTCAGCGACACGGAGACGTTCGGCTTCGGCATCCGGGTGCTCGCCGGCGGCGCCTGGGGCTTCGCCGCCTCGCACCGCCTGACGAAGGACGACATCGCGCGCGCGGCGAAGGAGGCCACGGCCATCGCCCGCGCCAACGCCCCGCTGCGGCGCGAACCGGTGCGCCAGGCGCCGGTCGTGGCCTACAAGGACGCCTACCGCACGCCGATCGCCCGGGACCCGTTCGAGGTCCCCATCGACGAGAAGCTCGACTTCCTGCGTTCCCTCAACGATCAGGTGAAGCAGGTCGAGGGCGTGTTCTCGGCGAACGGCACGATCGCCCACCGCGTCGAGCACCGCTTCTTCGCCTCGACCGAAGGCAGCGTGATCGAGCAGCGCGTCTACCAGATCTCGCCGGAGCTGACGGCCACGGCGGTCGAGCGCGGGCGCAAGACCAAGTCGCGCACGTATCGGCCCCACGCGGTCACCGGGGGCTGGGAGGCCGTCGAGCGGGCCCGCTTCCCCGAGCACGCGCGGCGCATCGCGGAGGAGGTGGTCGAGCACCTCAAGGCGCCTTCCGTCGATCCAGGCCGGAAAGACCTCGTGCTGATGCCGACGCACCTGGGGTTGACGATTCACGAGTCGATCGGCCATTCGACCGAGCTCGACCGGGCCCTGGGGTACGAGGCCAACTTCGCCGGGACGTCGTTCCTGACCCTGGAGAAGATGGGCCGGTTCCGCGTCGGATCGGATCTCGTCAGCTTCAATGGCGACCGCACCAGGGCGGAGAGCCTCTCGACGTGCGGATACGACGACGACGGTGTCAAGACGCGCCAGTTCCCGATCATCAAGGACGGCATCTTCGTCGGCTACCAGACCATCCGCGACCAGGCACACCTCATCGGGCAGAGCGAGTCGATGGGCTGCTGCTACGCGGATTCGTACGGCTCGGTGCCGTTCCAGCGGATGCCGAACGTCTGGCTTGCGCCTGGGAAGGACGCGGTGACGCGCGACGATCTGATCTCCGGAGTGGACGACGGGGTGCTGATCGAGGGCCGCGGCTCCTACTCGATCGACCAGCAGCGCTACAACTTCCAGTTCGGGGGCGACGCGTTCTGGGAGATCAAGGGGGGCAAGGTCGGCGCGATGGTCGCCGACGTGGCCTATCAGAGCCGCACGCCGGATTTCTGGCAGGCCTGCGACGGGCTGGGCGGCGAGACGACATGGGAAAATGTCGGGCTCAACTCGGACGGGAAGGGCCAACCGCAGCAGATCAATGCGATGAGCCACGGCTGCCCTCCGGCCCGCTTCCGGCAGATCAACGTACTGAGGACGGAGTGAGACGATGAGCTGGACCGCGGAAGAGGCGAAGAGGCTCGCGCAGCGCATACTGTCCCATTCGAGGGCCGACGAGTGCGAGGTCACGCTCCTGCTCAGCGACGCCTCGCACACGCGCTTCGCGGCCAACGATGTAACGACCTCCGGAACGACCCTGGACCTGGAGATCCGGATCACCAGCCGCGGCAAGGGGAAGAGCGGCACGGTTCAGGTCAACGACACGGAGACCGCGTCGCTCGAGGCCGCGGTGCGCCGCAGCGAGGCGCTGATGGCCGTGGCCCCGGAGAGCCCGGAGTGGGTCGAGGGCCTCGGGCCGCAGAAGTTCCCGGCCATCGAGGCCTTCCACGAGGAGACCGCGCGCGCCCGGGCCGAAGAGCGCCGGGGCGGCGTAGGCGCGGCCCTCGAGGCGGCGCGCGCGAAGAAGCTCAACGGGTCGGGGTTCTTCGAGACCGAGGCGACCTGGTCCGCGATCGCCAACAAGAAGGGGCTGTTCGGATTCCACCGCTCGACCGAGGCCTCCTACTCGACGACGATGCGCACCGAGGATGGCACGGGCTCGGGATGGGCGGGGGTGGTCTCGCCGCGCATCACCGACGTCCGGGCCGCGGACCTGGTGGCCACGGCGGCGAAGAAGGCCCTGGGGTCCGCCAGCCCGCGCGACATCGAGCCGGGCCGGTACACGGTGATCCTCGAGCCGCAGGCCGTGGCGGATCTCCTCGGGAATCTCGGCTTCGCCCTCTCGGCGCGCTCCGCCGACGAGGGCCGCAGCTACTTCTCGAAGACCGGTGGCGGGAGCCGCATCGCCGAGAAGCTCTTCGCCGAGGCCGTGACGCTGAGGTCGGACCCGTTCGACCCGCGCGTGCCGGGGCGCCCCTGGGCCGGCGTCGGAGCCGGTGGTGGAGGCGGTGGCGGAGGGATGTTCTTCGGCCTGGCCGCGATCAACCAGGGACTACCCGCGCAGCGGGTGACCTGGATCGACAAAGGCGTGCTCAAGAACCTCTCGACCGACCGCTACTGGGCGCAGAAGACCCAGCGTGAGCCGATCCCGTTTCAAGGGAGCCTGATCATGGACGGAGGGGCGGGCACGGTGGACGACCTCGTCGCAGGATGCGCGCGCGGCCTGCTCGTCACGCGCTTCTGGTACATCCGCCCGGTCAACCCGCAGACCTTCCAGCTCACGGGCCTGACGCGCGACGGGGTCTGGCTCATCGAGAGCGGCAAGGTCGTCGGTCCGGTGAACAACCTGCGATTCAACGACAGCCTAGCGAACCTTTTCAAGAACGTCGAAGCGCTGAGCGCGCCCGTGGCCACGGGCCGCATGGTCCTCCCGGCGATTCGCGCCCGCGATTTCACCTTCTCGTCGAAGAGCGACGCCGTCTAGGACGCGCTCCTGGTGATCACGGCAGGAAAGGCCCTCCGTTTTTTCCTGCTGCTCGTCGCCATCCCGGCAGCGACCTGGTGCAGCGACCCCGGTGACCGGGGCCGGCCGGCACCGGCCGGCGATTCCGCCCCGTACGTCATCGTTCTCGGCATCACCCAGGACGGGGGCCTGCCGCAGGCCGGATGCGACAGAGAGTGCTGCCGGAAGGCGTGGGGAGATCCCGGCAAATCGCACCGCGTGTCGTGTCTCGCTATCGTCGATCCGCGGACCTCCCGGCGCTGGATCATCGACGCCACCCCGGACTTCAAGCATCAGCTCCGGATGCTCGACACCGTCGCGCCCGCCGCGACGGCGCCCGGGATCGCCGGGATTCTCCTGACCCACGCGCATGTCGGACATTACTCCGGCCTGGTCCACCTCGGCCGCGAAGCGCTCGGGGCGCGCGCCGTGCCCGTCCACGTCATGCCACGCATGCAGGGATTTCTTTCCGGGAACGGCCCGTGGGACCTGCTGGTGCGTCTCGGGAACATCGCGCTCGTTCCGATGCAGGAGGACGTTCCCCTGAGCCTGGGCCCCGGGCTCCGTGTCACGCCTCTGAGAGTCCCCCACCGGGACGAATACACCGAGACGGTCGGCTTCCGCATCGATGGGCCCCGCCGCACGGTCGTCTACGTTCCCGACATCGACAAGTGGGAGAGGTGGGACCGCCGGCTCGAGGAGATCGTCGCGGGCGCGGACGCCGCCTACCTCGATGGCACCTTCTACGCCGACGGAGAGATCCCCGGCCGCAGCATGGCCGAGGTCCCGCACCCGTTCATCGTGGAGACGATGCGGCGGCTCGCGTCGCTGCCGCCCGACGAGCGGGACAAGGTGCGCTTCATCCATCTCAACCACACCAACCCCGCCCTGCGGAATGGGAGCCCTGCCGCGACGGCGATCCGCAAGGCCGGGTTCCGCGTCGCGGAGGAGGGGGAGCGCTTCCGCCTGGATTGAGGTACGCGCCGCCGCTTGCGCGCGGCGCGCCGGTCCTTTAGTCTGGAGCCTCATGTCGGCCCGAAAAGTCATCGACCGGAAACGGCTGCGCGACGCGATCCGGCAGGAGCAACGCCGCTTCGCCGACGAGCATCCGCGCTCGCGCGCCCTGTTCGAGCGCGCCAAAGGCAGCCTGCTCGGGGGAGTGCCGATGAACTGGATGGTGCGCTGGGCGGGGGGCTTCCCGATCTTCGTCCGCGAGGGGCAGGGCCCGCGCTTCATCGACGTGGACGGACGGGAATACCTCGACCTCTGCCTCGGCGACACCGGGGCGATGACGGGTCACGCCCCGCCCGCCGCGGTCGAGGCCGTGGCGGCGGCGATGGGGCGCGGCGCGACCTTCATGCTGCCGACGGAGGACGCCGTCCGGGTCGGCGAGGAGCTGCGGCGGCGCTTCGGCCTCCCCTTCTGGCAGATGGCGGTCACCGCCACCGACGCCAACCGCTTCGCCGTGCGCCTGGCCCGGCACCTCACCGGCAGGCCGAAGATCCTGGTCTTCAACGGCTGCTATCACGGCAGCGTCGACGAGGCGTTCATCACCCTTGAGAACGGCGCTCCACGGCCCCGGCCCGGCAGCATCGGGCCGCCGGTCGATCCGGCCGTCACGACGAAGGTCGTCGAGTTCAACGACCTGCCGGCCCTGGAGGCGGCGCTCGCCCCGGGCGACGTCGCCTGTGTCCTGGCCGAGCCGGCGATGACCAACATCGGCATCATCCTGCCGGAGCCGGGCTTTCACGATGCCCTCCGAGCGCTGACGCGCAGCGCCGGCACACTCCTGATCCTGGACGAGACCCACACCATCTGCGCCGGTCCCGGCGGCTGCACCCGGGCGGACGGTCTCGAGCCCGACATGCTGACGATCGGGAAGCCGATCGCGAGCGGCGTCCCCGCGGCCGTCTATGGCCTGACGGCCGACCTCGCGGGGCGGATCGCGTCGCGCATCAGCGTGGAGGAGTCCGACGTCGGCGGCATCGGCGGAACGCTCGCCGGCAACGCCCTGTCGCTCGCCGCCATGCGTGCCACGCTTGAATCGGTGCTGACCGAGGAGGCGTTCGCGCGCACCATTCCGCTGGCGCGGCGATGGGCCTCGGGGGTCGGCGGGGTGATCTCCGATCTGGGCCTGCCGTGGCACGTCACCGCTCTCGGCTGCCGCGCCGAGTACTGGTTCAGCGCGGCGCCGCCGCGCAACGGCGCCGAGGCGGCCGCGTCGATCGATCACGACCTCGACCATTACATGCACCTCGCCGCCCTGAACCGCGGCATCCTGATGACGCCCTTCCACAACATGGCGCTCATCGCCCCGGGCACGACCGAGTCCGAGATCGACACCCACACACGCGTCTTCCGCGACAGCGTCGCAGCCATCCTGGCCTAGGGCGGAGACCGGAGGCCGCCCCGCGAGGCGATCGGGGGACTGACCTCACATGTGGCCAGCCCGCCCGATCGGGAGGATAATTGCGCGCTCGATGATGACCGCTCGCGGACTTTCAGGCGCGCTCCTCGTCGCCCTCATGGTCTGGCCGTCGCCGGCGCCCGCCCATCCCGGCCTCGACGAACAGATCCGGGAGCTGACGGCGCGCATCGAAGTCCATTCCGACGACGCGACGCTCTTTCTGCAGCGAGGCGACGCGCACCGCGCCCACGGCGACGCGCGACGCGCGCTGGCCGACTATGGCCGCGCCCGCCGGATCGATCCCACGCTCGAGATCGTCGACCTTCGCATCGGCGCGCTCTACCTGGACGAGGGGAAGCCGCGCCGGACCCTCTTTTTGCTCGACCGGTATCTCGCCCGGCGACCGGGCGATCCCCGGGGGCTCCGGATTCGCGGCAGGGCGCTCGGGGTGCTCGGGCGGCACCTCGAGGCCGCGCGGGATCTGGGAGGGGTGATCGCCGCGACCACGGATGCCCGGCCGGCGAGCCCCGACGACTACCTCGATCTCGCGCGGGCCTTCGCGAGCGCCGGTCCGGGCTACCAGGACCGGGCGATCAGGGCCCTAGACGAAGGAATGACGGCGCTGGGTCCCATCGTCAGCCTGCAGCTCCCGGCGATCGCGCTCGAGTTGGAAGCCGGGCGCTCCGAAGCGGCCCTGAGTCGAATCGAGACGCTTTCTCCGGTGACGCGCACCCGGATGATCGGCCGGCTCGAGGCGGAAGTGCGCGCCACGCTGCGGCGGGAGATGGCCCGGCCAGACGACGCCCCGTCAGAGCAGGGGCATCCGGGAGGACGCTGATGCGTCTGAACGCCTCGATGCCTCTCCCCCGAGTCGTCGTGGGCGCTCTCATCGGCGCGGCCCTCACCGCCTCGATCAGGGCGGAGGAAGTCGTTGTCCAGTACGGCTCACCGATGAAGTACCTGGCGAACTATTCCAACCCGGGGATCGATCTCTCCTGGACCGAGGACGGGTTCGAGGATTCGCTCTGGCCGCAGGGAACGTACGGTGTCGGGTACGAGACGATCCCGCCCGGGGCCAGCTTCCTCATCCAGACCTCGGTGAACCTCGGCGCGTTCTCCATCTACACCCGGGCGGAGTTTACAATCGCGGACGTCACGCAGGTCGCGAGCGTCGCGCTGGGCGCCGACTACGACGACGGATATATCGCCTGGATCAACGGCGTGGAGGTCTTGCGATCCGCCGAGATGCCGGCGGGGACGCCGGCCTGGAACTGGAATGCGACACCGCACGAGTCCTCCAACGCCGCAACGCCCGACTACAGCCCGATGCGGTACATCACCGCGGCGGCCGTGCCCGTCCTGCGCGACGGACTGAACGTCCTGGCGATCGGCGTGTGGAATAGCGGGGCCCCCGCCTCCTCCGACCTGGTCCTCGTCCCGCGGCTGTCCCTCAATCCGACGCTCGCCGTGACGCGCGGGCCGTACCTCCAGATGGGAACGCCCGGGAGCCTGATCGTCCGGTGGCGCACCAGCGTCGCGACCGATTCCTGCGTGCGTTACGGCACGGACCTGGCAAGCCTGTCGCTGCTGGCCTGCGATCCGGCGATCACCACCGAGCACAGCGTCGCCGTGCAGGGGCTCGGCCCCGCGACACGCTACTACTATTCCGTCGGCACGGGAGGCTCTCCTCTTGCCGGTGGAGACACGACCCACTTCTTCGACACTTCGCCGGTGCCCGGAGAAGCCATCCCCACGAGGGTTTGGGTCCTCGGCGACTCGGGGACTGCCAACGCCAATGCGCGCGCCGTGCGCGACGCCTACGCCGCCTTCAACGCCGGGGCCCGGACCAATCTCATGCTGATGCTCGGGGACAACGCCTACCAGAACGGCACCGACGCCCAGTACCAGGCGGCCGTGTTCGATATGTATCCCGGCTTTCTCCGCAACACGGTGCTCTGGCCGACCCTGGGGAACCACGACGGGGCCACGGCGAACTCGGCGACGCAGTCGGGCCCCTACTACGACATTTTCAGTCTGCCCCGGAATGCCGAGGCGGGTGGGCTGGCTTCCGGCACGGAGGCCTACTACTCCTTCGACTACGGCAATATCCACTTCATCTGCCTCGAGTCGTTCGAGACCAGCCGTCTCCCGGGCGCCGCGATGATGACCTGGCTGCAGGCGGACGCCCTGGCGACGACCCGGCAGTGGACCGTCGCCTTCTGGCACCACCCGCCCTACAGCAAGGGCTCGCACAACTCGGACACCGAAGTCGAGCTCGTGGAGATGCGCGAGCACGCCCTGCCGATCCTCGAGGCGGCGGGCGTCGACCTGGTGCTGACCGGGCACAGCCATTCCTACGAGCGATCCTTCCTGATCGACGGTCACTACGATGTGTCCACGACCTTCATGGAGACCATGAAGAAGGACGGCGGGGACGGCATCGTGGGCGGGGACGGGGCCTACAAGAAGCCCTCCCCCGGGCCGGCGGCGCACGAGGGCTCGGTCCATGTCGTGGCGGGGTCCTCCGGCCAGACGAGCGGCGGGACGCTCGATCACCCGGCGATGTTCCTGTCGCTGAACCGGCTGGGGTCGGTCGTCCTGGACGTCGACGGCCGCCGACTCGACGCCCGGTTCGTCGAGGCCACGGGGGCGGTCAGCGATCTGTTCACTATCTTCAAGGGGCCGCCGCCCGGGGCCGACTTCGGCGCCGACGTGACGAGGGGCATCGCCCCCCTCGGCGTCACCTTCACCGACCTCAGCATGGACGACCCGACCTCATGGGCCTGGGATTTCGACGGCGATGGCACGATGGACAGCAGCCAGCAGAGCCCTGTGCACCAGTACGCTGCGCCCGGCGTGTACACCGTGTCGCTGACCGCCTCGAACCTCGCCGGGGCCGATACCGTGACCAAGCCGGACCTGGTCTGCGTCACGTCGCAGAACGGCCAGGCGGACGCCGACGGGGATGGGATCCCAGATGGGGGCGATCTCTGCCCGTGCAGCCCCGATCCGCTCCAGGAAGACGCCGACGGGGACGGTGACGGGAACGCCTGCGACTCCGACGACGACAACGACGGTGTCGCGGACACCCTGGACTGCTCCCCCCTCGACCCCACGCACAGCGCCCCGCCGGGAGAGATCGGCGCAACGCTGACGATCGGGCCGCAGCCGGAAGCGCTGGGCTGGATCGGCGTGCCGCAGGCGACTTTCTACAACGTCTATCGCGGGGAGGTTCAGGGCCTCCCCGGCGGCTCGTTCGCCTACAACCACGCGTGCCTCGAGGCGCGCTCGACGGACATCTCGTCGGCCGACACGGTCGCGCCTGCTGCGGGCGTACTTTTCTACTATCTCGTGAGCGCCGGGAACACCTGCGCCGAGGGACCGCTCGGGTCCGCTTCGTCGGGCGCGCCGATCCCGAATCCCGCCCCCTGCCCTTGACTTGACGCTCGAGCCAGGCGGGTGGTCAGGCGGAGGGTGCGCCCACGACCTGCCGGCGGCGCCGGGCCTCGACCTTCTGGAGCGCGGGGGCGCCGACCGCCGTCGCGTCCTTGCGGCGGATCGCGTGGGCCGTCTTGATCATGCCGTACCGGCTGAGGAGGTAGTTGCGGGCGAAGTGGGAGACCGCCCAGGGCAGGTCGAGCGCCGTGCCCCGGAAGCGGTGCAGGATGCCGCTCGGCGAGTAGGCCTGGCGCAGGAAGTGGTAATACCCCTCCTGCAGGGCGTCGATCGTCATGCCCTTCGGGCGGATCAGGACGTGAGCGCCGTCGAAGAGCGGCCAGTTGTAGTCCATCGCCACGTCCGAGCCGGGCGGACAGGAGGCCCAGGGAAGGAAGTCGTTGCCGGCCACGGCGTCCCTGAAGGTCCCGGTCCCGGGGTACGGCTGGATGATGTTGGCCACCACGAAGTCGATCCCGGTGTCGTCGATGAATTCGAGCGTCCGATTGAAGCACGATGCATCGTCCCCGTCGAGGCCGAAGACGAAGGCGCCCATGATGTTGATCCCGGCGTCGTGCACCCGCTTGACGCTCTCCTTCATCGCCCGGGTGTTGTTCGACCACTTATCAAGCCCGTCGATCGCCGCCTGGCTGACGGACTCGATTCCCAGGAACAGGTCGCGGCAGCCGCTCTCATAGGCCAGCTTGAGCAGTTCCGGCTTCTCGGCCAGGTCGATGGTCAGCTCGGCCGCCCAGGTGCGTCCGAGGGGGCGGATCGCCTCGAGCAGGGCCTTGATCGACCCCGCGGCGTTGTACAGGTTGTCGTCCCAGAAGAAGAACTGGTCGCTGAACCCCGGACCCATCCTGGCGATCAGCCGGTCGCCGAAGAGGCGGCCGAGGATCGGCGTGCGGACCAGCGACTTGAGGATGCCGTTGTAGAAGCCGGGCTCGATCTGGTCGATCGTCTCCCGCGTCAACGCCGGACCTTGACTCCGGATCTCGTCGACCACGTCTTTCACATCCCGGTTTCGCACCGTCGGACCGTTGGTCAGGAAGACGGCGCAGAAGTGACAGTCGAGCTTGCACCCGCGCGCGGAGTGCGTGGAGGCGACGATCTGCTGCGGTCGTTTCTTCAGCCCGCGCCAGATCCCCATGTCGAGAGCCAGCGTCCCCCGATCGCGGATCCGATCGAAGGTCGCCCTGTAGACCGGCTTGACCGGCCGGCCGGCCTTGATGTCGCCGAGCAGCACGGATGCCGCCCATTCGCCTTCCCCCGCGACCGTCGCGTCGACATGCCCGAATCGCGTCCCCTCCTCCGGCACGGCGGAGGCGTGGGCGCCGCCCAGCACCACCGTCAGCTTCTTGCCGGCTGCGGCGTAGGCGACACGCGCCTCGGCCGCCCTCCGATAGGCTTCGCGCACCGAGTTGGTGTAGGAGGTGATGAACAGGACATCCTGGTCGCCGCGGCGCAGGTCGACCTTGTCGTTCAGGATCTCCTCGAACGGCGTCGCGCCCTCGATTTTGTCGTGCTGCACAACGACGCGTGTTTCCGTGTCCAGGACGCCGTTCTTCCGGAAAAACCCGATCAGGTAGGGGAAGCCGATTCCCGGGCTGCGGACGAACGGGCCGATGGAGCCCTCCATTCGCCCCAGGAGGCCCTTCTTGCGGATCGGCTCATCGACGACGTAGGAATCGCGCGGTGTCAGGCAGATCAGGTTGCCGATCGCGGCCACTGGTCCCTCCCTTCCGCATCACTGCTCGCATGCGAAGGTCAGGGCACTTTATCCTGCCCCCGGCCGGAACACAACCGGGTGTTCCACGGTGGGTGCACGACACCATTGTGGGGGCGTGATCCGATACAGGTTGCGGTCCGGCTTTCTTACGAGTATTATAGTCGCAAGGAGGCCATATGCCCAACCTCGACATTCCCAACCCTGTTCGA